>Ga0073936_10007321_pt1 | contig 14282 bp, 10 predicted proteins | sample AliMusrvi5mmetaG_FD_87041 | JGI IMG/M metagenome (GOLD analysis project Ga0073936, IMG submission 87041) | Freshwater lake bacterial and archeal communities from Alinen Mustajarvi, Finland, to study Microbial Dark Matter (Phase II) - Alinen... | ecosystem: Environmental > Aquatic > Freshwater >... | reverse complement strand
GTACATGTCAGTCACGTTCAGTTCGCCCGCCGGTGACCAGAGCCGCTCGGCAACCGCTCCGGCCCGCGGCCAGATTCTGGATTCGACGGTCGACCGGTTTTCAAGTTCGGCCCACATCGCGGCCTCGCCGCCCAGCAGCGACTGCTCCGCCTGCGGGTCGTCCTTCACCGGCAGCGCCTCATTCAAATAGTGGAAATGCGCCGGATAAAATACATCGAGATAAAAGCCCAGCGACACCAGCGCCTTGTTGCCGTTGCTCAGCGGCCCGCCCAGCACGTCCGACTTCTTGAACGGAGTCCAGACCTCGAAGATGGCATTGTTGAACTGGTCGGGCAGGTAAGCATCTTCCCACGCGGCCACCTGCTTGCCGTGCTTCTCTAACAGCGTCTTCACGCGGCCCACAAAATAGGCCTGCAGCGCGGGCGCGCCGGCAATGTCGTGTTCCTTCATGTACTCCACGATGGACGGGCTGGTGAGCCAGGCCACGCCGTTGTTCTCGTCCGCTCCAATGTGCATGTACGGGCTGATGAACAAGCCCGCCATCTCCCCGATGAACTTGTCGAGGAACTGGTAGGTCGTCTCGCGCGTGGGGTCCATTGCCGGCACCTTTGCCTGCTCCATGGCCGCGCCCAGTTCCGCCATGGTCGACTTGGGCCCGATGCCTTCATAGGTCAGCACGCCGGGCTTGAACGGGCCTGGATAACTCGACAGCTCCGGATACCCGGCAAACCAGCTCGTGGAGTGGCTGGGCATGTCGAACTCGGGAACGATCATGATGCCGCGCAGTGCCGCGTAGCGGATCAGCTCGCGCATCTGGTTCTGGGTGTAGTATTCGCCGTTCGACCCCTCCGTTTGCAGCTTGGGAAAGACCTTCGACTCGATGCGGAAGCCTTCATTGTCCGACAGGTGCAGATGAAGCACGTTCAGCTTCACCAGCTCCATGGCGTCGATGTTGCGCTCTATCACCTCGACCGGCATGAAGTGCCGTGCCGTGTCGATCATCAGGCCGCGCCACGGGTAGCGCGGGGAGTCTTGAATGGTGACGGCGGGCAGAAACACCCGGTCGCCGTCCCGCTGCACCAGTTGCCGCAGGGTCGCCATCCCCCGCAGCGCACCGACGCCGGTCGCGGCCTCAAGGCGGGCTCCGGTGGGGGTGATGGTCAGCGAATAGGACTCGTCCACGCCCATCCGCATGGCCGCTGAAGCGCGGACCATGATGGTGAGCGAATGGGCGGAGCTTGCCGCACCCGGCTGGATGAACCGCGGCGGAGCATGCAAACCGGCGTCGCCCACGAGCGAGTGCTGGCAGCGCTGGGCCGCCTCGTGCATCATCTGGTCGGATGGGTCTGCCTTCACCTCGATCTTGAAATCCTTGCCGATTGCAAGTTCACCCGTGCCCGGCGTGACCTGCCTCGGCTGGGGCATCAGGGAAGGGGACTGACTTGTTTGGGGAAACAGCGGGGAAGTGAGAACCAGGAAGGCCATTGCAATTCTTGCAGGAACGCGCACCGTACCGTCACCTCGAGAGATGTGTGCAAACCCCGAGGAAGGGGTTCGCGCGTTCCATCATACATCCGGAATTGGGCAGTTTGCATTGCGGGTTGGCAATGCGAATCACCCGGCCTACCGGCCCGCATTGCCCCTGGCACGGTCAGCGGGAAGGCGAAGAGAGCCTCTCCACCTGGGCACAGGCTCCATCGCCGCCGGCTTGCGCGATGAAGTCGGGGTCGAGCGGGTCGGCGGAGCGCCCGGGATAAGGCGGTACGGCAATGCAGCGGCATCCCGCGGCGGCAAGCGGAACGTTTTTGAGAATGTACTCGGAGGAGATGGACTTGACCAGCATCTGCTGCGCCGTCATCGGCTGGCTGTCGAGAAAATAGGAATCCTTGACCGAGTAGCCCATGCCGCTGAAGGCGGGGAAGATGCCGTACTTGTCCTTGAGCCATTTGGCGAGCGCGGTGTGCTGCGCGTCGAACAGCACGCCGGCATAACTGAAGGTCGCGGCCAGCGACCCAGGCACGGATGCGGAAGGTGCATCGCTGAAACCCTTTGCATAGCAGGCGGCCTGGGTCGCCGTATCCGCCGGAGCAGCGTCGCAGGCAGTGGGGCTAACCGGCACGTCGTGCTGAATGGCTGCGAAGACATTGGACCAGGTAGCTAGCCGCGCGTCTACCGCCTCCGGATTCTGCGGTCGGCAGCGCATGGCCACCAGCACCTGGGCGTCGTTGTTCACCAGGCCCGAGTAGGCGGGCAGCTCAGAGAGCTTGAGCGGCGGCTGAAACAGCGGCGTGGCGGTTGCAAACGCGCGCAACGCGCTGGGGCGGGACAGCGTGGTGACCGTGGTGCCTGCCGAAACAAAGCTGACGCGAAGGTAGTCGCCGGGCAGAGCTTCGCGCACCGACCCCGCCACAATCACCGGAGGAGCAGGCGAATCGCCCGCATGAACCCGCTGCACGGCACAGCCCGAAGCCAGCGGAAGAACAAGGCAAAGTGGCAGAACATGGCAGAGACGCATCGAGCCTCCTGAAGCGTGCTGACTTCCAAACCGGGCCGCAATCGCGGGCAGGTGTTCGAAGCGCTGCGGAATCACAGTGAATCATCGGTGCCGCTCATCGGGTTGTCAACCGCGAGGCACTAAATTCCCAGCACTGTCCGCTGCGCGGCGAAGACTTCTTTCAGCCCCGCTTCGGCCAGGTCCACCAGTTGGTTCAGCTGTGCGCGGGAGAAGCTACCTTTTTCCGCGGTGGCCTGGGTCTCGATCAACCCGCCGTCTTCGGTCATCACCACGTTCATGTCCACCTCGGCCGCCGAGTCCTCTTCATAGCAAAGGTCCAGCAGCGTAGCGCCGCCCACGATGCCCACCGAGGTGGCGGCCACCAGTTGTTTCAACGGTGACGCCTTCAGGGTTCCGGCGGCCACCAGCGCATTCAAGGCCAGCGCCAGAGCCACAGCAGCGCCGGTGATCGCTGCCGTCCGCGTGCCCCCGTCGGCCTGGATCACGTCGCAGTCCAGAATCACGGTCCGCTCGCCCAACGCGCGCATGTCCACCACCGAGCGCAGGCTGCGGCCGATGAGCCGCTGAATCTCGTGTGTCCTGCCGCCGATTTTGCCCCTCTCGCTCTCGCGCGGGGTGCGGGTCAGGGTGGCGCGGGGCAGCATGGAGTACTCGGCCGTCACCCAGCCCCGGCCCGAGTTGCGCAGCCAGCCGGGAACACCCTGCTCAATGGTGGCGTTGGTCAGCACCCGCGTGTTGCCCAGTGAGACCAGAACGGAACCCTCGGCGGTCTGGACGAAGCCGGGAACTAGCGAAAGAGGACGGAGCTGGAGCGGGGTCCGGCCACCGGGGCGAAAGAAAGTGGAGGGTTCAGGCATAGGGCGATTGTACGGGAATGGGGTTGGCCGGGACTCGTTTCCTCTGACAGGAAAAGCCGGTTCCGGGATGGGAATCGGGCCATTCTGCCGCCCGCAATGGGAATTCTCATGCAAGTGACTCAAACTAAAAAACTTAATACAGAATTCTGCAAAAGACGCGTCCCGTTTTGGGACAATTCCAGCGCTACGGCCTGGCGTGCCTGTCCGGGAATCAGACACGCAACCCTTCCCTTATCAGGACCTTAGACGGAGTGTTCTGGTTTGGCACGCTGCGTGTAATAGAAGAAGGCAAACACCAGCACCAAGGACAGAAACGGGAAGAGCGGGAATAGGGGCTAGGGACTAGGGATTAGGGGGTTAGGGAACAGGGAACGGGGATTCCAAGATAGGGAAGACCACCGATTGTTGCCCACCGTTCCAAGACCACTAAACACTATTCACTAATCACTCTCCCGAAAGAAAGGAATCCGGTCATGCAGCAGACAATTGAGACATCAGGATGGAGCGGGAAGGAGCGCAAGCGGGTGGAGGCGGTGGTGGAGACGCTGGCCACCTTGCGCAGCGAGGGCGAGAGCCTGGCGGAAGTGGCGCATGACGCGCGGAACATGGTCACGGCGCTGGGCCTTTACTGCGACTTACTGGAGGAGCCGGGAGTGCTGGCAACGCCGTTTCTGCACTACGGAAGCGAACTGAGGCTTGTGGCCACGGCCAGCCGCCGCCTGGTTGAAAAGCTGGTGGCGCTCGACACGCGCATTGATGCGCGGCAGGTGCTGCTGGGTGCGAGTGACAATGGCGCTGCCACGGCGGCGGGCGCAACCAGCCGGGTCACGGAGATTGGCGAGGCGCGGACCGGAGGGCGTTTCACCGCCCAGCGCTGGACCGGGGGACAAACGGAGCGGAACGAGCGCTGGGACCTGATGCCGGCCGAGCCGATTCGCAACCTGGCCAGCGAACTGATCGCCAACCGGAACCTTCTGGCCGCGCTGGCAGGGCCCGCCATTGCCCTGACCGCCGAGGCCGCGGGCTGCTCCAAGCCGGTGAAGCTTACCGGGGAGGACCTGACCCGCATCCTTGTGAACCTCGTAAAGAACGCCGCAGAAGCCATGCCGTCGGGCGGGCTGATCATGCTCAGCCTGCGCGAGCACACCGCAAGCTCCGGTGCCGCATGGGTCTCGTTGACCGTTGAAGACAACGGCCCCGGCATCCCCATCGCGTCACTCCCCAAGGTATTCGACTCCGGCTACACCACCCGGTCAAACGGCGGCGGGGCCAACGGCGGATGGCCTGCCACGCATCGCGGGCTGGGCCTGGCCATCACCCGCTCCATCGTGGAAGAAGCAGGCGGGCGCATCCGCGCCGCCAACCGGGTCCCGTCGGGCGCGCGGTTTGAGATCGAACTGCCGGTGAGGGAGCGCTGAGCCTTGATCCGCCCCCCGAAAGCCAACTGAGCCGGGGGGACCGTTAACCTGCTGGCGAACCCTGGTGAATTTGATTTGAACGAATCGTACGTGAGGCGAATACAATGCTCGAAACAGTTGTAAACATGAGAACCATGGAGTTTATGCCCCAACTCGCGGAGCCCGCACCTCCAATCTGCCTGCACCTGCTGGTGGTAGACGCGGACTCGGCCATCCGCTCGGCCTGCGCAGAGATTGCCGCCAGCCTGGGCTATGTCGTCGAGAGCACCGGCGACTTCGGCCAGGCCCGCAGCCAGTTGAGGGGCCGCGCCGCAGACATCCTGCTGATCAATCTGCCCCCGGGCTCAAACCAGGGCCTGGAGATGGTCTCCGAGGTCAAGCTGCTCTACCCGCAGACGGCGGTCATCGCCATGACCTCCTCGGGTTCGGTGAATGCGGCCGTTGAGGCCATGCGCTGCGGCGCTTCGGATTACCTTACCAAGCCTTTCGCCATGGATGAGCTATCGACAGTACTCGACCGGGCCTCGGCCTCGCTGACCACCGACGCCTCCACGCGCCAGTTGCGCGAACGGCTCAGGCTCTCGCAAGGCCTGGGGGCCATGATCGGCCGCTCCGGCGAGATGGAGAAGCTCTACCGCATCCTGAGCAAAGTTGCCCAGAGTTCACACCCGGTCCTTGTCCTGGGCGAGAGCGGCACGGGCAAGGAACTGGTGGCGCGCACCATCCACGCTTACGGGCCGAACTCGCAAAAGCCATTCCTGCCGGTGGACTGCGGCTCGCTGGTGCCCACGCTGATTGAGAGCGAACTCTTCGGCTACGTGAAGGGCGCCTTCACCGGGGCCAACCGCTCCAAGGACGGGTTGCTGGTCTCGGCCGAGGGGGGCACGGTTTTCCTCGATGAAATCGGCGAACTTTCCCTCGACCTGCAGGCCAAGCTGCTCCGCGCGCTGCAGGAAAAAGAAGTCCGCCCGGTCGGCGCCACGCACCGCGTACCCATCAAGGCCCGCATCGTCGCCGCCACCAACCGGGACCTGGCGGTAATGGTCGAGAAGGGAGCCTTCCGCAAAGACCTCTTCTACCGGCTCAATGTCGTCAACCTCCGTCTGCCCTCGCTGCGCGACCGCCGCGAAGACATACCGCTCTTGGCGGCGCATTTTCTTGACCGCATCAGCCGCGAGCACGGCGTCAAGTTCACGCTGAGCGACGAGGCGCTGCGCACCATGATGCGCCACGACTGGCCGGGCAACGTGCGGGAGCTCGAAAACTCCGTGGAGCGGGCCTGCGCCCTGTCGTCCGGGCCCATCCTTCACCTGGGCGACCTGCCTACCCAGTTGCAGCAGCAGGGGCTTGAGGCCCGCCGCGCCGCCACAGCTCACGCCAACCCGTCTACGGAAAGTGGAGCGCCGGAGGTGGCCACGCTGGCAGACCTGGAGCGCGAGGCCATTCTGGGCGCCATCCGGACGCTGAACGGCGACAAACTGCAGGCCGCGAAGCTGCTGGGAATCGGCAAGACAACGCTCTACCGCAAGCTCAAGGAGTACGGCATCGCCGACCCGCTTCGAGAAGAGTGAATCGCTGGTACTGAACCAATTCTCCAGTTGCCCTATCGGGAGAGCGGCGAGGCTGAGTGGATTTTTAATTAAGAAAAATCCACCTTTCGCCGGATTCGAAATGGCACGTGAACTGGAGAATCGGTCTGAAGCCGGGAGCCGCCGCGCCGATAAGGCAAATACGGGAAAAGAGAAAAACATCCGGTCCGTGCGGGAATTGCCCCGCCGGGTCCAAAGGAACGCCTCGCGGCCGCCGGCCGCTGGGGTACGCTTAAAAGGAGCTGGAAATGAGCATTCTGATCGTGACGGGAATTGAAGGCGCGCGGAACTGTGCCGCCGTGGTGGGAGCGCAACTGGGTCTGGAAGTGGAAGTGGCGGAGGGACGCAAGGCCGCGCTGGCGGCGCTGCGCCGCCGCGAGTTTGCGGCTGTGGTGGTGGATGAGACCATGGCCGAGTGCGATCCGGCCGCTGCCGAGGCCATTTGGGAGCATGCCGGCCTAGCCATTCCCCTGCAAATCAACTTCGCGCTCTCCGGGGCAGCCCGCCTGACCCGCGAGATCCGCTCGGCGTTGCACCGCCGCGAGCGCGAGCAAACCCTGGCCCGCCGTGCCGCTGCCGCGGCCATCGAGACCGAGTTGAAAACCACGGTTGCCGGCCTGCTACTGCACTCGCAACTGGCTCTCTCCGGCAGCGAGGTTTCCTCTCCGCTGGCAGACAAGCTGCGCATGGTTGCCGACCTTGCGGGCAGTCTCCGCCAGCAGTTGAGCGTTCCGCTCGAAGTCCGCGGCAGCACCGCTGCCTAATCTCATCAACTTTTTTGCGTTGCACGCGCACCGCCGCCGGGGCAGTTTCTGTCCCGGCGTTTTTTCGGCTTCTTAACCTGCGCTCCCTGGTTCCGAATCTCCCAATGGATGAATGCACCGCGTTTCCCTTGACAGCCCGCAGCCTGAGCAATACTCATGGATGACGTCAGGCGCCGATGCTTCCGCGAAGGTCCGCGGGAAAGGCCGCACCCCATATCGGAAGCTCATTCTGCCCACGAGGAAAAATCGAATGAATCGCACGAAACTTCTCCCCCTGCTTGCTCTCACTGGAATTGGTTTCCTGCCCTTATCCGGCATGGCGGCCCAGTCTGCTCCCGTATCCCCTGCGGCCAAAACTGCAAAAACACCCAAAGCAACACCCCTCCATGCCACGCTTCTCAAGACAACGCCTCTCGAAGTAGACAAGCGCGATCCCGCCATCGACCGCATCGTCCCAGCAGGCGCAACGCTCGAGCGCATCGCCACCGGATTCACCTGGACCGAAGGCCCGGTGTGGGCCGGGGGAAGCCTCTACTTCGCCGACATCCCCGCCAACCGCATTCACAAGTGGACCCCGGGCAAAGGCGTCACCACCTTTCTCGCGCCGAGCGGCTACAAGGGGCCGCACCACTACAACGGCATTGAGCCGGGCTCGAACGGCATGACGCTTGACGCACGCGGTCGGCTGACCGTTGCCGGGCACGCGCAGCGTGATGTCTATCGGCTCGAGTCCCTGGACCCCAAAGCGCCCGTCACCCTGCTCGCCGACACCTTCGACGGCAAGCGCCTGAACAGCCCGAACGACGTGGTCTACAAGTCGGACGGTTCGCTCTACTTCACCGATCCGCCCTACGGCCTGGAGTCGCAGAAGGACAACGACGCGGAGAAGCGGCTGCAGGTGAACGGTGTCTACCGCATCCCCCAGGCTCTTGCCCATAAGCCCGGCACCGCGCCCGACCGTGCCGGGTTGCAGTTGCTGGTCACAGACCTTCCGCGCCCCAACGGCATCGCCTTCTCTCCCGACGAAAAGTACCTGTACGTCAACAACTCCGAACCGCAGAAAATATGGATGCGCTACAGCGTGCAGCCTGACGGCACGCTGACGGATGCCAAGCAGCTCTACGACGCGACGAACGACCCGCGCCCCGGCAACCCCGACGGTATGAAAGTGGATGTCGAAGGCAACATCTATTCTGCAGGTCCCGGCGGCGTGTGGATCTTCTCGGCGGAAGGCAAGCCGCTTGGCGTCATTTTGATCTCGGAAAAAGTGGCCAACGTGGCCTGGGCCGGAGCGGACCGCAAGACGCTCTACATTACGGCCAGCACCAGCGTCTACCGCGCCCACCTCAGAATTGCCGGAGAGCCGCTGATCCAAACGGCCAAGTAAGCGTAGCGGGTCAGTGAGTCAGCAGGCCAGCGAGTCAGCTGGGTGCCCCAGGTCTCGTTTCTGAGACCTGGGAAACCACAACTCTCAATCCGCCCATTCCAAAGAGACCACTCAACCCTACCGCAGCGACCGGACCCCCGGAATCTTCAGCATGTAGCTCAGCACCGCGGCAATCACGTACATCAAGGCGAAAATCCAGATCACGCCCGAGATGCCCAGCAGCGGCTGGAAGATGCCGACGACGGCCGGGCCGAGAAACATGCTCAGGCCGGAACCGAGGTTCATGATGGACATCGAGGCCCCGCGCGACTCCGGCGCCAGCACGGCCATGATGGCTGCGATGGGAACGAAGCCGGCCAGAGCGATTCCGTAGGCCATGCCCGCCAGCATCACCAGCAAGTAATTCGCGCCGAAGATATGAGGGATATAGAACAGCCCCAGCGTTGTGACCGCGCAGCCGCAGGCTCCCACAAAGGTGATTGTCCTTCGCCAGCCGATGCGGTCGCCGACCCAGCCCCAGAAGAGATTGGCAAACACGTTGGTGGCAAAGATGATGCTCACAATCTGCAGCCATTGCCCTTGCGTGAACCCGACCTTCTGAACATAAAAAATGGGCAGGCACACCAGGAAGCCGAACTCCGATGTCGTGGTGATGGTGGCCACGATGCCGCCCAATCCAACCTTCGGGTGCCGCCACACAATCGATACGCCTGTGAACAGCACGCGCAGCGGATTCTCGCCGGTGGTCGAGAGCGGCAGCGAACCGCGCTTCTCTTTCACCAGAAGCAGTGCAACCAGCCCGCCAATCGCCACCAGCACCACCGAGACCCAAAGCGTCTTGTAGCCGCCAATCAGCGGAAACGCGAAACTCGCCAGCAGTGCGCCCAGCGTAGGCAAGCCGCCCGTACGTGCCGACCAGAACCATCCGATTGCCGTGGCCAGGTAGCGCTCAGGCGTCACAGCTGCAACCCAGCACAAAAAGCCGTAGGCAAAGAACGGGTAGCCGAAGCCGCGCAACCCGTAACTCACAATGATGGTGACGTAACTTGCATGCGCAATGCCGCCCAGCAGAAACGGTATCTCGAAGCCAAGCCAGATCAGGAACCCGGCCCACATCACCTTCTTGGGGCCAAAAATATCGCTTAGCGCGCCGCTCAGCCATGAGGCCAGCGCCGCGGTTGCGCCGTAGGCCGTAAACACCAGCGCCACTTTTGCCGTGCCAAAGCGCATGTCCGTCAGCATCAGCGAAAGAAAGCCCGCCTCCACTCCGTCGCCGATCATGAACAGCAGCAGGCCCAGGTAGCCGATGGCCAGTTCGGGATGCATGCCCAGCCGCTCTGCAAAGCTGATCTTCGTTTGCGATCCAGTCTCAATGGAACCGGTCATGGCGGGTCAGTTTCCTCTCCAATACATTGTACGGAGCGGCGTTCACGCATGAACAGGCGACCCGCATTTCATGCGCTTTTACACTTCGGCCAGCACCTTCGTGATCGCCGCGCGAACGCCGTGCGTCCGCAACTCGTCCAGGTTGCCCTGCACCATCCCCGCCAGTTGCGGATACGCGGTAGCGAGTTCACCGAAGATGGGCCGCACCTTTAACGCAAGCCCTGCATCTGCGCAGCCGGAGTCCACAAACTCCTTCAGCAGCGCAGCCTGCGCATCGGCCATTTGCATCGCCCGGCCATTTTCGTCGCGCCCGCGCTGGTAGTGCAGCCACCCCGCGATCACCAGCGGCAGCACCCGCGGCGTACGCCCGGTCTTCAGCAGGTCGCCAAGCGTGGGGACGATGAACTTCGAAATCTTTGCGCACCCTTCGCAGCATATGCGCGCTACCTGGTCGCGAATGGCGGTGTTGGTAAAGCGCTTCACAACCGTAGCCGTATATTCATCCAAATCGATACCCGGCAGCGGCGGCACGCTGGGCTTTACTTCAGCCATGAAGGCGATCAGCAGCCGGCGCAACAGCGGATCGGCGGCGGCCTCTGAAATGAAACTATGCCCCAGCAGGTCTCCAAGGTAGCCAAGCGTTGAGTGGCCGCCGTTCAACAGCCGCATCTTCATCTTTTCGTAAGGCGCAACGTCGCCCGTCATCTGCGCTCCCACGCGCTCAAAGGCCGGCCGGCCGGCGACGAACGCGTCCTCCAGCACCCACTGCCTGAACGACTCGGCCACCACGGGCACGTGGTCCATCATGCCGAACCGCTCCGCGATCATCGCGCGATTTTCATCCGTGGTTCGCGGCGTAATGCGGTCCACCATGCTGTTCGGGAAAGTAATATTGGCCTCGATCCACTTCGCCAGCGCACCGCTGCGCGCCTCCCCAAAAGCCAGCAGCGCCTTGCGCGCAATCGCGCCATTTCCGTGAACATTGTCGCACGAGAGCAGCGTGAACGGCGCGCGGCCAAGCTTCATGCGCCGGGCCGCAGCCTCTGCCACATACCCCAGCCAAGTCTTCGGCGCGGCGGGATGCTCCAGGTCGTGCCGCAGATCTTCATGCTCTAGTTGCACGCGGCCCGTTGCGTCTTCAATAAAATATCCGCCCTCGGTCACGGTCAGCGACACAATCGCGCACTCGTCAGAGACCATCCGTTCCAGCACCGTCTCCGTGGCCTCTGGCGCATACACATGCCCGGCCAGCGAGCCGATCACGCGCAAGGTTTCCTCGCCGGTTTCGAGAGCCATCAAGCTATACAGATAATCCTGCTCCGCAAGGCCCGCATGAATCTCCCGGTCCCATGGCAGCAGCCCCACGCCAAATTCGCCCCAGCGCACCACTTCTCCGCGCCCCAGCAGGTCATCAAGATAGACGGCCAGGTGCGAGCGGTTGAACGCACCCACTCCAATGTGAACCAGCCCCGGAAATGTGCGGCTCCGGTCATAGGTCGGGCGCATGATTTCGGCGCCGAGTTGCGCAAGCGTGGAGTTGCGAAGAGCCACTGCGCTCCGCACCGTATCGTTTTGCATGATTGCCTTCCGTGTGAATCGGCCGTGTCTGCACACCGGCGCTGTAGAACAGCCAAGTCTCAATCAGCCCCACGGGTCGTGTCAAGCTGCGGAGAAACGAGAAAGCCCCCGGCGGGTTGGCCGGGGGCTTCATGAATTACCAACCGATAAAACGGTGCGGGTAAGACAGCTCAGATATCCTCCGCGGCGGCCTGTCCGAGACGTTGAGCGTCGAGAACAACTACAGCTTCTCTGCGCGGCAGGATGATGCCCTTCTCCGCCCATCTTGAGAGGATGCGGCTGATGGTGAACAGGGTCGTGCCGGTCATCTGGGCAAGTTCTTCGCGCGAGAGAGAAACTTCCATTCCACCCCTAGTCGGCTTGCCAACCTGCTTAGACAGCCTCTGCAGCGCGAGGGCCAATCGCGCTGCGACCTTTTCCGTGGCCACCTCGCGGAAGCGTTCCTGCAATTCGTCCAGGCGGCCGGACGTAATCTGACCGATGTTCTTTCTGATCTGGGGATACCTGACCATGAGGTCCTGAAGTTTCCTGTATTCCCATACCAGGGCGCGGCATTTTTCCATGGCGCGCGCGGAGCATGTGTGGCTGCATGACATGCATTCGGAATGCATGCTCACGGGATCGCCCACGACACTAAGGCGCAAGATGACCTCACTGCCACTTGAACTGAGTTGGGAGAGCTTTACGCTGCCGGTCTCGATCATGACCAAGTGGTGGGACGTCTGTCCTTGCATGAAGAGGAGTTCGTCGCGTGCGAAAGTGCGTACACTGGCGCACGAAGCGATCTCAAGACATTCTTCCTGCGAAAGACCTGCGAAGAGCGCTGAAGCGCACATCAAGACTGCACGTTCAGCACGGATGGATTCTGCCAAGGAATTGTTTCCAAAAGATACACGTACTGCCGACAAACTTGCTGCCGCCATCGACCCCCCGATGATGCTCGTTCAAATTCCGTTTCTTTGTGCCGGACAGTCCCCAAACTCTCAGGCGCGCTTTCGTCCAAACGGTTTAAGGAGGCGGGAGGGAATTTCCGCGATCTTTTTCCATTCGGCAGGGTTAATCTACCCGGTACGATGCTGTGTCACGAATAGGAGTTGTGCCTAAACAGCTCAACACTCTAGTAGATAGGACGGTACGAGTGGAGGTTACCCTTGGAGGTTTGGGTTATTCCTCAGGCGCGAATTCGGTTCCCGGCTAGCAGCCGTTGCGAGTTTAGAGGGCGACCGCCGCAGATTGGAATGCGGGGCTTGCGAGAAATTCGCTATGGGCTGAGAGTTAGATGAGCTCTACGTTGAACTGGAATTAATTGCTTAATTAATTAATTTTCAATTGTTTAGGATGCATCAAGAGTCTATGCGCAATGCCGATTCGGAGTTTCGCGGCGAAGCTGGAGTTGGGCTGCGACGGAACCTTACGGCCTGGGGACGCAGGCCATAACTTAATCGATAACTACGATTACAGAAGTTTAAACTCTTGGCAGATTGAGCGGGCTGGATTGGCGTAAAGGCTCCCAATTTCTTCCACCCGGGCAGACGAAATTCCATACTGAAACGAAAATGCTGGTTTCCTTCGGCTTTACTCAGCGCAGGATGACGGCTTAAAAAGGAAAGCCCCCGGCGAGTTGGCCGGGGGCGGATTGGGTGTTGAGGCATCCCAGGTCCGAAAATCCGGGTCTGGGGCACCCCAGGTCTTTGTATCCCTAGTTGCTGTACAGCAGAATGCCCGCTGCTTTTTCTTCGCTGCCCGTCTCGTCCGCGCTCACCGGGCGATAGAACAGTTGATTGGCGTCCAGGTAGACCTCGAGGAAGGCTGGCCGCGCGCTGATGTGGCCGGCGATCAGGGCTTCGCTCAATGGGTCTTCGACGTACCGCTGCAAGGCTCTGCGCAGCGGACGCGCGCCGTAACTGCGGTCGGTGAGCGTCTTGTCGAGAATCCACTTCTTGGCGTCCTCGGTAACCGAGATGGTGATGGACTTCTGGGCCAGGTTGGCGTTCAAGCTCTGAACCAGCAGTTCGACGATCTGGATCAGGTCGGCATCGGTGAGCGACTGGAAGAGAATGGTCTCGTCGAGGCGGTTGAGGAATTCAGGATTGAACGCCTTCTTTACCTCGGCCATCACATTCTTTTCGACAGCGTCGTTAATCTGCTCTTCGCCGTCGCCGTGGAAGCCAAGCGACTTCTTCTCCTTCACTAGGTACTTGGCGCCGATGTTCGAAGTCATGATCAGGATGGTGTTCTTGAAGTCCACCGTGTTGCCCAGGCCGTCGGTCAACTGCCCGTCTTCAAACACCTGCAACAGGATGTTGAACACATCCGGATGCGCCTTCTCGATTTCATCGAGCAGGACAACCGAGTAAGGCGAACGCTTGACGCGTTCGGTCAACTGGCCGCCCTCCTCGTAGCCCACGTACCCCGGAGGCGAACCGATCAGTTTCGAGACCGAATGCTTCTCCATGTACTCCGACATGTCGAAGCGGATCAGCGCCTTGTCCGAACCGAACAGAAAGTTGGCCAGCGTACGCGCCACTTCGGTCTTGCCGACGCCCGTAGGTCCGAGGAAGAGGAAGCTTCCGATCGGCCTGTGCGGACTCTTCAAACCAGCCCGCGATCTGCGAATGGCTCGCGCCAGCGCAGAGATGGCCTTGTCCTGCGAGATCACCCGCTTGTGCAGCTCTTCTTCCACGCGCAGCAGCTTCTGCGTCTCTTCTTCCTTGATGCTGGTTACCGGAACGCCGGTCCAGCGGCTCACCACGTCTTCAATGTCTTCCCGGCTCACAATGCCGCTGGC
>Ga0073936_10007320_pt1 | contig 14284 bp, 11 predicted proteins | sample AliMusrvi5mmetaG_FD_87041 | JGI IMG/M metagenome (GOLD analysis project Ga0073936, IMG submission 87041) | Freshwater lake bacterial and archeal communities from Alinen Mustajarvi, Finland, to study Microbial Dark Matter (Phase II) - Alinen... | ecosystem: Environmental > Aquatic > Freshwater >... | reverse complement strand
CGATGCCTTCCGGCTCCAATTTCTCCCCGACCATCGCAAAGTCGAGCACGGCAATTTTGGTACGCTGAAAGTCGGCCAGAACCGGAGTCGCAAAGATACTGGCCATAATCAACAACCATGCAACTATATTGATAGTTTTCAGCATACATTTTTTGGATTTCATAATCGGCCCCAGAGAAAAAGGTAAATTGGTGACAAGACAATTGCCCTGACCGCAGCGGCGGAGAGTGTTCAACAAGGGCTGGGGGTCAAAGCTTTGATGTTGACATGTGTGTAAAATATAAACAAAACCAATTGCTTTCATGGTCGATATCTGGGGCCATGATACCCAATTCCAACGATTCAATATACCGGATAAACCGGTGATCTTTTTGTTAGCTTCTAAGAGACTAGCTGATTACTGGTGCAAGAAAAGCAAACATTGTTTCCGGCCTTGCCCGAACGCCGCCTTTTGTTTTCTCTAGTAGCCCCAACTTCGCAAGAGCATTAATATCCCTGTTGAGCGTCTTGTCGGTGAGAGTTGCATACACTTCGGCAATACGAGGCGTTATGTGCCGGACTTTTGCCACAGGAACAGCATCAACACTGTCCGACAGATCCAAAATCAATCTCCGCCGCCTGACTTCTGATTTTTCATCCTTATTGCTGAACTTTTCATGGATATAATCTTTCCAGTGAACATACACCTGTTGCTGCCGAATGAGTTCAACCTGTTCAGCAAGACCATCTACAAAACCCTGCAGGGCATACTTAATGAAAGGGAAGATATCTCCGCCTGACTTGTGCGAAGCATCGAGCTGCTTGTAATAGTCGGTTCTGGTCATGTTATAATGGTTACTCAACAGATGGGCTGATAAGTCGGCAACACCACACGAAAGCAAAACCTGGAACTCAATGAGTCTCGCTGTTCTTCCGTTGCCGTCGCCAAATGGATGTATCCACGCCAAGTATATATGGCAGATGATCGCCTTGTAAATTCCATAGACGATCTTTTCATCGTCCGACGGTGGTGTAAATTCATTCATCCAGTCACACAATCGCTTTAACAGGTACTCACAATCTTCCGCAGGTGCTCCGCGATACGTCCACACCCCTACACTGTGCTTTCGTATTTCACCTGGAACAACATCGTCCGCCAGTTTCAGATTCTTGAGCACAAGAGTGTTGTAATGTTTGATCTGTTCTACGGAAAGAGCGGCATCTTTGCCGCTAAAAAGATTTTCTGAAATTTCATCACAGGCTTTGATAATGTTATCTACCTCCTGCTGCAGATAAGCCTTTGACGGCGGCAAACGAAGTTTCCCTTCCAGGTGTTGTGAAATTTCTTCCGCGGATAGAGTGTTGCCCTCAATTGCAGTAGTGGCCATAGCTCCTTTTACCAGATACAACTTGTACAGCGCTTTTGCGACGGCCGGCAACAACGGAACACCGGAAACATGCATGCATTTCGAGCTAGCTTCACCAAGTAATAACCAGTGTTTGTGTGTTGCCTTCCTTAGGTCAACGACAAAGGATATCCATGGATGTGTCTTTTCATATGTCCTCATAAATGTCCACCATGACATAATCTATATATGACGAAATATCGGTTACATGGAATGCAAACATAAATATTTTAAACTAAATATATTTACATGTTGTCTACTGTAGATTACCATATTAGACAACATAATGTCTAATTATGTAAGCAAATAAACACTATTATCTAAACGGTATTTTAAGGGGTAGTAATGAACAACTCTCCTGTTAATGCAACACCCTCAACCGATATTCTGTCTTCAGCGTTTCTCCTGGCAAATGTCGGCGCACCTTTTGTCATCGGCCTGGCAGTTGGTTATTTTTCCAAGAAAATACTGCGATTAGCTTTGTTTCTAGGTGGAGCGGCTATCGTGTTACTCTTCATCACCGAGTATTATGGCATCACCCATATGCCCGACGAACAACTGCAAAGTGCTGCCACCGCTGCTACTGGTATCGCTCAACAATCCGGTGGTTTTCTGATGGAACGCCTGTCGCATATAACCAGTAAGGGTGTCAGTGCCGTGGCCGGATTCTTTGTTGGTCTGAAAATAGGTTGAGGTTTGGACTGGCAACCTTAATAACGGTACATAGCGCCAGAGTTAAGACGATTTTCTGATACCATCAGCGGTACGAAACTCCATATTCCACATTAAAAGTTCCTCTTTCCGATTCTGAATTTTGCCCGCAGTTGTTGACCAGCCGCTCCTTTCGAATTTCATCGACATCAGTAGCCCCTTTGTTCTCCATCAATCCCGTTTCTTGATACTCATTTGATACTTCTGCCAGGTGTTTTGACCTTTTTTTGATATCAAGGGTGTTACAATTGGTGGTGAAAGAGTAAAAACTTCAAGAGGAGGTTGCGAAACCGGCCTGACATATTCCGAGGCTGGACGTGATACCAACAAAGTGACGGGAGCAATATAATGAGCATCAATGAGTGGATAGAAACAATTCTTTTCTTTGTCGTGCTGCTGGCCCTGATCAAGCCGCTCGGCATCTTTATGGCCAGGGTCTACCAGGGGGAGCGAAACTTCCTTACGCCTGTCTTTGCCCCTTGCGAGAACCTTCTCTACCGGATCTGCGGGGTAAAAAAAGACGAGGAGATGGACTGGAAGCGTTACGCCTGGGCCATGGTCCTCTTCAATCTGGTGCTTTTCGTGGCGCTTTTCGCCATGATGATGCTCCAGCACCTGCTGCCGCTCAATCCGCAAAAGCTGCCGGCCTTTACCTGGCAATTGGCGCTGAACACGGCGGTCAGCTTCGTCACCAACACCAACTGGCAGGCCTACTCGGGGGAAACGACCGCCAGTTACTTCACCCAGATGGTGGGGCTTGCGGTGCATAACTTCGTTTCCGCCGCCACCGGCATGGCCATTGTCATTGCTTTGATCCGCGGCTTCGTCCGGCGCAAGACCGGGGTGCTGGGGAATTTCTGGGTCGATATGACCCGCGGTACCCTCTATATTCTCCTGCCGATTTCTCTTCTCTGCGCCCTCGTCCTGGTCTCCCAGGGCGTGATCCAGAACTTCAGCCCCTACAAGACGCTGCCGCTCGTGCAGGCGATAAGCTACGACAAGCCGATGCTGGACGACAAGGGAGCTCCGCTTACGGATGCCAAAGGCAATCCGGTCACCGAAAGCGTGACGGTGGGGGAGGTCACCCTTCCCATGGGTCCGGTTGCCTCCCAGGAGGCAATCAAGGAACTGGGAACCAACGGCGGCGGCTTCTTCAACGCCAACTCGTCCCACCCCTACGAGAACCCGACACCCTTGTCGCATTACCTGGAGATCTTTCTGATCCTCCTCATCCCCGGCGCCCTTACCTGCACCTTCGGGGTCATGGTGGGGAACCTTCGCCAGGGATGGGCGCTCCTTGGGGTCATGCTTTTCCTCCTGATCGCCTCGTTTGCCGTGCTGCAGGGAGTTGAGGCGAGCGGTAACCCTCTTCTCGCCAAACTCGGTGTCCATGGGGCCAACATGGAGGGGAAAGAACTGCGCTTCAGCCTGGCCGGCACGAGTCTGTTCGAGGTGGCCACCACCGGCACCTCCTGCGGTGCGGTCGCTGCCATGCACGACTCCCTCACTCCTCTCGGCGGTATGATCCCGCTCGCCCTGATTCTGCTGGGGGAGGTGGTCTTCGGCGGGGTCGGCTCCGGTCTCTATACCATGCTCGCCTTCGCTATAATCGCCGTCTTTGTCTCCGGGCTGATGATCGGCCGGACGCCGGAATATCTAGGGAAAAAGATCGAGGTGCGGGAGATGTGGCTGTCGATCGTAACGATTTTGACGGCCGGAATTACGGTCCTGATTCTCTCCGGGGTCGCCATGATCACCCCGGCAGCCGTTTCATCCATGGCCAACCCCGCCGCCCATGGCCTCTCCGAGGTACTCTATGCCTTTGCCTCCATGGCTAACAACAACGGCAGCGCCTTTGCCGGGCTGAATGCCAATGTCGGTTTTTACAACCTCCTCGGCTCGCTGGCGATGATCCTCGGCCGCTACCTGCCGGCCATTGCGGTGCTCGCCATGGCTGGGTCGCTGGCGGCGAAAAAATACGTCCCTCCCAGCCTCGGGACGCTGCCGACCGACAAGGTGCCGTTTGCCCTCTGGCTGACGCTTGTCATCCTCATCGTCGGCGCCCTGACCTTTTTCCCGGCCCTCTCCCTTGGGCCGATTGTCGAACACCTGACCATGTTGGGAGGCAAATAATAATGTCGAAACATACTGCTGCACCGATTTCTCTTTTCAACGCGCGGATCATGCGACCCGCTTTGCTCGATTCCCTCAAGAAGCTCGACCCCCGCATTCTCTGGCGCAATCCGGTCATGTTCTGCGTGGAGATTGCCAGTACCATTACCCTGGTGACCTTCGTCATGTCGCTCACCGGCGCGAACCAGGAGCCGGCCTGGTTTACCGGCACAGTCTCCGTCTGGCTCTGGCTGACGGTTATTTTTGCCACCTTTGCCGAGGCGTTGGCGGAAGGACGAGGCAAGGCGCGCGCTGCCAGCCTGCGGAAATCGCGTACCGACGTTACGGCCAAGCGCCTGACCAAGCCGGAATTCGGCAGCGACTTCACCGTCGTCGGGGCAAGTCAGCTGCACAAGGACGACTATATTCTCGTTGAGGCCCATGAGATGATCGCCGGGGATGGGGATGTCATCGCCGGCGCGGCACTGGTGAACGAAGCAGCGGTAACCGGAGAATCGGCGCCGGTGGTCCGCGAGTCGGGAGGGGACAGGAGCGCCGTCACTGGCGGTACCGAAGTGATCGCCAGTTCCATCATCGTCAGGATTACCGCCAATCCGGGAGAAACCTTCCTCGACCGGATGATCTCGCTGATCGAAGGGGCGAAGCGGCGCAAGACCCCCAACGAGACCGCTCTGGAGGTCCTCTTGATCGCTCTGACCCTGGTCTTCCTGCTGGTCTGCGCCAACCTGAGCCCGCTGTCCATCTACAGTGTACAAGCGGCGGGCCAGGGAACGCCGATTTCTCTGACGATCCTGGTGGCCCTTTTCGTCTGTCTGGCACCGACTACCATTGCCGCACTCCTGCCGGCCATCGGCATCGCCGGCATGGACCGCCTCTTTCAGAAAAACGTCATCGCCTTGTCGGGCCGGGCTATCGAAGCGGCCGGCGATGTCAACGTGCTGCTCCTCGACAAGACCGGCACCATTACCCTCGGCAATCGGGAGGCGGTGGAGTTCGTGCCGGTGGGAAGACACACGGAACAGGAACTGGCAGAAGCAGCTCTGATGGCGTCGCTCACCGATGAGACGCCGGAGGGAAGGAGCATCGTCGTGCTGGCGAAAGGGAAATACGGCCTGAAGATGGAGGTGCTGGCCGCCGATGCACAGACTATCGCCTTTAGTCCGGACACCCGACTCTCCGGGATCAATGTCGGCGGCAAGCAGTACCGCAAGGGGGCTTCCGATTCAACGATTGCCTTCGTTAAGAATCTTGGTGCCCAGGCCATCCCGAGCAACTTGAAGGACGTGGTGGACAGGATCGCCCGGGCCGGCGCAACGCCCCTGGTGGTCAGTTGCGACGCCGAGATTTACGGGGTCATCAACCTCAAAGACATCATCAAGAGCGGCATTCAGGAGCGGTTCCAGCAGCTTCGGAGCATGGGGATCAAGACCATCATGATCACCGGCGACAATCCCATGACCGCCGCCGCCATCGCCGCCGAGGCCCAGGTGGACGATTTCCTCGCCCAGGCAAGACCGGAGGAGAAGCTGCGCCTGATCCGGGAAAACCAGGAGGCGGGCTACATGGTGGCGATGACCGGCGACGGCACCAACGACGCCCCGGCACTTGCCCAGGCGGACGTGGCGGTGGCGATGAACACCGGCACCCAGGCAGCGAAAGAGGCGGCCAACATCATCGACCTGGACTCGAACCCGACCAAACTCCTCGACATCGTCGAGGTGGGCAAGCAGATCCTCATGACCCGTGGCAATCTGACTACCTTCAGCATCTCCAACGATGTGGCCAAGTACTTTGCCATCATCCCGGCGATGATGCTCTCCATCTATCCCCAGTTGGGGGTGCTGAACATCATGCATCTGGCCACTCCATTCAGCGCCATCTTGTCGGCGGTCATTTTCAATGCGGCCATTATCCCCCTGCTGATTCCGCTGGCCCTCAGGGGGACCAAGTACCGCCCCATGCCCGCCGAAAAGCTTTTGATCTACAACCTCCTCATCTATGGAGTCGGTGGGATCATCGCGCCTTTCTTGGGAATCAAGGCGATCGACCTGGCGATTGGGTTGTTTGTGTAATATCATTTATGCGGTGGCGCAAGGCTGTGCCACCCCTGGAGGAAATATCAATGAAAGAACTACGTCCGGCAATTCTGATGTGTATCATGTTTACCATCATCTGCGGCGGCATCTATCCGGCGGTCGTCACCGGCATCGCCAATGCCGTGTTCCCGAAACAGGCGCAGGGGAGCTTCATCACCGACAAAAACAACCGCGAGATCGGCTCCAGCCTGATCGGCCAACCCTTCTCCGAGCCGAAGTACTTCTGGCCCCGGCCTTCGGCCACCGCCGAATTCGCCTATAACCCGATGGGCTCCGGCGGCTCCAATTCCGGCCCGACCAACCCCGATTTTCTCAAAACCGTCGGCGATCGGGTCAAGGTCCTTCGGGACACCGGCATTTCCGGCAGCATCCCGGCCGATCTGGTGCTCGCCTCGGCCAGCGGGCTTGACCCGCATATTTCACCTGAAGCCGCGCAGGTGCAGCTTTCCCGTGTCGCCAAGGCGAGAAACATGGCTGCGGAAAAAGTGCAACAGCTTGTCACAATGAGCACGGAAGAACCCCAGGCGGGGGGAATACTTGGTGCACCGAGAGTCAACGTGCTGGCTTTGAATCTAGCCTTGGACGGCGTATCGCCATGAGTATGCCACAGGATGAGATACGTCCCTCGCCGGAAACCATGCTGAAAGTTGCACGGGCTGAGGAAATGGGGGAGAGCCGAGGAAGGCTGAAGATTTTCCTCGGTTATGCGGCCGGAGTCGGCAAGACCTATGCCATGTTGAAGGCGGCTCGGCAGCAAAAGCTCGAAGGGCGGGACGTGGTGGCCGCCTATGTCGAGTCGCACGGTCGGGCGGAAACCGATGCCCTGCTCGAAGGTTTGGAGGTTATAGCAAAGGCCCGGCACGAACACCAGGGAGTGCTGCTTCCCGAGCTGGACATCGATGCAACGCTTAAAAGAAAAGCGCAGATCGTCCTGGTCGATGAGCTGGCCCATACCAACGTTCCCGGGTCTCGGCACGAAAAGCGCTGGCAGGACATCGAAGAGCTTCTTGCCGCCGGCATCCATGTCTACACGACCGTCAACGTCCAGCATTTTGAAAGCTTAAACGATATCGTGGCCCAGATTACCGGCATTGTCGTGCGCGAGACCGTGCCCGACAGCATGCTCGATCAGGCGGCTGAGATCCTCTTGGTCGATATCCCGCCGGAGGAGCTGTTGGAACGCCTGCGCCAGGGGAAGGTGTATATCCCCGAGCAGGCAACCTTGGCTGCCCAGAAATTTTTCCGGCCCGGCAATCTCATTGCTCTTCGTGAATTATCGCTGCGCCGCACTGCCGCCAAGGTAGACGACGAGATGCGGACCTATATGGAAACGCGCGCCATTGCCGGGCCCTGGCCGGTGACCGAACGGCTCCTGGTCTGCGCTAGCGGCAGCCCGTTCAGCGAAAAGCTGATCCGTACCACCCGTCGTCTGGCGGAGGAGTTGAAGGCCGAATGGTTTACGGTGTACATAGAGACCCCAAGCCTTGCCAAGCAGCAGCAGGAAAATCGGGAACGGGTCTGGCCTGATCTGCGGTTGGCAGAAAGCCTTGGTGCTGAGGTGGCGACCATTACTGCATCTTCGGTTCCCGAGGCAATTATCGACTATGCGCTGCGGCATAACGTTACCAGGATTGTCGTCGGTAAACCAAACAAATCCCGCTGGCGTGAGCTGTTCCACCCTCCCATCGTTGATCAGATTATTCGTCTCAGTGGTGCCATCCATGTCCATGTTGTCAGCATCAGCGGAGCTTCCGTAAGCCCGGTGAGCCCGGTGAGCCGGAAATTCAAGGCAAAGCGGCCTGTCCCCTGGGTTGAATACCTGGCAAGTTTGGCGCTGGTGGCGGTGGCGACACTCCTCTCTTTCCTGGTAGAGCCATTTCTGTCGCCGGCCAATATGGTGATGATCTACTTATTGGCGGTGGTGCTGGCCGCCGCCCGACTCGGTTTGAAGCCGGCAATTCTTACCGCTGCTTTAGGTGTTCTGGCCTTTGATTTCTTTTTCGTTCCGCCCCGGGGAAGTCTTACGGTGAACGATACCGAGTATCTATTTACCTTTTTCGGGCTCTTCATCGTCGGCGTAGTCATCAGTACTTTGGTGACAAAGGCCGGGGAACGAGCGGCGGTCATGCGGGAACGCGAGCTGCAGACCGAGAGTCTGTACTATCTGAGCCGCGATCTGGCGACCGCCGTCGACATGGAATCCATCATGGCGGCAGTCCTCAAAAACATCAGTGAAAGCCTGCACGCGCAACTGGCTGTCCTTATTCCGCAGGGGGAGCAGATGGAAATCTCGGCCATCAGCGAGGGTCTGTTCCTTGATGACAAGGAGCTTGCGGTGGCCGACTGGTCCTTCCGCAATCGCCGGGAAGCGGGGGTCGGCACTGAAACCCTCAGCTCGGCCGAGCTGCTCTATCTGCCGCTGCATACCTCGGTGTGCTTTCTCGGCGTTTTGGGAGTCAAGCTGGAAAACTTGGCCGAATACCGTTCTCCCCACAACCGCCGTCTCCTCGAAGCCTTCATTATCCAGATTTCCCAGGCTATGGAACGGGTTCTTCTCGCCCGGCAGGCAGAACATGCCCTGGTGCTGCAGGCAAGAGAATCGCTCGAACGGGCACTTCTCAACTCCATCTCCCATGATCTGCGGACGCCCCTGGTGTCGATCATCGGCGCCTTGAGTAGTTTACGGGATGAAAAGCTGCAGATAAATGAGGCGAGGCAGCAGGATCTTTTAACCGGTGCCTGGGATGAGGCGGAAAGGCTAAATCGCTTTGTCGGCAACTTACTCGATATGACGAGACTGGAGGCCGGGGAATTGAAAATGGAGAAAATACCCGGCGACGTGCAAGACCTGATCGGCTGTGCACTTGCGGCACTCGACAGAAAACTCGAAGGCCGAGAGGTGAAGGTGACCCTTGCCGAGGAAACACCTCTTGTCAGTATGGATATGGTTCTCATGAACCAGGTATTGATCAACCTGCTCGATAATGCCTTGAAATATACGCCGTCTGGGAGTTCAATAGAGATCTCTGCTCATTTGACCGCCCGCCATTTGCGCATCGAGGTGCTTGATCGCGGCCCAGGAATCCCCGAAAAAGATCTGGGCAGGATTTTCGACAAGTTTTACCGCCTGCCCGTTCCCGAAGGTGTCAGCGGGACAGGCTTGGGATTATCAATCTGCAAGGGGATAGTAGAGGCACATGGCGGCACTATCTGGGCGGAAAATCGTTCCGGCGGCGGCTTACGAATCGCCATCCATCTCCCTTTGTGACAAAAATGCCAACCGATACCCATCTCCCGCGGATACTTGTTGTCGATGATGAGCCGGCGATCCGGCGGTTTTTGAAAACAGCGCTTGCCAGTGGCGAATTTGCACTTTCTCAGGCCGAGAACGGTCACACCGCCCTGGCGACGGCAGTTGCGGTAAAACCGGATATCATTCTCCTCGATCTTGGCCTTCCGGACATGGATGGAGTCGAAGTCATTAAGAGAATACGCGAATGGTCGCAGGTGCCGATCCTGGTTCTTTCCGTTCGGGATCGGGAAACCGATAAGGTAAGAGCTCTTGATTCGGGGGCAGACGACTACCTGACGAAGCCTTTCGGGGTGGGAGAGCTGCTGGCACGGATACGGGTGCTGCTGCGACGTTCCCTGCAGCAGATCCCTGAACCGGTATATCGAATCGATGATTTGGAAATCGATCTCGCACGTCGTCTGGTGCTGGTGCGGGGAGAAGAAGTATCGCTCACTCCCACGGAATATGACGTCTTGCGGCTCCTTGTCGTTAACGCCGGCAAGGTGCTGACGCACCGGCAAATTCTCAAAGAGATATGGGGTGCCGCCTATCTGGAGCAACCCCATATCCTGCGTGTCAATATCAGCAACCTCCGGCATAAACTGGAAAAAGATGCCTCGCGGCCTCGCTGCATACTGACCGAATCCGGAGTCGGATATCGCTTTAAGAGTGTGTCATGATTCAGTAAAAACATTTCAACAATATTTTTATGAAAACCTCGAAACGTGTAGTGATGGTGTGCGCCGTAATGGGTTTGTTGGTTATAGGAATATGGTTTGCATATTACAAGAAACTGATATGGCAGAAAAATATTGATACAAAGAGTTTTGGTACCATCTCTGTTGCCTACCCTCTCTTTGGTAATAGCAACCAAGTTCTGGTTTTTGTCGATACAAAACGATACCCGCCCGCTGAACTGGCCGGACGGATTGCGCACCTCGGGGCTCAAGCCGCAATTATCGATACGGAGCTTGCCTTTAAAGGCCTTTCGGCTGGAACGGGGAAATGTCTTGATGCGACACGGGTGGCAGCCTCGATTGGCGCTTTGGCGAAAGAAGTCTCAATGTCCAGTGAAAAAACTCTCATCGTCAGCGGCATCGGCGACGGAGCTTTGCTCCCATTCCTTCATGCCGAATCGACTTCGGAGCACAACTCCACCAATCTCTCTGTTGATTTCTCGGCCACATTGCCCGGCTCTTTGAACCTGTGTCCACCTTTCATTACCAGCCCGCACGAGCAACAGCACATCTTGACTGCAGCGCCCGACTTGGCGGTTCCCTGGCATGCAGCGTGGTCCGATCAGCCTTCGTGGAAGACTGCTGTTTTTGTCAAAGGACTTGCCCAAGCGAAAATGTGGATTGCCCCCTACGATACAACGAGCGATACCGTTCTGGTTGAGGAACTGCAAAAATTGATCGATCCGCCGGCTGGTCCCGCGGTCCCCATGGCGGTTGTCGAAGTCCCGGCAACGGCGGCAAATGATACCGTTACCATCTTCTATTCAGGGGATGGCGGCTGGCGTGATCTTGATCGGATAATTGCCGAAGAAATGGCTAAACTGGGTTATCCGGTGGTTGGTGTCGATACCTTGCGTACTTTCTGGAGTCGAAAATCGCCTGAGCAAGCCACCGAAGATTTAGTCAGAACCTTAGACTATTATCGAAAAGCCTGGGGGGCGAAATCGTTTGTTCTTGCCGGATATTCCTTTGGTGCCGAGATTCTGCCCCCGATTTATAATCGCTTACCGGAAGCTGATAAGGAGAGTGTTCGTCTGTTGGTGTTTTTGGCGATCTCAAGGCAGATTGATTTCGAGATTCAGGTCTCAGGGTGGTTGGGGCAGAGCAGCGGCGAACTGCCCATGGCTCCCGAATTGGTTCGCCTGCCGGCCAATAAAATAGTATGTGTCTACGGTCTAAAAGAAAAAGACGAAACAGCCTGCGCCGATGTGGCGCATACCGAAGCCGAACTCCTGGAATTGCCGGGCGGCCACCATTTTGATGAAGACTACCCGAAACTCACCCGGTTGATCTTGGAAAGATATAAAAAGGCCGGTATTCGTGCGGATTCTTCGCCAACTCGTCCACAATAATGTGACAGCTATCAATAGGTACAGGGCCCATCCTGATGCCTCTATCGCCTCTTAAGAAAGGAAATCAGAAAATTATGCCCGAAAAAAATACCGCTACCGCCGATCAAAAAGCAACCGCAGCAAGCCATCTGAAAAATCACTATTTCCGTTTTCATCTGCCGCACAAGCATTTGGCATCGGTATTCGGCGACAACTGGTTTGCCTTAAAGGCAGAGGCATTTGCGAGATTTTTTGGGACTCCGTTTTTTATTATCATGCAGACAATTATTGTCGCTGCATGGATAGGAATCAATGTGGTGGGACTCACTACCTTTGACGTCTACCCATTCATTCTTTTGAATCTCGCCTTCAGCCTTCAGGCAGCTTATGCGGCGCCACTGATTCTCCTGGCGCAAACTCGGCAGGCCGAACGGGACAAAGTGCACACTGAAGCCGACGCACAACATAGAGAAGCTTTGGCTCTAGCCAGTGAGCAACGAGAGGTCCTTGCAAGTCAACAGACAGCTCAGTTGGTGGAGTTATTAAAACAAAATGTGGCTATAAACAATAATCAGCAAAGTGCTTATAATTATAATAAGATCGAACAATTGAACGACAGGAGGTCTTATTATGAAAATGCCCAGTATGTCTCTGTTGGAATGGCAAAAGCGCTATGGAACTGAACGAGCCTGTGTGAATGAACTTGCTAAAGTTAGATGGCCCGATGGATTTCAATGTCCTGAGTGTGGATCGCAAAAAGCATACTATATCGAAATACGGCAACTGCACCAATGCTGGCAATGTCGGCATCAGGTTTCTGCTACGGCAGGTACTTTGTTTCACTCGACAAAACTGCCTCTCGTTAAATGGTTTTGGGCAATTTATTTGGTAGCTTCTGACAAAGGTGGTATCTCGGCTCTGCGAGCATCCAAGCTTCTTGGCGTTTCCTGGCCTACGGCTCATAGCATCTTGTCGAAAATCAGAACAGCCATGGTTCATCGTGATAGTATTTATCGTCTGGGAAACCTGATCGAATTTGATGACACGTATGTTGGGGGTAAGCGTACGGGAAAAAGAGGCAGAGGTGCCGCCGGCAAGAGACCTGTCCTTGTGGCTGTTGAAACCAGAGGCCAAACTGCTGGATTCGTTGCAATGGAGGCCGTTGATACTGTTTCGAAAGAGACTGTTCGACAATTTCTTGCCAAACATCTCAATCCAGGCCAGACAGTAAAGACTGATGCTTTTCCCGCTTTGAATGCCGTGAAAGAAACGCAAACACATGAGAAAAAAGTTACACCTCCCGAAAATGCGTCGGAGTGGTTGCCGTTGGTACACATCATAATCGGCAATATGAAGACTTTTATCAACGGTACTTTTCATGGGGTGTCTTCAGTTCATCTCCAAGAGTATCTGAATGAATTTTGTTATCGTTTTAACCGGAGGTTCTGGGAACCAGAACTTCCTCTGAGATTACTTAATGCCTGTCTAGCCCATGTTCCGGTAAGACAAGCTGAGTTTGATTAATAGCCACGAAACAAAATACCACTCTCACACAAGTTACCAGGGATTTGAGCCTGAGGATCGAAACACTTACCAAGGAGATACATGGAAAATTTGTAAACGCTACGCCAGAGAAAACTGATCAATAAACAGGAGAATCTAAAGGCACCACATGCGAGAGCAGTATCATTTTGCAACGACTCCTTTGATACCGCCACTGATCAGGGCGGAAATTTTTACCAGAATATTCGGTAACACCAATAACCCTCCGGGGCAGGCCAGGTAACGAGGCTGCCAAATCGGATTGAATTTTTGTTTGAACTCACGTAATCCCTCGAAGTTGTAAAAATGTTCCCCATGCTGGAAAACAACCGCACCGACCCGGTTCCAGAGTGGGGCAAAGGTACGGTTGTCGAGACCTGAGAGAGGCGCCATACCGAGATTCATCGATCGATAGCCCTGCTCCTTGCCCCACAACATCAGACCGATGAAGAGAAAGTCCATGACTTCTCGTGGGGCCAGAGAGCCAAAGCGCATAAGGTCAAACGACAGATCCTCTTTGTTTGCTCCCATCCAGAGATTGGCAAAGGCGACGATCCTGCCCTGTTGTTTTACCACGGCGACCGGGAAGTTGCGCAGATAGTGGTCAGCAAAACTGCCGAGAGAGAAACTTTTCTCGCGGGTATGCTTCTCCTGCAGCCAGTTATCCGAGATTTTTCGTAATTCAGGTAACAGTTCCGGCACGTTGGCTGGAGGGATGACTTCAAAAAGACACCCTTCTTTAGTGAGATGACGGTGGCTGTAACGCAGTCCTTTGCGGCTCGGGCCTTCGAGAGAAAATGCTGCAAGTGGCACAGAGGCATTTTCCCCAAGTTTAAAGAGGGTCAGTCCCATATCCAAATATACATGCAACATTCTCGTGTCGATTTCATAGAAAACCGTCTGGCCGCCGTGCCTCTCAACCATTTCGCGATATTTCGTGTCCTTTCGGCAAGCCTGCCATGACGCCAAAAAATTGATCTGCTACAATCGGTACCCTTCTTATAACCAATGGAGGATTACCGATGGATCAATCACCAGCATTTCCCCCCGCGACACT
>Ga0073936_10007317_pt1 | contig 14287 bp, 15 predicted proteins | sample AliMusrvi5mmetaG_FD_87041 | JGI IMG/M metagenome (GOLD analysis project Ga0073936, IMG submission 87041) | Freshwater lake bacterial and archeal communities from Alinen Mustajarvi, Finland, to study Microbial Dark Matter (Phase II) - Alinen... | ecosystem: Environmental > Aquatic > Freshwater >... | reverse complement strand
CGCGCCTTCGCACCTGCTCCCAAGGTAGGCGGCATCTTATTGCCACCTCCTATGCGCGGCCTGCTGGCCGCTCCCGTCCGCCTTCGGCGTCCGTACAACGCAGAAAATTATTTCCCGCGCGCATCAACTCTTTGCTGTTATAAGTCGCAGCCTACCGCTCATCCGTTACCCTAGCTTTTAATATGCCTACTTGGCATATTGCAATATGGAATAATACCATATGGTACAGAGTAGATTCAATATCATGAAAAAGACAATTTACACCAAACAGTATAAGACACTGATTGAACGTCTTAAAACCGCGCGTCTCCATAGCGGTTTAAATCAAATTCAAGTCGCAAAAAGTTTGGGAACAACACAATCCCATGTGTCAAAAATAGAGTCAGGCCAAAGGCGCCTCGATGTCATTCAGTTAAACGAATTCGCAAAACTTTACAAACAGGACATAAAATATTTTATCCCGTAAGATATGTTCTATACCTGTCCAATATGTAGTCAGGCCTGCTCACGCCAACACAATCTCCTCAAGCATCTGATGGGAAAGCCTCCTGGCCATAGTAAAACCAGAGAAGAAGCTGACCAGCTTATAGTCCAGGCAGCTCCAACAGGAACCACTGTCGCTACTGACGTTTCGACTCCCACGCACCAAACCACCCCAGGACCTAAACATAACGCGCTAAAATCTGGGCATGAGTCCTCGCTGAAAATGATCGAGGACACCGCAAATTATCTTCAGACGAGAAACCTTTACCAGTCTAAGAATGTGCCTGTCTATTTGCGGCCGACAGACTCCGGGCTTACTGTTCTCAGCCTTGATTATAAGCAGTGTCGTTCAATGATAGGTGTGGGAACAAGGGACACACACGAGGACAGACTAAGCCGGATTCCACCAACAGCTGAAGCTATCCAGCGTGCTTGTGTGGGATATGAGGCAAAAAGGGATTCATTAAAGCGTGACTCCGCGGAAGAACGCTATGCGCTACAGCTTATGGCCGGGGCATTAGATGGGAATCTATCTTTAAACTGTGGTCAGCAAGGCTTGTTTTACGTCCATCAGGAATGGCGCTTTGCTACTGAAGGACGGGAAAAGAAGATAGATATTCTTGCGGCGGAACCCGCTAGCGGGCGCTTTTGGACTATTGAACTAAAAGCCACAGAAGCGGATGCTAGATTTTACGACCCCAGAAAAGGAGGCGATGCTTGGGCTCAAGCTGCCGACTATGCGAATCTTCTTTATTCAAACAGGGCCGAATTATATCCTTACTTCGAGCGTTTAACACGTGCCCTAGCGAAAGCACATAACGCTCCCGACATATTAAAAACCTTTAAAACTATTGATTCTTTGCCTGGCTCACTAGTCCTATGGCCACCAAGTTAAGTTAGGCTCTGGGATTTCTTCTCATCGGCGGCAGCTTTCTCATACTCACCTTTTTTGCCATAGGCCAATGCACGTGTTTCATATGCAGATTTAAAATCAGGATCAAGCGCTATCGCCTTGGAGCAAGCCTCAACCGCTTTGTCTAACTCGCCTTTGTTGAGGTAAGCCTCTCCACGCGTCGCATACGCGTATTCAAAATTTGGATTAAGGCCTATCGCCTTGGAGCAATCCTCAATTGCTTTATCGTACTCGCCTTTTTTTACATAGGCATCAGCACGATCATTATAGGCCTCAGCATCTTTGGAATCAGTTGCTATCGCTCTGGAAAAGTCCGCAATTCCATTATCAATTTCTCCCGTGGTAATATAGGCATACCCCCGGTCACAATATGCCGATACGTTTTTGGGGTTTATCAATAGCGCAGAAGAGTAATCCTCAATTGCTTTATCGAATTGTTCCCTGTCAGCGTAAATATTACCTCGGGACTGATACGCTTCGGCATCTTGCGGGTCAGTCCCTACCGCCTTGGAAAAATCCACAATTGCCTTCTCATGCTCGCCGCTGGCGAAATACACATCACCACGATGCCTGTAAGCCGACGGGAAAGACGGGTCGAGCACGATTACCTTGGAACGATCCAAAATAGCGTTAGCATAATCGCCTTTAGTGCTATACGCAAGCGCGCGGCCGGAATACAATACCGCAACATTTGGACCAAGCGTTATTGCTCTGGTATAGTCTTCGATTGCCTTATCATAATCGTCCTTGGCGTAATATGCGCTCGCACGAAGAGCATACCCCTTACTATATTTCAGGGAAATTTCTATTCCCTTGGAATAGTTATCAATTGCTTTGTCATACTCTCCGGCCTTATAGTGAGCGTCGCCATATTTAAAATAAACCGCAGCCTCGATGGGAACACCTTCGGACTCCATCATATCCTTCTTAACCGCACACACTTTCCCATGTAACAGGAGCTGCTCCGGAGCGGCGTCAAGCGCTTCAAGCGCCTTGTTGTATAAACCTTTGTCCCGATACGAATAATATAAGCCAAAATAAGCAGGTAGAAAATCTTCTTTTAATTTAATCGCCTCGATAAAATCAGCAATTGCCGCATCAAATTTACCGCCCCTGCCATGCGCGTTGCCATTGTTTGTGAGCCATAAAGCCTTTTCAAAAGAAACTTGCTCGATGTCCCCAATGAATTTTTCATCCAGTTCCTGAAACCTACGGTTCTTTTCTTCAACTGAAACCGATTGGGCCGCACATTTCTCTGCCTCTGCGCAAACACGATCAACCATTTCCTGCGCCTGAGGATATCTCGGATCAACATAAACTTTATTTGCAGGGTCTTTGGCCATTGTGGCGAATGTAACTTGAAGAATAGCTATAGCTTGATCGCGCGTCATCAAGACGCCAGACTTTTTTTCATAGAGACGAATGAAATCAGAGATTAACTTTTCCCGCGCCGCAAACCCTTCTTTATCAGTCATAAGAGCCTTTTAATCCGACACAACCCTGAAAGCTATGTCTTCAGCTTCTGCCTGGGATAATTCATGTCCGCCATATTTCTGAAGACCTGCAAGATGTTTAATAAAAGAAGCCCTCGTCCTCCGGGGTTGCCCAGGTGTCCCCATCTCTTTCCCGCATTTAGGACATTTTATCCGGGAATTAGCATTTGCCCCGGAATATGGCCGCTCCTGTTCTGGTGACGGAGTGCGTCCGTTCTGCCTTTTGCCATGCTGCTGATCATAAGCACGTCTTTTTTCAGGGTTGGATAGTGTTTCATAGGCCTCATTCAACTGCTGTGCCTTTTCAGTTGACCCGCCTAAATCGGGGTGCATCTTAAGTTCACTCATAATTGTGCGGTATGCACTTTTTATTATTGCCGGGTCCGCATCCGGGTGCACTTGGAGTAATGCGTAGTAGTCAGTGTCTGACGCCATGTTTTCCGCCTTTTAATTATTCCTGAAGTAATTTATTAATCTCAGGAGCCAATCTTTCCAAGCCTTGATTATGAATTTTCATCCATTTTGCATTTTTCCGCATGAGCAGCCCTGGATGCACAAAATGGACAATACGATATTCATGTTGGCCGATTTTTATACTGGATATCTGATAGTTCAAAAGGTTATTCCGAGCCTCTGCACCCTTTACTCCTCGGACGACACCGGCCACTTCCGCCCCCAATGTTATTATGACCTTTGGCTGTGCCATCTCTATTTCCCTGTACAACCAGGGCAAACTTTTTTGCGCGTAAGCTTCAAAACTCTCTCGTGTAGCATAACCTTTTGCGGTGGCTTTTAGGGCAGTAAATTGTGAGGTATGCTCCGGCTTAAAAAGGAAAGCCTTAACCATATTGGTTATCCAACATTTATCTCTTGAAATGCCCAGAGGCTTTAATATGTTCTGGTCCAATTCTTCGGCGCTCTTGTTTTTTGAATTATCGTATAGGGCCGGATCAAAAGGCTCTTTAAGGTTCTTAGCCGGAATGACCCGGCTATTCTTGTATTCGAATATAGCCGACGGATAAGCACCGATTATCATGACGCCGCCAACCGCTGCCTGTGCTGGCGGTAAGGGTTTAACCGGATTGCCATTTAAAAAAACATAATTTTCGGGTAAGCCTATGCTTTTATTGTAATCCCGAGAAATCTCTGCCTGATATTCCGCTAATTTTGTAGCATCCATATTTTTTATCTCACCTGAATAAAGCCATGCCGGGATAGAAATCAGCAACGCGAGTGATATGGAAAATGACTGTTTCATTAGCTTGGGATAATGCTCTGGATAATGTTTTCAGCCTCTCCCTGAGAAAGCTCATGTCCGCCATATTTCTTTTGGCCCATTAAATGTTTCATGAAGGATACCCGGCTTTGGTTCGGGTTTTCCGGCTTGCCTATTAACTTCCCACACTTAGGACAAGCTGTTTGTTGCGACACTTCGGGGGAGGATTTATCCCAGGCTTCTGTTTTTCGGTAATACAGACCAGTTCCCGGCAAGGAAGCGTTAAGCCGCTTGCCTGTAGGCCCGACACCAACCCTTAAGCCCTTAACGCCAGCACTAAGCCCCATGCCGCTTTTGGTAAAAGTTAGGCGCAAGAAAGAGCCAATTATATTTATCGATTTTCTAAAACCAAATCCCATTAGACCCCCTTAAAGACTATCGTACTTTAATTGGCTTTTTCCTTGGTCGTCCAGAACCCCTCGAAAATATAGCCGACCTTGAACCCGAGTGCGGGTTTCAAAGTGCCGGCCTTCCCATTGCCTACGTTGTCCAAATCAATGTCGGTAAGCCTGTAGAAAATATCAAAGGTCAAACCTGTAGGCGTATCAGCAATCTCATTAGTCGTATAAAGCAACCCTGCGGAAATAACCGGGGCCGCATAAAGCGTAGTATCAGACAGTCCTAGGTCGGCAAAAGCAGAGGCCGTAAAGCGCAAAGGCTTACCCTGAACTTTCGGGGCCATGTACTCCATGCCAAGCAGGAGATCCAAAAGATAAAACGTGCTCCTGCCGGTGTGGGGATTATCTACCTTTATGCTTTGTAGCTGCAAGCCACCTGTTTTGGAAAATGTCTCGTTACCGACAGCCCTAAAGCCAAACCCCCAAGGCTTAACGATCTCAGTAGTCCCGGCATCCGACAAATGCAGGTCCTGCTCCGTAGGCAGAATAAAATAATACTCGTTAGCCGAAACCCATTTATATACCTGCTTGCTTTCGGCGGCACACGCATATGTTGCACTTGCACACAGCAAAGACAACAATAAAACTACTTGTTTCTGGTGCATATTACCTCAATCCCAATGCATCAATAATCTTTTCTCTAGTTATCAAGCCGTTATCGAGGAACAATTCCTCTAACCTTGCATGGTCCATGTCAGCGTCTTGAAGCTTCGCACCAATAATAAATAGCAGATCAGAGGCCTTAAGCAATGAAACAGGAACCTGCGTCCGCCTAAACGTATCGCGTATTGCGGAAGCCATAGCGTTCGGATCACTAAAGTCAGAAGACACCACTACGAAATAGCATTTATTTATTCTTTGCCTTCGGAGTTCTTCTTTTTTCTTCTGGATATACTCAAATATTTCCCTGTCGCCTGTGCCGAGGCTAAAAGAATCCTGACGGGCTTTAGCATCGTAAACAATGGCATAATCCCCGTCCATAACACCACGGGATTTCGCTACTCCATCTGGTTGCCGCCCGGTTCCTTGCCCTAACTCGGTCGTTTCATAGCCTAATATTGTAAATGCATACCGCAGTTTTGTCTCAAAAGCTTTTTCTGGCCTTACGTTTTTTGTCCGAGTCCAAGCAGTCTCTTTGTTATATGCCACGTCGTTGAGGTCCTGGATTATTGGGGGCACCCATTCCATACCGGATGGCGGGATAATAATAGTGGAAACAGCCGTTTGGGCTCTGGCTGTTTGTGGGGCAACTACCGGGGCTGTATCGTCAACGGTTTCCTGCATTTTCACAAACTGCGTCCAGATTACATGTTCAACGAACCAATAAGGGAATTTTTCATCCTTAAACCCTTGGCTCTGAAATAGCGCCCAAATTTCATTTATTATCTCGACAAATTCTTTGTACTCATCGCCGGGATTACTAAACCTATCCAAATCAAAACCGGCACTATTTAAGGTTTTTTTTGTGGAGTTGTAGTATACAGGCAAGCCGCATGGTTTTTGAAGTTCCCAGAAGTAAGATAACAGATACGCCTGAGAAATCCAAGGCAATGCTCTGGGATTGGATGCTTTCATTCTGGCATCGGCGAGAAACTTTGAGAGGTCCAGAATCTTCATTCCGGCAGCAGCCGGGTCAGCCGGGAGCTGGAGGCAGGTTTTCAGGTGTGCTTCCTTTGTGGCCTCCAGTATATTATTGACGTATTGATTAAGTTGCATCTGCCCGCTAAAACCTTTAAAGCCCCAATAAGGGTGCTCCCGGCAGGCGGCCTCGCTCTTCTCTTTAAATTCTATTATGGTAATTTGTCCGCTTAAAAATGCGTCCACCAATTTTTTCAATTCACCTGCCGCCGCATTTCGCTTCGTGTCGAAGTCGTGGTAGTTTTCCGACAAACCTTCGTTTACAATACCCGGCTCTTTGGAAAAGTTTTCAAGCCAAGCCAGGAGGTTGGTTTTCTGAACAGCAGTTATTTTAGGCATGTTTTATCCTTGGTTTCAATCCGTAGGCGCTTCCGTTTTCATCCCGCATACTATTTATCGTGATAAACTATCTTCAGTTTAGCGCCGGTGGTGGTTGCTCGATACGGCCTGGTGCCAGCGTTGACATAATCAGCAAAGGCTTTTGCGGTAGCGTCCGCGGTCTGCCCGGCCACAAGCGGGAGCATTATGTTCCAACCGGCGACATGATCTGTTGTCCCGTCGGGGCGCATATAGCGGAAGATCGAAAGCCATATTCCAAGGCAGCCGTCTATGCTGGCGTCATGCCTGCCGGTGGCTATCCCGGAAATCTCCGCACAGCCAGGAGTGCCGCCGACAGTAACCTTGCCGGCGATAACCATTATTTTTTGGGTTTTATCGTATGAGGCAGCTTCCAGTCTGGCGCCTTTTGCAAGTTCCACTTCCGGGTTATAGTTTCCCGCAGATTCTCTTTTTTTCATTTAGAACTCCTCCATTTCCCGAACGTATTCCTCTCCGGAATCTGGAGGAGAATCATCCTTATATATGCGCCAATAGAATTTAGGATTATGTTCTGCGATAACATCATAAATCGAGTCGTCGACTTTATAGGTTAACTCACAAAGCATAAGTTTTTGTCCGGGAAATACAACACCGGCTTGAGGCTTGCTATGGAAGATTTTGTAGACCAAATCTTCTGTTTCATAGTCATCTATTTCAGACTGCGGGCGCTGTAAGAGTGAATCTCCACAATCCGGAGCAATTAATGCGGGGACATGCAGTTCGAAGTAAAAGTCTTTAAGGCTGCGCGTGCCGACATTTTCCAGAAAGAACTGGGCTGCATAATAATGAACTTCACCCTGCCCATCCATGCTGCGAATCTTGTAAGGATATGTGATTTGTATCTTAGGCGCTATAATTCTATTCCGGATATCTTCGACCTCATAGCCCTCCATGGGCTCGGCCTTGAAGTTATGGCGCTTATAATAGCGCCATGACGGATTATGCATATGCGGCGCGCGATAACTACGAGGGACGGCTATTACGAGATAAAAACGGCTGCCTTCACTATTAGGCACTTCGATAGGCTTAATTTGAAGGCCATCAATTTTCTTATGTATGTAATGCTCGCTTGTTAAGACATTTTCAATAGATTCTCGTGTTATAGATGTCGAGATACCTCCATCAAATCTTTCAAACTTAGGAACAGGCTCTTCAGCTCGTGATTTCCCTTCCACAACCCCGTAAATTAATATTCCACCATCAGCGTTGGCAAAAGCTGATACATCCTTGGTTATATCTTCTTGCTGCTTTTTGTCCCAAACAGAAATAGCACCGGATTCCTTGAAATCCAAATGGGAATCCTCTTGAACGTTTTCACCGACAAAGTGCTCAAGATCTTCAAATTTCCAGTTAGTGATATCTATCATATTCCACCTTGTCACTTATAGACCCAAAAGGATCCAGGCCCCTTTTCGGTAGCCTCTAGCACAACAATTTCCCGTACGTCCCCTTAATCGTCTTTTTTATTTTTTGGGGGTGTAGTAGAATCTGACGGAGTTGTCCCTTGCTGAGTATTTGTGGATGCTGTTCCACCTTCTGGCAAAGCAGTGGGAGCCGCATCTTGTCCATCAGGGCGATAGCCCTCTGAAAATGGTTGATATCCGCCTTTTCTCTCTATCCTCTTGCCATCTTTTTCATCACACATAAGAAACCTCCAGCAGACTAATTTGAAACTTCAAAAAATTCGATCAACTCGTAATCCCCTTTGTTTATTAGAAATCCATTTGTTTGAGCAATATAGCTGAGAAATTTCCCATTGGCGTCTACACGAACAGCCTTCTCTAGATATAAGTCTCCTTCTCGCGGAAATGATGTTGCGTATGAATTACTGCCATAATATCCACCGATCTTGTCGCCGTTCTTCCGGTGAATCAACACAAAAGCTGATTTTCGTTTTTCAAAAAAATAATCCCAGGCTGTAGGATATGGGAGCATGAGATGTTTTTGGACTCTTTTACATTTTAATAGCATGATCCATAATGGTGGCAAAACAACTGGCGTTACGACCACCATAAAAAGTATCCATAAAAACGACCATAAGGGATGATTTGCAAAGTCGGGAGCATGGCCAATATAAAAAAATATTGGAGCCCAGAGGCAGAAATTTATTGTCCCATAAAACGACGCTTCATAAAAGACTTCTTTCCAGGTTAAATCTTTTGCAGGCATAAAAAGCCTATAGACGTGCATCGAGATTAGACCAGGAAACACAAGGGTTATAAAAAACACCATCCAGTTTATATTTGGTGCAAAACCATCCATAGATATGCCTCCCAATAAACAGCCTGATCAAATAGCACAATGTTCGTCTTTGTTGTTCTGCATAAATACTCCTTAAGCGGAATACTCGATTTCTAACATCTCCGGTGGTGGCGGCTTAGCAAAAGTAAATTGGATATGTGGCCGCAGCACTCCTTCTGTCGGAAGACAACATTTTTTATATTTTTTCCCTGACTCGCAGGGACATTTTTCGTTGCGGCCTATAAACGCATAGCGTGAGTGTGGATGCCGCCGTTTTGTGACAACATGACTCCATCCATCAAATGGCTCTTTGAGTCGGGTGATTAAATAGCGGATAACAGTATAGTTGTATTGGTCTTTTTTTTCTTTAGTGACCGGGTCAGAAAGGAACACGACAGAGTATTTTTGGGAGGGGTTCGTCACTATTGAGGTCCCTAAGACTTCGATGTCAGACACCATACGACAACACATTTCGCCTTTATAAATCTCACCGACACGATGACCGCATGGCTTCCGAATTGAAATTTCGTTTCCACAGATTGAACATTTTTTGCTGCGGATCAGGAATTCAGGACTTATAAACTGTTTGTAAGGAAATAATGTCTGAAGTCGTTGCACCGCGGACTGTATAAATTTAATCTCATATTGTTCAAAAGATGGCGCGTAATGGGGTAAAAGCCAGGAAATAGTGTTTTCCGCAATTTCCAATGTGCACCATCCCTCATAATAATGCTCTTCCTTCATTTGGGAGAAAGCTTTCAAATAAGCCTCTTGAATGGCGAAAGTCTGTTCAAGGCAGAACAGTTCTTTCGCCTCCACTTCACGCCCGGCATCAACCGCCGTCTTCTTTAATAAAGCTAGGGCGGCAGAAATATCCATAGCTTTGCGACTTTTATAATTTACGCGCACACTGCGTAATTGTTGTTGTATTTCATCCAGAGTCATTTTTTCTCCAAGCCAGGATTCTTACGCCCAGACGGAGCTTTCAGCCTGGAACCGATTGTTTTCTGAAAAGTAGCGGCAGGCCCCTCATAGGACATCTTTTCTGCTCTACCATCTTCTTCAACAATCGTCATGCTGAATTTGACCGATGTTTCTGCTTCCTTATCAACCCAGATTTTCCGTTTAATATATTCCGCAACGAGGTCAACTACTACCGGAGCCAAAAGTGCAGATACAACTACTCCACCAATAACCACTAAAGCGTTATGCAGGGCAATAACTTGATACTGAGAGTCATCAATGCAGATATCCGGGACAAGGCCCTCTCTAGAATTGCTTCGGAGGAAATCAAGAAAATCTTCGGTTCCATTGGGAAAGAATGGCCCATCTTTTTCCCGGAAATTCTCTGTTGGAACGATTAGAAGATTTGCCTTGTCCAAGTCTTGTTTTAAGGTAGCACTAACATATGGGCGGCTTAACCAATATGAAAAGTTTTTGGGAGTGTCCTTTACAGTAAACTCTATGCCGTCATTTGATTGTTCCATAGATTATTCCTCGTCCCAGAGAGTGATTTCTGCCATGTTCTTCTTCGGCATTTTGGGGCCTTTGCGGGCATCGTCGGAAACTTTCGGCAATTCATCAGCGGTGAACAATTCGCTCGCGAGAATCCGCTCAAACAGTTCTGCCTGCGCCTTATATCCATCCAGAGTTCTTTCCAATACCCAAAGCAGTTCCAGGAATTCTCTTGTGAATTCATGTGTCCAACTGTTTGGACAAATTTCATCGAGGGGAGAAGATTTTTTGCCTTTCCGCTCCCGCATCCGATAACCGAGCCAGGATTGCACAGGTTTAAAACCTGAAACCTCGAACTCCCATATTTCTTTTGAAACGGGGGCAAATTTGCCGTCGCCCACGCTTATAGTATTTGTGTGCTCATTATACCCGTATTCATTCGGGTATTTCTCTTGGGCATCAGAGACAGCCACCGTGCATTTAGCTGCGCCTTGTGGAATTTTATCTTTTGGATGGGTTGAGCCATAAAGACGCGCCCCATAAGTATGAAGCCAGAGCAGATTTTTGCCTAATTCTGCGGCTTCGGAAAACAACTTCAGGTCTTTGGTAAGCGGCACCCGAATATCACAATTAGCAAGGTATGAGGAAAAGTGTCGGCAATATTCTGGCTGGCCGAGGGCAGCGTATACATATCCGGCCAAATCCTCCGGTGAGGCATTGCCCAGTAAAGTAAGCAAAGCTCCAGGAATATTCGGCACATTGCCAGCCTTATCAAGGTACAATGGGATTATGTCCTTTCCACCAAATGACCCACGATAATGGTGCAGGTCTGGAATTTCTGCGCATGCTGTTAGCCCCGGCCCATTACCTAACGGGGTAGTTAGCAAACTTGCGAGATAAATTTGTTTTTCTCCATGCGCGAACCATAAGGCAGGTCTTAAATAATCCCCCAGCCGGTTATCAGGAATTATCCACTGTCTATCAAAAGAACGATAGGCGTATTTAACAGGAGGGATCAAATCTTTTTTCTCAGCGTTAACAAGAGGCAACAACTCTTCATTTGTATTAGAGACCCCATAATGTTTTTCAGTTATTTTTCTATCACGTGACTCTTTAAAAAGCGTAGCTTTCTCCGTTGACTCAACAAAGCTCTCCCATCTTGCAACAAGCGTTGCCGCATCCGGGGCTATTGGCCAAGTGCGTTTAAACTGCGCCCCATTTGTCTGCCAAGGGAACATATCAGTTATATTCGGCCACTTGGCGAATGAACTTGTGGGCTCCGGCCTAAACGGCGCCTGCCAGCCTTCCGGTGCTGTTTCCCATTTCAAATCTTCCGACGATATTATTTTCCCAAGTTGCTCTAATTTTTCTGCGCGTGTGCCTTCTATGCGGGTATATCGCACTGTCGCCGGCACGTCATCATTTCTCTTTGCTTTACGGTAGGCTACAAATATTGCCACCGGGGTTTGAATAGAAAAGACATTTTCATCTTTTCTTGTGCCACGCCCCTCACCGCCAAGATCAATTATATCAATGCGGTCACAAATCTTTCTCATATGCTCGCGGATGCCCGAAAAGGCCTCCCCGTCAATATAACTTGAGGCGGTAATAAAGGAAACAATTCCCGGCCCTACGGCAGTTGAGTGCTCAAAAACTTTCCAAAGCGCCCAGCGGATGAAATAAACGTAAAGATTGTAAATATTCTTTAAGTGGACACCATGCCCGGCATCCCGTACAGGCTTAAGAAAACTTTCAAGGATTGGGGGTTCGGATTTATCTCCATACCGAACCCAACCGCCGGTCATTTCTTTGTTACTCCCATCTTTTTCGGCAGATTCATGCCGACCATAGGGCGGATTACCTAGGCATACCAAAACACGCTGAGATTCTTTTACTCTCAAAGCCCGTTCATGCTCCTGGGCAATTGGTTTATGAAACAATGGCGGCGCAGGGGGCTGAGCGTGCGGCGATTCAAGTGTATTGGTTAGATATATTCCGGTGCCAGTATCAGGCATTGCGACTTTATATTTAGCAAGCGCCTGTGAAAACCGCAATTGAGCGACAGCATACGGGCCAACCATCCATTCAAAACCATGCAGATTATTAATAAGCGATCGAACACCGCCCTTAATGGCACCGGAGCCCTCTTCGCTTTCAACACGTTTAATTGCATGTTCGATAATAGCCAGCAAATATGTGCCCGTCCCGACTGCGGGGTCGAGCGTCGCGACACCGGCTTCCACAAACCCCATTTCTTTGCCTAATTCCTTTCTTAGTATTTCATCGATAAGGTGAACCTGGCACTGTACGACTTCCAGTGGCGTATAATACACCCCGGCTTTTTTGCGCAATTCAGGGTCGTATTCAGCCAGGAAATATTCATAGAAGAATAGCCAAGGGTCAGAAACATCCTTTGTGGCTGTAAATGCTTCAGGAGGAGTTTCATGAATGACTCGTTGGGTCAAAGACAGCGACGTGCTGATTTCTTTTCTCGCGCTTTTGTCTGTGAGGAATTCAAGAGAGCGTGATAAAAGGGAATGATGTTTATCCAAGGTCTCATAGGCGTGGTGCAAATCGAGCACATCCGCATTTTCTAGATGCGCAAGTAAAAGAGCGAATACGACTGTTTGGGCGTAAGCGTCGGCGAAGCGCATATCTTCCGCTTCCGGGAAAAGAAGTTTTTTGATTTCATCCTTAAGCGAGTGCATCGGGGATTTATCATCTTTAAGGGCATCAATAACTTCATCACGGATCAACCGGCAAAAGGGCGCAAGGAACGACGCAAGTTCCTTCGGTGTACGGGGGACAATTGGCGTCCAGGAAGTGAATTCCGTAAGAAGCCAAAAAAGTTCTTTAGCAGTTTCTTCATTAACGGATTTCTCGCCATCTGCGCAGACATCGCCGGGGAAACGTACACGGCTCCCGACAAGCATCCCGTTCTGATATAGCGCCCATTCGTTTGCGCTTGTGTAAATGATATTGGGAATATTTTTAAAGCGAGCCCATTGGTCGGCGTCGTGCCCTTTGTATTTTTCTGGATTTGCACCTTTATCCGGTTCTTTCAATTCAACGTAGCCAATTAGAAGGCCATTGTTCTCAATGGCATAGTCCGGGCGGCCCAACCGATCAACCGCTGATTCGTCTTTTAAAACAATCTTATGGGAAGTAATATCGCTATAGGCGGAAAATAGATGTTCAATGGGTGCTTTTAACTGTGCTTCCGGCTGGCCGGCAGACCTTGCGGTAAATTTTGCAGTTAAGGAGTGGGAAAATATTTTTAAGGCTTTAAGTAAATCCTGATGAGGGGTACTAGTCATAATTTTCCTTACGGTTTCAATATATTTTAAAACCGAGGCAAGGATTTTTTATTTTCAAAATAGCGTAAAAAGTTCCCTGCTACTTTCCCTGACCTTGTTAAATTCTAGTAAATACACCGCGAACTTGCACCCCGGATAAGCCCGGGTTTTAACTTAACGATTCAAATATAGTGTAGCAGATGAACCCGACAACGGCATGTCGGGTTGCAAAAGGCGTGTTTCTCGTATTTTTAACATAATTAGGGGGAGGGTAATTATGCTGTACCATGAATGGGCGGGAACATTCTAAGGCGGGCCAGGCCGGGTGCGGCGGCCTCTCGCGGCCAGACGCTACCGGCCTGGCCTTACCTTATTGTTGTTTGCGGGCTCTGCCTCTTTGCCGGTGGCGACAAAATATTAACAGAAAGTCCCACCGCGGCGCGACTGCGCCGGGGTGGGGCTTTATAAACCGGTGCCACCGGCATAATGCGGTTGAACATTATAAGGAACAGGCCCGCGCCGCGAGTGGCTTCAGCAGAAGCCACTGGCGAGCGCGGGCAGAATCTGTATATAATAAACTCAGTTCTTTGCAGTGCGCGCGGGAAATAATTTTCTGCGTTGTACGGACGCCGAAGGCGGACGGGAGCGGCCAGCAGGCCGCGCATAGGAGGTGGCAATAAGATGCCGCCTACCTTGGGAGCAGGTGCGAAGGCGCG
>Ga0073936_10007315_pt1 | contig 14288 bp, 14 predicted proteins | sample AliMusrvi5mmetaG_FD_87041 | JGI IMG/M metagenome (GOLD analysis project Ga0073936, IMG submission 87041) | Freshwater lake bacterial and archeal communities from Alinen Mustajarvi, Finland, to study Microbial Dark Matter (Phase II) - Alinen... | ecosystem: Environmental > Aquatic > Freshwater >... | reverse complement strand
GTCTCGCTCCGCTTGCCTTCGATATCAAGGACATTGCCCAGCGAGACTTGATCAAAATTCTCCCCATCGTCATCTTGGTCATCGCCATTCTTCTGGGGCTCTTATTGCGATCGTTGATCGCACCGATTTTCTTGATCTTGACTGTGGTCTTGAGTTACCTCTCAACCCTGGGCATCACGGTACTGCTCTTTCAAACCTTTGGATCAGAAGGAGGCGTGAACTTTATTTTGCCCTTCTTGCTCTTCGTCTTCTTGATCGCGTTAGGTGAGGACTACAACATCTTGGTAATGAGTCGTATCCGAGAGGAGTGGCCGCACAGCGGCGACCACAAGGCACGGGCCACCGCTGTTGTTCGAGCTGTGGGCGCAACTGGTGGGACGGTGACTTCCGCTGGGGTGATCTTGGCTGGTGGATTCATCATGTTTGGGGTAGCTGGAATTATTGGGAACAGCCCGCAGTTGACAGAGATTGGTTTTGCTTTGGCTATTGGAATCTTTTTGGACACCTTCGTTGTTCGCACCCTCTTGGTTCCCTCGATTGTCCAACTCCTCGGGAACTTCACCTGGTGGCCTTCAGCGCTCGGCCACGAAGGGAAACCCAGTACGCCAAAGGTTTCAGCCTGAATTTGGATTTGCTTCTTCGGCTTCCTCCAGCCTTATCCCGCCGGCTAAGTCGACCTCATTGATTTCTGGCATTGCCGTATCGAGGCCATGATTACCATTGCGCTGGACGACCAGCGATCGAAAGACATTAGGGCGAGCGAGGGCAAGGACTATCAGGACTGCTCCGAGGAGGACTCCCGACCAGGCGGTCATGGTTCTCACACCAATCGAGCGGCCAATTGCTCCTTCAAGCACGAGGCCCAAGGGATAGAGCAGACCCAAAGCCATCATGTAGATGCTCAGAACTCTCCCCCGAGCTGCTTCGGGAGCTCGAAGTTGCACCACGGTATTCAGGCCGGAGAGCACGCAAATGTAGGTCGCCCCGACGGCCCCGATCGCAACCGCAGCAAGCGGCAGTGTTGGGCTTAATCCATAGAGCACAATGGCCACACAAAATGCTCCCAGCGCTACTGACACCACAATGCGTTGCCCGATTGCTTTGGCGATTGGAGCCAATGCCAGTGCTCCAATGACAGCGCCAATTCCTTGCGCTGTTGTCAAGACTGCGGGGCCCCCGGCATTCCGATGAAGGCCATCGATTGCTTCTGAAGCGACGAGGCCAATGAATGGCGAACCCAGAATGGCCACAATTGAGATAAGGAGAATCGCGGAGCGGCATCCCGGCTCTCCCATGGCAATCTTGAAGCCTCCTGCGAGCCGTTCAAGCAAATTGTCGTTGGCATCAACTCGCTTGTGGTGGGGAAGGCGAACAAAACAGAGTGCCAACACGACTGCACCGAACGAAATGGTGTTGATCCCAAAGGCAGCGGCTGGCGACCAAGCAACGAGAACAATTCCTGCGAGCGCCGGACCCACGACTCGTCCCATATTCCACTGCGCTGAGGAGAGGGAGACGGCGGCCAGTAAATCATCTCGCTCAACCAAGTCGGGCAACATCGATTGATATGCGGGAAATCCAATTGCTCCCGAAGCCCCACCAAAGAACGCCATCAGGACCAGGAGCCACGGTGGGTCGTACCCCACAGCGACAAACACGGTCAACACACCGGCAAAAAGAGCTTCCGCAAGAGTTGTGACAATTAACCACTTTCGCCGATCTAAGCGGTCGGCCAAAGCCCCTCCGATTGGCGACATCAGTCCCATCGGAACAAACGCAGCGGCCATCACGAGAGCTGTCCAAAGGGGATTATGGGTCTTGAGCGTGATCAGTGTCCCGAGCGCCACCGTCTCCATCCAAGAGCCGATGTTCGAGACCAGAGCCGAGGACCAAACTAGTGAAAAATTTCGAGACTGCAGGGGTCGAAGGGATGAGAAAGCCACGTACTGAGCCTACTGAGTTGTGCGGGGTTTCGCCCTAGTGATCAGGCGGAATCGAATACGTAACTTGGGCGCTGGCCACAACCTTCGAAGAACCCTCAGAGTAAATTTTTACCGAAACAACGGCAAGAGACCGGCCCAGCTTGAGAAGTTCAGCCTTTGCAAGCAAATCTTTCAGTTCCGGTTTGCGAAGAAAGTCAATAGAGAGACTCGTCGTTACGCAGTGCAAGACAGGCCCGATGTGGGCCAGGATCACCATCCAAGCGCCCGTATCCGCCAACATCATCAACGTGGGGCCCGAGACGGTGTTCCCAGGTCGACCGTGCTCAGCCTTGATGGCGAGACGGACGATCACTTCATTCTCGTGAACCTCTTCAACCGTCGGTACCGTCGCTCCCGGGAACGACGTAGCCAGTATTTCTTGGAGAGATTCTCGAGAAAGCATTACCAGTCCTTCCGTCTCAACGTTCGTTTACCGGTATCACCCATTCGCTTCAGCATCGGCGACAATACCGGAGACCATGCCCGGAAAAACGAATCGATGGAAGGGAGCAACCCCGTACCAATACAATCGCCCGCTCAGTCCTCGCGGCCGAAACAACGCCGTCTGCGTTACTTCACATCCGGTTGGCGTCGGCTCAATATCCCACGTGAGCCATGCCTCCCCTGGCAACGCCATTTCGGCGTGCAGCCGGAGTCTTCGATTCGGAACAAGGTCTTCGACGCGCCAAAAGTCCAAGGGGTCGCCGATCGATAACGTTGCCTTTCGTCCCCGCCGAAGACCGGGACCTCCAACAATCTGATCCAAAATCCCGCGAAGGCGCCAAAGGAACTCTCCTGAGTACCACCCCTTGGCCCCTCCAATTGAACAGAAGGCGGCAAAAACTGCCTCGGGGCTCGCACCGGTCCTCGCAGTGCGGACATCTTTCAACACCGTTCCTCCCGACCACTCAGGGTCGGTCGATGTGGGGGCAAAGTGCACAAGATCAGCATCGCTGAAGGTCGTAGGAACTCGGTCTTGACGAGTGGCAGCTAGCGCTCGGCTAATTGACTCACTGAGCCCAATTGGTTCAACGGCAAAGATCGCTCTGAACGAATCGTCGTGAACGATCACTTCGTTCACGAGTGATTCAACAAGTTCTCTCGCCAAGGGAGCAGGTACCGGTGTGACGAGTCCAACCCAGTGCGAGGAAAGTCCCGGTGTCAAGAAAGGCACCGGCACTAAGCGGCGGCGTGGCAAGCCCGCTACCTCTGAGTACAAATTCATCATTTCGGCGTAGGAGACGACGTCAGGTCCGCCAATCTCAAAGATTCCCTCAACGGAACCTGGCTTCGTAATCGCCGCTACCAACAGGGCCACCACATCGTTAATGGCAATTGGCTGACATCGGGTGGTCACCCAACGAGGGGTCACCATAACCGGCAGTACCTCAACCAGATAGCGAAGCATCTCAAAACTTGCAGAACCAGAGCCGATAATGACGCCTGCCCGGAACTCAATAACTTCAGCACCACCCGACTTCAGAATTTCTCCCACTTTGTGGCGGCTTGAGAGGTGCACGCTGAGTTCATCGTCGTCTGCGCCGAGGCCCCCAAGAAAAACGATGCGCCGGACTCCGGCATCGCGTGCACGATCAGCAAAGTTTTGCGCGTCGCGTTGTTCTGTTGCTACCCAGTCCTTACCTTGGCCAATCGAGTGCACGAGATAGACAGCGACATCAATTCCTTCGAAGGCTTCACTCGTCGCATCACCGACGTCACCGTGAACAACCTCAACAGCACTGCGCCATGAGGCCGCGTTTAACTTTGCCGGAGTCCGCGCCAGGCATCGGACCTGGCAGCCCGCCTCGAGCAGTGCCGGGACAAGCCTTCCGCCGACATAGCCTGACGCTCCCGTCACGAGGACGGTCAAAGTTGGTGTGCTTGCAGCCATGAATAGACCCTAAAGGAAAGAATCGCAACCGGTGGTCACGGGCACAAGCCCGGAAGAATCCGGACGCCAACGAGTTGTGTTGAGGAAGGATTTTTGATGGTCACTATTTGTGCATTGCGTTGGCTTGTAATCGTCCCGTTCGTCGTAATCACGCAATAGTTGTACTGGAACTGCAACGGGTCGAGATAAATCGTTGTCGGAGCTTTGATTGCAGGGTTTGCTTCCCAAAGCAGCGTGTACTGCCCGTTAATGGGATTCGTCTCAGCGTCAAGCGGCACACCGGCAACGGCCATGGCGTAACTCGACGTCAACGCTGGCGCTGTTGCCGCAAGCTCGTTCGTAGCGCCCACAAGCGCCTCAGCGCTGCTCCCCGTTGGATCGTTGTAATAGCGCCATGACCACCATGCCCAACTGATCCCCAACGATTCAGCGTCAAGCGTTATCAACGACGCTAAGTCGTAGCTTGAGGTTGCCCCGAATTCCGACATGAAGATCGCAGGTCCAAGCGGCTGTGCGGTGGTGGCGTACAGCTCACGGCGGTGATAATTGTCCACCATTGGAGTCGTTTCGACTTCTGAACAGTAGGCCGAGTTCTGTGGATTCCCTGTTACCCCACTCCGGTATGGACAGTAATCATGGAAGTTGTACACAACCTTTGAAAGCGTGGGGGTCTTGGCGAGATAGAGCGTCTTGCCATCTTTAGGATTCGTGGCATTGTCGACTTCTGGGTACACGAGGTGATGCGGATCGTTCTTCAGGATGGTTCCAATCACTCCCGTTGTAGGCACTGCAGTCGGACAGATTATGCGCGTCTTATCATCAAATGCCACTAAGTCTGCAGACCGTCCTCCGTAAAGACACGACAGCGAAACGCTGTATTCGTAGTGCGCCGTGTACAACACGCTGTCCATGGCCGAGGGTTCGTTAATAGGGTCGTAGCCCATCACCCAGGAGTTCTTCGAAAACTTCTTCGCTACTGCCGCCCATGATCGGTTGTATTCCTGCTGCAAACCACCGGTTACAGCATTGTTCCAGAAATTATTCCATGCATTAATTTCCGCACCTTCGCCGTAGGCATTCGACCATCGCCCTTGTGTCACAGGAATCGCCAAGCCATCAGTACACGTTGCCCAAGCAGGAGCTCCTTCCCCACCAAAGACCGAACTCCAAACGTCTTGGTGCATGTCAAGCAAGACGTAAATATGATGTCGTCCCAGTTCATTGACGACCTGCTGAACCTGATTCAAGTAGGCATTTGCCGTTTTTTGATTCCACATCCCAGGGTTATTCACCGCACCTTTCGTGCAGACCTTCGGCTGGTTCGGTCCGCCCGTTCCCGGTTCAATACCAGCCCAAAGGATCCCGAGGCGCACCATATTGAACCCCAATCCTGCGATTCGCTGCGCGTCGCCGTTGCCGAGCGTATTGGGCTGACCTGGAGTAACGGTCAGTGTGTACGGCGCCAATTTGTAAACCGCATTGACACCATGCATCGTGATGATGCGTCCGAAACGGTCGGTGACATAGGGGCCATTTTTCGAGTTCAGCGGCCCGTTGACATAAGTGTTGTTATCAAGCGTTGAAAGTTTAGGAATGCCGGACGTTCGATGGGTCGACTGCTGAAACGATGGACTCGTACTTTGAGCCGAGGAGCTGCTACAAGAAGAAGCCATTGTGGCGAGCAGTGCAAGCGCCATGCCTGCACTGATCCTTCGGAATCTCATGAGGTCAGACTAACGAACATACGCTTGCCGCTTGGAGCGGACGACCGGGCTCGAACCGGCGACCTCAACCTTGGCAAGGTTGCGCTCTACCAACTGAGCTACGTCCGCGTGGCTTCCCACTTTAGCCAACGAGCGCTTGAGCGCTGACCAGCAGTGAAATAGTACCGTTTAAGCCGTCGAAGCCCTGAAATGCGCACTCTTCTTGCCGACAAGGAGAGTCGCCTCATCCTCGACAAGCTCTCGCAAGAGTGCAGCATCAGGGACCTTTTTCGAACAGCCGAGGATTCCGAACTCGAGAGAGTCGCAGTACCCCAAGAGAGTGATGTTGAGCGCCTGATTAAACATCAACGGTCCCATGGGCGAGGCCCGAACGATTTGCTGGCCTGAGCACCACAGAGGTACTGGAGGTCCGGGAACCGACGACAAGACGAGATTCGCAACATTAGGCAACATCTCGAAGAGACCAAACGCATCGACTACTTTTCCCGCCGCCGATGCCATAGCGGGGCCAACCGCATTCGCCACCTCGCTCAGAAAGTCATTTTGACTCACACCGCCTTCCTTGATGACTTTGCTCCGAGCAACCAGCGTGGCCAGTCGCTCGTGCGGGTCCTCAATCAAGGTCGCCAGCGGGGCCAAGCGTGCAGAGATCTTGTTCCCAAGCTCTCCCTCGGTACCCGGCGCGCGAATATTCACGGGAATGAACGCAATCAATTCTTTGTCTAGAGATTCACCTCGATGCTCAAGCAAGCGCCGTGCTGCTCCCCCAACAATGGTCAGAGCAAAGTCAGTCACTGTCCCGCCGTATTCCTTGCTGACTTCCTTCACCGCAGGGAGGGAGAGGCATACTCGCTCAAAATTCCGACCATGGCTCACCGTCCCCGACAGTGACGTCTTTGGAGCGGCGAGCAATGTTGGTGCGGCTGTAGCGATCTCAGCGAACACGCTGTCAACTCGTCCTGCCACGTGTTCAAGGGTCGTTCCCATGGCTTCAAGAATCGCCGCTGGTCGGCGCAGTACTTCGGACGATGATCGAGCCAGCATCTCTAATGGCGTTGGAATCGGTGGAACGATCTCAGCTTCAATGGCAACAATCTCTGTCGAAGGTTGCTGTTCTAAGTCGAATAACTCGGCGAAGACCGAAACGCCCGAAACGCCATCAGCAAGCGCATGGTGAATCTTGGCAAGCACTCCGGTGCGCCCACTTTCTAATCCTTCGATCACGCTGATCTCCCACATGGGACGATCAGGGGCTAATGGACGCGCCATGATCCGAGCAACCAGAGCTTCGAGCTCTTTTGGTCCTCCGGGCGAAGTCACCGCGCGCCGCACTACGTGAGATCCAAAATCAAAATCGGGGTCTTCAACGGCGATTGGGGATCCGAGGTCAAAGGGGACTCGAACGATTCGGCGCCGTAAGACATCAATGCGCCCCAATCGACTTTCAATCTGAAGTTTGATTTCATCAAATCGTTTCTTCGGATCGACTGTGGTGTCGCTTGTGGGTACTAGCTCTAAGACCATGCCCACGTGGAGCGGTGCGTTTGGCGTGTCCAAGGTAACAAACACGCTGTCCATCCCTTCAAGGGACTCAGCGGTCATCGGCCCGTGCTCCCAAATCCATCGCCGCCACGCGTCGTTGGCGCTAATTGCTCTGAGGGGACAACGACGAATCGGGCGTGAGCGACTTCTTGGATCACGAGTTGAGCAATCCGATCTCCTCGTTCTACCGAGAAGGGTTCATGCGGGTCCGTGTTCACCAAGAGCACTTTGATCTCGCCCCGATAGCCAGAATCGATTAATCCTGGTGTGTTCAAACACGTCACGCCGTGCTTGAGAGCGAGTCCGCTCCGTGGCTGGATAAAGCCTGCGTAGCCCTCGGGAAGCGCGATGGCGATCCCCGTAGGAACGAGTGCCCGCCCCCCTTGTGGTTCAATTGTCGCGGACTCTCGAGCCACGAGGTCACAGCCAGCATCACCGGCGCTCGCGTAGCGCGGAATCTCGGCCCCGGCGTCAAGGAGGCTGATTGCAACTTCCAGCATGTGGAAAGGTTATCGGCCCCGTGAACAGATGTCACTGGCGAGTGACTACGATCGACTCCTGTGCTGGCCTGGATTGATTTAGAGATGACCGGGCTCGACCCGAAGAGGCATGTAATCGTTGAAATTGCATCGCTGATTACCAGCGATGACCTTGAAATCGTTGCAGAAGGTCCGCAACTGGTCATCAGTGCAACTTCCGATAAACTTGCTGAAATGGACGATTTCGTGACCACCATGCACGCGCGATCAGGCCTGACTAAAGACATTACGGAATCAGGGCTGAGCATCGTTGAGGCCCAGGCCGAAACGATGGCATTTCTGCGGAGCCATATTGAAACTCCCGGTTCCGTACCCTTGGCTGGAAACTCCATTGGCACTGATCGTCGATTCTTGGCGGCGCAAATGCCTGAAATCGAATCGTTTCTGCATTATCGCTGCGTCGATGTCTCGACTGTCAAAGAACTAGCGAGACGGTGGTACCCCCAAGTACTTGCTGCGGCACCTGAAAAAGGTGGTAACCATCGAGCACTTGATGACATCAAAGAATCACTCAATGAACTTCGCTATTACCGTTCAGCACTGTTCATTGATCCCGCTCACTCATTGGAGGACTAGGCGCGTGGCGGTGTCGTCGGATAATCATGCCCTTCTGCACGAAGCACTTCGCGGCCACAGCGCATTCGATTCGCATCAACTCCACACGGAGGTCGACGGGACCTATGCCATCAGCATCACCCTCAAACCAGGCATGTATCTCTCGGCGGCCGATTTAGTGCGCTATCTCAACGAGCAAGGGATTTCCCTCTCAATGCCTTCAAAAATTCATTTCTCAACATCGCAGTCTCCCTTGATTTGATGCCGTCAAAAAGAGCACAGTCGTGAATGCAGCGGTGGCGGGTTTTTTTACTGGCCTCTCCCTCATTGTCGCAATCGGAGCGCAGAATGCTTACGTGCTACGACTCGGCTTGACCCGTAGCTACGTCGGTCTTGCAGTGCTGCTTTGCGCCGTATCCGATGTTGTCTTGATTATCCTCGGTATCGCCGGCATCGGACGAGTCGTTCACTGGTTTCCCCAGGCGCTCCAAATCCTCAAGTGGATCGGCGTTGCCTACCTTGTCGGTTTCGCTCTCTATTCGTTCATAAAAGCACGCAGTTCCGATGTCCTCCTCCCAGCCGATGCACCACGGTCCACTCGGAGCATCGTGGTGGCCACCACTCTGGCGTTCACATTGCTGAACCCGCACGTCTATCTCGACACAGTCCTGCTCCTCGGCTCAATCGGGAATCAATATGGGCACGGTCGCTGGCTTTTTGCTGCAGGCGCTTGCCTCGGCTCCATCTTGTGGTTTTCAGGCCTTGGTTTTGGGGCGAAAGCAGCGGCAGGTCTGATGGCGCGTCCGATTACTTGGCGTATTCTTGATGTGGCGATCGGGGTCATCATGCTGCTCGTAGCACTCAATCTCGCCACGACCCGCATCGCTGCTTGACACTGGTCGTTGACCGTTTCGCTGGCGGATTCAACGAGCGACTGCGCGCTCCAAGGCTTCAAATTGTGCGTCACTGAGCGAAATAGTGGCAGCGTTACAGTTCTCTTCGACGTGCGAAACCTGTGAGGTCCCAGGTATTGGGAGCATGACGGAAGAGCGTCGTAACAGCCACGCCAAAGCGACTTGCGCTACTGATGCGTTGAGCGCCGTGGCTATCTCATCAAGCGGCCCACCAGGTCGAGCCAAATCGCCAGCGGCAACAGGGAACCAAGGTATGAAGCCGATTCCCTCGGTCTCACAGTAGGTGAGCACCGCTTCGGATTGACGATTCGCCAGGTTGTAGAGATTCTGCACAGTGGAAATTTCGACAATCGCCCTCGCTGCAGTGATCTCGTCTACGGAAACTTCGGAAAGACCTACGGCCTTCACCTTTCCTTCATCGAGGAGTTCACGTAGCAGACCAAATTGTTCGGCTGCCGGTACTTTGCTGTCGATTCGGTGCAATTGAAATAAATCCAACGCCTCGACGTCAAGCTTTCGAAGGCTGAGTTCGCATTGTTGCCGCAAATATTCCGGACGACCGACTGGCAACCATTGGCCGGGTCCTTGCCTGGTCAGACCTGCCTTCGTGGCGATTACGACATGGCCGTAAGGGTGGAGGGCTCTCGCAATTAGCTCTTCTGAGACATTGGGTCCATAGGAGTCTGCTGTGTCAATGAAGTCGACACCGAGTTCAACCGCCCGGCGCAAGACAGCGACAGCTTGATCTTCATCTTTTGGTGCTCCCCACACCCCGCTTCCCGTGATCTGCATTGCTCCGTAGCCAAGGCGGTGCACCGTCATTCCTTGAGAGCTAAAGGTTCCGCTCTGAGAAATGGGCTGATCTGCCATTGGTACTCCTAAAGGATCGTTGATAGTCCTCTCAACGTTACCCGGTGATGACGGAGCGACCAGACGCAACGAGAGGGCCGGCTCTCAGCCGACCCTCTCGTTCGTTTCGATCATCGCCAGGACTTTCCCGACGGCAATGATTATTTATTTGGTTGCGGCGTAATGCGCAAGTACGGCTTGACGGTCGTGAATCCCTTTGGGAACTTTGCCGTTGCCTCTTCATCGCTCAATGCAGGAGCGACAATGACGTCGTCGCCATCGGTCCAGTTCACTGGCGTTGCAACGGTGTAGCCCGCCGTCAGCTGGAGCGAGTCGAGAACTCGGATGATCTCGTCAACGTTTCGGCCGGTCGAGGCTGGATACGTCAGTGTCAACTTGACGGTCTTGTCCGGGGCGATGATAAAGACGCTCCGCACCGTCAAGGTCGCCAGTTCGTTGGGGTGGATCATGTCGTAGAGGTCAGCAATCTTTCGGTCCTCGTCAGCAATCAAAGGAAATGCCAATGCTGAACCTTGCGTTTCTTCAATATCGCCTGCCCAACCTTTGTGCGACTCAAGGGAGTCAACGGAGAGGCCCAGCAACTTGGTATTGCGCTTGTCAAAGTCAGCCTTGTGAGCAGAGAATGAACCGAGTTCTGTGGTGCAGACTGGGGTGAAATCTTTCGGGTGGGAGAACAAAATGCCCCAACTGTCGCCGAGATAGTCATAGAGGTTGATCGTCCCCTCTGTCGTTTCAGCGGTGAAATCTGGTGCGGGGTCTCCAAGTCGGATTGCCATGGACTTCCTTCTTTCTGGTTCTGGCCTCTCGGGCCGTAGTGTTTCGGTACCTGGTTTCGTTAGCGTAACCGGGTACCAAGTGATTGTCGACCTAGTTTGTCATATTTATCAACAATTGTAAACGGGATGGTTTTTTCCACCAATGAGCCATGAGAGAATTCTTGCTGTGCCAAATACTTATCCGCCCTCTCGCCGTTCTGTTGATCCGGCTCGCTCATGACCAGTCGACCCGAGCGTTCCGAAATCGTCGTTGCGGCCTTTGACCTTGATGGCACCTTGACTGAAGGTGGTTCCGTTGCGGCGTGGCTCCGCTCCGTCGCTGGCGTCAAGACGAGCACCAAAGCACTTCTCCGCCATGCCCCTTCCCTGACCTATGCCGCCGTAAAAGGCGGCAAGACCGCAGATGCAACCAAAGAAGAACTCTTTACTGAACTTCTTCGAGGCAAGTCGCTCGACGAAGTCGCGGAAGCGTCAAAAGTCTTTGCCCGCCATCACGTCGCCAAGGAGCTCCGCACAGACGTCAAGGCCCGGCTGGACTATCACGTGGCGTCGGGACACCGCGTGGTGATTGTTTCTGCATCGCCCGAACTCTACGTAGAAGAAGTAGGGAAGATTCTTGGCGCCGATGGCGTCGTCGCTACGCGACTTGCCGTTGACGGGTCAGGCAAGCTCACCGGTCGCTATGAGGGGAAGAACTGCCGGGGTGCTGAAAAGTTCTCAAGAACTACCACCTGGATGCGTGGCCAGGGCCTCCTTGGATCTTCTGAACAGATGCCAGTGTTGTGGGCCTACGGCAATAGTCGCGGCGATCGACGCCTGCTCCAAGCGGCAAACTTTCCTGTCAGTTGCGCGAAACTCGGCCGCTTGAGCCGCCTTCACCGTTTTCCATCACTCGCTCAAGTGGTTGCACAGCCAGCAGAGCATCTGAGCTAATCCGTGCGTATCGACCAAGTTCTACCGGCATTCGTTGAACGAGACGCCATCGGAAACCATACCCGGCACATTCGCGAAACTCTTCTCGGCGTCGGGATCGACTCCGATATTTATTATCTCAATGCATCATCAGAAGCCATGGGGATTTCAAAACACATCTCTGAGCTCACGATGGCTAGTGATGACCGCTATCTGCTGTACCACAGCTCGATTGGGAGCCCAGTCGTCGATCAGTTGCTTGATCAACGTGATCCCATCATCATCGACTACCACAACATTACGCCCGCCCGGTTTTTTGAAAAGTGGATCCCTGGAACTGGGAATGAGACACTGCTGGGGCGGCGACAACTCTCGCAACTTGTTGCCAAAAGTGTGCTCGGTCTCGCTGATTCTGCTTACAACGAACGAGAGCTGATTGACGTTGGTTACCGGCCAACGGCCGTGGCGCCTCTGCTGATTGACATCGATCGTGACCCACCAGTCAATAGCGAACTGCTCGAGCAGCGCTCAGAAGAGCGATCCAAAAGGGATGCCCCGTCATTGATGTTTGTAGGTACCCTGTCCCCTCACAAAGCGCCACATGAGTTGGTTGCAATGTTGGCGGCCTACCGTACGCTCTACAACCCACGAGCCACGTTGGATCTCGTTGGTCGTCCCTTTGGCGGCCGCTATCTCGGCGCGCTCCATGGCTATATTCACGCTCTGGGTCTCGACGATGCGGTCAATATCGCCGGTTCGATCTCCAGTGCTGACCTCGAGGCATATTGGCGCACAACCGACGTCTTTGTCTGCGCGTCAAATCACGAGGGATTCTGTGTTCCGATTATTGAGGCAATGGGCCATGACGTCCCCGTTGTCGCCTACGGCGCTGCTGCTGTTCCAGAGACTGTTGGCGGCGCTGGCTTCGTGATTCCCGATAAGGCTCCGATTCCCTTTGCTGCTGCCATTCATCGAGTCGTCATTGACGAAGCATTACGCCGCCAGTTCAACAGGGCTGCGGTTGTGCAGCGAACGCAATACGAACTCGCTAACTCCTCGAAGAAATTCTTAGAGGTTTTGCTCACCGGACTCGATCAAAGCGCCCAGTATCGGGCGGAGACGACCTAATGCGCATCGATCAAGTAACACCAGACCTTGTGGGAAGAGATGCCGTTGGCATGCATATCCTCAACGTCCAAGCAACACTGCGAAACGCAGGAATCGAGTCGGAAATTTTCTATGAAGACGCCGATGATGACATGGCTGCGCTTGGTTTACCGATCGAAGAGCTCTTCGAACCGGTACGTGATCGGAAAATCTTGTTTCAAATGGCCATTGGGTCTCCGGGCTTCGACCTTATGTTTCGCTCCGACGATCCCGTCATGGTGCAGTATCACAACATCACGCCAGCTGAGCTGATTGCTCCCTGGGAGCCGGCGATTGCGGCTGGTGTGAAAAGCGGGCGGGCTCAGCTTGCCGCATTTGCTCGGCGATGTTCATTGGGCCTTGGCGTGTCGACCTACAACCAGCGTGAATTGATCGATCTTGGCTACTCGCCGACCGACGTCGCTCCGCTCCTCCTCGATATGCGTCATGAGGGGCGAGTAGCCAACCCTCAAGTCGTTGAGCGCCTGACGGCCACAAAGGTAACGGACGGGCCATCCCTGTTATTTGTGGGCAAGGTATCACCGCACAAAGCGCCTCACGATCTTGTCAATATGCTCAGCACCCTTCGTTCGCTCTACTACCCCAACGCAACGTTGACCCTCGTCGGCTCGCCTCTTGGGACGACTTACATCGAAGCGCTCCGGGGATACATCACTTCCTTGGATCTCGATGACGCTGTGACAATAGTTGGAGGAGTCTCAGGTGACGTCTTAGAAGCACACTGGCAAGCTGCCGATGTCTTTGTCTGTGCGTCAGAGCACGAAGGGTTTTGCGCTCCTCTGATTGAGGCCATGGGCCATGGGCTTCCTGTGGTGAGTTATGGCAGTACTGCAATTCCTGAAACGGTCGCCGATGCAGGCCTTATCCTCAGCGACAAATCGCCGCTGGTCTTTGCCGCATCGGTCCACAAAGTGTTAGAAGATGAAGCGCTGAGGGACCATCTGATCGAACGAGGTCGTCGCCGGGCTCGCTACTTCGACCTCGATCAGGCATCCGTGCGATTTTTAGACGCAGTGTTGCAGCGTCCGCCAAGCAAGTGATCAGGGCTCTGCGGCTCTCCTAGACGAGATAACTGGCGAGCAGCGGACTCTCTGGGCTCGGCATTGTTCGACCCCGCTCAATGACTTGACGGAGAAATTCTTCATACCGTCGAATCAATACCGGCCAGGCGTAGCGCTCCTCGACATAAGCGAATCCATTCTCAGCAAATGCCGCTCGCAAGTCAGGGTCGCTCAGGTACCGATCCAAAATTGCCTCGAAGGTCCCAAACGAGTCAAAGGCCAAACCTCCACCAGAGATCTCACAGTGCTCAACCGTTGGAGCACAGGACGCATTGACGATTACGGGGATTCTTTTCTGCCATGCCTCAAGAATGACTAGCGAAAATGACTCCATCGCTGAAGGCGAGATGAGCGT
>Ga0073936_10007311_pt1 | contig 14292 bp, 9 predicted proteins | sample AliMusrvi5mmetaG_FD_87041 | JGI IMG/M metagenome (GOLD analysis project Ga0073936, IMG submission 87041) | Freshwater lake bacterial and archeal communities from Alinen Mustajarvi, Finland, to study Microbial Dark Matter (Phase II) - Alinen... | ecosystem: Environmental > Aquatic > Freshwater >... | reverse complement strand
TGGTGGCGTTGTACTATCAATTCGGCCGCTACTTGCTATTGGCGTCGTCCCGACCGGGCGGCCAGCCTGCGAACCTGCAAGGCATCTGGAATCACGAGCTGTGGCCGTCGTGGAGCAGCAAATGGACCTGCAACATCAACGTCGAGATGAATTACTGGGCGGCGGAGACCGCCAACCTGGCGGAATGCCACCAACCGCTCTTCGACCTCATTGACGACCTGCGCGTGGCGGGAAGAAAGACCGCCAAGGATTGGTATAACTGCCGCGGCTTTGTGGTTCACCACAACACCGACCTGTGGCGCGGCACCGCCCCGGTGGATGGCGTGCAAGGCGTGTGGCCGATGGGTGGAGTGTGGTTGGTCCAACATTTTTGGGAGCACTATGCATTTTCGGGCGACAAGGTGTTTCTCCGGCAGCGGGTATATCCGGCGATGAAGGACGCCGCGCAGTTCGTGCTGGATTTTCTAACCGAGGCACCGGCGGGCACGGCTTTCCCCGGGGCGTTGGTGACCAATCCGTCGTATTCCCCGGAGAATACGTACAAGCTGCCCAACGGCGCGGGCGTCCGTTTCACCTATGCCGCCACGCTCGACCTTGAGTTGATCGGCGATCTGTTCGACCGCTGCATCGCTGCTTCTAACATCCTTGGCGTGGACCAGGAGTTTCGCGAGCAAGTGAGCGCGGCGCGGCGACGCCTGCCGCCGCTGCAAATCGGCAAAGCGGGCCAGTTGCAGGAATGGATCGGCGACTGGGACATGCAGGCACCGGAACGCAATCACCGCCACGTCTCGCACCTCTACGCGGTGATGCCCGGCCAGCGCATCACCCCGCACGAGACGCCGAGGTTTGCCGCGGCCGTGCGCAAGTCGCTCGACCTGCGCGGCGACGGCGGCATGGGCTGGAGCAAGGCTTGGAAGGTCGGACTCTGGGCTCGCCTGCTAGAGGGCGATCATGCCTTGGCCATGGTCGAGGGTCTGATCAAGGGCAGCACCCTGCCGAACATGTTAGACAACGGCCCGCCGTTCCAGATCGACGGCAACCTCGGCGGCTGTGCGGGCATCGGCGAGATGTTGCTGCAGTCCAGGGCCGCGGGCGAATCGGCGCTGGATGACTCCCGTGGCATACTCACCGGCGGCACGAGCGACACGGCCGCCATTCAGCTTCTCCCCGCGTTGCCCGCGGCGTGGCTGGCAGGAAGTGTCAGGGGCCTGTGCGCCCGCGGCGGCTTCGAGGTGGACGTCGCCTGGCGCGACGGCAAACTGACCGAGGCGACCCTTCGCTCGAAACAAGGCGGTGCATGCCGGGTCTTCTACCAGGACAAGGCGGTCGATCTAACCACAAAGCCGGGCCATGCCTGCCGCCTCAACGGGGACCTCGGCAACCGATGAATGGGAAAGAGGCAAGGCATCATTTGCGCCCGATGCGAATCTCCAGTGGCCTCGTGTCGAGGTGCAATGGCGGCGTGAACCGAACCTCGTACTCGGACGCATCCACCACGCGGAGGGAACACGGCACAGCGCTGCCATCGCGCGTGGCCGAGACGCTTGGTTCTCCCGAATTGCGGAGCCTGAGATACTCCAACTCGAAAGGTCGCTCGAAGGAAAGGATGAATTTCTGACAGCAATCCTCTTCGACAAGCGAGTAGTCAAGTCCGCCCCAGGTGACGGCACCTGGCAGGAACGTCCGGAGCCTGCCATGGAGGAATGTCGGCAGGATCGGACGAAGTGAGAGTTTCTTTCCCGGCACGTCCCAGCCCAATCCCTCAAGGCCTAGCAGAACGTGCCAGGCCGCTGGCACACTCTGATAGTGGTTGCCGAAAACCGGAGTTCGGTCGGTCGTGAGCAGCATCGGCTGATTCCACTCGCGCTGGAGGTGCTCGAAGATCACGTCATAATAGCATTTGGCCACCGTCAGCGACTCATTGGGGCAACCGCGCCACAAGGCCAGCGCGCTGAAATCGCGCAATCCCTCGGCGTTGGCCATGCTCGCTCCCGGCAACGAGCCACCCGTCAGGCCTGGGGCGACCAAAAAAGTCCTGCCGTTGTAATGCTGGGCGAACTCGTAAAGCAGGTGCTGTTTTACGCGCGCCGCGTTGAGCTGGCGCGGCATACCTAGCAAGTCGTCGCAGTGTTCGCCATAGAGTCCGCTGGAGATGAGGTCATCCGGATGCGAGCGACCCACCGCATAGAAACCTTTTGGATTCCACAGTCCTTCGATCGCCTTGGCCATCTGCTCGGAACGGGCAAGATAGGCGTCGTGGGCGGATTGGTCGTTCATCAGCGCCGCGATCTCCGCCGCGGCTTGGAATGCGGCCCGCTGCAGATCGTTGATATAGATGTTCTCAGGAACGGGAGTGAAACAATCGTATGTCTTCGGGTCATCATATAATCCATTATCGTCCTTGTCGCCACCCAGCATGTAGGCACAGCATTTCTGGACGGTGGGCCACAATGCCTTCAACCTCGCGACATCACCGCTCCACAGGTAATCGCGATACAGATCGAGGATCCACTCCGGGGTGTTGTCGCCTGCCTCCCACCAATCGAAGCGGCCGGGCGCCAGTTGGACTTCCTTGCGCTCGCCGCGTTTTCCCGGATAGGGATTGGGCCCGTGATCGGGCGAGGTTCCGGTTGCTGTCACGCACCGGTTGCCGAGGTCGTGGCGAATCGCGCCATCCGGGGTGAGTGCCTCGGCAAAGATCTGCAGGTTGCCCCACTCGGCCAGCGGCAGAAAGATCAACTCGCAGATGGAGGGTTGGAATTGTTCGTCATAGGTGCCCACCAGCGGAAAGCAATCGCCTTCCTTCATGGCGGCCTGGCCGTTCTTGAAGAAGACGCCGTTATAGGCCATGTGAGAGGTGCTGATGAGGATCTGTTTGCGCATCCACTCGGGCAGATTGCTTTCGTCCCACATGCGGCGGAACCAGGCGTCCACACCGGCGCGGATGGTTGGATAGTTGAGCCGGCAATCCCGCGCGATCGCCTCCGCGCCCTGATAGAAATTGTTATGATAGTGCCCGAGTTCCTTGCGCGGCCACTGTTGGCCGTCGCCGGAGATGTAAAGCGGAAAATCCCAGGCGAAGATGAACACGACGTGGCGCGTGGATTTAGGTGGCACGATAATGGACGAGGCCAGTTGATTTCCCTGTGTGCCGCTGAGTCTGCCGTTGGTGAAATCCCCACCCCAGGTCACCTGGGCGTCGCCGTCGTTGCGGACCATCCCGCAAAGCGTGCCGCCGCCAGCCCGCTTGGATTGCAGGAGAACGCCGGCCACTTTGCCTGGCTTTTCGACGACGGGCGCGCCGCCGTCACATTCGGGATTGGGAATCATGAAGGCGAGGGCGACGGTCTGCTCCACCGGGTCGGGATTGGCTAACTGGAAATCAAAGAACAACACCGGCAGGCTGCTCAGCTTGCTGTCGCCGGGGGTCCAGGGCGCGAAGGCCTCCATCGTCACGCCCAGCGGCAGCGCGTCTTGCGCGAACTTGTACTGACACTTCGGAAACAGCGGCAGGTAGTCCACGCGCATGCCGGATGCGGTGTTGGCAACCAGGTCGCCGCTCCACTCTCCCTTGGCCTGCTTTACATCCATTTGGAATCGGTAAGGGCCGCCAAACGACGGACCATAGAACCTCACGCCGAGATCTCCCGAACGGATCTCTCCGTTGCCGTACGTCCCGTCAGCGTTGACGTGAAGGAACCCCGTGCCGAATCCTCCATAGAATGGCGTGTCGTCCACAACGCCCTGATCGTCGGCACCTGCATTGACCACCCGCGGCGTCTTGGCCATCGCGTGACCGCCGCCCCAGGCGAGTGCGCACGCCACCGGAACTAACAACAACGCACGAAGCCTTCGCACGCCAATGCGCAGCGGCGGCTTGATTGGAACAGGGTTTGTTTGCATGGTTTTCAAGGAAGCGGCGGACGGACGGCGGGATCGGCATTCTCGGCATGATAGATCCTGATCAATTCGGCAAAGGCCTCCTTGCATCGGTCGTTCGGCTTGCCGCCGTTGGCTTTCAACTCGGAATCTAACAGGGAACGCAGGAATAGCACCCGCCAGCGCCACGCTTGCCGGGCCTGCGGCGTGAGTTTGGCATCGAGCCGCTGCATGGTGGCATAGGCCTCTGCCGCGCCCGGATCGGCGCATACGGCGGCGCCGCGCGAAGGGAACCAGTCGAGTTGCAGCTTCACGCCATCCAACTCGCCGGGCCACCAACGCCAATGGTGGTTCTGCTCGAGCGTTGCGATAACTTTCACGATCTCATCAACAACGTCCGGCGAATACTCGAAGGCGATGTATTCGCGCAGGGTTTGCGCGACCGGCCGGTCATCCCAATAGAGCTGGCTGATGACAACCTTGGTGAGATCCTCATAAATGCCTTCGGAGTAGGGGAAGCCGCCGGCGATCTGCTGCTTGACGCCATCCCACTGCTGCCGCGCGCGGCCTGTTAGCGGCGTGGCGCCGAAGCCGCCCCAGGGAAACGTCTCGTGCATGCTGATTTCGGGAAAGCCGACCATGGGCAGCTTGGCGGGCATCGGGCGTGTCGTTCCTTCTGCTAGAATGGAGTCGGCCCACGGTGGCTTTGCGGCGAAGGCCTTGTCGAGTCCCTGCCATTCGCCCTCGTCGAAGAACCACGCTGACAGGATGATTTTTGTTCCGGGCAGCTTGTTGCGGGCGAGCGCGGACACGGATTCCGCGGTTCTCAGGAAACCGTTGCTGCCCCAGGGCCGGCACAGCGCACAGCCGCAGCCGCCCTGGTCATACGGCCAGATGCACACGTGGCGCGGTTGCAGGTCGGCGCACCAGTCGAACTCCTGGCCCAGCACGTTGAGGATGTACTCCAGGCCGGCGGGCTTGCTTGGGCACACGGCGCAATCATACCAACCGCCGCGCTTGGCGCTGGGATCGGCCCGCAGCGCGGCAGGCGAGTCGTTGTATGCCTCGTTGGCGACCACGATGAAGCTGACGTCCAGGCCGACGCGTTTCGCCGCCTCGCAAATGGCGTGAAGGCGCGCGCGGAACGCAACGGCCTTGGGGTCGTTGACGCCGTCAAAGTGATGCATATCATACCAGACGGCCAGCGTGTTGAAGCCCCACAGGCCAAGGTCCTCGATATAGCGCTGCACTTCCTCCACCGGCGCGTCGTGGTAGAAGTTATGGAAATGAGTGGCGAAGTAGATACCGCGGACAGGCTTTTGCGGCACCGAGGTTCCCCGCCATGCGCTTGGCGTGAACCCGTCTTGATCATATCGCGACGTGTGCAGGAACTTGCCCACGCCATAGAGCAGCCCGCGCTCATCGTTGCCCACGATCCGCGTGCCGCCGCCGGCACGATCCTCTATCCGGAAGCCCTCGGGGCCAAGACCCGGAGCCAGGACACATTCCACAACCACTTGCGCGTCGCCCGAACGAACCACCTTCGCGGCGCAACGCGCCTCAACCTGCCGCGCCAAGAGCCGGCTGATATTCTCAACCACGGCGCTGGCTTGCTTTGGTAACTCAAGTCGTACGGAAGCTGCCGCTGCGGCATCGGGTAGCGACGCGGGAAAAAAGAGCAAGAGGCCGATGCATGTCAATCGTCCCATGACGCGGTTCGTGTTAGAGCTTCCAATAAAACGACAGGCTGGAAGCCCGTCTTCCCTGACAGGCAGGATGCCTGTCCTCCCTCAGAGAATGCCGCGGGCGGCGAGGTTGTTGAGGCGGCGGGCGACATCCGCGAGGCCGTCGGCGGCGACCTGAGTGTAGGAGCGGCCGTCGCGGGTGTCGATGCCGTGGCCCGGATCGAGGTTGCGGAGGGCTTCGAGGGCGGGGTCGGCGTGGTCGAAGAGTTCGACGAAGACCTGGCGCAACTCGCCGGTCTGGGCCACGGCTGTGAGGAGGGCGCCGATCCAGCCGTCGTCGGTGGAGAGGCAGCCGCGGGTGGTTTTGGCGGAGGCATGGAAGATACCGAGTTCGCCGGCGGCGGCGATGCGGGCGATGAGCGCGGCGTTGTCGGCGATGCTCAGATCGGAGTCCCCGCAGTGGGCGGCATCGACGAGTTGTTTGAAGAACTTTCTGCCGAGGGCCTTGTTAGCGGCGCTGACGAACGCCCAGCCGCGCGCGAGGTTGGTGAATGTCTTGAACTCGCCGGGCCGCAGGAATTCGATGTGCCAGTTCTCGACGCAAGAGCCTGCGAGGCCCGCCTCTTGATAGGCGCGGAGGTGGACCTTGACGTTTTGGGCGATGGCGGCCTCGAATGCCGCACCGTCGCGGCGGGGTTCGGTGCTCATCCATTCCTCGATGGAGGTGGACGACACGTTGCGTGCGCCATGGGCGATGGCCGCCTTGAGGTTGGGTAACAACTGCGCGACGACGGCATCCTCATCGTCCGGATTCATCGGATTGACCCCGCCGACCATCAGGATGAAGTCCACTTCAAGGCCGAGCGCCTTGAGGCCGGCGACGAGTTCGTCGATTTCCGTTGGATCGGTGCCTGGGAAAAACGAGACTTGCACGCAACCGAGTTTGACCGGTGAGATTTCACAAAGCTCCCTCATGCCGGCGACCAGCAGGATCTCGCCCGCTGCATTGCGCGGATACCTGCCATTTGCGTCGGGGACAACGCAGCCGACGAATCGAAGGTGGGTCGGCACGACGCCGAGGCGGATGTTAGGTCTGAGGGGGATTTTCATAGGGATATTTCTGGTTAGGGTGGAGAGGACGACACAAGGTGAGACCGGCAAATCGAACCACTGAGGTCACTGAGAACCACTGAGGGCACTGATTTAAGAATCTTTTCAGTGGTCTCAGTGGACTTCAGTGTTTCAGTGGTTTTCTTGGCCCTGATATGCCGGGAGATCCACATATAATCTATGCCAAGGACTGATTGTTAGGGATGGCGCTGGAATCCGCGACTCACTTCGGCGTAGCGCTCAAGTTGTGGGACGCGGGTTTGACGTTTTTGCGGAAGCCATCGAAGCCATACATCAGCGGTTCGTAGGGTCCGACGATGCTGACGTCGGCCTTGGCGGGCACCTCGAGGCCCAAGCCCCAGAGCACGCCGTTAACCACCAGGCGCCGCAGGCCTTCGTTTGTTAGGTCGGTGGCCGCGCCCATGGTGGTGCAGAGAATTTTGTTGGTTTTGCCTGCCTCGTTCTTGACCTCGCGGGTCCAAGCCACCGCCATCATCGGATCGTTGATCGGTTGCTCGGTGCCATCCGCCCGTTTTTTTGAGTAGCTGGCTGGCCCGTCGCTTGGGTTCATGCCCTTGAGCACTTGGCCGCGCAGCAGGATTTTGGCATCGGCGGGCGGGGCGGCCTCATAGACATCGGTTGTGCCAAACACATCGGTCACGCCGTGCAGCACGGGATGGGCGGCATTGGCGGCTTCGACGATGCCGCGGGTTGCCTCCGACTTATGTGCGCCCCAATGGTTGACCCATTGCTCGCCGAGCACACGCTTGCCAAAACTGTTATAGTCCTTGAACGCGCTGGAGCCGGGCAGTTGGAATGCATGGGTGCTGGTACGCAGCCCGACGACCGGCACACCGCGACGGATCGCCGCGTCGAAGCGCTTCATCGTGTCATCCGGCCACTTGCGGAACCGGATCAACATCACGATGGCATCGGCGGCGTCCAAGGCCTCGGGGTGGCTGAGGCTCGCGCCGGCGTTCGGATCAATCAGGCCCTCCGGCGAAACCGAGAACAGCACCGTGCAATCGAAGCCATGGTGGTGGGACAGGATTTTCCCTAACATCGGCAGGCCGTCCTCGGAGCGATACTCCTCGTCGCCGGCGATCAACACGATGTGTTTGCCCTTGCCGGGGCCGTTGCCGCCGGGGTAGGTGACCCAATCCGCCTCAGCGGCGGGGGCGGCAGTTTGCAAGATGGCCACCAACGAGGCGGCGGTGACGAGTGTTTTCATAAGGGAATCCATGGTTACCTGACGGCATCCGGCGTTCTTTCAAACGATTTGCCAAGCGCCAGGGTGCCGGGGTGCCGGCACCGGCCCGCTACTTTGCCGCGTCGGGTTTCTTTACGAACACCGCGCACCACCCGGCCGCTGGTACCAGCTTGCCGGAAGCCGTGGTGCACGGGCCGCTCGCATCACCCGGCTTGCCCTGATAGAGGAGGCATCCGGCGCAGGTCTGCGCGTTGGTGTGGAGCGGGTATTTCTGCGCGTCCACCTTGGTGCTGTCCAGCTTGAAGCCCAGTGCCATCGCCACCGGATCGGTTTCCTCAAATTTGACCGGAGGCGGCGGGGTTTGGGCCAGGGCGCGGCCACAGAGCAGGGCGGGTGTGGCGGCCGAGGCCGCGAGCTTGAGCAGAAACGTGCGTCGCGAGTGCATAAGGGTGAAGGGGGGGTGAAGTAAATTAGGTGCCGCACAATACCGCTGCAAGGCAGCATTTTCATCAAAAAAAGTTCATGATTTCCGAAATTAGGGGGCAGCACCTCGACTTGCGGGTCAGATATTGCTTGTCAGCACTCCCGGTAGCCACGTTGAATTGTGCTGTGAATGAGCATCGCCGACAAGCGGCTTTGCGGCCAGCACCGTTGGGTGCCAATCTGGTTGGCGTCTGAACAGACTCACCCGCGCTCTTGGTGCACCGAGCACGGCCAGCATCTCCAGTTTCCGATTCTTCGATTTCATGACTTCTTGGCACTGGCATTGATTTCAGCTTTTCAGGTCTGTTGTTCAACGACAGGCGGGACGCCCGTCTTCCCTAACAGGCGGGACGCCTGTTCTCCGCCTCAGGCGGGCATCATGAAGGCGAGGAGCTTGCCGAGTTTTTGGCGCAACTCGTGGCGCTGGACGATGGCGTCGATGAGGCCGTGATCTAACATGAACTCGGCGGTTTGGAAGCCCGGGGGGAGGTTTTGGTGGGTGGTTTCCTTGACGACGCGTGGGCCGGCGAAGCCGATCATGCACTTGGGCTCGGCGAGGTTGATATCGCCGATGGTGGCGAAGGAGGCGGTGACGCCGCCGGTGGTTGGATGGGTGAGTACGGAGATGAAGGGCAGTTTGGCATTGGCGAGGCGGGCCAGGGCGCCGCAGGTTTTGGCCATCTGCATGAGCGAGAGCATGCCTTCCTGCATGCGCGCGCCGGACGACGCGGACACGATGATGGCGCCGCGTTGCTCAGCCACCGCCATTTCCAGCGCGCGGGTGATCTTTTCACCGACCACCGAACCCATCGAGCCGGCGAAATACTTGAAATCCATCACCGCGATCATCGCACGCTGACCGCAGAGCGTGAGGCGGCCGGTCACCACGGCGTCATCCAGTCCGGTTTTCTCGCACAGGTCGGCGGTTTTCTCCGAGTACCCTTGAAAGCCGAGAGGATTGGCGCTGATGAGGCCCAGTTCGGTTTCCTCGAAACTGTCGGGATCGGCGAGTAGGGCGATGCGTTCGCGGGCTTCCATCAGGAAATGGTTTTGGCAGCCCTGGCAGACATACAGGTTCTGCTTGAGTTCGAGCACGTGGATCATCGCACCGCAGTCGGAGCACTTGATCCAGAGACCCTCCGGCATGTCCTCGCGGCGATCATGGCGTTGCAGGAGCGGTTTGCTGAAAATACCCATGGGTGTGGAAAAGTAGTTGGAGTTGGAGTTGGAAAGTGGTGCGCTGGCGGCGGCGTTGGCCGCACCCTAGCGGGGGCGCGGGCTCCAGACAACCCCCATTTACACCCTCCCGCGCAGTGGCGCAAAAAAAATGTTTTGCATTTCCTTACAACTCGGGTAAAACTCCCCGCGTTGAGCAGCACGATGTCAAGTCCGATGAAAATGCACCAATTTGTGAGTGGTTCCGCCGTGGTTCTTGCCGGATGGCTGATGCTGACGTTTTTCCACGAAGTCTCGCCGCAGCAATACCCGCAGCAACGCCGGGGCACGCCGGGGCATGCCGCCTACCGCGAGCCGGGCAAGGCCGGGGTCGTGCCCCAAAACGGCAGTACCGATCAGGCACCGGGGTTGGTGGTCGCACTGGCGGAGTGAGGGCGGCGGCACGGCGGGAGATTTTCTGATTTGTCGATTGCCCTTTGGACGGATGGGTTTAAGGTCCGCGCATGCCTGAAGAACCAATCGTCTGTGATACCAAACCGCTTGCCCTCGAAGTCGAAGCCGGGACCTATTGGTGGTGCGCTTGCGGGCGGGCCGCCCAACAACCGTTTTGCGATGGCTCGCACAAAGGCACCGGTCTGCAACCGGTGAAATTCCAGGCCGCGGAGAAAACCACCGTGTGGTGGTGCCTGTGCAAGCAATCCGCCACTGCGCCGCTGTGCGATGGGTCGCACAAGAAGTTGCGTACGCCGTAAGGGGGGCACGGGCGGCTCACCCAATACTGGCAGTTTTGCGCTCTCTGATCGGAAACCAGGCATCCTGCCTGTGATGGAAGACGGCGCTTCCAGCCTGTCCGCGCATGAAACGACAGGCTGGATGCCTGTCTTCCTACTAAACTGCCAGTATTGGGCGGCCCGCCCGTGTGCCAAAGCAGCGGATTGATCCACCCGCTTTTTCTTGGTGGCTATCCTGAGCTTGAAGGAAAGGAGATGAACCCTGCGCAGATTGGCGGCGGGCGTTCGGCGAGCGTTCGACTGAGCTCACGCCGAAGTCTCGGCCGAGCCGCAAGGATGCCCGCGCCATCGTGGTCCGGTTATCCTGCCCGGATTCAATCTCGAAGTGGTTTGCGCCAGCGATGGAACAGCGATTTCGCGTCAACCGGTACCTCGGTGGCAAGCCATAGAATCGCTAGGGTCTCGCCATTGGAAATGACCCCGAAGGCCAGCAAGGCCCACAGCACCCAGCCACCCGCGCCGCACGACAGCAACGCGATGGACGCGAGAAACAGCGCCAGGCCATAGAGCTTTGCGGTATAGCAGTGGGTGGCCGGCAGGACCCCGAACTTTACCAGGCTCAGGGTGTTGCAGGCCAGTTCGAGAACCACCAGGCAGAGCACCGGCACGATGCTGTCAATCATGACCGGTTTGGCGACGATGCACGCGGTGGCGATGATGCAGAAGTAGAAGATCGCGTCGGTCACGCTGTCGCAGCGCCGCAGCCAGGCGTGATCCACGCCGAACCGGCGGGCAATCACCCCGTCGAAGATATCACTGAGCAGTCCGCATGTTAGAACCGCCGCGAACACCCAACCTCTCGCTCCACCCATGGCAAGAGCGATCACCAACGGCCCGAGGACCAGCCGCAACAAGGTCAGCGACAGCGGAATGAGGAGCATGGGACAAAGATGGATAGTGGATAGAAGATAGTGGATAGAAGATGAAAGCGAGCAAGTCGCTTTTCTTCATCTGCTATCCACGATCCTCGATCCTCTATCTCTTCACGGCGCCGCGGAGATGGACTCGGCCTTGGCGATGGTCGCGAGCACGTCCTCGCGCACGCTCACGCCCTTGCGCTTGCTCCACCACAGGACCACCGGCGAGGCGATGAAGATGGACGAGAAGGTGCCGACGATGATGCCGATGAAGATGATGACGCCGAAGTCGCGCAAGGCGGTGCCGCCGAGGAAGGCGAGGATGGCCACGCTGATGAGGGTGGCACCGGAGGTGAGCAAGGTTCGCGACAACGTGGCGTTGATCGCCTCGTTCATGACCTTTTCCACCGAGTCGGTGCGGATGAGGAGCATTTCGCGCACCCGGTCGAACACGACGATGGTATCACTGATCGAATAGCCGGCGATGGTGAGCACGGCGCCGACATGGATGAGGGAAAGTTCGCCGCCCATCAGCACGACCATGCCAACGCAGATGATGACGTCATGGAAGATGGCGACAAAGCCGCCCAAGGCAAACGAGAACTCGAAGCGCATGGTCATGTAGGCGACGATGCCGATGAAGCCCATGGCGATGGCGATGAGCGACTGGATGAGGAACGAGCCGCCGATGAGGGCCGAGACTTCCTCCTGGCTGGCGTCAATGGCGTAGTCGGTGGACTCGGTGACCTTGTTGCCGAGTGCGGGGACGGCTTCCTCCAATTTGGCGGTCACCGCTTCGGTGTCCTTGGCTTTGCAACGCACGGTGACCACGGTGCCGGCGCTTGGGTTGGTGTCCTCCTTGGCTTTGGCGGGGCCTGCGAGGCCTTTCATCTCAGCAAGGGCTTTTTCAGCCTGATCGAGCGGTGCCTTGGCATCCTTGCCGAGTTGGAACACGATGCTGGCATTGTCGCCCTTGGCACCGAGCGCGGGGATGGACTCGCGCAGGGCCTTGGTGATGTTGGTTGCATCCCAGATGTCGTGCTTGGGGTCATCCGTGGCGCAGCGAATGGTCAGCAGAGTGCCCGTGGTGTAGTTGCTTTCCAATTGGGGATAGGCGGCCTTCGAGCGCTTGGTTTCGTCAATGACCTTTTGCACCGTTTCGATCGGAATCTTGGTGTCCTGGCCTAGCAGGAAAATGATGCGGGTGCCACCGGTGAAGTCGATGCCCAGCGCGCGGTCGCGGCGCACGCCGAAAGCGATGAACGACAGGACGATGGTGGCGAGGGCAAAGCCGATGCAAATGCGCCGCTTGCCGAGGAAATCGTAATGGGCGGATTTGATCAGATCAAGGAAGGTGAGTTTTTTCCACCAGTTGAAGTCCACGCCCCAGCGGAAGATGACGCGGGTGACCAGAATCGCGGAAAACAGCGAGGCGGTGACGCCGATGGTGAGGGTGATGGCAAAGCCCTTGATGGTGCCGCTGCCCAGCCAGAAGAGGATCAGCGCGGTGATGAGCGAGGTGATGTGCGAGTCGAAAATGGCGGTGAAGGCATGCTCGTAGGCCGCCTCGATGGCATTCTTGAGCGACTTGCCGGAGCGCTTCTCCTCGCGCAAGCGTTCGTAAATCAGCACGTTGGCGTCCACCGCCATGCCGATGGTCAACACCATGCCGGCGATGCCCGGCAAGGTGAAGGTGAACCCGAACATGGCCATCACCCCAAACAGGATCACCGTGTTGACGATGAGGCCGACAATGGCGATGAGGCCGGACACATGATAGTAAAGGAGCACGAACAGGAACGTCAGGGACAGCGCGAGCACGCCGGCGAAGAGGCCTTGTTTGACCACCGCGGAACCGAGGGTGGGCGAGACGTTGCGCATTTCAGCGATCGTCAAGGCGTTTTCCAGCGGGTTCATCAGCGCGTTGGCCAGGCTTTGCACCTCGCCGGGTTCACGCAATCCTTCCACAATGAAGTCTTTGCCCAGGGGCACCGAGCGGACCGAAGGCGCGCTGATGACCACGCCGTCCAGCACGATGGCGATCCGGTCACGGCCTGGGGTCATGTCCTTGGTGAGGGCGATCATCTTGTTGGTGCCGTCGCCATTGAGCGTGATGGAGACCGCATCGTTTTGTTGTTGGGAGGGCGTGGCCAGCGCAATGTCCTTGCCGCCGAGGGCGGTGCGACGGTTCAGCAGGATCGGCGTTTGGATTTCGTTGCCGTCAGCATCCTTATGCTTGTACATGAAGGCCTTGTATCCCGGGACGATTTCCGTGCCGGCCTCGACGCGTTCGGCAAGGCTTTTGCGATCCGGGCCGGGTTCGTCGTTGCGCGGGCTGACCTCGCGCAGTTCGAGCTTGGCGACCTTTTCGAGGGTCTTGCGGATCTTGTCGGACTCTTCCGGCGTGACGCCAGGCATTTGCAGCAGGATGCCGTCGGTCCCCTGGCGGGCGATGAGCGGTTCGGCCTGGCCCATGCCATTGAGGCGCTTCTCGATGACCATGATCGCCTGATCCACTTGGTGCGGTGTCACCGGCATCGTCGCGCCGGTATCGTCCGTGCGCGGCTGGATGCGCAGCGAGAACGACGAGCCGCCAAGGATGTCAATGCCGCCCTTGAGCCGCTCCTGGGGCGGCCAGGCCGCCAGCACGCACAGGCCCACCACGCCGATGGTCAGAACGGTGCCGATGTTGCGCTTGTAACGCTCGACTTCGGTGGCGAAATACCAGAAGAACAGCAGCATCAGGATCAAACCGACGACAAACAGGGTCAGCGGATCTTCGTAGAATGATTTCGGGGTGGCAGCGGCGACGGCGAGGAACATGGCGGGTGACATCTGGGGTGTGAGGTGAGAGCGGGAGCTTACTTGGAATCCCGTTTGTGGACGACGGCGATGGCGGGTTTGTCGAACTCGATCATGGTGCCCTCGGCCACCTTGATGACCACGGTGTGCTCCTTGATGTTGTGGACGAGGCCGTGGATGCCGGAGGTGGTGACGACGCGGTCACCGGTTTGCAGGCCGGCGATGCGGGCGGCCATTTCCTTGCGCTGGCGCTGTTGCGGGCGGATGAGCAGGAAATAGAACATGACGAACATCAGGCC
>Ga0073936_10007302_pt1 | contig 14308 bp, 11 predicted proteins | sample AliMusrvi5mmetaG_FD_87041 | JGI IMG/M metagenome (GOLD analysis project Ga0073936, IMG submission 87041) | Freshwater lake bacterial and archeal communities from Alinen Mustajarvi, Finland, to study Microbial Dark Matter (Phase II) - Alinen... | ecosystem: Environmental > Aquatic > Freshwater >... | reverse complement strand
TGTAAGCCGTTATAGTCAGGAGACCTGCCAGTTATTTTTGCATTACAAGATCGGACTACGGGATATAGTCGGGGCAAAGCTGTACTTCTTTTGCATTGCTTTCCGCTTGATCTTTTTGCAAGGAATTTTTGGATTATTCAGAACACATAAGCCATAAGGGTTTTGTATGTGCATTCTGTTTTCAAAAATCAGCCTTTTGTGAAAAGTCGTTGGACAATGTTTCATGCCGTTACACGCCGCCTTTTGCTAGCCCCTGTCAGTTGATGTTTTTCTAAAAACTGAAAACAGGTAAAATCAAAAATGAACAAAAAAGTATTTCTTGTTGTAATGGCGGGTCTGCTATGCAGCAAAGGAGTTTTCGGCGCAGAGCAGATTAAAAGCTTTGCCGGTGAGGAGATGATTGTTTCTGCCACGAAAACTCTCAACTCTATCAGTGATACCGGTGGTTCATCGGTCACGGTCATTACCTCTGAAGAGATTAAGAATTCCGGAAAACAGAGTGTCGAAGAGGTTATCAAGGGAACTGTCGGTATTGATGTGGCTTCAAATGGGGGACCAGGTACACTTGCCAGTGTTTTTTTAAGAGGGGCAGATGCAAAAAACACTCTTGTTCTGGTTGATGGGGTCCCATCCAACGATCCAGCTGATGCAAATCGTGCACCGAATTTCGCGAATCTTACTGTTGACAATATTGAACGAATAGAAATTGTGCGTGGCACGGTCAGTTTTTTGTATGGTTCTAATGCCTCCGCCGGGGTTATTAATATTATTACCAAAAAGGGGACTGCAACGGCAGAGTCGTTTGCAGGAATTGAAGGAGGAGCCTATGGAACATACAAAACCTATGCGGGAACGAATGGTCAGCAGGGTATTCTGAGCTACTCACTAGGGCTTTCACGGTTAAAAACTGAGGGATTTTCGGCAGTTGATCAAAACAACAGATGGATAAATCCAACAGGAAAGATTTTTGAAAAAGATGGATATGAAAACACAACCCTGTCCGGAAACTTCGGTTTGCGTTTGAATGAACATACCTCCCTTGAAACAGTTCTCAGATATACGAAAGCTCATCTGGCGTACGACTTTAGCGGAATGGATATATCCGGACTTAATCAGGATTCTGACCAGTTCAGTGGTAGAGTAGTACTGAAAATGAACTATGAGCCACTTGTTTCAACATTGTACTATAATGTTTATGATCAGGACCGAACGTATCTGAGCAGTGATGCTGTGTCAAGCAGGTTTAATGGACACCGGTATGAAATAGGGTGGCAGGGTGATGTTAAGGCTAACGAAAATAATACAGTGTCGGTCGGCCTGAATTATCAGCAGGAGAGCATGGTCAATGAAAATTTTGGTGCTTATGCATCTTTGCTTGATAAAGGAGTTGGTTCGAACAGTGTTTTTTTGCAGGATCAGTGGCATTTTGGTGCATTGAATCTTGTTGGCGGTTTGCGCTATGAGGATAATGAAAAGTTCGGCAGTAAAACTACCTACAGGGTTGCACCATCCTACACCATCGATGATACTGTTCTGAAGTTCAGTTATGGTACAGGCTTCAGGGCTCCGTCTCTCTATGAGCTTTATTCTCCTTATGGGAATACACAGCTTACTGCTGAAACGACTTCCGGGTGGGATACCGGTTTTGAGCAGAAGGTTTCCGAACGCCTGAAGTTCGGAGCAACCTATTTCCGGATGGATTTTGATAACCGTATTGATTTTAATCTTTCAACCTACACCTATTCGCAGGTTGCAGGCCAGACAAAAACACTCGGAGTCGAGAGTTTTGTTGAATGGAAGCCGATTGATCCGCTCCTTCTTACCTGTAATTATACCTATACTTCTACTGCGGATCCTCTTGGCAGTGAACTGCTTAGACGACCTAAAAACAAGGTCGGGATTACGGGAACCGGCAAGTTATCCTCGAAGCTGAAAGTAAGTACGAATATGCAGTGGGTAGGAACGTGTATTGATAATGGAGTTGAAGGAAAAAGCACAGGTCAGCTTCCGAGCTATTTTCTTCTGAACATGACAGGTTCGTATAAGTTGAGCGATACGGTTGAGCTTTATAGTCGGCTCGACAATCTCTTTAACGTTTATTATGAAGAGGCCTGGGGTTATGCCACTCCCGGCAGGTCAGCCTATGCGGGGATCAAGGTTACTTTTTAATGGAGTTTCTGTTTTATCACGAAATTATGATAATGCCTCAAAAAAAATTCCGTGCCCTTGCTGTATTAGGGACAGGTTCAGATGTCGGTAAAAGCATTGTTGCCACGGCGTTATGCCGCATCTTCAGCAATGCTGGTATTGATGTTGCACCCTACAAGGCCCAGAACATGTCGAACAATTCAGGCGTTACCCCTGAAGGGTATGAAATCGGCCGGGCACAGATTGCCCAGGCCGAGGCTGCCCGGGTTGTGCCGACTGCTGATATGAACCCAGTGCTTCTCAAGCCGAATTCAGATATGGGAGCACAGGTGGTGCTGCAGGGAAAGGTCTGCTCCACCGAGACGGCACAGGGTTATTTCAGGGATACCACCGTCTGGGCTGCAGCGGCAAAGAAGAGTCTTGAACGTTTAATACTCCGTCATGAGCTTATAGTTATTGAAGGGGCAGGTTCCTGCGCGGAGATGAATCTCTACGCAAGGGACTTTGTGAATTTCAGAACTGCCAGGACTGCAGGTGCCGCTGTGATCCTTGTTGCCGATATTGACAGGGGAGGAGTTTTTGCGCAGGTTGCCGGAACCCTGGCCATTATTCCGCCGGAAGACAGGGCGCTTGTCAAAGGCGTTGTTATCAACCGTTTCCGGGGCGATATTGAACTGTTTAAGGATGGGGTAACCATGCTTGAATCAATGACCGGGGTTCCTGTTCTTGGAGTTATTCCTTATTTCCGCGGCTTCAATATCGATGCAGAGGACGCTGTGCCACTCTCGGCAAAAGTTGATCCTTCAGGGGAACCTGAAACGGGGAAAATCGGGGTTGCGGTCATCTATTTTCCCCATATTTCGAACTTTACCGATCTTGCGCCTCTTGAACATGACTCTTCAGTTGCGCTGCACTATCTCCATTATCCTCGCTCGTTGAAGGGCTACAAGGCATTGATTCTTCCAGGATCGAAAAATGTGCGTGGCGATCTCGAGTGGCTCTTTTCACTTGGCTGGGAAGGGGAAATCCGAGCATTCAGGGAAAATGGAGGGATCATCATGGGCATTTGCGGAGGATATCAGATGCTGGGCAACACTATTGCCGATCCTCATGGCGTTGAGGGGCCAGCCGGTTTGAGTCCTGCTCTTGGTCTTTTGGAGGTCGAGACTGTCCTTGAACAGGAAAAATGCCTTTCAAATGCCCGGGGCGTCATTATCGGTGAAACCTGCGAAGCTTTCGGGTATGAGATACACATGGGCCGTAGCACTGTTTCGGGGGCATGCAGGTCGTTCCTCAGGGTATCAGCACGAAATAACAGTCCGGAGGATGATGTTGACGGGGCTGTAAGTGCAGACGGAAAAGTTACAGGAACCTATTTTCATGGTATATTCGATGACCCTGGGGTAAAACAGTGGTTTCTCGCTCATGTGGATCCGGCTTACAGTGCTGAAAGGCATGAAAAGGGGCCTCAGGAAAGCTATGAACTTCTTGCGGCACATTTTTCGCAACACCTTGATCTTGATCAGGTTTATGAAATTATTAATCAACAACCGCATCCATGACCAGCCTTTATTATCATAAGCATGGTGGAACGGGTAAAAAGAACTTAACTGAGGACGGCAGGGAGGTGCTTGATTTCAGTGTCAATGTCAGCCCGATATTTCCTCCGATCGGGACATTTTCGCTTGATGATTTTGCTCTTCAGAGCTATCCTTCGATTGATGGCCGGGGCATAAAGGATTATTATCATGAAAAGTTTTCTCTTGGCAGCTCCATGGTCCTTTCGCTCAATGGAGCGATTGAAGGTATCTATCTGATTCCGAGAGCACTCGCTATTCAGCGGCTCATGGTGCTTTCACCCACGTTTTATGAGTACGAAAGGGCAGCAAGGATAGCCGGTGCGGAGATTGTAAGTGTTCCTCTTGAGGCTGAAACAGGCTTCCAGTTGCCGGGTATTGAAGTGCTTGCCAATTCCATGAGTCATGCCGATGCATTTTTTGCGGCAAATCCCAATAATCCTACAGGAACAGAAGTGCCGCCGGAAATTATCATGGCATTGGCAAGCCGGTTCCCTGATAAATTGTTTATTGTTGACGAGGCATTTATTCAGTTTACCCCGGCGTTTCCAGATAACTCTCTTATGGGTAAGGTGATGGCGCTTAAAAATGTCATCGTGGTGCATTCGCTCACCAAATTTTATGCGCTTCCCGGTTTGCGTCTTGGAGCACTGATTGCTCATCCTGATGTCATCAAGCGGCTTCTTGACTTTAAGGAGCCCTGGACAGTTAATACGATTGCCGAGTCGGTTGCTGTCAGGTTGTTGCAATGCGGTGCATATGAAGAGTCACTCAGGGCTATGATTTTTTCTGAAAGAGCAAGAATCAGCGAATCACTATCGATGATTGAAGGGCTGAGACTTGCCGGCGGGGCGGCAAATTTTTTTCTTGCTCAATGGCAGAGGGGCTGCTCTCTTGATGAACTGCTTGTTTATCTTGAAAATCAAGGAATGTATGTAAGAGATTGCCGGAATTTTTCCGGCCTTGAAGTTAACTATTTCCGGTTTGCCGTCAGGACGCCCTTAGAGAACAACCGTTTTCTTGACGCCATGCATGCGGCAACCGCTTCACTAACATTGAGCTGAGTTGTTATGGCATTTATGGATGAGTTTATACTCCCCCTGGCGTTCACCCTTGATCTTACCTTCGGAGATCCCCGGGGCATGTTCCATCCTGTCAGAGCGATCGGCTGGCTTGCCCATAAAACTGAAACATGGATACGAAGCACTGCTCTGTCGCTTCGTATGGCGGGGATTTTCGCTGTTATTATTATTGTCGGCGGCTCTGCATGTTCAGCATGGCTTCTTATCACTCTCTTAAGCCACCTGCACCGGATTGCCGGCCTCGCCCTAAGCATCTACCTTCTTTACAGTTCGTTTGCCCTCAGGGATCTGGGCGATCATGCCACAGCGGTGCAGGCCGCACTTGAAGCAGGTGACCGTGAGTTGGCACGCCAGAAAGTCTCTCTCATGGTCGGTCGCGATACAGCCTCTCTCGACGAAGGCGGCATAGCTCTCGCTGCAACAGAAAGTGTAGCCGAAAACACTGTCGACGGTGTGACCGCACCCTTGTTTTATGCGTTGTTGTTCGGTCCGGTTGGTGCAATAGCCTATAAAGCCATCAACACTCTCGATTCCATGTTCGGTTATAAAAATGAACGTTATCTTGAGTTCGGATGGGCTGCAGCAAAGCTGGATGACATTGCCAACTATCTTCCTGCACGATTGACCGTGTTGACGATAGCTGTGGCGGCGGCTATCGGCAAACTCAAGTTTTTTGATACTTTCAAGGCTGTTTTTCGTGGTGCGCGGCTTCATGCCAGTCCCAACTCAGGCTACCCCGAATCAGCATTTGCAGGAGCCCTTGGAGTGACTCTGGGTGGCGAACGCAGTTATGGCGGCGTTGTCAGTCAGGCACCTTTGCTCGGTGTAAAGCCTGGCGAATGTACTCCACTGGTAATCCGTCAAAGCATTGCGCTGATGTGGATGACTGCTGTACTCTTTCTTGGAGCTGGCTTGGGTATCAGACATTTCTTCTAATTGGTATGTTGAACTACATGGAAATTATATAGCCAATGAAAAAACAAAGGATTCTTCTTTTTACAGGAAACGGCAAAGGAAAAAGTACTGCGGCATTTGGAATGCTTGCACGGGCCCTTGGACATGGCATGCGGGCCAGGGTGATTCAGTTTGTCAAATCCGATGATGCTGTTGGTGAACAGAAATTTTTCAGTCACCTCAACGGGGTCGAGTGGGAACAGTTCGGCAGGGGATTTCTTCCGAGGGATCCCGATAGTCCCGATATGGAGCAGCACAGAATTGCAGCCCGAAAAGGGCTGGACGCTTCCATCGCAGCACTTCTTTCACCGGATTACGATTTCGTGCTGCTCGACGAACTTTGCTTTGCTCTCAGCCACAACCTTATTCCAGTCGAACCTCTTCTTGAGGCGCTCTCTGCTGCGGAGGCGAGCAAGATTGTGGTATTGACCGGCAGGAATGCTCCTGAGGCCCTTATTGCTGCTGCTGATACTGTTACTGAGATGAGAATGATCAAACACGGCTATGAACAGGGGATTGCGGCAATGAAGGGTGTTGAAAACTGATGGGTATGAAGGATTCCCAGGTCTGCGCAGATAACAGCTTTACAGGCAAAACCATTAGAAAAGCCGGGTTCAGGATTGTGATGTTTATTTTCGCAGTCCTGTTCCTCCTCGCTCTCTCCATGCTTCTCGGCCCGTCAGGTATTGGTATTCCCGATCCAGACTCATTCTCCGGCAGTGCAATTATATCACTACGTTTCAGCCGCCTCCTGATGGGAATGATGACAGGAGCCGCTTTGTCCGCATCAGGTGTTGTGTTTCAGGCTCTTCTGCGTAATCCGCTTGCTGAACCATATGTTCTTGGTGTCAGCGGTGGAGCCGGCCTCGGGGCAACCCTCAGTATTCTTGCAGGGTCAGGTCTCTTCGTTTCCCTTGGTCTTCCTGTTGTTGCTTTTATAGCAGCGGTTTTGACTCTGATGGTGGTTTACGGTATTGCAAGCCAGGGTTCAAGTGGCCATCCTTCGGTGTACAGTCTTATTCTCAGCGGGGTTATTGTAAGTTCGATCTGTTCGAGCGTTATCATGTTTCTTGTCTCTACAGCAAGTGTTGAAGGGATGCACAACGTTATCTGGTGGATGCTTGGAAGTCTGCAACCGGTCTCTTCCGGTCAGCAGCTGCTTTCGGCTGTGCTTATTCTTGGTGGACTTGGAGGAATCTGGCTGCTTTCACCACGTCTCAACGCCCTTGCGCTTGGCCGTGAGATGGCACATTTTCAGGGATTGCATGCCGATTTTGTGCTTGTTATCGGCCTGCTTTTTGCGACACTGCTCGCAGCAACCGCTGTTTCCCTTTCCGGCATGATCGGCTTTGTCGGATTGATTGTACCCCATGTCATGCGGGCATTTTTTGGGCCGGACAACCGAAAGCTTGTCCCTCTTGCCGCTCTTGGCGGCGGGACATTTCTTGTTGTGTGTGATGCTTTGGCGCGCACCATTCTTGCTCCGATTGAGATTCCGGTCGGGGTTGTAACAGCTCTTGCAGGGGGGCCTTTTTTTCTGATTATTCTGCAGCGGAGAATGAAACAGGCCTGGATTGCATAGTATGAAAAAGAATGCGTTGACCTTCAGGAACGTTTCCGCCGGTTACAAACACCGGAAGGTCCTTGATAATGTATCGTTCACTATCATGGAAGGGGAGTTTGTCTCCCTTATCGGTCCGAATGGTTGCGGAAAAAGCACGCTTTTGAAAACTGCTGCAGCGCTTCTGAAACCTTTGTCGGGAGTTGTTGAGCTGTTTGGTCAGGATGTGCACCGAATAAAACCTGCACTTCGAGCTTCGCTGCTTGGAGTTGTTCCCCAGAAAATAGAGTCACCCATGGCCTTTACAGTCAACCAGATTGTAATGAATGGCAGAATCAGCTCTTTGGGTCGATGGGGCATCGTTTCGACCCATGATCACGATCTTGTCGAGCGATCAATGATTTACACTGATGTGCTGGAGCTTCGGGAGCGTTATTATACAGAACTGAGCGGGGGAGAACAGCAGCGTGTTGCCCTCGCGATGGTGCTTGCTCAGGATCCTGAAATCATCATGCTTGATGAATCTATCTCACATCTCGACATCAACCACCGTCAGGAGGTGCTCCAGATTCTGATGAAGCTCAATCGTGAAAAACAGATGACCATTCTTCTGGTGAGCCATGACCTTACACTTTCGGCCAGTATCTCTGACCGGTTTTTGCTTATGGACTCAGGCAGGCTGGTTAAGGCCGGAACGCCGGCAGAGGTGCTGGAGCCGGAACTCCTCAGTACTGTCTATAATTGCGATCTTCGTGTTCAGCAGGATCCTTATACCGGCTATCTGCAGGTATTAGAAGCGATTGACGGTCTGAACCGACGTAAAAAGCTGAACAGGAACGTCCATGTTATTGCCGGGGGCGGAAGCGGTATTGAGCTTTATCGAAGACTGCTGATTGAAGGCTACGAAGTAACAACAGGAGTGCTTAATCGCCTTGATTCTGACGCTGAAGCAGCAAGGGCTCTCAACATTCAGGTTGTTCTTGAACAGCCATTTTCACCCGTCAGTGCCGGTGCCATTGCAGAAGCACTGCAGATGATCGATAGTGCGGACACGGTTATTCTCAGCCATGTGCCGATCGGCTCAGGAAATCTTGTTAATCTTCAAATTGCCAGTGAAGCCCTGAAAAGAGGTAAAACCGTTCTTCTTGCCACCGGTATGGTGGACCGTGATTATACCGAAGGCAAGGCAGCTCTTCACTTGGTAACCGGATTATTGATGAATGGAGCTTTTGGCTGGCAATCTATTCAGGAGCTGATGCTTCACCTCCAACGACACCATCAAAACTGATCTCGATGACCTGTAAACTGAGCTTTCCCTTTCGTTTCGGGACCACATCCTATATCATTCCAGCTGATATTATTCCCAATGTAGAGTATCTCAAGGATAAGGTGGACGATATTGAACTGGTCCTTTTTGAGTCGGATGACTTCAGCAATCTTCCTTCGGCCAGTGATATGCAGAAGCTTGCAGATATAGCGAGGGAATCATCTCTGACTTATTCGGTACATCTGCCGCTCGATGTTTATTTAGGTCATGTTGACAGGGATGAGCGGAAACGATCAGTCGGCAAGTGCCTGAGGATTATCGAGCTAACTCGCAATCTTCCAAAATCAGCCTATGTCATGCATTTCGAGGCCGGAGCAGGGATTGATATCAACGGGTTTTCATTTGATCAGACAAGCCTTTTTGTCGATGCCCTGCGGGATTCCATAGCCATGCTTTTAGCGGGGGCCGATGAAGCTGCGTCATCTTTTTGTGTTGAAAATCTCAATTATTCCTATGAGATTGTCTGGCCGGTGGTCGAAGAGTCAGGTCTCTCAGTCACGCTTGATGTCGGTCATCTTGAGTATTACGGGTTTCCAACCGGACTCTATCTTGAGCGATACCTCCACAAAACAAAAGTGCTCCACATGCACGGGACTCACGATGGAAAGGATCATCACTCTTTGGTGTCAATGAAGCCGGAGGTGCTGGATATGGTTATGAAGGCACTCACGGAAGATCGCGCAGCAGAGAGGGTTTTGACTCTGGAAATTTTTTCACAGCAGGATTTTGACTCTTCCTGCTGTACTTTGCAGCGTTTTCTCTACTGAGAACTTCGTATAGGAAGAATAACGTTACGGTAAGGGTCAGGAATCCCGTCGTTTTTTTAGATAGATTGCGAGAGTGATACATCCGAGGATGAGGTACCATCCGGCAAGAATCAACATGTCCCGAGGGATGGTTTCAAGAGGATTAAATGGCATTTCAGATTTTTAGGGGGTTTTGCGTGGCGAATATTATACGAATTATTTTCTAATAACTGCAACACAGTTTTCAGATAAATAGAAGTGGTTTATCTCTCTATCAATAGATCTCTTTTGATTAACAAAGAGATGGTATTTTTTTAACACGTGATCCTTAATGGAGCGAAGATGTGAAGGTTGTTCAACTTTTTTTGGGACCGTTTGAAGGAACATCCATTATCAAAGGTCGGTCCGGGGCTTATTACAGGAGTTGCTGATGATGATCCAAGTGGTATAGCGACCTACTCCCAGGCGGGAGCTCAATTTGGTCTCAATATGCTGTGGACTATGCCATTGGCCTTTCCTTTGATGGCTGCAATTCAATCAATGTGTGCGCAGATCGGACGGGTAACCGGAAAAGGGCTAGCTGCCAACATTAAAACCTCTTTCCCTCCATTTGTTCTTCAGAGTGTAGTGTTTCTCCTGCTGCTTGCTAATACGCTCAATATTGCTGCCGATGTAGCTGCCATGGGGGAAGTTGCGGAGCTTATTACCGGCTTCAATCGCCACATTATGACCGCTCTCTTCGTATTCGGAACTTTGATCCTTCAGGTATTTGTTCCTTATCATCGATATGTTAATTTTTTGAAGTGGCTGACTATTTCACTGCTGGCCTATGCAGCGGTACTTTTTACGGTTCATGTACCATGGGGTGAGGTCATGCAGCGGACTGTTTGGCCAACATTTACTGTAAACGCCGATGCAGGAGCGGTTGTTGTCGGAATATTCGGTACTACTATCAGTCCCTACCTTTTTTTCTGGCAAGCATCCGAAGAGGTCGAGGATATGCGCTCTAAACCGAGCGCTGTTTCACTCGTATCCAATGCAAGTTTAGCTGGTAAAGAACTCCGGCGAATCAGGTGGGATACCTGGAGCGGTATGTTATACTCTGATGTTACAGCGTTCTTCATTATTCTGGCAACAGGAGTCACACTCAACGTGTCGGGAATTACCGATATCACTACAGCCGCACAGGCTTGCAGGTGCGCTCAGACCTCTCGCGGGAGATTTGGCATTTATACTTTTTGCTGTCGGAATTCTTGGGGTTGGTTTGATAGGTGTACCGGTACTTGCCGGTTCCGGGGCTTATGCTTTTTCTGAAGCTATGGGTTGGAATTCCGGCCTCGAATTCAAGGCTAATGATGCAAAAGGGTTTTACAGCATTATTGCAATCAGTGTCCTGCTTGGACTTGTTATCCAGTATTCGCCCATCAGTCCCATGAAGGCTTTATTCTGGAGCGCCGTTATCAATGGAGTAATTGCTGTCCCTCTGATGGTTGTGATTATCCTGCTGGTTTCAAAAAAATCAGTCATGGGCAAATTTACTGCGAGCCGGCCGATCATCTTACTTGGCTGGGTCGCAGTGGCGGTCATGGGAGCGGCAGCAGTTCTTATGTTTCTTCCCGGTTAGGTTTTGTTAATGTTTCAAAGAAGTGGGTGCCAGGGAGGTAAGTAAAAGAGTCACGGATAGAGAAATATTGTTTTGCACTTCATTTTCCTGTTGACTTACTTTTGTTTTTTTATTCTTCTTTGAATTTCGTAAACGCCAGGATTGACTGTGCCTGATATGGTTGTTACCGTTTTAGCAATCTCTTCATCACTTCAGACAACTCGTTCCTGTTGATTGGTTTGAAGATAACACTGTCACATCCGGCTGTTTTTGCTTTTTTCTCCTCCTCTTTTGAGGTAAATGCCGTCTGGGCGATAACCGGCAGGTCGGGTCGAAGCTGTTTGATCTGTCTGGTGGCTTCAAAACCATTCATCACCGGCATTTTAATGTCCATAAGCACACAATCTATTTCGGGATGGTGCATAACCATTTCCACTGCTTCATGGCCATTAACGGCAGAAAGGACAGTGATATGTTCGTTTTTCAGGTATATGGTAAGCAGTAAGCGGCTCACGTTATCATCTTCTGCTATGAGAATGGTCAAGCCGGGCAAAGAAGCGGTCAGTTTTTCCGTGGCTGGAGAAAGAGGCTCTTTTTTTGATGAAAAGAGATGATTATATGGCAGCGTGAAATAGAATGCACTACCCAGACCCTCTTCTGATTCGACCCGTATGGTGCCGCCAAGCATATCAATGTAAGCTTTTGAAATACTCAATCCGAGCCCTGATCCTTCATGATGTCTGGTTAAGGAGTTGTTAACCTGTCTGAACCGCTCGAAAATCTTGATTTTCATGTCAACAGGAATACCGATACCTGAATCGATAACATAAAATTCAAGAAAACTGTCTTTGAGCATATATCCATAATCAATGCCTCCGGAACTGGTGAATTTCAGGGCATTCTGGACAAGGTTCATCAATATCTGGTTCAGTTTTGAGGTATCGGTTTCAATGATGCATTCACTGTCAGGAAGTCCTGTCGTACAGTGTAAATGCAACCCTTTTTTATCGACTTCAGGCTTGAAAAAAGCATAAAGATCATGTAAAAGCCTGTTAACCGGGGTTTCGGTTATCTGAAGGATTGTTTCACCGGCTTCAATGCGGGAAATATCCAGAAGATCATTGATAAGATTGAGCATGCGTTCACCGCTTTGTTCAATGAGCTCGATATACCTGGCCTGTTCCTTTCCAGACAGATGAGGCTCCTTCAAGAGTTCAGAAAAACCGAGAATGCCATTCATCGGGGTTCGTATTTCATGGCTGATATTGCATAGAAATGCTGATTTTAAACGGTCGCTCTCTTCTGCTCTTTCTTTGGCAGCTATCAATTCCACCAGTATATTTTCTTTTTCTTTCTCATTGCTCTTTCGATCTGTGATATCATGGATTAATCCGATCATGCCGGAATCCTCTCTGTCCTGATAATATTGCGCATGTACTTCTGCAGTAAAGAATGAACCGTTTTTTTCTGTACATGACTTCGAGAACCTGATTAGTCAAGCGACGAGACAAAGCGTCGCCGAATATTTCAACAACTCTGGAGATTTCCTCTTCTACCAGGAAGTCGGTAAAGGCATGCCCCATAACTTCTTCCGGAGTAAAGCCTGAAATCTGATTAATAGCTGGTGAAACATAGGTTACATAACCGGCGGAGTTTGTGACAAAGACGATCTGCGCCATTTGTTCGGTAATAGAACGAAATTTTTTTTCGCTTGCATGCAATGCCTTTTCGGCCCGTTTGCGTTCTGTGATATCGTCAATAATGCAATAGAACACCACGTTGTTCTCAATCTCAATATTATTGCTGACGACCTCAACATCACGAATGGAACCATCCGCCCTCCGGTGAAGAGATGAAAATCTGTTCAGGTTTGATGTTCTGAATGTCAACAGATCAGCCATAAAATCTTCAGGGGAGGTTACGGTGATCTTATCGATTTGCATCTGACAGAGAGCTTCAATCGACCAGCCGTAAAACGCTGCCGCTGAAGGGTTGGCGTCAATGATAGATCCCTTGTCGTTAATGACCAGCATGACTGAGGAGTGCCCCTCAAAAAGTTTTCTGAACCTGTCTTCGCTTTTTTTCAGAGTAGCCTCTTCAGCTTTTTTTCGCTCGGTGATGTCAGTTCCAGTACCAATAATGAATGGCTTGCCCTGCATGATTATCTTTTTACCGGATATCCGGAACCATCGGAATTCAGGGCCGCCGTGTAAAAGGACTTTTACCTCTTCAGATTTTTCAACGTCGTCTTTCAGGATATCCAACAATTTTTCTGTGACAAACGCTCTATCGTCAGGATGAATGGTTTCTATAGCATAGGTCTTCACCATATCACTATCCGGTTTTCCGACAACAACATCCCGTTGATACGCATTCCACATGGCATAACGTCCTTCGGCATCAATCAGATAAAAAGCACCCGGAATCGCTTCAATAATCTCGCCGCTGAATGTTTTCTGACTTATCGACTCCTGCTCTGCAATCTTAAGTTCTGTGATATCCTTCGAGATAATGTAGAACTGAGTTATGTTGCCCTCTCGGTCTGAGATCGGATTTATGGTATGGCGTATAAAATGTCCCTCTCTTTCATCTTCAAAAATAATGCATTTGGCAGTTACCAGGGATTCGTCAACCTTTGTTCTCCGCCCTTTGGATAATTCTGGAGGCAGCAACTCATAAATATTCGCATGGATACACTCGTGTACCTCTTTGCCGAATACCGCAGCCAACGCCTTATTTGCATCAAGAATCGTTCCTTCACGATCAATAATAAACTCAGGATCAGTAATGAAATCAAATACTGCGTGGAGAGTTTTCTCGCGTTGTCGGGGAGTACGGAAGAAGTCGTTAATTATTTTGCTGTCTTTCGGCACGGGTCTTCATTAGAGTGTTGAACTATCCTGGAAATAGTGAAGGCCTCATGAAAAGCAAGGAAACCATAACCGGAACTTTAGAATTCCGGCAACGCATAGTGACGTCTATTCGGATAGAGGTTTATGGGTGTATTGATCTTTCATGCCGTTTCGATACCGTAACCTGTAACCGCATTTAACTTTTAATAAAAGCATAAAGTTTTATTTACGCAATTATTTTACACGTTCATTGACCGATATAGGTGGCATTGTCGATGTAATGCTTCCTTGGAGTTATCGGTTCATTATCAGCACCTTTTTCATCCCATCAAGCAGTTCGCTTTTTTTGATTGGTTTAGTGATAAATCTGTCACCACCGGCCGCTATGGCTTTTTTTCTATTATTTTTTGAAGCAAACGCTTTCTGAGCAATAACTTGCAACGTTGGCCGGAGCTTTT
>Ga0073936_10007296_pt1 | contig 14315 bp, 11 predicted proteins | sample AliMusrvi5mmetaG_FD_87041 | JGI IMG/M metagenome (GOLD analysis project Ga0073936, IMG submission 87041) | Freshwater lake bacterial and archeal communities from Alinen Mustajarvi, Finland, to study Microbial Dark Matter (Phase II) - Alinen... | ecosystem: Environmental > Aquatic > Freshwater >... | reverse complement strand
GTTACTGGGTGCTGGCGTCTCAGCATTGCCGAGGGCACTGGACGGGATGATGGTGGGAAATCCGAGGGCGGCGGTTGTTAGACCGGTCGCTTTAAGGAAATCACGGCGCGTTGCTTTCTTTTCGGTGATGGAGTGCATGATCGGAACCCATAACGCGGGCACATTTGTGGCTCTTTCAGCTTGCTTAAAAAAAACGGATCTATTTTCCTTGCCATCGTCGTTGACACGAGCGGAGGCCCCTTCGGCGCTCATGTCGCCGCCCTGCTAGAAATATTTTCATTCTTGAGGCTTGGCAATTTGCTGGCATCGTTCACAAAAGGGGCATGTTCAGCGCCAGCCAACTCACCACCGAGCAGAAAGCCGCCCTTGTCCAATGGGCGGGCGAGGGAGCCACCATGTCCGACCTGCAACGCCGTCTCAAGGAGGATTTCCAGCTTGGGATCACCTACATGGAGACGCGAATGCTCGTTCTTGACCTAGGTCTGGAGCTCCAGGAGACTCCTAAACCCGTGGAAATCAAGGCGACTCCCGCCACCCCGGTGCCCACCGGCGCGGTTTCCGTTACGATGGATCACCTCGCCTTGCCCGGTGCCTTGGTCAGCGGCCGGGTCACCTTCAGCGATGGCGAAACCGGCGTGTGGATGCTTGATCAAAGCGGCCGGCCGGGATTGGATCCAGACACGGCGGGATACCGGCCGACTCAGGAGGATATCCAAGCGTTTCAGCAGCAGTTGCGGGCCTTGATTCAAAAGAGCGGCCTTTAGCACTCGGTCCGCTAAACTCGCCCTTGCGCCGTGGGCAGGGCTGGCCTTTACTGCCGCCGCATGCATGAAGAAATCACATTGACGCGCGAAGTCACCGCCATCCAAATTCCGAGCGGTGACTCCGTTACCCTACCTCTGGGCACCCCGGTTTACATCACCCAACGGCTCGGCGGCACCTTTACCGTGGCCACTTCCCAAGGATTGGCACGCATCCCAGCGAGCGATGCAGACGCCCTCGGCATCGACCTCGAAGCGGAAAGCCGCAAGCGGGAAGCCGCCATCCGCATCAGCGACGCGCCCTTGGAAGACCAGGTGTGGGCGCAGCTCAAGAGCGTCTATGACCCGGAAATTCCAGTGGACATTGTCAATCTCGGTCTAGTTTACGACTGCCTGTTGGAAGAACTCGGCGGCAAAACCATCGCCTCAGTGAAAATGACGCTCACCGCGCCGGGTTGTGGCATGGGGCCGGTGATCGCCGCCGACGCCCAGTCGAAAATCATGATGATCGACGGGATTGACGACGCCCGGGTGGAACTCGTGTGGGATCCGGCATGGAATCAGGAAATGATCTCAGAAGAAGGCCGCATGAAGCTCGGCATGATCTGAAAACCCACACTATTTCCCCCATGTCTGGTCGATGAACGCAATGAGCGTCGGGATCGCTTGCTCCAATACCTCGGCCGCCTCTTCATACGCCGATCGCCCCATCCCTATCGGATCCGGTACATCCACTCCGGGCCCTTGACCGGAAATATCGGCAAATTCACACACCAAATAATATTTCTTCGCGTGCTGTGGAAACCGGCGCTCCAGCGCATCGATATGGCTTTGGGTCATCGCAAATACGTGGGTCGCCTCGTCCAACACGTCTGTGGAAACCGGTCGGCTGGCGAATTGCTCCAAGCGCAGACCGCGCTTTTTGAGCACTGCGGTGGTATCCCGGCTGGCGGGTTCGCCATGTGAGGCTGCCACTCCGGCGGAGCTGACGCGGTAATCGCCGCGTGCTTCGACGGCCTTGCGGAACAGTCCCTCGGCCAGCGGACTGCGGCAGGTGTTTCCTGTGCAAACAAAGAGCACATGTTTCGGCGATGACATCGCGGAGAGCTATGGACTTCCGCAGGCCGTTCGTCAAACCGGAATGCAGGCGTCCCGGCCAATCCGGTTCCGAAATGCTCAGCTACCGGATTGAGCCATAGGGTTTTGACGAAGCCTTGCCATGCAGGGCTCTTTAGATAGTGATAAAAAAATCCAATTTAGGATCCACGGGCGATTCCTGCATACTGAGGCTCAGGTGATCGATATAGCGGTCCTCGAAGGCATCCTCGAGATTTAGCTCTATGACCTCTATGCGGTCGCGCAGCCCTTCCATGGACTCCAGCGCAGCACGATCCAACAGCGCCAGCAACGCCCCGGCCAGCGACGTGTTGCCCACCACCCGGACCTGCGCGGTGCAAAACCCCGGCAGCAGGCCCATGCCGATGGCGTTGGCAACGTCAATATGCATGCCGAAGCCACCGGCCAGATAGACATGGCCAATATCACGGGCCGAAATACCGGTGACGTCCAGCAAGGTGTCGATGCCCGCGCCGATGGCCGCCTTGGCCTGCAGCAAATGGGCGATATCAATCTCACTGATGCGGGGGCCGGCACCGCCGGGATCGCCCGCCAAGCGGAATGCTAAGCCGTCAGCATCCTCGATGCGGTACTCATCTGGAATCTCTAACCAACGATTTCGATCAAATCGGCCGTTCGCTTGAAGCAAACCACAGGCACGCCCGCTGGCTAGAAAATCAACATAGGCCGAGCCACAAATCCCGGCATTGGCTGCGGCCGGCTGGCCACCGATGGCCCCGATTTCCACGGCAAAAGGTCCCAACTCCAAACGCACCGTTTCGATCGCTCCATTCTGAGAACGGGTGCCCGACGACAGACCGGACCCTTCGAATGCCGGACCCGCACCGGTGGCACAGCCCACAAGGCGGCCCTCAACACACAACACCACCTCACAATTGGTGCCCATATCAACCAGCAAGCTTGGCGTTAGGTCATAAGTCATGCCGGTGGCATGCACCCCGGCAGTGATATCAGCGCCAACGTAGGCGGCCAGGCCCGGCAGCAATTGCAGGGGCATGGCCGGATCAAAGCCGCACTCGGCAAGCCCGATGTCGGCCGCTTCCAACAGTCGGCCCTCGAGAAAGCGTGCCTTGAAGGGCGCGACACCTAACGACGTGGGATCCTCGTCGGCCAGGATGTGGAACATGGTTGTATTGCCAGCCAACACACCACCCGCCAACCGTGACGGCTCGCGCCCGGCTCGCTCGCAAGCCTTGTGCATCAGCGGGCCTAGCGTTTCCTCCACCAGCGCACGGCGCATCGCCCGGCGGACCGTCGGCGAGGAACCCGCACCGATCCGCGTCAGCACGTTGTCGCCAAAACGAATCTGCGCGTTGAACCCCCCGGCCCGCGACAGAATGACCCCACTTGCCAGATCAACTAACAAAACAACCACGGTGGTGGTGCCGATATCCACAGCGAAACCGGTGTCTCGCCCGTCCTTTGGCGCAAACAGCGGTGCCAGACCGAAGGGCACATCAATGAGGAACGTCTCGCCCACCTGAGGAGCGGCACCGATGTGGGCACGCTCGGGAACTTCCAGCACCACGCGGCCACCTCGCGGCACATACACTTGGCACGAACGCAGCAACCCGCCGGCCACCACGGTGGCACCCGCCTCATCCAATAATTCCCCCTCGCGCAATTCCACCATGCAGCCGCGGCACCAACCGCGCTGGCCACAGCGCGTGTTGAGCGGAAAATCATGCAGCGCCAAAAGATCCGCCAGAGTGCTACCGTTCAGATCGGCGGGTATTTCCAAACATTGGCGTTTGTCCTCGGCTCCTCGTTCCCATACGATCAACTCAGCGTGGCTCATGGCTTGATTTTGATAGTCTCGGAGCGCATGATTGCGGCATCAGGCGAGTGGCCGAGTTGTTGGCCGGGCGGCACAATTTGATAGCGGGAGTCATCCCAAGGGCCCCAGATCAAGTCGTGCAACAAGGCGGGATCGCCCTGGATGAGCTCGAAGTTCCAGCCGAGTTGTTTGGCACAAGCGCGGGTATAATCCGCCTCTCTGGCGGCGCTTGCGGTGCCCAGATCGATGAAGGCCGCAGTATCGTAGCTGCGCCACATGTCCTGTTCGCTCTCGATGAGAAACTCGACGTCCTCCGGCTCAAAACGCTCTGACAAACTCTCCTTGAGAAACTCCACACGGTCGGGACCCGGCACCCGCCTCGCCAAATTCCAGCCCGGAGTGTAATAATAACATCCCGGGCAGGCCTCTTGGCGCCTCGCAAATTCCTCCTTGCTACCCAAAAATACCGCCCGGCAATCATGCGCCCGTGGAATAACCAACGGGTGGCGCATCGAGTGCAATCCCACCGTGCCCAAACCGCACAAGCCATAGACTAACACGATGGCGGCAATATCATCACGTGCGTCAACTTCACTCACTGCCTGTTGCAGGATGCCACGCATCACTTCAGGGCGGTCGTGCAGGGCTATCTCAAACACGCGCTGTTCGATAATGTGAGTGGCTCCCGGGGTTACCAGAGCGAGTTCCTCTTCAAATACATCACAAATGAATAAAGCAATGGGCGGCGGCGTTTTCATAAAATGAACTCAAGTGGTGGTTTACCCAATGGCTGCTGCGTCAAATCCGCCGAACGCGAACTCTCACGATATTGCTTCGGCGTCATGCCTCGCAGCGATTTAAACACGTGGGTTAGATAACTCTGATCGCAAAACCCACACTCCGCCGCTATCTCTGCCAACGACTTGCTCGTCTGCAGCAACATGGCGCAGGCCGCCTGCACCCGAACCTCGCGCAACAACTCGACAAACGAGCAACCGGTGCGCTCCTTGAGCAATTCCGTGAGATGGCCGGGCGAAATTCCTACGTGCCGGGCCAACTCACCGCGGGTCAGCTCGCGTGCCATATGTTGGCGAAGAAAGTGCAACGAGGAGCTCACCAATACCGGCACGTCAAAACTTTGCTGCCGCTCCATCGCCGTGAAAAGCCGCTCTAAGGTCCCTCGAAGCCATGCCGCCAGCGCCTCATCGTCGTCAAGTTCGGCCAATTCCGCTAGATGCGAAAAACGCATGCCTAACAACTCCGTCTGAGATGCGCCGGCCTCCACTGCAGCACGCGAGATCATCACCACCAATTCCAGCAACAGGCCCTTGAGCAACTCATTGCGCTCCTCTCCAGCACTATAAATATGGACTAACAAGTGATTGATGATCCGCCGCGCCTCGCGGCGATCGCCGCGCTTGATAGCCGCCAGCAGCGCCGGCTCCTGATAGAGATAGAACTCACGGATCCGGTCAAACGGCCACGTGCCGTCCATGGTCATCGCCGGAAACTGGCTTTTCATAGGATCGCCCCCGGGGCGTAGGAGGCGGCGGCTGGACTGGCCGCCTCGAGGATTCTAACGTTTCTGGCAAATTCGGCGATTTGCGCTTGGGCGGCACCGGCTGCGTGTTCGCCGCCAGTGACGATAGCGGCCAGTGTCGTGCGGGAGAGACCGAGGCGGGAATCGGCCGCCAGCCGATCAATCAGATTGTTATGGGTGGCAGTGCCGTGGCGCAAGTCCTGCACGGTGGCGAGGGCGTGCTCCTTGATGGCGTGATGGGCGGTTTCGCGGCCGACGCCGGCTTTGACGGCCTCCATCATGATGGTGGTGGTCATCAGGAATGGCAGATAATGTTGGACTTCTGCGGCGATGAGGGCGGGCCAGGCGTCCATTTGATCGAGGATGGTGAGGAAGGTTTCGAGCAACCCGTCGGTGGCAAAAAACGCGTCGGGCAACATCACGCGGCGGACGACCGAGCAAGAGACATCGCCTTCATTCCACTGGTCACCGGCGAGGCCTGCGGCCATGGCCAAGAATCCTTTGAGGATGACGTGCAGGCCGTTGACGCGTTCGCACGAGCGGGAGTTCATTTTGTGGGGCATGGCGCTGGAGCCAGTTTGGCCTGGTGCAAACCCTTCGCTGGCCGTTTCGTGGCCGGCCATCAAGCGCTACGTCTTGCAAAACGTCGAGGGCGCGGCCGCTAACTCGGTTAGAGCCGCAACCACCCGCAAATCCAGTGAGCGCGGATAGACCTGCCCAACATTCTTCCACACAGCAGGCAGGCCGAGGTGGGCCACCACCCGCTGTTCGAGGGCGGCAACTTTCTGCGCGTCGCCATCAAACAATGATAACTGATCCATCTGGGTGCCCACCGCGCCTTTCAAGCCGCGCACGGCGTAGCTTGCGATCACGCTATCAAGTGCGGCGAGCGAGCCTAGCAATTCCTCGCCGAACATGGCGACCCGTTTCCCGAGGGTCGTGGGTTGCGCCGCGACGTTATGGGTGCGGGCGGTGATGACCCAGTCGGACCAGGTTTCGGCGTGTTCGCGCATCCGGCGCAAGGCGGCCACCGACTTATCGCGGAGCACCAGCAACGAGCGGTAAACCTGCAACTGCTCGACATTTTCTGTGAGATCCCGCGAGGTAAGTCCCTTGTGAACCTGCTCGTGGCCTGCCAGATCGTTGAATTCCTCGATGCGCGCCTTCACGTCGTGGCGGGTGACCTTTTCCCTAGCCATGATCGAGGCGCTGTCCACCTGGTGTTTGACCCGCTCGTAGTCGGCAATTGCCGCCTGCGGCACGTCGAGGCCCAAGTCGCGTTGGGCCTTCATCACAGCGATCCAAAACTCACGTTCGAGGACGATGCGGCCCTCCGCAGACCAAATGTCTTGGATGGCAGGCGAGGCGTAGCGTTCGGCGAGGACGTTGGGAATCACGCCCGCAACCTAGGCGGCTGCCCCCGGCGTGACAAGCCAAAGTCTGCCGAAAGCGCCACTTGTTGGGAAGGGTGGATTGGCGACCGCTTACTTCGCTTGGGCGGCGGATTCGATCAGATCGGCGGCTGGCAAAACCACGTTGGCAGAGGTAGGCCCTTGGTCGCTGTCTTCGCCCTTGGCGCTGAAACGATTGATGCCGAAGCCGACGAATTTGCCCTCGCTATTGAAGATGGGCATGCCGAGACAAGGCGCGCCGACACGGGCAAACGTGCGTGGTTTGGTGATGATGGAGATGATTTCGCTGGTCATGACGACCGGCTCGCGGTTCAGATCCTTGCCTAGACGGCCGAGAATAATCGCGTCTTCCTGCATCGAAAACGGCGCCGAATTGGCAATATCCACCGGAGTGAAGGTCACCCCATCCGCCTTTTCCGGACGGATGAACGCCAGATCGAGGTCGGCGTCCTTGAAGGCCACCTTGGCAGGCGTCTCGGTGCCATCCGGCATGATGATTTTCACTTCCTTGGTGGTGCTCTTGGCGGAAATCTTGAGCGGACCTTTCTGGGTGTTGACCATGCGGCCATCGGCTGCGGCGGCCAGGTCGAGGGTGGAGAGGGGCACCACGATGAGACCGTCCTTGCTGATGATGCAGCCGCTGGTTTCAAGTTTTCGCTCCTCCTTTTTCGTTGGGAGATCCCCGGCGGTCATTTCAATTTCAACGGTGGCGCTGAGTTGCACCACTGAGTCCTTGTTGGACGCAACGAGGGCGAGGGCTTTTTCCTTGAGCGGGCCGGTGGAAGCACTGGCAAACGGGGCGGCGGCCAGAGCGACTAGAATCAATGGGCGGAGTTTCATGGGGCGGGGGGTATGGTTGATGGTGGTGTGTGTGTTAGGTGAACTTGCGAAAATGCCTACCAAGAAGGCTCCAGTTCGATGTAGCGGGTGTGGATGCCTCGCTTCACAAACAGAACGAAGGGACTGCGCTTGGATTTTTCAAGTTCCTCGAGTTGGCTCTTGAATGTTTTGATAGAATCGGTGGTCTTGCCATCGATCGACATGACGATGTCGCCATTGGCCAAGCCACCGAGGGCGGCCCAGCCGGACCCCTTCACCTCGGTGATGAGCACGCCTTGGAGATCGGCGGGGAGCTTTTCAGAGATGCGGTCGGATTTTGCGATGTCACGCGAGTTAAACTCTAGCGGCTTGCACTCGTGCGAATCCAGCTCGGTACTCGCCTCCGGGCTCGCTTCGAGGGCCAGCTTGAGGGTGAGTTCCTCCTTGCCGCGGCGGCCGGTGAGCGTCACCTCGGTGCCGATCTTGTATTGGCGGATCAGGGAGGTGAAGACATCCGAGTCTTCCGGACGCGAGGCGGCAATCACACTGCCGTCTAATTTCAAGATCAAATCCCCCACCTTCAGGCCGCATTTCTCGGCGTTGGATCCCGGATAGATCTGGGTCACACGCACGCCCTTGGCACCGGGGATGGCCAAGGCTTCGGCGAGGTCGGCGGAGATCACCTGGGTGTCGGTGCCTATCCAAGATTTGCGGGCGAGGCCGGGTTTGTCATTTTCGGGTTCCGGACCGATCTTCACCACCGTCAGATAACTGCGGCCGTTGTGCTCGTAGGCAACCAAGGTCGGCTCGGGCTTGGTCTTGCCCTCGGTGATTGTCGCAGTGACCCGCAGCAGGTCGGCCGTGTTAGTGATGGCTTGTCCGGCGACTTCCAGGATCAAGTCCCCGGGAGTGATCGCCGGTTTGGCATAGGCACCAGCCCCGCCCGGGCGGAGGCTTTGCACGACAGCGGCGCGGTTATCACCACGCAGCAACTCTCTGGCAGCCAGCTTGGTGAGGTCGCGGGCGGTGATACCCCACGAGAGAAGTTCCTTTTCGCGGGGTTCTGCAGGCTCGCGTTCCACCGTCGTCGTTTTCCAGGTCATGGCCGTGCCGTTGCGTGAGCCCTCCATCACCACTTCCGAACCGATTGGGGATTCCAGTAAAATGCGGTTGAACACCGGGATATCCTCCGGTGCCCGCGATGCCGCAATGGCGATCCCGTTGCAGCGCGATATCAGGTCACCAGCCTTGAATCCGGCAAGCGCCGACGGCGAATCGGCAATCACCCCGTTGACCAGCACCCCTTCGTTGGCGTGGATCGTCTTGAGCAACGGCTGCACTCCCAACCCGATCCAGCTGCGCCGCACACAGCCCTTGGCTATCAACTCTTCCGATACCTTGCCCGCCAGATTCGAGGGAATCGCCCCGCCGAGGCTGCCGATTCCCACTTCGTTGACGCCCACAATCTCGCCACTCAGATTCACCAGCGGACCTCCTGAGTTGCCTCCAAAAATCACCGCGTCATGTCCGATCCAGCGGACCAATTCCCCCACCGCCTCGCCGTCCAGGCGCATCGACCCACCCGGCGCAATCATCTCCGTGTTGGCTACGATCCCCTGCGTCACCGATTGCGACAAACCGGCCGGACTGCCCATCGCCAGCACCACGTCTCCCACCGCCAGCGCCGAACTGTCACCGAATTTTGCCACCGGCAACACCATGTTCGGGTCCCGCAGGTCCTTTTTATCAATTTTGAGCACCGCCAGGTCAGCCAACGGATCGGTGCCCACCAGCGTCGCACGCAACTCCTGACGATCCGCTAGATTCACCACAATGTGAGTCGCCCGTCCAGCCACATGATGATTGGTTAGAATATAGCCATCCGGATGAATGATTGTGCCGGAGCCGCTGGCACGTTGTTTTTGCATGCGGCCTCCGCCCCCTTCTTCCGAGACGACGTAAATGCGCACCAACGCCGGGTACACCGCCTTGACGGCCGCCTCCACCTGTGGATCGACTTTGGCCAACAGCGGCAGGGGACTGAGGGATGCCGCAACGGCGGCAATCAACGAAATCGGGCGAAATGAGGACATGAGTGGATAGGCGTGGATGGGCGTGATAGGCGTGAGAGAGAAAACCGCATGCAAACCGAGGCCGTCTCGCAGAATTGTCTGGGTTTTTCACAGGCAAGCTGAGTCCTAGGCAGCGTCAGACATCCCGACCCGAGGCGGGCCCTCCGCATCATGGCCCTGACTCAGGGTTCGACCTCAAAAGCGCCACAGGGTCGAGTAAGGATTGTAGCGGCGTGTTTATGACCGCCGATGACCCTGAATCGACAATGAACCCGCCGCCTCGATAAGGCACTTCATTGGCACTTCGGCGGTCAGAGCCACGCCGCTACAAAAACACTTCATTTGGCGCATCGGCGGTCAGAGCCACGCCGCTAGGTCGCCGCTGAGGGCGCGTGGACTCCTCAGCAAGCGTGACTATTTGGCGTGCGGCGTGACATTCATGTTAGCTGATAGTGACCCCGAGTTTATCCCCGGCAGACAGATTTGCTGCGGTGCCCAGAGTGATCAGCAGGCGGGAACCCTCCGTGGCAGCAAACTTCGCTGCGAGCGGCTTGCCATTGAGCGTGACCTGCACCGCAGTGGCACCGGAGGCTGCTAGGGCGAGGGTGTTGACGCGCAGTTTCCCCCAACTCAGGGCGAGGTCTGCGGTGGTTTTGCCTTGGGCAATCTTCTGGCTGAAACTGCCCCATCCTTCGGCGCTGGTGAAGGCGCATTTAAAGTCGGCCGGGGTGAGGCGCGGGGAGAAGCCGATGTGGCCGTGCGGACCGTGGTATTCAAATCCGCTGGCGGCGATAAACACGCCGTAGCCAGCCATCGAGCGGGCATAGTGATCGCCGCATTCAACTTCGTTCCACGGGTTGCGCCGCGATGCATCGTAACGATCGTGAAGGGCGCGGGTGACCGCCAACCCCTCCATCGGCAGACCTTCCCACAGCATGTGACCGGCAGCTTGGTATTCGAAGCCGTTCATGCACTCGTTGAAGTAAAAATCAAAGCCGGTCTGGACCCGTTGAGCATCGCCCTTGGGCCAGGTACACATGATCAGGCCGCCTTCGCCGGCCATCGCATACCAGCGACCTGGCTTGTTCGCGTTGCGCCATGGTCCCACATCCGGCGTGAAGTTGTAGCGCCACAGCGATTGCAAGGCGGTCTTGACATGGTCTTGCGGCAGGATGCGGCCTAGGCCGACCTGCCAAGCCCAGCTTTGGCCGAAGACTTGGTCAATTTCGCAGCCATCGAAGGAGCCGACGGTTTTGGCATTATTTTTGTCGGCTGTTTGATGATAGTACTCGCCGTTGAAGAGTTGAGCATCGAGGTTTTTGGAGCCTAGTGCGGCAATGCTGCGGCAGCGCCCGGCAAACTCCGCCTCGCCCACCTCCGTCGCCATCGCTTCGCCAGCACGCAGCGCCGCCAGATAGAGCGAACTGAGCCACGCGATCTTGCCAAACCATGCCTGATCGAGCGTGTTCATCTGAGCACCTTCTAGCAATCCGTCATCATTGCCATCGAGTTTGAACAGGGGCTCAAACATTTTCTTGATGTTCGGCCAATTGCGCTTCAAAAATCCATTGTCCACCGACATCTGGTGCTCCCGATAAATCCGCAGCAGCGTGCCGCACTGGCCGTCCACCGCCAACCCGCGGTCAAACTCACCCCGGAAGCCGCTCACTCCGCTCGCCGCATCGAGCGAGAGCCCCAGATCCACCCGTTCGCGGGTGTCTCGCTCGAGTTGTGGGAACAAGCGAGCCGGGCCCTGGGCATAATGCCAGACGTGGGTGCAGGTGCCCTGGCAGCAGCCGACGCCCTCCCAGCCATAAAACCGGCCGTTGCCAAAACGGAAACAAGTGGAAGTGGCCAGAGTGGATAGAGTGAGGAACGTGCGGTCGAGGAACCAGTAGGGCAACGTCGAGTCATACCAAGTATCGCGCCAGAGCTTGGTCTCTTGATAGAGCCGCGGGAAATTGGCGGCCAGCCCCTCGGCCACCGCCAGCGCCGAGGCAAACTTGGTGGCGTAGTGGCGGCCACCGGGCAAGTTCTGCATTTGCAAATTCGGGAAATGCCACGTCAGCACAAACGTCCACACTGCCGACTTGCCAGGTGCCAGTGTCACGCTGCGGCCGAGATGTCCGACGAGTTTGTCGGCCAGCGGCGCGGCGGCATCTCCGCTGGTGTGGCCGGGAACCTCGCCTAACAACGCCAATCCCATCGTGCCGAAGTCCGGCATCTTATCCAGTTCGCCGCTGACGGCGGGCTTATCCGTGAAGGTGATTCGGCCGACGCCGATGTTGCCCCACGCTCCCTTTTGCGCATCGACAATCTCAATGATCGCCTGTTTGCCAGCCAATGCCTGCACGTCGAATTGCTGCACGCTCATGAGGTTATTGGCCTGCCCTGTGGCACTCTGGACGACCTTGCCGTCCACCAATAAATTGAGGCAGGTTTTGCCAGCATGATTGCCGCCACCGATCCAGAATTGGATGAACTTCCGCTCGATCTTGAACGGCCGACTGGTTATCTTGCCGGTGGCATTGTCGCGGACGGTGACGTCGCCGGTGGCGGAGGCATGCGAATTAGCAACCCGCTCGGTATCGCCGCCGACGTCCCCCTGATAGGCTGGAATATCCTTCTTGAGGATAGGCCCGCTGCCGAAGGCGTTGCCCTCGACCGTCCACCCCTGATAGGTCGGTTGGTGCCAATCCTCAAACAAAACCTCAGGTCTGGGTGCCGCGGCGGCGGGTGCCGGGTTGGTGCCCGCCGAACACTCCAGGAAGGTGAAACCCGCGCCGTGCACGACCCGGTTGCGGCGCGTTCCGGCAAGGTTGCGGTGGCCGAGGCACACCGCGTTTTCCAAGCGACCGGCTAATTCCACCTCCAGCGCCTTTGAGCCCGTGTTTTTTACCGTAAACTGCATCACCGTCGCCGGATGGCTCGAGTCGTCCAGGTTCAGCGGGATAAACGGCGAGAACGCTTCCAGCCGCACCTCCACCGGTAACTCCGGCTCCCGATAATCGACGATGCCCAGCGGGTACTCACCTCGGAAACTCACGTCCTTGAAACCGGTCTTGTCGAGGGCTTTGGTCACCTCGCCGACCCGCAGCGAGAACCCCTGCTCCAGCGGCGCTGTCGGCGTCATCGGCTTGGCATAGTGATCTCCGTTAGTCGATGTGCCCACATGCTGGTTAAAGATATCCCAGTGCCACAGGCGGCCGTCGCCACCCAGATAGAGTTGGCCCGAGCAAAGCCCGCCGACGGGCATCCCGATGAGTTCCAGATCCTTGCCGCGATACACCTGCGGCGCGCCCCGTTCAAACAAACTCTTGAGCCATTCCGGGCTGAGCTTCTTGTCTGAGGGCACCAACTTCTCAAAATCACCGGGCACGAACGGGCCGGCCATCACCGGCATCCGGGAGGCGAGCATGGCCAGCGAGCCGCTGCCAGCGAGTTTCAAGAAGTTGCGACGGTCCAATCCGTTGCGGTGCCCGCCCGGCTGTGGGTTCAAGATTTCCTGTTGGGTTGGATTCATGGGGTTGTGCTTAGGTTTAGTGTGCGGCCACACTATCACCTGCATGGATTTAGGCTAGGATTTTTCTTTGCAGCGCAGAACACCTGATCCCATCTAAAATAGTCTGAGTCAGACTTCCTGATCCGGAGATGTTCGGCCATGCTCCATGAGCGCCGCCACAGGACGAAGCATTTTATTTCCCGCAATCCGTGATTGCATCCTTCCCCGACCACGGCATGCTCCGCGTCCCCATGAAGCCTCTCAAAGGAAAAGTTCTAGTCGCCCAAGGTGGTGGCCCTACTCCGGTCATCAATCAAAGTTTGGTTGGGGTCGTCCTCGAAGCCCGCAAATTTGCTCAAGTCACTGCCATTTACGGCGCTTTGCACGGCGTGCGCGGCATCGTTAAGGAGCGCTTCGTCGATCTGAGCCGCGAGACGAGCCACAACCTCGAGCGGGTGGCCGACACGCCCTCCTCGGCCCTGCTCTCCACTCGCGACAAGCCCGACGAAGATTACTGCGCCCGCATGTTCAAGGTGATGCAGGCTCACGATATCCGCTATTTCTTCTACATCGGTGGCAATGATTCCTCAGACACCGTGCGCATCATCAACGAGCAGGCCCGCGCTGCGAGCTATGAATTGCGGGCCATTCATATCCCCAAAACCATCGATAATGATCTAGCCGAAAATGACCACTGCCCGGGCTTCCCCTCGGCCGCCCGCTACGTCGCTCAGGCGTTTTTGGGCGTCAACCTCGATAACCGCGCCCTCGGCGGTGTCTATATCGGCGTCATCATGGGCCGCCACGCCGGCTTTCTTACCGCCTCCTCATCGCTTGCTCAAAAGCATCCTGATGACGGCCCGCACCTCATCTATATGCCGGAGCGCGCGTTTGACGTCTCCCGCTTTCTCAGCGACGTCGAGCGCACGGTCGCCACTCACGGTCTGTGCACCATCGCGGTTTCCGAAGGCATCGCCGATGCGAGTGGCCAAGCCATGATCACCCGCTTGATGCAGACGTCGGAGCGCGACGACCACGGCAACGTCCAACTGTCCGGCACAGGTGCCCTCGGAGACCTGCTCAGCGACGCAATCCGCCGTGAACTCAAACTCAAGCGTGTCCGCGCCGATACCTTCGGCTACCTCCAGCGCTGCTTCATCGGTTGCCGCTCCGACCGCGACGCCCACGAAGCCCGCGAGGTGGGAGAAAAAGCCGACCAATTCGACATGTGGGACAACGTCGATGGCTCGTTGGTCATCCGCCGGCCGGTGCTCGATTATAGTGTTGACTACGCC
>Ga0073936_10007295_pt1 | contig 14319 bp, 5 predicted proteins | sample AliMusrvi5mmetaG_FD_87041 | JGI IMG/M metagenome (GOLD analysis project Ga0073936, IMG submission 87041) | Freshwater lake bacterial and archeal communities from Alinen Mustajarvi, Finland, to study Microbial Dark Matter (Phase II) - Alinen... | ecosystem: Environmental > Aquatic > Freshwater >... | reverse complement strand
GCTGTTGGCGAGCGGATTCCCCGTCGTGCCGCCGATCAACCAGACCAACCCGTTGGCCACGCCATCCTTGTTAGGATCGGCGAAAAACGCGGGATCGGTGCTGGAGCCGGCAGTGCCATTGAGGCCGTGCGAGGACGCCCAACTGGGATAGCCGCTGGGGGCATCTGCGGGGACCACGTCGATATACCTTGCACCGAAGCGGATTTCGTCAATAACGGCAGTAGTCGTACTACCTTGCCCATTGGCGAAGCTGATCGTGTTGAAGGTGGATGGGTCAAACTTCACGTCGGTCGATTGCGTGGAAGCGGCCGTGGCCGGCAAGGCCAGGTCGGTGCCCGGCAGGTAGATCGAGATACTGCCGCTCGTTGAGCTGTCCGGCCCCCAAGTGATTTTGCCGACGATCAGATTCACGCCATCGGGGATAGCGGCCTTAGGGCCTCCCCATCCCCCGGCCCAGTTCCCCGGATAGGCATATACCGTCCCATGATCCATCTGGAAGCCGACGCCCCCGGCGTTTCCCATTCTGCCCCAGCCGTCTGCGGCGGTATCGCCAAGGCAAAAATACGTTCTGCTACCATCACTGGTGGACTTGACGAGACAACTGAACCAGAGTTCGGCACCGGGAGCAAGTAGGCCGAAATTGCTCAACGTTGTGCCGCAATTTACCCCCGCGCCGTTGTTCCACCAGTCTGGGGAGATCCCCGTGGGTTCCACATGATTCCCCGAGGTTAAGAGGCTGCCAAAGGACAAGCTCCCCGCAGTGACATTGATTTGGTCATTGCCGCCCCAAGTGCCGGACAATCCGGTTCCAGCGGCCTGACCGTTGAGGGGGCCCGTGGCACCGGCGAACGGCTCATAGATCACGAGGGTGGCGGGCGGGTGTATGACAAGCTGGACGGTTTTGGCAGCCGGGCTGCTGTATTTCACCGTGTTTGTTGGGGTGAACTGCACGCTCAAGGTGTGCGTGCCCAGCTCGAGTGCCGTGCCAATGGAAGGAGTATACACGAACTCTCCGTCCACCCCGCCGCTCGACGCATTCAACTGCGTGCCGCTGAGCGGCGTGCCAATTTGGATGGGTGCGGGCGTGGCCCAAGTGAGCACGGTCGTTACCTGCGTCACCGTGAGGGTTTGCGAGACTTGAGTCGCCGCATTGAAGTCGGCATTGCCCGCCGCATCCGCCAAAATATGGGCCGTGCCCGGAACCCCGAGGGTGACCTCGCCGCTGCTGGCATCCACCGTCGCCACTGCGAAATTATCGCTCGAATACGTGACTGGCAAGCCGGACAGGAATGCGCTCGCCGTATCCGCAAACGGGGCATCGGCGGCGCTCTTGGTCACCGCCGAACCCAAGGCGAAAGTAAGGGTCTGGTTGACCGGATCCGCCGAGGGTGACGCAGAAGCCTCAGCCGAGGGAAGCCCGGTGCCTAAAGAGTTCACGGCCCTGACCACATAGAAGTAGGGGCCGCCAGTGGTCACCGTCGTGTCCGTGTAGAAGGTTCCTGATGCATCGTAGGTGGCATCAATCGTTCCGCCGGTGCCCGTCAAACGTTCCACTTTATAGCCCGTCGCCACGGTTGATGCCGTCCAGTCCAGACGGACCCCGAGGTGCAATGAGGTAGCCACCAACCCGGTCGGGGCCGACGGCGGACCAAGGGGCCGGTAGGCCGTGGTCAGGCCATACTTGGCCGTCAAATAGAGACCCACGAGCGTTTCCTCTTCCGTTGTCAAAGCCCTGTCGTAAATCAGAATCTCGGCCATGTCACCCACCCAGCTTCGGCCGCCAATGTCGCGGTCCAGGCTGAGCTGATTCGCCCGCACGTCGCCGGTGGTGACGAGGGAGATGAGTTGGAACGAATCGGCTGGCAGCGAGGTCGCGGTCCCGTCGATCTCCGTCCCCATGAGTTTGGTCGTTCCGTTTTGGATATAATCACTCGCGTAATCGGAGCTCCAAATCGTGGAGTCTCCCTGATGAAAATTGTAAACATCACTGTCCCCCAGCAAGAAGTGCAAGCCGGAGCTTGTTTTCTTGACCACCCAGAACACCGTCTGGATCGTCGAAATTTCCGTAAAATTAAAGCTGGCTTCGCCGTCGCCGCTGAAGCGCACCACCGGGTGGCCGTTGAGCACACCGCTCTGGTAAGTGGCGGCACTGCCGGTGGCGATGGCGTTGTTGGCACTCGTGGACGTGTCGGTCCAAGTATTCACTTGAGCCCCGTCGCTCAGGCCGGTGATTGCCGAGGCATCCAAGGCCAAGACAAGCCCGTCGGTTACGGGTGGTGCTGCTTGGGCGCTGCCGGCCATCAGTTCGATAACCGCCGCGACTGCGAGGGCGGAGTGTGTGAGAGCATCTCTTACAGGTTTCATGATATGATATGTCTTATGGTGGCTATTGTCAGTTTTTTATTGTTTCACATGTCTTTGGGTCTTCTGGAGGCCCTTCATCGCTTCGGCAAATGCCTTGCCATTGCCCTTGAACTCGGGAAGCAACGACGGCGCGGCCATGGCCTGGCGGAAGTACTGCATGCCGCCCGGCTTCTTGTCTTCCTTCTCGCCGCCAATCCCGATGACCCCAATCACGAAAGGCAGCTTCGGCGCTGATAGATCCTTGCGCATATCGCGGATGAACTGCGCCAGCAATTGCGCATACAGGTCGTATCCTCCGGGCTGCTTGCTTTTGTCATACGTCCAGCCGGAAACCATATCGTTAAACCCCTGGAACCACACGAAACCTGCCAGCTCGTAGCCCTGTTTCGGGTCGTACTCCGGCCCAATCTCCGCAGGCGAGGCGCCGAAGCCCGTGGTCAGCAGACCTTTCTGCTCGGTCGTGTCCTCACCGGCGCAACCGATGGACGAAATCCAGACCTTCTGGCACACGCGCGGTTTGCCTTCGGCCCCGCGCATCTCCTTGAGGATGGGCGCTGTCTTGGGATCTGCGGCCATCGAATCGAACGTCGACACGTTCGCATGCCCTTGCATGTTCGACTGCCCGGCCAGGATATAGACTTTCAGCGGCTTGGCTGCCGCTTGGCTCACCGTCCCCGCCATCAGGCCGACAACTACTGCAATTATCGTACACTTCATGCTCTGTCTTCTAGGGTCAATTTTCGGTGGCCATCAAACGCCCGAAGAGTTTGCTGCCACTAACAGGTGCCGCAATGGTGGCCGTGACGTTGTTATAGTTCGACCCCTCGATCGGCACGACGACGAAGCCCACGCCACTGCCACTATCCGGCAGATTCGCGTCGGGGACGAGGACGCCCTGCCAGGGATCTCCAGGGCCGCCAAGATCCTCGCTATACTCGACGTACAGGTTCGCCGTTCCGCGTGCGCTCGACTTCAGGCATTTGAAGGTGAGGAGCAACTTGCCGGCGTTGTCGCTCGGAACGGGCAGGATCGAACTGCTGTTGGCGAGCGGATTCCCCGTCGTGCCGCCGATCAACCAAACCAGCCCGTTGGCCACGCCATCCTTGTTAGGATCGGCGAAAAACGCCGGATCGGTGCTGGAGCCGGCAGTGCCATTGAGGCCGTGCGAGGACGCCCACGTGCCATACGGGCTGCTGGCGATCGGGAAATACTTCCCGGTCAGATAGGAGCTGACGGAAGTCAACTCGTCGGCCGACAGCACACGGTTGTAAACGAGCAGCTCCGAGATATCGCAGTCGGAGAATTCGTTCCAAATGCCCTGACCATTCAATTGGAGATCGTTAGGCCCCTGCACACCATTCTGATTGGACGCCAATAGAGTCCCGTCCCCGTAAACTGTGGAGGCTTGCCCGTTGCCCCCAATCGTTGCAACATACAGATGCGGGTCGCTGCTAGCTGCTGTTGCGGGATTACTGACCCAGCCTCCGAAATTTGCTTGATCCCTATTACCATATTGATAGCCTAACAACCAGTCGTTGTTGTACCCACTGAGCACGCGTTGGTTGGATCCACCCGTCATCCGCCCGACGTAGAAGATTGTCACAGGAGCCGGGTGGTTCAGGCCGTCATGCATACAAGAATACCCAGCGGCATCGAAATGCACGGCCGGCTTGCCACCGATTCCCGATGCCACCCATGTGGGCGTGCCTCTCATAACAGTGGCCTTGGCGCTGCTGCCATACTGGTCGCGCCACTCGTTCACGGTGCCGCTGGACAGCGTCATGGTGTGGGTTGCGCTTGCATCCAGCCATAGGGTGATACCATCCAGAACAGGCAGAGCCGGCACGACGGTAACCGTCACAAGATAGTCGTTGGTGAGCGCGCCGTCGGTGACGATGTAGTGCACCGGACTGGTGAAGTCTTGTGTGGTTCCGGGAGCTGGGATGCACGTGCCGGAAGTCAGCGTTAGAGTTGGCGCGAGTTGGGTCACATCGCTCGAGGTCGGCACAGCCCACGTGATGGCACTTGTCATCTGGGTAATGCTCGCCGGATTTCCCGGCAGACCGAACGAGGTGATTCGTGGCCTAACCGCACCAGAGACGGTCACGGTGCCCGTACTCGTGGCGGCAAAGTAGGTGTTATTTTGGAAGAGCGCGTTAGAACCAGTGGACCCATAGGTGCCGGGCAACTGCACGACGCCCCCCAGGGTCAGCGCGGAGACGATATGGTCGCCGGTGTAATTGAGAGCGATATAGGCACCGCTGTTGATGGTCAGGGAGCCGCCATTGCCCAGAGCTTGGGAATTCCTACAGGTCAGGTGCCCGCTCTGGACAATCGTAGGACCGGTATAGTTGTTCACGCCACTGAGAACCACTCCGTCACCACCACCACCAGCATTATACCACGTGGTCAGGGCACCAGGCCCGCTGATGGAGGCGTTGATAATTAGCGCGCCATAACCATCCGATTTGACGGTGGAATCCGAAGCCAGGTAGATGGTCCCGGACCAAGACCCACTAAAGCCAGCATTCTCATCATATATGCCTCCATTCAGGGTGAGATTGCCCGTAACGTTCGCATAATGACTCTGGAGCAGGCCTCCGCCGTTCACCGTCACGTCTGTCATGGTGATCGGACCTTGTCCGAAACCGGATTCGGATGCCACAGCATTCAAATATAGACTGCCGCCATTGACTGTGGTACTGCTGAAATTGGCGGGCGTGACATTGAGTTGCAGCGTGCCGCCGCCGCTCTTGGTGAGCGGACCCGTCATGATCGGGTTTCCGGTGAAGATATAGGTGCCGGACGCAGCGCTGACGGTGGTGGATGTCGGCGACATGCCGGACGCGAGGGGGATCAAGCCGCCAGCAGTTTTGTTGAATATCACTATGGCACCGGGGAAGAACGGCATGACCGCAGCGGTCGTCTGCCCGAGCCAGTTGCTGGAGGAACTGTCCCAGGTGCCGCCGCCGGCGACGTTCCAAATGAGCGCGGTTTCCGGCGGGAGGACGGTGACGGTCACGGTATAGTCCTTCGTAACGGTGCTATCCAAATTGGTGACGAAGTAGTGTGCCGGACTGCTAAAGTCATACGCGGTGATGCCGTTATCATGATCGCAGGTTGCCCCGGGAGACAAAGTGTAGGTGGGCTTGAGGCTCGCCGGATTGCTGCCATTGGGCACATACCAGGCGATGTCTGTTCCGGTAATGGTGGCATCAGGGCCGAAGGTCAGAAGGTTCGCAGCAGACGCTGTCTTGGCAAAGCTGACGTCGTCAATGGTATAATCCCCGTCGGGATTGCTGCCGTTGTCGTCCGCCCAGACGACATAAAGGGTCTCCCCGTTGCCCCATGCCAAGGGGGCCAAGTTGAGGTTCACAGCCAACGTGGTGCCAGCGATTGTTAGGATCTGGTCCCCCTCCGCTGTCCAGGAACCTGCGGCCCCCGTCTTGCTCCAATAGATCCGGTGGCCCTTAATCTCCTCGCTTGGAGTGACTGTCGGCATGCCCATGGTGTAGGATACCGTTAGACTGTCGATACTGCCGCCCGAGGTGTTCGTCAGGGTGGCCATCAGCAACGTCATCTTGATGCCGGTCGGCTGAGTGCCGAGTTTCTGATCTCCGGACCGCCAATAGGCACCACTCGCGTTGGCGCCGCTGCCGGCCTGTGTCGTCAGTCCGCTGGTGATAGTGCTGGCGGCAATGGAACTCATGGCGGTGTCGAGACCGGCGTCTGTTGATAGGTCACCCGCGCCCCCGGCCACGGCGAGCGTGGACCACTGGCTGGCGCTTGGCAGGGTTTCGAAGGTCATAACCCCGCTGCCAGAGGCGCTAACGGGAATTGCCGCTTGGGCGCTGCCAAGCCCCGCCGCCAACGCTAACGCAACAGCGAGAGTGGATTGCTTGAGAGCATCTCTTATAGCTTTCATGATATAATATGTCTTCATGGGGGCCGTTTGGTTCGAGAGGTTTCTTGTCTTGGAATGACGTGGGCTCATCGATGGTTGCGTTGGCTCGGTGTTGGCTTGCAGCTAGCGGCACCCTGATAGCTCCTCTCCCGCCAAGCGGAACCGTAGGGCTATCAGGTGACCTTTGCTCAAAACCTAGTCAGCAGTACCGCCCCCATCCCCTCCAGCTACAAGAACTATTTTTTTTGCCACCTGCCACTTTTGGTGGTTGGTTTTTTCTGGGAGATAAAAGATAAAAGGTTCTGAAATTTGCTTCTTGACATCCTGAGCCATTGGGGAGGACGTATTGCGACGTGCGGCCAATCCATGTCGTATCCGCCGCCGGGCAGAGGATTTCCGATTGATGATTGCCGAGGCCCGCCGGCCTCGCCCTGCGGGCTGCCTGCGGCAGGCTGTCTCGCTCCGCTCGGCTGTTGATCTGTGATGTGAGCTCGGAAGGCGCGGCCCGCCCGTCAAGCTCACTTCAGCAATCAAAAATCAACATTCATCTGGCGCCAGCCAAAGCCCTGAGAGGCGGAGAAGGCGCTCGCAAGTAAGTAACAACAAACCGAAAGGAGAAACCGAAAACGAGCAACTGAAAGCCACTGGAGAGACCCGGCGGGAATCGACCCGTCCGGAAAGGATTGACCATCCACCGGAAGCGAGCCTTGGTTGGCGACCAGAAATGGCGTCTTCAAGCGTAGGCAGCGAGCCGTGAAGCCGTGTGATAGAGCCTCGAAATTTGATAGAAAGGGGGAGCCTTCGTTGTGATGATAGCGGGGGCAACACCGAAGCGCCGCAAGGGTCTGGCGTGGAGGTCCGCCCGGGGTCTGAGAGCATGGCAAAGCGGTAACGGGGTCTCCAGGGAAGCTGGGAGAGCCTCCTGTCTCCACGGAGAAACAATGCCGGAATCACGGACCACACCGGCTGACCAACTTTCTCTAAGTCATCCGCGAAAAGCGCCTGATAAAGCACCAGAGAACTAGACCTGACCGATCCGTAAGTCGTTTGATCCTAAGGGGGCACAGACTACAAAGAAGTACGGAAGTATTTGTAATGCATTTAACAAATGTTACCATGCGAGGACTGACCCCTTCGACTGACCCCTTCGATTTCTACAGTTATTGGAAGTAATTGGCACATAATTTGCTCACAATGAAAAATCATTATTTTTTCTGGCAATGAGCAAATTTTCAAGTTTATTTCAGATTGTAACGTTGCTGCGGGCTCGTGCAGAGTCTGCTAGAAAAAACAAAATTATTCTTTAGCCCCAGCGTCTTACCCTATAGCCCATACCAAGCGAACCAGCATCCCAAAACAAACCAAACCAACCAACCAACAAACCACAATATGAAACCCCGCTTCATAACCCGTCTCTCCTGTCCATTCTCCAGCGCCATCGCTGCGCTGCTCGCCATGTCATCCGCGCACGCGGCCACTTACTACTGGGATAATAACTCAAACACTGCCGGCTATGGCACGGCAACCGGCACATGGGCCGCGCCGACTGCTGGGCCCTCACCCGGTTGGAGCGTGAGCAATGCGGGAACCGCAACTCCAGCAAGCGTCACCACCACCACTGCCGACGCTCTCAACTTTGGTCTTGGCACGACTGGCAATGGCCTTGGTGCGGGCACCATCACGGTCAGTTCGGTCAGTGCCGGTAGCATGACTTATGGATCGCTATCGGGTACAATCTTGCTTACGGGCGGCACCATCAACTTGGCACCTGTTGAGACCATCACCGTCAGCAATGCCAGTGACGAGATCAATTCCGCCCTCACCGGTGCGAGCGGCATTCTGACCAAGGCAGGCACCGGCACGCTGACACTTTCCGGCGCAAATACCTACACTGGGTCAACCGTCATTTCCGCCGGCACGCTCTCCTTGGCCAACAACCTGGCGCTCCAGAATAGCGTGCTGGACACGCTCAACAGCGCCGTCGGTGGTGCAGCCGTCGGCCTAAAAACCACGGTGACCACGCTGACGCTTGGCGGTCTCGCCGGCAACAAGAGCATTGCTTCGGTTTTCACCACTACCTCCGGCGGTTACTCTGGCGTGACTGATTTGACACTCAATCCCGGAGTCGGCGTTAGCACTTCGTATTCGGGCATCCTTGCTGACGGAGCAAGCGGCATGAACCTCATCAAAACCGGGGGCGGAACCCAGGTACTCTCTGGCTTGAATAGTTATACTGGAACAACTACGGTGAGTGCCGGAACCTTGGTGTCCACCGCAGCGACGGCGCTGCCCGAATATACAATCTCCGGCAAGGTCGTCTTCAACGGCGGCACCGTCGGCACTCAAGTAGGGGGCAGTGGCTGGACCACGGCACAGGTGGACGCGCTTCTGAGCAACGCCACCAAGACCAGCGGTGCTCTAGGAATCGACACGAGCAACGGCGACCTCACCCAGTGGACGGCCTTCACGACCAGCAACCTTGGTTCCACGCTGGGCGTTGATAAGCTCGGTAACAACACACTCACGCTGAACCAAATCAATACCTACACCGGCACAACGGTCATCAACGCCGGCACATTGAAACTGCAAGACACAGGAACCGGATATACTCAAACGCTGGCTAGCCTGACGCTGTCAGGTGCCGACGTCACCCTGCAATCCGACAACGCCGGAAGCGGTACCCTGAGTACCACGTTCAGCGCGTTGACGGCACGCGCTGCGGGGAACAGTGCGAACATCGTTTCCACCGGCGGCAGCAACGGCAGCACCAACGTCATCAATCTCACAGGTTCCGCAGGTTTCATTGACAAAGGATTCTTCTTCGATGGCGGCAGTTACGCAGCACTGGATGCCACGAACACCTTCGTCCGGGCCCTGGCATACGGGACAGACACTGACGCGGAAGTTACCGATACGATCACGGCCAGCAAGCATGTGAAACTCACGGCAGCCGTGGCATCGCAGCCAACGATCAGCCTGTTATCCCTGAACCTTTCCGGAGGCGGCGTGGACTTTGCGCAGGCAGCATCAACGACTCTCACCGTCCCCGGTATCATCAAGTCCGGCGGCGCCACAGTGAGCACCATCAGCGGCGGCACAGCAGTCACCGGCGGCACGGGCGTGGAACTAGTCGTTCGCACCGACACGGCTTCGGATCTACTGACCCTCAGCACGCCGGTCGCGGGCACCGGGCCGCTGACTAAAGCCGGTGCTGGCACGCTCACCCTCTCCGGTGTCAACACATACAGCGGCAATACCTTCGTCAATGGCGGCATGCTTGCAGTCGGCGGGGCCGGCACACTCGGCAGCGGCACTTATGCCGGGGCCATCACCCTTGCCAACGCTGCCTCGTTTAATTACAGTAGCAGTGCCGCCCAGACCCTCAGCGGGGCCATCACCCTCTCCACAGGTACCTCGTTCAATTTCAGCAGCAGTGCCACCTCAACCCTCAGCGGCGTCATCAGCGGTGCCGGCACCCTGGCCAACAGTGCCGGCATACTGAAGCCTTCCGGCGTTAACACCTACACCGGTGGCACGCTCATCAGCGGTGGAAAGGTGGACGCGAGCAGCGGTTCAAGCTCGGCTCTCGGTACCGGTACGATAACCTTCAACGCCTCAGCCCAATTTCAGCCCTATAATGGAGGTGTTGCAAATAGTTTCTCTTACCCGCAGGACATCACCCTCAACAACGGTGCCACGGTTTCATTCGGCGGGAACGGCCAGTATTGGTTCAAAGGCAATGTGACCGGAAACGGCGGCATCACCGCCTCGACCTTCAACTTCGGTTCTGTTGTTAACCTCAGTGGCACCAATAACACGTTCACCGGCCCGATCATCATTGGGCCTGGCGGTAGCGGCGGCAACTGGTATAACGTGAGCGTAGCCAGTCTCGCAGACAGTGCTACTGCCAATGGCATGATCGAATTGGCTAACGGTTCAACGTACGCTAGCTCCGGCCGCTCTGATGGCTTCATCTGGACGGGGGCAACGAACCTGGTTCTCAATAACCGACAACTCGTGGTGGCCAGCACCACCACTCAAGGCGGGAGTTTTTATAACAACAGCACGAATAACAGCTCCATCACCATCAACACACCCGTGACGGGTGGGCTTGGCAGCTTCGTAGCTGGTCCCCGGATTCTGTCTCTCGGTGGCACCAGCACGGGCGTAAACACCATCGCCGGCGCGATCGTCGATGGAACGAGCGTGACGCTCGCCCCGACCGTAACCGCCGGCACATGGGTGTTCTCGAACGCGAACACCTATACGGGCGCGACGACGATCGCCGGTGGTACGCTGTCCCTGACAAATGCCCTCGCTCTCCAAAACACCGCGCTCAACACGACCGGCAGCATCGCCGGCACTGCCAGCGTCGGACTCAAGACCACCCAGACGGCTCTGACTCTTGGTGGCCTCACGGGGACCAAGAACTTTGCCGCGACGGGAGGGGTGTTCAACACGAGTTCAGGCGGGTACTCCAGTGTGACGGCCCTGACCCTCAACCCTGGCACGGGCGTCACTAACTCGTATGCGGGCATCATCGCGGATGGTGCCGTCGGCATGACCCTCACTCAAACCGGTACCGGCACCCAGATTCTCACCGGCACCAACAGCTACACCGGTGCCACCACGGTTTCGAGCGGCACATTGCTGGTCAACAGCCCCGGTTCGCTCAACGCCTCAAGCTCAGTGGGTGTCACCGGCGGCACACTCGGCGGCACCGGCACCATCAACGGCTCGGTCACCGTCGCGGCTGCCGGCAGTCTGACCCCCGGTGCATCGACCGCTGGCACGCTCTCGATCGGTGGCACCCTCGATATTTCGGCACCGGCTAATGGCGGGGCGGGCAAGCTCAATTTCACAATCGATACGCCAGCCACCAGTACCAAGCTCGCTGTCACCGGCAAGCTAACTATTGGCAGCGGCGTGCTTGGCTTCAACGATTTCGTTTTCGCCAAGATCACCAGTTGGCAAGCTGGCACGTACACGCTGATCACCAGCGGCGGCATCAACTCCGGCGACACACTTGACCCGGCCAACCTGAGTGGCCCGCTCGGAGCCTTCACCGGCACCTTGAGGATCAACGGCAACAACCTGGAACTGGCGATCAGTATGGGATACGCCTCGTGGCAATTGGCCAACAGCACCACCGGCGGACTGAACCAAGACCATGATAATGACGGCGTTCCCAACGGCATCGAGTACTTTCTCGGCGGGCCCAACGCCAACACCACTGGCTTTACCGCAGTGCCCGCCGTGATCAACACTGGCGGCGTCTTCAGCATCACCTGGCCCAAGGGCAGCGGCTACGCTGGCGTTTACGGCACCGATTTCGTCGTGGAAACCTCCGCAACGCTCAACGGCGACTGGGCGGACGAAACCCTCGTCGGAGGTCAAGTGATTGACAGTTCTGGCTCCGTGAAATACACTTTTCCGACGCCGCTCGGCAGCAAGAAATTCGCCCGCCTCAAGGTGACTGGCCCCTGACCGACATGGCCGGGCGGCGTCTTGAAAAGAATGGTGTTACATGGTGACAGATAAGAAGTAGAGGCACCTACTCCAAAGTCACCGGCGTGACCGCCGACCTGCCGAAGGCATGAGACTCTTTCCCTGTCCCTTAATCTCGTGATTGTTCAACCCGAAAGCCGATGATTGCTCAACCTTGAGGTTCAGTGGTCTTGATTTCGGTGGGAAATGATTTGGCACATAATTTTGTTTGGAGGTTCCGGGCGTTCGGCTGAGCTCGCCGAACGCCCGCCGTCTGTAACAGCCAAGTGAGCAAGGAGGATTCTAGCTCAGGAAGTCTGCCGCTGCAGGAACTCCAGAATTCCAGCGGCAGCCTTAGCGGAAATGCCGGGCACGGCCGCTATGTCTGCCACGTCGGCAATTTTCAGGCGCGCCACACTGCCGAATTTTTCCAACAGAACGCGCTTGCGGTTGGGCGACATGCCGGGGCAATCGTCGAGCAAGCTTTCGTGCATACGGCGGCGGTAGAGCAGGGCGTTGTAGGCGTTGGCGAAGCGGTGGGCCTCGTCGCGGATGCGCTGGAGGAGTTTGAGGGCGCCGCGTTCGTGGGGGATGCGAAGCGACTCGCTGTGACCGGGAAGGAATACTTCCTCATGCTGTTTTGCCAGGCCGATGACGGGCAACTCATGGAGGCCGAGGGCGCGGAGTTCTCTAACGGCCATTCCGAGCTGCCCCTTGCCGCCATCCACAATCACCAGATCTGGCAACACGATGCGCGCCCTGCCTTCGCGGGCCAGCCGCCGCTGGGCGTCCAGCACATCCTCCTGGGACAGGTCCGCTGCGGGATCGGCCTTGGAATTTTCCATCAGGATGCGGGAGTAGCGGCGGCGGATGACTTCCGCCATGGAGGCGAAATCATCTTGGCCGGCGACGCTGCGGATGCGGTAGCGGCGGTAGTTTTGGTTATCGGGGCGGCCGTCGGTGAAGCGGACCATGGAGGCGACGATATGGTTGGAGGAAACATTGGAGATATCGTATCATTCCATCACCCGTGGCGGGCCGGCGAGGTGCAGAAGTTCGCCGAGTTCGGCCAAGTCCTCTGTAGGCTTGACGGTGCCGGGCAGGCCTCGGCCACGGCTGAACTGGCGGGTTGGGCTGAGGGTTTTCTCGAGATTGGCGAGGATGTCGCGCAAGGTGGCAGCCCGCTCGAACTCGAGTAGGGCAGCGGCCTCTTGCATTCCGCCGCGCAGTTCATCGAACAACTCGCGCCGTCCCTTGCCTTCCAGGATCCGGCAGGCCTCGTCGATTCTGGCGACGTAGGCGGCCCGCTCGATGCGGCCGATGCACGGTGCGGAGCAATTGCGGATGATGTCTGCGTTGCAATGGCGGTAATCGGCCTCGCCGGGTTGCAGCGGGCGGCAGACCCGGAAGCCAAATTGGCGATTGAGCCAAGAGAGTGTCTCGCGCAATGCGCTGGAATGCGGAAACGGACCGAAATACCGCGAGCCATCGTCCTTTTTCATCCGCGTCATGGCAAAGCGCGGCCATGGGTCGGCAAGCCGGATTTTCACCAGCAAAAAGCGTTTGTCGTCGCGCAGCGCCAAATTGTAGCGCGGCCGGTAATCCTTGATGAGCTTGCCCTCCAGCAGCAGCGATTCCTCCTCATTGCGCACCACGTGAATCTCAAAATCACAAATGGAATCGATCAAGGCCCGCGTCTTGAGGTCTGCCCGCGTCTTGCCCGAGGCCATGAAATACGACGCCAATCGCCGCCTCAAATCCAGCGCCTTGCCCACGTAAATGATCGAGCCTAAAACATCCCGCATCAGGTACACCCCGGGTTGGTGGGGCACCTCGCGAAGCTTGGCTTTAAGATCGATGGCAGACATGGCTGGCGGCACTCACAGCTTAATGAACACGTGCCCTCTGGAAATGAAAACCGTCCAATATAGCAAATTTTCACCAACCGGCCTGCACTGGCCGGATTGTGGCGGCGCAAACTGTCGGAAGGGAGGAATCCCAGAAGTCTCACGGATTCCCCCGAGTGAAAAACGCCTCACTGAAATCGGGCGTTGCGAAAAACGGCACAAATGCGGCACAGTGGCCAAATTTCAGGGTGATTTTTACTAACTGAAATCTTCGCAACTCCTTGAAACTGAATGTGTAGCAGAGGGCTGATTTGTGATGATTCGCCCGGGGCTGTTGCCGCAGCATACGAAAAATCGTTCACCGATTTGGAAACTGACGAAGGTCCGGTGAATTACGATGATGAGGCCGAGCGCGAAAAAGCCCGTGTTGATGGACTGCGCCTGGTGGCCGCCTATCTGGATTCCCCGGAAGCCATGAAGGATAAGCCGCGTGCCGTGGAGGTATTGCTCAAAGAAAACATCCCGGGGTTGTCAGTGCCCCTGACGGGCGCAATGGATTTGGTGGAAGGCAACTTCACGCCAGTGGATTTCAAAACGGCCGCCGCCATGCCCGATCCGGGCAACGCAGCCTTCGACCATGAGATCCAGCTTGTCAGCTATCAACTGCTGATGGAAATCGCCACAGGTCATACGCCGAAGTCGCTAGACCTTGTATTC
>Ga0073936_10007290_pt1 | contig 14321 bp, 4 predicted proteins | sample AliMusrvi5mmetaG_FD_87041 | JGI IMG/M metagenome (GOLD analysis project Ga0073936, IMG submission 87041) | Freshwater lake bacterial and archeal communities from Alinen Mustajarvi, Finland, to study Microbial Dark Matter (Phase II) - Alinen... | ecosystem: Environmental > Aquatic > Freshwater >... | reverse complement strand
GCGCCGAGCATGCCTTTGAGGAAGGTGCGACGCGGGAAGGGGAGGGGAGACGACGGTTGGTGCGGATTGGAATGCATGATTTTTTGAGTGTGGAGAGAGAGGGTGCAGGAACTCACACGAATGGGGCTGCGCCGAACAAACATGCAACTTTTACTGGCAAAATGGCAGCCGATTGTCAAAAAATTATTTAGACTTGGTAATTGGACATACCAGCTGCTAGCGTCGCGTTGCGTCAGGTGCAGGCAGGGAGTTGCGATTTCCTAACACCAGCGCCACCGCACGCCGGCCCTATCCTTTGATGCGCTTGGATGCGTCAAGGTGTAACCACCCACTGTCATGAAAGCGAAGAAAGTCCCCCAGACCCCGCAGGCCGCCCGCGAATCAGCACCCGCAACCCATCCGCCCGGCAGCGTGCCAGAGTCGCTTCCACCCGTGGCAGAACCCGTGGCGGGTTTTCCCATTGTGGGGATAGGTGCGTCGGCAGGCGGGCTGGGGGCTTTTGAGACATTTTTTTCCGGGATGCCGGCCACGAGTGATCCTGGGATGGCGTTTGTGCTGGTGCAGCATTTGGCGCCGGATCACAAGAGTATTCTCACTGAGTTGATTCGCCGCTACACCCGGATGCAGGTGTTTGAGGTAGAGGATGGCATGAGAGTTTTGCCCAACTGCGCCTACATCATCCCGCCCAACTGCGACATGGCCTTCATCAATGGCACGCTCCAATTGATGGAACCTTCCGCCCCACGCGGCCAACGCATGCCCATCAACTTCTTCTTCCGCTCCCTCGCCCATGACCAGCATGAGCGTGCCATCTGCGTCGTGCTGTCAGGTTCCGGTAGCGACGGCACCCTCGGCCTGCGTGCCATCAAGAGCGAAGGTGGCATGGTCATGGTCCAGAGCCCCTCCACCACCGAGTATGATGGCATGCCGCGCAGCGCCATCGCCACCGGCCTGGTGGACTTCGAGTTGCCGCCAGCCGAGATGCCCGCCCAGATCATCAACTACGTGAATCACGCCTTTAGCCGGCCGCTGCAACCCGCCGCCGCTTCCAGGGCCGCGAGCGCCTTGAATAAAATTTTCATTCTATTGCGCAATCAGATCGGGCACGACTTTTCGCTGTACAAGCCAAGTACGATTAACCGTCGCATTGAGCGGCGCATGGCCGTCCACCAGATCGATACGATCGGCCGCTACGTCAGCTACCTGCAGCAGACCCGGGCGGAGGTGGATGCGCTGTTTCGTGACCTTTTGATTAATGTGACAAGTTTTTTCCGAGATCCGGAGGCGTTCAAGGTGCTTGAAGATCAGGTCATCCCCAGGCTCTTGGCTGGCAAGCCCCCGGGTGGCGTTCTGCGTGTTTGGTCAGTGGGCGGTTCCACCGGCGAGGAGGCGTACTCCATTGCCATTCTGATTGCCGAACAAATTGAGGTGCTCAAGCAGAGTTACACTGTGCAGATTTTTGTCACCGACATTGATAGCGAGGCAATCGCCTTGGCCCGGGCCGGGCGCTATCCGGCGGCCATTGCCGCGGATATTTCGCCGGAGCGCTTGTCACGGTTTTTCACTTCGGAAAACAATGGAAACACCTACCGGATCCACAAGAGCATCCGCGACATGCTGATCTTTTCCGAGCAGAACGTGATCAAAGACCCGCCGTTCTCGAAACTCGACCTGATCAGTTGCCGCAACCTGCTGATCTATTTGAGCGGCGAATTGCAGAAGAAAATCTTCCCCGTTTTCTACTACGCGCTCAATCCCGGCGCTTTCCTCTTCTTGGGCACCTCCGAGACGGTCGGTGAGACCATGGAAATGTTCGATCCGTTAGACCGAAAGACCAAGATCTATCAGCGAAAGCCGGATTTCTCCGGCAGTTCCGGCATCGCGCTGGCACGCCTTTTGCCGGCCATGCCGGCGCTGCAGGGTGCGTACCTGCGGGCCGGTGCCAAGGCACTCACTGCGGAAGGTTGCTCGTTGCGCGACCTCACCGAGCAAGCGCTTCTCAAGCAAAGCGCCGCGGTTGGTATTCTCATCAATGGCTACGGCGACATTCTCTATATTCACGGCCGCAGCGGGATGTTTCTGGAACCTCCTCCGGGCGAAGCAGGCATCAGCAATGTCCTCAAAATGGCCCGCGAGGGACTGCGCCACGAGTTGGCCGCCGCCTTGAAATCCGTCGCTAGGACCGGTGAGGTGGTGCAGTCCATGGGATTGAGCGTCAAAACCAACGGCGACTACAACCCGGTGAACATGACTCTTTGCCCGGTGATTCCACCCGCCGCCGAGGGGGCCGATGTCCTCTGGTACTTGGTGATTCTCGAGAAAATGGTCTCTCCGTCGCTGTCGGGCGGGAGCTTGGTGCCAGCTGATAAGGGAGTAATCGACGATGGGAGGCATGAGAGTCTTGCGGCGCTCAAGAGGCAACTGCGCGCGAAGGATGCCTATCTGCAAACCGCCAACGAGGAGCTTGAGACATCCAATGAAGAAATGCAAAGCGTCAACGAGGAACTTCAGTCCACCAACGAGGAACTCGAAACCTCCAAAGAAGAATTGCAGTCCCTCAATGAAGAACTGGCCACCGTCAACACCGAACTGCAAATCAAGGTGGCTGATTTGTCCCGTATCAACAACGATATGAATAACTTGGTGGCCGGCACCGGCATCGCCACCGTCTTTGTGGATTACGGCCTGCGCCTGCTGCGCTTCACTTCCGCCGCCACCCGCATCATCAACCTCATCCCCTCTGACGTCGGCCGGCCGGTCAGCCACATCGTTTCCAACTTGGTCGGCTATGACTCGCTCGCCATCGATGCCAAGGCTGTGCTCGACACCCTCGTCCCCAAGGAGATCGAGGTGCAAAACGTCGATGGCAGGTGGTTTATGTTGCGCATCCTGCCCTATCGCACCACCGACCATGTCATCGAAGGCGCGGTGATCACGTTTGTCGATATCACCGAGATAGTTGTCACCCGTGAGGCTTTGCGCAAAGCCAACGACGGGCTGCGTCTGGCGGTCGTGGTCAATGACTCACATGATGCCATCACGGTGCAAGACCTTGACGGGCGGATCCTTGCTTGGAACCGAGGTGCCACTCGGCTCTATGGTTGGAGCGAAGCCGAGGCCATGGAAATGAACGTGCGAAACCGCATCCCCGCATCCATCCAAGCCGACGCCCTGGCCAAGATCCATCAGTTGAGCCGGGCTGAGGTCCTGGAACCCTATCAAACTGAGCGACTCACCAAGGATGGAGCCACCCTCAAGGTCTCACTCATCTCCACCGCCCTGGTGAATGAAGCCGGCAAGATGTATGCCATCGCCACCACCGAGCGCCTGGTCCCATAGAGTCAAATTATGGCTTCTCAGCCAGGCAATACAAGTCGCGCAAGGTTCGTAGATAGATCCGGGATCCCAAAATCACGGGCGTCGCAAAGACACCGTCGGGCAGGGTATTCGTTGCGAGCCGCTTGAACTCACGCCCGGTCTTAAACACATAGCCACTTCCTTCCCGGTCAAATAGATAGATCCGCTCTCCCACCAGAACTGGCGACGAGTAAAACGGCGCTTTCAGCGGGTGCTCCCAAACGATTTTTCCGCTCTCCGCCTCATAGCAACGCAACAGGCCGGTATCACTCACGGCATAGAGCAAGCCATCGTGCAACAACGGTGAAGGCACATAACCGGCTTTGGCGTCGCTTTGCCAGCGGAGGTGGGAATGGGTGACGTCGCCGCTGCCATCGGCACGAATGGCCAGGAGAGATCTTTCCGGATAACCCCCACTCGAAAAAACCGTGTCCTTGCTGAACGCCGCTGTGCCCGCACAAAATTCGGCCGGACCGTCACATGTCCACAGCAGCTTGCCGCTGGCAGGATCAAAACTATGGGTTTTCTTGCCACCAATGAGGATTGCCTGATCACGGCCAGCCACCTGGGCCACCAACGGAGACGCATAGCTTTCGGCACCCTTGGTTAGTGACGCCCGCCAGACCACAGCGCCGGTCTTGCGATGCAGCGCAGTGAGCTTGTTGCCTAACGAGCCATCGGTGGGGACGATGACAAGCGACTTAAAAAGTGCTGGGGAGGACGAGTGTCCCTGGATGGATTTGTACGGGCCGACGGTTGATCTCCAAACGATTTTGCCTTCGAGGTTAAACGCGGCGAGGCACAGGGAGTCCTCTGTCTGATAGGGAATGAAGATCCGTTCGCCATCGCAAGCCGGGGTGGCCGAAGCGTATGAATTATCGGTGTGGATCTTGGGCAACGTGCCGTGATAAACTTCCGCCTCCCAGAGTTTGCTGCCGGAGTCGCGATCCAAACAGAGCAGCGAGATCCTCTGCGCCTGCGGCTCGCCGCTTGTCACAAAAATCCGCTTGCCAACGATGCATGGCGTCGAGTGCCCTTTGCCGGGCAGCGCCACCCGCCACAGAACGCTCCCGGATTCACTCCACTTGAGCGGCGGCTGCTGGCCGCTGGCCGCAGCATGGTTGTTCAACGTCGGGCCGCGCCACCATTGCCAATCGCCGGTCTTCGCCACGAGCGGCGGCAGATTGTCCCAGCCATCGGCCGCCGTCGCGTCCAGAGCATCCTCCGCAGCTCGGGTTGTAGCGGCTAACAATACGGCAGACAGGCCCATGGCACAGGTTCGCCAAGATAGTGTTAGGTTTTCTGGAATTGTGATTTTCATAAATATATTTTTCAGTGAGTGGCTATGGATAGTGGGGGATCTTCGATGACGACGCGGAAGCCGACGTCATAGATTTTTTGCCAGGGTGGGTAAGCCACTGAGGAATCGGGCAAGGCTCGTTGGGGACGGACATACCATGAGCCACCCCTAGCGAGGTGGCGCAGTCCATCGGGAGCGACGTCTGATGTCCATTCCCAGACGTTGCCAGTCATATCAAATAATCCCCAGGCATTGGCCGCATAACTCCCCACGGGAGCCGATACCCAGTGGCCGTCGTTCACCTCAGTCACGGCCGGGCGCCACTCAGGCACCGAGCCGGAGCGATACCCCACCGGCCGACGCAGGTTCACATCGGCGAGATTCGCCAGGTGCGAGAAGTCCGTACTCACATCGCCATAGGCCATCGGGGTGGATGCGCCGGCGCGGCAGGCGTACTCCCATGCGTCGCCGGTGGGCAGGTGGACGGAACGGCCCGAGCGTTCCGAGAGCCATTTGCAGAATGCCTGTGCCTCATCCCACGAGACATGGCAGACTGGCTGGTTAGATCCGCTCAGTGGGAGCCCGCGCTGGACCACGCTGAATTGGAGAAAATCCCCGTGTTCAATGCGGCTGTCATGGCGGGCATCGAAGCACGCGTATTGGGCATTGGTGATTTCGCAGGTGCTCATCCAAAATGCCCGCGGTACCTGCACCACCCGCTGTGGGGTGACGCCGCCGCCTGCCACGAATCGGCCCTCAGGAATGCGCAGCAAGCTCAGATTGATATCACCTCCCAGATCGAGTTTCATGTTGATAGGGTCCACGCTGTGCTGGCGGCGGCGGGCTTCCGCGGGATCAAACGGCCAGCCATCACAGGGTGGCGGGGCGGCGGCGATTTTGTCAGGCTCGATGGCAGACGGCGCGGGTTTCCAGTCGGGTGCTGGATAGACGGCATCGGTGTCGTCATCGGTGCCGGAGTAGCGCAGTGTGAGTTCTCGGCGGCGAGCGCGCTGATTGCCCATCCGCCTTGCGGCGGCATGAGGATCGCCAGACTGAGTGACCATTTCCTCCCAAGTGCCCCAGGCCGGGGTGTTTAGATCGATCCAGGTATTCAGGCGATCCCATGACTCGTCATCCAAGCGGACGCCATGATGACCGGACTCCAGCAATTGAACCAACTCGGTGGTTGATGCATGAAACTCATAGGGCAGCAGCAGGTGAATATCGTTTTCTGCGGTTGGATTGCGCACGTAGGACTTGAGAGCGACGTAAGCTGGGGGAAATTTCACCTCTCGCTCGCCGGCATAAACCAGCGGCCCGCGCTTGAAGTCCGGTAGGCTTTTCCCATCCGCCCGGGTCTCGCCATTGTGGCAGGAGATGCAGTGGCGGTCGAGCACCGGTTGCACCTCGCGGTCGAAATGGAATCCGCGCAATGGCCCATAGAATGGCGTGATTTTGGCCGGGTCCTTGCGCATTGCCAATCCGTAGGTTTGGTTGGTGGGGGCGCTGTTTTGTTTTTCGTGGCAACCGACGCACGATTGCAGTTCGCCCGGCATGGCGGTCGTCCAACTCCTCATCAACGCCACCGCCTGTCCTTTTTCGTCGAGTGGCTGAAGGGAAATAGGTAGATTCGCCGGCACCTCGAAGTGGGCCGAGCCATCTGCTTCCACTGGCACCGTGCCGATGATGCGCTTGATGTCCCATGGCCCGTCGAGGCCCACCCGATCCACCTGCCCGCCGATGTCTTTGTAGGAAAAATTATAGGTGAAGAGGCGGAGTTTTTTGATGGTTCCGCGCGGCACACCAGCCAACCCCGGCCCCTGATAGATATCAACAATCTGCATCCGCGCGGTCTGCCCGCCCTCTTTGGTCGCGTCTGGAATGACCCGTGGACGCGGCACCGCCTGCAAGGGGATCGGCTCTAACAACGCATGGTCTGGTTCCTCCTTGATGAGCACCAAGTTGTCGAACACATCCGCTAGATAGATCCCCCATTTCGCGCTGGCCGACGGTTGGCACGCGGTGATGATATATTTATCACTGAGCGGCACCGGGTGCAGGAACTTGGGCCACGAGTTATCCACAAGATTGTCGAGGATGACGGGTTCGACCTTCTTGCCATAACCTGGGATTCGCTGCACGACCCCGTCGGCCTCGAATCGCCCCTGCGAAGGATCCATGACCAATAGTTCCCCCATGCGCGGCACGCCGTGATGGCCACCGACGATGCCTGCTATTTTGTTAGGTGAGCCGGGCATGGGTTTGGCATAGAAGAGTGCGTTAGGCCAATAGGATCCGCTGCCGTACAGCTCGCGCTGGTTGGTGCCGTCCGGATTCATGGTGAAGAGGATTCGTGCGACGAAGTGGGGCAGGTCGGAGTATTCCCAACGCAGATAGAGGATGCGGCCGTCCGGCATGACTGTGGGACACCAGTTGTGCTCCTGATCGAAGGTGAGGCGGCGAATCTTGCCGGTGTCCGGCCAGTAGCGGTAGAGCTGGGCGACGTGGGAAGTGCCGCGCACGCAAGGCACGCCGACGAACGGTGCGGTGGATGTGAAGATGATGCTGTCGTCGGGCAGATAGCACGACGTGTAATTGTCCACATCGGCGTCGGGAATGAGGGGGAGTTGGCGCGGGTTGCCACCGGCTGAGCTCATTTCAAAAACGCCCCAGCGTCCGTCGGTGCCGATGGATGAGAACATGAGGCGGGTGGCGTCGAAGTGGAGGGAGAGGTCGCCGACAAAACGGCCTCCCTCGGGCTGATAGAGAGTTTTCAGCAGGGGGGTGCCGCGCAAGCCGCTCAGAATCATGATCTCATTGTTCAGGCCCGAGCGTGGGATGGAACTATTGCTCTCCCAGTTTTGGGGCAGAGCGAGCTGGTTGGCGCTGCGTTTGACTAACAGCAGGCGATCGAAATCCAGCAAGGGATTCGCTAGGAGCGCGTTCCTGCGCAACGCCGCGAGTTCTGCTGCCAGTGGAACGAGCTGATCCGGTGCGGTATTTTTGGCACGCAGTTCGAGGTCTGCCGCCTGTTTGAGCCAATCCGCACCGTGAGTGTAGCGATCTGGGAAGGAGCGGCTGAGATCCTGGATGGCCAGGCAAAGCGAGCGCATTCCCGGCAAGGCTTCCGCTTGCCCGGGATCTGCCGCATTGGCTGCGGCCGCTCCCAGAAATGCCATGGCAATCCATAGCCGCCGCGCGAGTCTTGGGGATATTTTCATCATTGAGGGGTTGTGAGAGATTTCTGCCAGGGTTCGTTGCACGCGGAGTGGGCTGCGGGTTTGTCGGTCTGAAAATGTTTCGGGTGGACCTGCCAATTTCCAGAATGGCCGGGAAATCGGTATTCTTGGGGAGTGGTCACGGCCGATGCCACACGAACCACGGCCCGATGTCAATTCCGCTGGGACTCAGGGAGCCCTGAAGTCCGAAGAATCCTTAGGCACGGCCAAGGTGAGATCAGAACTCAGTGTTCGACCTCCCTTTCGACAACGGAGCGAACAAGTTAGATTCCCTAACTGTCGGCTGTGGGCGGAACCACAATGCCTCAAACAAATGTTACCATGCGAGGACTGACCCCATCGGCCGATGGAACCAGTCCTCGGATTTCAGGGAATTGAGCTGGCTCGATCCCGTGGCGCTTTTGAGGTCGAACACTGAGTTCTGGAGACGCAAAACAGGGCCGCCGACTTGCGTCAACGGCCCCGTCTGTTGTGAGAAGATCTGAGACTTTGGGAATAGCGTTCGGTTTATGGACCGTGGCCGATCTTTCATCGACTATCTCCGATCCACCAAACGCAACACTTCACTCCGCCGTCACTCGTACGAAGAGTTTCGGCTCGGCAAGCAAGCTGGCATCAAGCGTCACTGGCACCGTCTCAACGCCGCCATTGTCAGTGGCAGCACCCTCGCTGGTCCCCGTCGAAGACCAATTCAGCAAGTCCGTCGAATGCCAAACCTTGTAGGTGAGGCCGGTGTTAGTTGTCCGGGTATAGCTGAATGTTCCGCTGCCCTTGTTGAACGGCACGGTGAGCGGGTTGACCGACGAGCCGCTGGTAGGGTTGAGGCCGAATGCATATTCTTGGAAGTTACTCATGCCGTCGCCATCAAGGTCAGCCGCAGGGTCTGAGAGATTGGAAGCGGGGTATTTCGTAGTGGCCCAAGTGGTGTAGTCGATGAACGAGCCACTCAGGGAGATGCCGAACTTGGCCGCCAGGGATTCCTCTAAGGCCGTACGGTTGGAGTTGGCAATCGCCGACTTGTATAGATACACGTCGCCGATATTTCCGCTAAAAATCGACCATCCATCGACGCCACCACCGACGCGGATCTGTTTTTCCCAACTGATCGGAATGAGTGTTGAATAGTCCGTGCCACTGGAACCGGTCCAGACTTGCGCAGCGTTGGCATACAGTGCCAAGGCACCATTCTGCTGAACAACGAGGCTGAGAATGGTCTTCTGGCTATTCGGGATGACGTAACCGGTGTTGTGGATGTTGTAGTTTCTGGTGCAAACCTCGACGGTCCCTTCTGCAACGCCCTGGCTGTTTCCGTGGGCTACGGCCAGGTAGAGTTCATTGTAGAACATATCCACCACTTCGCCGCGATGCTCACCATTTAATGGGCCGGTGTAAAACGGCTGGACGACGGCGACAATGCTGGCACCGCTGGAGGCGATCGGGGCGGACCAATCACCGGTAGGCGCATCCGCAGAGGACTTGAAGAGATAGCAGTCGTTCGCACCATTGTTGGGATTTTGATTCTGCTCCCAATTCAGGCCATCAACCGCAATGACAGTCGGTGTGCCCAGAGCCATCATCGAGCCGTCAGACGGATACACAGTGGCCCGGTCGCCAGTCAGAGCACCGTCGCTGAGGCCAGCAAGACCATCGACTGTCATCGAGAAAATGAGTGTCGGATCGTAGGACGTGTCGGTCGAGAGGGTGAGATTGCTGTTCGGATAATTCATTACGCCCGGGCTGATCGTCACCGATAGAGTGCCTGGTAGATCACCCAGTTTTGACGCGGACACCGTGCAGGTGGCATCATCAGCAAAACCGGAACTACTCAGCGTGTAGCTGCCGTCCGGCCCGGTGGTAACCGGCCCGGCAACCACCGCTGCTCCGTTCTTCAACGACACGGCGGCACCGTCAACAAGCCCACCGGCGTCGCTAATCGTGCCACTGACAGTCCTTTTCGGATAGGGTGAAAATGTGCTGCCAATCATGTTCACATTGTAGGACATATCTGGTGAGCCATGCCATTGGAAGCCACCCGTTCCAGGCCCGGGACAGACGAAGGCCGCATTCGCTGTGGCAAATGCCCCCAGCGAGGTGAATCCGTCGAAATAGGGGCTGGCAAACCCCCGGTGGTCGGCTTCCATCCACTCATCGCCAAAGGTATTTCCGGCGAGGGTGTAGGTGGTGTTAGGTGCCAGTGTGACGACGCCACATGAGACGTAGCGCCAGTCGCCGATGAGTTCGGCGGCGGTTCCAGTCGGGACAGTGACTGTGATGATTGAGTTGCCGGCTGCATCGAAAATGCCGACAGGATGGCTGTTCCTGAGCCCATCTCGGTTGAAGTCCCATGTTCCCAGTGCGGTGATGAAAACCGGGTCCGGACCCGTTGTGAATGTGGTGCCGAGGTTCCATGTGTCACCCGTTCCATACGCACCATTGAAGGCAGCCTCGGGAAACATCCCTTGAGGCGGGAGTAAGACGTAGGTAGCAGTGAAGTTCTTGCCGGTCAGCCCGTCGCTTGGCCCAGCTAACAGGCTGGCAACGTCCATCGTATAACTCGCCTTGGTGGCGGTCACGGTGTACGGATCACCCGGGCGAACGCGGATCGAATACGTGCCGCCAGCGCCCGTTTTCGCGGTGAACGGACCCCGGTTGCCAGTTGCGGTGACGGTGACACCCGCAAGACCCGTGGTGCCATCTGTGATCGTGCCGGTTATTTCTGTTAGCGCCCATTCGGAGAAGCTGGCCGTGATCGTGTCGGCCGGGGCCACATTGACCATCGCGTAGGTTTGGGTGGCAGGACCGCTCACCACGTCACCGACTGTGCTCGTAAGCACGCTGGCCACGTCGTGGTATGCATCCGGCGTGACGGTGAATGACAGGGTGGCTCCCGCTGCACAATAGATGTCACCGAGCGGGCTGATCGCCCCCCCTGTTCCGGCAGAAGCGGTGATCTTTTGCTGAATCGTGCCGGTTTCGCTAAAGTTGATGCCCTCGGCAAATTCACTGGCGATGTCGGAGCTGGATTTGGCTTCGTCATAGACGCGGATCGCACCCATGTAGCCGTTGTAGATCATCCAACCGTCCCAATAATCGAAAGCATGGGCAGAAGGATCCCTTGCTGGGCGACCGCCGTCGCCGCGGGAAATGCCAATGGTCATTGCACCACCGGCGTGGGTGTCATAAGCATAAGTTTTTGGTGTGCCGGCAACACCGTTCACGTAGGGGGTCAACGTCGAGCCATCATAGGTTACAGCCAAGTGAGCCCATTCGCCTTGGGGAAGGGTCAATCCGTAACCGGAGCTACCAGCGTCTCCTTTATCAGTATTCCAATCACGAACCGCCCAGAAATCCCAAGCAGAGAAGGTAAACTGACCGTCCTCATTGGGAGTGTACTGCCGGGAGGGGTCGAAAATGGTCCCTTGGTTGGCCACTCTGTAAACCCAAGCCTCAAAGGTCCTTGGATTTGCACCACCCAGCGACGCCGGGCAAACCGGGCCCGAGAAACCTGAGAAGTTTGCCCTGCAGTCGATGGCCGAGTAGGCGACAGAAGAGCCTGGATTGCCAATGAGCGTCTTCGCAGGGTTTCCCCAGTCGGGACATTGGAAATAGTCCGGGGCCAAGGATCCGCCGGGAGTCAGATCCCAGTGCTTGGTCCCGGCGTCGTAATTGGACGGTTGCACTTCGAACACGAGGCCCGCAGTGGCGATGCCAGCGCCGAAACATAGCGCTGCCACTGAGGCGGCGGTCTTTGCGGCGAGGTGGAGCGGCGTGGATCGCCAGAAGGGACGATTCAGGCTGGCTTGGGGATGTTGGGTCCCGTCGGGCCAACGGGGTTGGCCCACTGGGGGCTGGGGTTGGTGTGTGTTTTTCATAGATCTCCAGGATTGATTTGATTGTTAGATGCTTGACGGGGTGCGGGGTGGGTTGTCGGAGCGACGGAGCATGCGGGGGATCGGGGTGGAGGTGACTTTGCCGTCACAAAATTCCGGTCCACCTCACAACGCTAGGTTGCAAGTTGGAGGAAAACACAAATCGAGCCGTTGGGGCAATGACTGAAAAGCGAATTCAGTGTTCCTTTTGCGAAATGGGCGTGTGAGCGGGGTCATGCCTCATAAGCGAAAACTTAACCCTTCGCTATCCAAGGGCTCCGATCCTGATGTTGGCTCAGGGATTCGGTTGATCTTGGGCCAGCGAGGCGGCGATCGACGCCTCTAACTGCTGGCGTTCGGCGTCGCTGAGGGCTGATTTGTAAACGAACGCGTCGCCGATGGCGCCGTTGAAGGCGGTCCAGCCATCCGGGGCGTTGCGTCCTAGGGTGATGCTTGTGGCATAGGCACCTGCGACGCCGGGCACTAGGGAGGTCATCGGGTTTTTGGTCGGGTTAGACATGACCTCAGAGCCGTTGGCAAACACCTTGTAGGCACCGTCCGGCTGCACAATGAGACTGAGGATGGTGATTTGTCCGTCGGGAATGGGCTTGCTGTTGGTGTCCACGCCGCCGTTGCGTCGGACGCAGACCAATCCCGTGTCGTTGCGGATGCCTAGAACCAGCCGGTCGTAGAAGATATCCACGATGGACGTCCAACCGGAGCCCGCCCCGTTGCGTATGGGCTTGGCCACCACCACGATGCTGGCACCCTCACTGGCAATCGGTGAGTTGTAGGTCCCAACGGAAAATCCGTCACCCGTCTCATAGCTGAATTTGGCATATTTGTGGCCGTCGATGACGTCAAGTGCGGGGCTGCCGATCGGCTTCAGGGGTTGGCCGCCGGGCAGGGCGGATGGCCAGGATGTAAGGGGGCCATTGGCTGGCAGGGATTTGGCGCGGCAGGCGGCCAGCAGGCTCGCAGGTCTGGGTAGTGAGCCGACGGGTTGGGCTTTGGCGGTGTTTTCGAAGCGGGCGGCGATGGTGTGAGACGCCGTCACTTTTTGGAATGTATAACTCGTGGCGGTGGGCACCGAGAGGCCGTCCACCTTGAGGCCGGAGAGGGCATAGCCGGCGAGCGGCGCGATGGTGAATGATTTGTCGGCGGCGTATTCCACTGGGACGGTGCCATCAGGGGTGATGGTGCCGCCATAACCGGCGGTGGCCTTGATGCTGCCGGAGAAGGCGACGCTGAGTGTGTGGTTGCTACGCACATCACTGAAGCTGATGTTGGAACGTGCGCCCAGACAGACGCCGTCAATCGTCACCGCCACTTGGTTGTCGCCACTGGTGGCAATGGCAAAGGTCGTGGCCTCGCCCTGCGCGACGCTTACCGAGCCTGTGGGAGTGAGCGTGCCGCCGCCATTGGCGCTGGCGGTGATGGTGTATTTGGGGGCTGCTTTGGCGAAGCTTGCGGCGATGGCATGATTGGCATCGATCGGATCAAAGGTATAACTTCTAACTGAGCCAACGGAAACTCCATCCACTTTCACATCCTGGATGAAGTAGCCGGGCTTGGGTGTGATGTGGTAGATGGCGGTCAGTCTTTTCGGATAGTTGCGGCTACCTGAAGGGGAGATCTCGCCGCCGTCACCTGCGGTCGCGGCGATGCTGAGTTGCTGGCTAACATCCTCGACGTGGAATGGCGCGGCGGGCAGGCCGTCCTTGTTATAGAGGTTGCAGCCTTCCGGGTTTTGCCAGCAGGCATAGGAAACCTTGCGTGGCGCGGCCACGGCCGCTGAAGATACCACCACCGTGTCGCCCTTGATCACGGCGTCAGCGGCATGCCACACCCCATCAGCCCCGGCGATGACAAAGCGTGTGAGCTTGCCGCCGGGCAATTCCCGCGTCGGCTCATACCATTTTTTCAGACCGACCATGAGGCCTTTGCCGAGGTGGTCGAAGGTGCAAACCAGGGTGCTGCCCGCAGGGGTAACACTTCTGAGGGTCGGCCCGCTGGCCACCAAATCGGGCTGGCCATAGTCGTATTTAAGAGCCCACAGGGCCAAGCGTTCCCCCACATCCAATTTGTCCTTGGGGTGCCAGCCTTGCCATGTCTTATCACCCATCGATGAATCCCCAATGTCAAGAGCCGAGGCGCAACCGGCGTGCGGAAGGGCGATCGTATTGGCCTGCTGCAAGCGGGTATCAGCATCCCATCCGCCCTTGAACATTTCCGGTGCGGGGCCTTTGGGCAGTTCTCCCCAGTTGGCGATGATCACCGGGTAGAAGGCGAAGTCGTCGAGTCCCCACACCCGTTGCCAGCCGAGCGCGAGCGCCTTCATTTTCAGGTAGTAGCTATCCGGCGACTGTGCGGCGATCTCACTGTTTTCGCCCTGATACCAAATGGCCCCCTTGATGCCATACGGGGCTAACGGTTTAACCAGCTTTTCAAAAAGGGAAAACGGCCCGCCGGGGATGCCGGTTTGGTGATAGAGGGGATGCAGCACGGGGATATCGATGAGGCCGTCCGGGGCCAGCCACAGGTCAATCTTGGTGC
>Ga0073936_10007284_pt1 | contig 14325 bp, 10 predicted proteins | sample AliMusrvi5mmetaG_FD_87041 | JGI IMG/M metagenome (GOLD analysis project Ga0073936, IMG submission 87041) | Freshwater lake bacterial and archeal communities from Alinen Mustajarvi, Finland, to study Microbial Dark Matter (Phase II) - Alinen... | ecosystem: Environmental > Aquatic > Freshwater >... | reverse complement strand
GCGTCGCCGCGGCGACGCGCATCACGGCCGCAAGCCCGGCGACGCGCGTCGTCATCCTGTCCATGCACTCGGAGAAGCGCTTCGTCGAGGCGGCGCTGGCCGCCGGCGTCTCGGGCTATCTGCTCAAGGACATCTCGATGGGCGACCTCGCCAGCGCACTCGACATCGTCGCCGCCGGCGCGACCTGTCTGAGCGGGGAGGTCGCCGGCAGGGCCGTGCTCGCGGAGTCCGGCGACGCCGACCCTCGCCGGGCGCAGGCGCCGCTCACGACGCGCGAGCGCGAGGTGCTGCAGCTCATCGCCGAGGGCATGTCGCTGAAGGAGATCGCGGCGCACCTCGGCCTCAGCGTCAAGACCGTCGAGACTCATCGCCGCCAGATCATGGACAAGGCCGACACGTTCACGGTCGCCGGGCTGGTGCGCTACGCCCTGCGGGAAGGGGTCACCACGCTCGATCGTGAGTGAGCCAGGAGCCGCGTGGCGGCTCCCGCGTCATCCGACCAGGCCGGCGTCGCTCAGTCGGCGACGTCGCCGGCGCGCGTCAGTCGCCGACCCCGCCGGCGCTTCAGTCGACGACGCCGTCGGCCGCCGGGACGTCGCCCGGCTGCGGCGGCACGGCGTCCTCGGGGAGGCCGCGGACGTGCTCGAGAGCACGTTCGGCCGCGGCCGCTCCCTCGCGCAGGCAGTCGCCGATGCCGATGCCGTGGTAGGCGCCGCCGGCGAGCTCGACGCCCGGCACCTTGGCCATGCCGGCCTCGATCTTCTCGACCAGCGCGACGTGGCCGACGCGGTACTGCGGCATGCCCTTGGGCCAGCGGAAGATCTGCACCAGTTCGGGCGCGGCCGAGATGCCCAAGATCTGGCGCAGCTCGGCGCGCACGACCTTGGTCATCTCCTCGTCGTCGAGCTGCGCCGCCGCCTCGATGCCGGCGCGCCCGAGAAAACTGCGCAGCAGCACGTGGCCGTCGGGCGCGCGCCCGTCGAACTTGCTCGAGCTCCAGGTGGTGGCCATCACGGGGCGGCCCTCGGCGCGCGGCACGACGAAGCCGAAGCCCTTGAGGTCGTGCTCCACCTGGTCGCGGCGGAAGGCCACCGAGACGGTCGCCGTGGTGACGTACTCGATCGACGACAGGCCGGCGGCCGGGAGCGGCGCGACGCTGCGCAGCAGCTCGCCGCTCGCCCAGGCCGGCGTGGCCAGCACGACGGCGTCGGCGACGACCCGCGTGCCGTCCGCCAGTTGAAGGGCGTAAGCGCCGGAACCGGCACCGGAGGTGCCGCAGCCGGCACCGGAGGTGCCGCAGCCGGCCCCGCACGGCGCCATCGCCGTCACGGCCGCGCCGGCGTGCAGGCGCTCCGCCGGCAGCGAGGCGACGACCGCATCGCTCAGGTCCTGCAGCCCGCCCTTGAACGAGTAGAAGTACGAGCGCGGGCCGGCCGGCGCGCTCGCGACGCCGGACTCCGCGGCGGCTCCGCCGCCGCCCGTCGCGCCACCGCCGGCCGCACCAGCACCGGCCGCGCCACCAGCGGCCGCGCCGCCGCGCGCGGCGGCCGCCTTCTGCCGCGCCTTGCGGCGCTTGAGCATCGCCACGATCAGGCTGCGGTGCTGCTGCTCCATGTCGAGGAACATCGGGAAGGTGGCGCGCACGCTCATCTGCTCGGGGTCGCCGGCGTGGATGCCGGCGACGATCGGCTCGGCGATGCGCGCCAGGGCCTCGCGGCCGAGGCGCCGGCGCACGAAGTCGCCGAGGCTCTCGTCGGCCTCGCCGCTGGTGGCCGCGCCGCCGCGCGGCAGCAGCAGGTCCATGCCCATGCGCAGCTTGCCGGGCCAGCTCATCAGGCTGCTCAGGGCGAACGGCACCATGCGCGTCGGCACCATGAGGATGATCCCCTCGGGCAGTTCGTGCAGCCGCCCGCGCGCGTAGACGAAGCTCTTGCGGATGTCCTCGTTGGACTCCGCGAACTGGTCGCCGATGCCGAGCTCGCGCGCGAGCTTGATGGGCCAGGGCTTCTCGATGATCGCCGAGTCCGGGCCGCCCTCCACGACGAAGCCCTCGCGGCGCACCGTGTGGACCTTGCCGCCGAAGCGCCGCTCGTCCTCGTAGAGGTGCCAGTCGACCGACGGGTCCGCGGCGCGCGCGTCTTCGAGGACGCGCGCCGCCCCCAGCCCGGCCATGCCGCCGCCGACGATGGCGATGCGCAGCGGCTTGGTCATCCGTGCTTGTGCGGGCCGTCCGGGTGGTGCAGCTGGTGCTCCACCGGACGCCGCGCCAGGTACTCGATCACGGCGTCGGCGAGCGCCTCGATGAACGGCGGAGAGTCGTTGGGCGCGGCCGAGCGCCGGTACTCCATGCCCGCGGACTCGATCTGCTCGCGCAGCATGATTTCGAGGTCGTAGAGGGTCTCGACGTTGTCGCTGACGAAGCCGACGGGCACGACGAGGATCTTCTTCCACCCGTCGGTGGCGATGGCGCGCACCACGTCGTCCACTTCGGGCTCGAGCCACTCGCCGCCGCCGCGGCCCTTGCTCTGGAAGGCGAAGCGCCAGTCGCCAGGCATGATCGCCGGCACCAGTCGCGAGATCGTCTGCTGGAGCTGCTCCACGTAGGGGTCGCCTTCTGCGACCGTCTCGAGCGGCACGTTGTGCGCCGTGAAGAGCACGACCCACTCGTTGACGTCGCAGCCGTCCAGCGCCTCGGCGACGCGGCGGCTGATCGCCTGCACGAAGCCGCGCTCCGCGTACCAGCCCTCGACCAGCGGGATGGGCCGGCCTCCGTTGAGCTTACGGCCGGCCTTGCCCTCGCCGGCTTGGGCGGCGGCCTGCGCCGCGTCCAGCGCCTCGCGGTACTTGCCGCTCGTGAGCCGCGACGAGAACGGGCTGAGCGGGACGGCCAGCACTTCGCGCCCGTCCAGCTCCTCGAGACATGCGGCCACGGTCGGCTGCGCGTAGAGGAAGCCGGGGCGCACGCGGATCGGGAAGGCGAGCTCCTGCACGAGGCGCGCCTGCAGCGAACGGGCCTGGCGCGCCGTGATGTCCGGCAGCGGCGAGGCGCCGCCGATGAGCTTGTAGCGCTCCTCGACGACCTTGAGCGTCTCGGGCGTCGGCGCGCGGCCGGTCATGCGCACGAGGAAATCGGCGATCAGCTCGGGGCTGCCGGGCGCGCCGAAGGCGAGCAGGGCGATGTCGACAAAGCTCTCGGTCATGAGCCGCGCCTGCCTTTCAGATGGGCGCGGCCGACAGCCGGTGCACGGCGTCGACCAGGTACTTGACGTTGTCGGGCGGGGTCTGCGGCACGAGGCCGTGCCCGAGGTTGAAGATGTGGCCGGGGCGGCCGGCGGCGCGCGCGACGATGTCGGTCACGCGCGCCTCTATCGCCTGGGGCGGGCCGAGCAGCGTGATCGGGTCGAGGTTGCCCTGCACGGCCACGTCGCCGAGCTGGTCCCAGGCGCGGTCCAGCTCGATGCGCCAGTCCACGCCGATGACCTCGCTGCCCGCCTTGGCGACGTGGTGGAGCATCGCCGAGGCGCCGTTGCCGAAGTAGATCACCGGCGCCCCGTGGCCTTTGACCTTGTCGATCACGTAGCGCACGTGCGGCAGCACCAGCAGCTCGTAGTCGTAGGGACCGAGCCAGCCGACCCACGAGTCGAAGAGCTGCACGACCTGGGCGCCGGCGGCGATCTGCGCCAGCAGGTAGTCCACCACGACCTTCGAGATGATGCTCATGAGGCGGCCGAAGCCGACCGGGTCGTCGTACATGAACGACTTGACGTGCGTGTAGTTGCGCGAGTGCCCGCCCTCGACGATGTAGCTCGCCAGCGTGAACGGCGCCCCGGAGAAGCCGATCAGCGGCGTCTTGCCGTCGATCTCGTGGCGCACGAGGCGGATGGAGTCCATCACGTACTCGAGGTCCTGCGCCGCGTCGATCGTGTGCACGCCCTCGAGGTCGCGGGCGTTGCGGACGGGCCTCTCTATCACGGGCCCGTCCTCCACCGTGAAGTGGAAGCCGATGCCCATGGGCTCGAGCGGCAGGAGGATGTCGGCGAAGATGATCGCCGCGTCGAGCTCGAAGCGTTTCAGCGGCTGCAGCGTGACCTCGGCGGCGATATCGGGCCGCATGCACATCTCGACGAACGAGAGCTTCTCGCGGATGGCGCGGTACTCGGGCAGGTAGCGTCCCGCCTGGCGCATCAGCCACACGGGCGTCGCGTCGACGGGCTTGCGGGCACAGGCATCGAGAAGGCGCATCGTCATCCCCTGGTCGGGCGGTGGTCGTCCCCTCGGCGGCCGGCCAGGCCACTCCGCGGGCGCGTCATTGTAGCAAACGGGAGCCCGGAGGCTCCCGCAGGACAGTCGGCGCGAAGCCGGTCGCGGCTCACTCCGCCGGCCTGTACCCCTCGCCGAGTGCCGCCTTGCGGCAGACGTGACACACGGTCAGCCGGGCGTCGCACGACTGCGGCGACACCATGTGGTAGCGGAGCGCGCGGGCGCTGAGCTGGGAGCCGCAGAGGGCGCACGTCGTGCTGTCGATGGAGCGTACCGTCGCGTCACAGGACTGCAGGACAGGCGGGGCCTCGTCGGCAGCTGGTGCCTTCGGCAGTGGGTGGACTTGGCTCATCGGTCCTCCCGTTGGCGAAGCGGCTTGCGGCTCCCCGGGCGGGGGCGCGGAGCCGAGTCGTGGTACCCATATAAGTGCCCCGCTCGGGGGCTTTCGTAACGCCCACGGGGGGAGCGCCGCCGCCTCGGAGGGCCTTCGGGCGGCGCTCCGCTGCTTCTCGTTTCTCAACGCCCGGGCGGAAACAGGCCCCGCCCGGTCCGGTATACTATCGCGCAATCGTGTGGCGATACGCACACAACGCGGCGCCACGGCATCCGGGATCCGCCACGCCGGCCTACGGGTCGGCGGCGTCTCCGAGATTCGAAGACGATGGACCCTCGGCGGATTCATCAAGCTTGCAGGACGCGAGCCTGCGCCGGGGGCTCTCCTTATCCGCACCGGCAAATCCATAAGCCTTAGTGATTTGTAATAGAAGCCTTTTGCATTCAGAATAGACGGGTCTGAAGCTACCACGAGGGGGAGCATGAACATCGTCTCCAAAACGCCCGACGTCCCGCGCGTGAACGGCGGCGTCCTGCTGTTCCGGAGCTGCCTTGTCTCGGCCGAGTACCCAGGCTCAGAGGCCGCCACCAAGTGGCTGTTCGACCGGTTCGACATCGAGTACACGGTCCACCCCGAGCAGACCTGCTGCACCGGCCTCGGCTACTACTCCGAACTCGTCCCCGTCGCCACCTCGGTCGCGCTCGCGGCACGCAACGCCTGCGTCGCCGTCGAGGACGGGCACCCGACGATGAGCTACATGTGCTCCACCTGCTACGCCATCAACAAGAAGGCGCGCAACATCCTCAGCGTCGACTCGTACCGCGCCGACACCAACAAGGTGCTGGCCAAGGTCGGGCGCGAGTACACGGACGCGGTCGCCGACCAGATCCAGCACAGCCACACGATGGAGATCCTCTGGAGCGCCCACGAGAGCATCCCGGGGCTGATCCAGCGCCGCCTCGACGGCATCAAGGTCGCCACCCACCCCGCCTGCCACTACTGCAAGGTCTTCCCCGACGAGGTGATGGGCGACGCCGAGAACTTCATGATCCCGGAGGACCTCCTCGAGGACACCGGCGTCATCAAGACCGGGCTCTACAACGAGAAGACGACCCACTGCGGCGCCGGCTTCCGCCAGCGCTTCGTGAACCCCGGCATCGCCGTCGCGGTGACGCGCGAGAAGCTCCGCCGCCTGGCGCAGGAGAAGGTCGACGTCTGCGTGCACATGTGCCCCAACTGCGCCATCCAGTTCGACCGCCACCACAGCATCATCGAGGCCAGTGCCCAGGAGCGGTACCCGTTCGTGCACCTGCACGTGCAGCAGCTCCTCGCCCTGGCCCTCGGCGCCGACCCCGACAAGGACTGCGGGCTCGGCTCGCACTCGCAGGACGTCGAGCCGCTGCTCGAGCGCATCGGCGCGCGGACGCCGGCGGTGACGCGATGAGGGCCGGCGTCTTCCTCTGCCAGTGCGGCGGCAACATCTCGGGCGTCCTCGACCTCGACGACCTCGCCGCCCACGTGCGCCCGATGGACGGTGTCACCACGGTCGCCATCAACCAGTTCATGTGCGGCACCGAGGGTCACCAGATGATCAGCGCAGCCGTGGAAGACCGCGGCCTCGACCACCTGGTCATCGCCAGCTGCTCGCCGCGCTTCCAGGGCCCCACCTTCGAACGCATCGCGCGCGAGCTGCGCCTCGGCGAGAACGCGGTGGCCTTCGCCAACCTGCGCGAGGGCTGCAGCTTCATCCACAAGGACCAGCCCGAGCTCGCCCAGGAGAAGGCCAAGAAGATCCTCGCCGGAGCGATCGCGCGCGCGCGGCACCAAAGCGACCTGCCGCGCCAGCGCACGTTCCTGCACCGCTCGGCGCTGGTGGTCGGCGGCGGCATCGCCGGCATGACCGCCGCCGAGGAGCTCGCCGCCTCCGGCATCGAGGTCCACATGGTGGAGCGCCAGCCGAGCATCGGCGGCTATATGGCCCGGCTCAGCAAGACCTTCCCCACCGAGGACTGCGCCATGTGCTCGCTGGCGCCGCGCCTCACGAGCACCGCCCTCGAAGGCCGCGTGCACGTGCACACGCTCACCGAGGTCGACGAGATCAGCGGTCCTCCCGGCGAGTTCAGCGTCAAGCTGCGCCACAGGCCGCGTTACGTGAGCGAGGCCTGCGTGGGCTGCGGCGAGTGCGTGCCGGTCTGCCCGGTCAAGCTCCCCAACGACTTCGACTTCGGCGTGAGCGAGCGCAAGGCGATCGACCGCCAGTTCGCCAACGCCGTGCCGAGCACGTTCGCGATCGAGAAGAAGGGCTGGAGCCCGTGCAAGAGCGCCTGCGCCGTGCACACCTCCGCCCAAGGGTACGTGGCGCTCGTCGCCGCCGGCCGCTTCGCGGAGGCCTACCGCGTCGCCAGCGAGCCCAACCCGTTCGGCAGCGTCTGCGGCCGCATCTGCACGCACCTCTGCGAGACCGCCTGTGCGCGCGGCAAGGTCGACGACCCGATCGCCATCGCGAGCCTCAAGCGCTTCGTCGCCGACACCGTCGGCCCGACCGTGCCGGTGCAGCCGGCGCCGATCGTCCACGAGGAACGAGTGGCGATCGTCGGCGCCGGCCCGGCCGGCATCACCTGCGCCCGCGACCTGGCCGACCTCGGCTACCGGGTCACCGTGTTCGAGGCCCAGCAGGTCGCCGGCGGCATGCTGCGCACCGGCATCCCCGACTACCGCTTGCCGCACGACGTGATCCAGCGCGAGGTCGACCAGGTGCTGGCCAAGGGCATCGAGCTCAAGCTCGGCCGCCGCGCCGGTACGGACTTCACCGTCGACGGCCTGCTCGAAGACGGCTACCAGGCCGTCTACCTGGCGACCGGCCTGCAGAAGAGCGCCGAGGCGCCGCTCCCGGGCGACGACCTGGGCGGCGTCACGCGCGCCGTCGAGCTCCTCCGGGAGCTCAACCTCGGCGGCACGCCGGAAGTCGGCAGCAAGGTCGTCGTGATCGGCGGCGGCGACGTGGCGCTCGACGCCGCGCGCTCCGCCATCCGCCTGCAGAAGCAGGCCGGCAAGGAGCCGGACGTGACGCTCGTCTACCGGCGTTCCAAGGTCGAGATGCCGGCCAACGTCACCGAGGTCGAGGAGGGGCGCGAGGAAGGTCTCACCGTTGAGCTCCTCGTGCAGCCGCTGGCGATCGCGGGCGCGAACGGCAAGGTCGCCTCCATCAAGCTGCAGCGCTGCGCGCTCGGCGAGCCGGACGAGTCCGGCCGGCGCCAGCCGGTCGCCATCGCCGGCTCGGAGTTCGAGCTCGCGGCCGACACCATCGTCTTCGCCGTCGGCCAGGCGCTCGTGGACGACTTCGCGCAGGGCTGCGACGGCCTCGTGCTCGAGGCCGGCCAGATCTGCGTAGACCGCGACACCATGATGACGACCCGCGACGGCGTCTTCGCCGGCGGAGACGCCGCGGCCATGGGCTTCTACACGGCCATCGAGGCCGTGGCGGCCGGCCGCAGGGGCGCCGCCTCGATCCACAACTTCCTGCGCGGGCAGCGCCTGCTGCCGGTATGGGACGACGAGCGCGAGGTCGCCCGGCCGACGGAGGAGGAGCTGGCCGCCATCGCCATCGGCCAGCGCGTGCCGATGCAGATGGTCGACGGCCTCCAGCGCCGCGGCGACTGGCGCGAGGTCAGCGACGGCTACACGGCCGAGCAGGCCGTCGCCGAGGCCGAGCGCTGCCTCAACTGCGCCGCGTGCAGCGAGTGCGACAGCTGCGTGCGCGCCTGCCCGAGCGGCGCCATCGACTGGGACCAGGCCGAGACCATCGAGGGCATCACCGTCGGCGCCGTGATCATCGCCACCGGCCACCAGGAGTTCGACGCGCGCCGCAAGCGCTCGCTGGGCTACGGCCGCTACGACAACGTGATGACGCAGAGCCAGCTGGCGCGGTTGCTGGCTGCCGCCGGCCCTACCGCCGGCGAGCTCGAGCGCCCGTCCGACAAGGGCGTGCCCAAGAACGTCCTCATGCTGCAGTGCGTCGGCTCGCGCGACTGCCAGTCCTCCGGCAACGAGCACTGCTCGGCCGTCTGCTGCCTGTTCGCCACGCTGCACAGCTCGCTCATCAAGCAGCACTACCCGGACACCGAGGTCACCATCGGCTATACCGACCTGCGCGCCCCCGGCAAGGCGCACGAGGAGTACTACAAGCTCGTGCAGTCGCGCGGCGTGCGCTACGTGCGCGGTCGCGTGAGCGAGATCATCGAGGAGCCCGACAAGAGCCTGCGCGTGCGCCTCGAGGACACGCTCACGGGGCGCAAGAGCGAGGAGCTCTTCGACCTCGTCGTGCTCTCGGCCGGCCTCGAGGCCAGCGAGGGCACCAAGGACATCGCCCGCGTCGCCGGCCTGCAGACCGCGTCCGCCGGCTTCATCAAGGAGTACCACCCCAAGCTGGCGCCGGTCGACACGCAGCGCACCGGCATGTTCGTGGCCGGCACGGCGCAGGGGCCCAAGAACATCCCCGACTCGATCGCCCAGGCCAAGGCGGCGGCGGCCCGTGCCATCGGCATGCTCAGCACGGGCTTCGTGCTCACGCCGGCGCAGGTCGCGGCGAGCGACCCCGACGTGTGCATCGCCTGCGGGGTCTGCGAGACGGTCTGCCCGCAGGGCGCCGTCGCCGTGACCAGCGGCGCCGACGCGCACTCCGTGGTCGACCCCAACATCTGCCGCGGCTGCGGCATCTGCAACGCCGAGTGCCCGACGGGCGCCATCCAGCTCGGCGGCTTCAGCGACGACGAAGTGCTGGCGGAGGCGACGGTCTGATGGCCGCTCCTGCCCCCGCCGCGGCCACGGCGGCCGCCTGTGCCGCCTCGCCGGCCGCCCGCGAGCCCGGCGTCGGCGAACCGCTCGCCGGCCGCAGCATCGTCGCCTTCTGCTGCCGCGAGTGCGCCTACGCGGCGGCCGACGCGAGCGCCAACGCGCGCACGTCGCTGCCGCCGACCGTGCGCCTCGTGCTGATGCCCTGCACCGGCCGCGTCAGCCCGCTGCACCTGCTGAGCGCGCTGGCCGAGGGCGCCGACGGCGTCATGGTCGCCGGCTGCCTCGAGGGCCAGTGCCACTACCGCGAGGGCAACTTCAACGCCATCGACCGCGTCGCGTTCGTGCAGCGCCTGCTCAAGAGCGTGGGCGTCGCGCCCGAGCGCTGCCGCATGTTCACGATGAGCGCCGGCGAGCCGCCCAAGTTCGTCGCCGCCGTCAAAGAGATGGACCGCGTGATCGGCGGCCTGCCGCCGCTGGAGCGTTCCGCCGTACCGGCAGTCGCGAGGGGGGCCGCCTGATGCCGCTCACCAACCGCGGACGCGCGATCCTCAGCCGCGTGCCCGGCGGCACGCTGCAGAGCACCGTCGGCGTCGGCTGCGAGATCGTGCGCCACGAGGAGCTCTGCGTGGGCTGCGGCAAGTGCGCCACCAACTGCCCCTCGGGCGCCTCCGAGCGCAGCGAGACCTTCGACGTGTACCAGCTTCTGGACGCGCCGGCCGGCAGCCGCCGCGGCGCGCTCGGCGACGCGCTCCGGCGCATCATGAAGCACGCGCCCGACGGCCTCGTCGAGGTGCCGGCGCGCGTGACCGTGCTGCGCACGATCGCCTACGACGGCGAGAAGTGCCTCGGCTGCGGCACCTGCGCGCGCGGCTGCCCGGCCGACGCCATCGAGGCGCGGCCGCCGAAGGCGGACGCCGCGCCGGCCGCGGAGATGCGCGCATGAGCGCCGGCAACGGCGGCAAGCAACTCGCCGCGGAGCGGCCGCTCGTGCTCCTCTGCGAGTGCGCCGGCACGATGAAGAACATCGACTTCGAGCGGCTCGAGACGCGCGCCGGCCTGCACGCCGACACGCGGCGCGGCACGCACTGGTGCAGCCGCGAGGGCCAGGCCCAGCTGCTCGAGCTCATGGAGGCCGGGGACGGGCGCCCGCTCGTCTTCGCCGGCTGCTCGGCGGACTTCGCCGCGCGCCGCTTCCACAAGCTGCTCACGCGCGGCCTGCAGATGGAGATCGCCGACATCCGCGAGGGCTGCAGCTGGGTGCACGGCGAGGACGTGGACGCGGTGACCGACAAGGCCGCCCGCGTCGTCGACTCGTCGATCGCCTACCCGGACGCGCCGGCCGACACGGTGAGCTACCCCGAGCGCCGCGACACCGTCGTGGTCATCGGCGGCGGCGTGGCCGGCACGCAGGCCGCCGTGGAGCTCGCGCAGATGGGCCACAAGGTCGAGCTCGTCGAGCGGCGGCCGTTCCTCGGCGGCCGCGCCGCCCGCATCGGCACCGTCTTCCCCACCAACGACTGCGGCCAGTGCCTGCCCACCACCGACGCGCAGGCAGGCACGCGCAAGTGCTTCCACCGCAACGTCGCCATCGACCACCCCAACCTCGACATCTGGCGCCGCGCCACGGTCGAGTCGGTCAGCGGCCACCCCGGCGACTTCGAGGTGAGCATCCGCCGCCTGCCGAACCTCGTCACCGACGCCTGCGTGAACTGCGGCACCTGCGAGACGGTCTGCCCGGAACCCGCTTCGGAGCCCGGCAAGAAGGCCATCTTCAGCGAGTTCTACGACGGCCGCGTGGTCCGCACCATCGATCTCGACACCTGCACGTTCTGCGGCAAGTGCGCCGAGTCGTGCCCGGTCGAGGCGATCGACTTCACCCAGTCGCCGGAGCGCGCCACGGTGCACGCCGGCGCCATCCTCACGGCGACCGGCTGCGAGCCGGCGCCGCCCAAGTACTACACCGACCTCGGCTACGGCCACGACGGCGTCGTCACCCAAGTCGAGCTCGCCGAGATGCTGGACTCCTGGGAGGGCCAGGCGTCGCTCGGCTTCATGCCGGCCAAGGACATCGTGATGGTCCAGTGCGCCGGCTCGCGCGACAAGCGCCACCTGCCGCACTGCTCCCGCCTCTGCTGCATGATCGCGCTCAAGCACGCGATCAGGCTCAAGACGCTGGTCCCCGAGATGCACGTCACCATCTGCTACCTCGAGATGCGGACCGCCGGCGTGGGCTACGAGAACTGGTTTCTCGCCGCCCGCGAGGCCGGCGTGGAGTTCCTGCGCGGCACGCCGCCGGAGGTGCAGTTCGACCGTTGCGGCAACCCCGTGATCGAGGTCGAGGACGTCACCGCGGCGCGCAAGCGCGTGCTGCGCCCGGACCTCGTCGTGCTCAGCACCGGCATGGTCCCGGCGACCGACACCGAGCACATCGCCGAGACGCTCGGCATCGAGCGCGACGAGGACGGTTTCATCGAGATCCTCGACCACAAGAACCGCGCCACCGAGACGAGCAGCGAGGGCATGTTCGTCTGCGGCTCGGCCTCGGGCCCCAAGGCGCTCATCGAGGTCAACACCGAGGCGGGCGCCGTGGCCGGCGAGATCCACAACTTCCTCACCTCGCCGGGGCGGCGCGGCACGCCTGCTTCGCAGGTCGACGCCGCCCAATGCGTCGGCTGCGACACCTGCATGACGATGTGCCCGTTCGCCGCCATCACGCTCGTGGACCGGCCGGCGGACGCGGCGCGTCCGGCCGCGGTCAAGGAAGACAGCAAGCTCGCCGTGATCGACGCCGAGACCTGCCGCGCCTGCGGCATCTGCGCCGCCAACTGCCCCGAGGTCGCGATCGCCCACAACCTCGGCGACGAGGCGCTCTTCGGGCGCATCGCGATGATGGCGCAGGCCGCCGACAAGCCGATCATCGGCTTCTACTGCAAGGAGTGCGCCGGGGCCGCCATCGGGCTGAGCGGCCAGCACCGCGACAAGTACCCGGAGAACGTGCGGCTCATCGAGCTGCCCTGCCTCGGCAGGCTGAGCGCGCTGCACATCGTCGAGGCGGCCCGCCTCGGCGCCGCCGGCGTGTTCCTCGCCGGCTGCGCGGAAGGCCGCTGCCAGTACCGTACCGGCGATACCAGCGCTCTCGAGCAACTGCACATCGCCGAGGAGGTGCTCGCCGACAGCGGCACGCCGCTGCCGCTGGAGCTCTGGCACCTCTGCGCCGTCGACCGGCTCAGCGTGGGCCGGCGGATCCGCATGTTCGCCGCCAGGGCCGCGGGCGACGAGCTCTCGCTGGAGATGCTCGAGCGCGAGATGGAGCTGATCGGCGCCGGAGCGGGCGCCCTGGCGGGCGCCACCGCCGGCGCCGCCTCGGGCGCCCCGACTGGCGCCGCCTGCGAGGGAGGTGAGGGCTGTGGCCGTGGCCGCTGACACCGCCTACCCGCAGGCCGTCGTCGACGAGTTCAAGCGTCTCGCCAAGAAGTGTTACCCCTGCTACCAGTGCGGCACCTGCACCTCGTCGTGCCCGAGCGGGCGCGAGCTCTACCGCGGGCCGCGGCGGCTCGTCCGCCTCATGCTGGCCGGCGAGATCGAGGCCGTGCTCAAGAGCGACGACCTCTGGCGCTGCACCGAGTGCGGCACCTGCACCAGTGTCTGCCGCATGGACATCGACGTCTCGGCCGTGCTGCACGGGATGCGGGAGCTCGAACGCGAGCACGGCGCCATCCGCTGCCCCGAGCGCTCCGCCGCCGACGTGGCCGCCACGCGCCTGCGCAAGCAGCCGCGCATCGACAACGTCCAGTTCGGCGCGGCGATGGTCGCCAAGGGCCACGTGCCCAAGGATAAGATCGGTGCCGCCGGTATGGGCATGAGGCTCGCGAAGCAGATGCTGCCCGGCAGCAAGAGGCGGCGGCCGGGCGAAGCCGGCCCCGGCGGCGACCTCACGACCGCCGCCGGCGCCGCCGTGACGCTGCCCTTCTATGCCGGCTGCGCGCTGCCGCAGGACCACGAGCTGCACGCCGTGGTGCACGAGGTGGCCGCCGGTTTCGGCGTCCGCCTCGACGAGGCGACGGACGCCGGCTGCTGCGGCCATCCCAGCCGCGGCGCCGTGGCGAGCCAGTTCTCGACGGACGAGCGCGTCTGCACGGCGTGCCCGGCCTGCGACGCCGGCCTCGTGGAGTCCGGCGTCGCCGCGCTCCCGCTCTGGGACGCGCTCACAGAGCGCGCGCGCCGCGGCGGCCTCACGATGCAGGCCGCGGCCCCCGGCTTCGTGCCCTACGTAGGCTGCCTCGCCGATCGCGACGCGGCTCTCGCCTCGCTCGGCGACGCCGCCGATCAGGCCGGCGTCGTCATGGAGCTCGACTACCCGACGCTGCACAGCGGCTGCTGCGGCGCCCTCGGCGGCATGTACCGCGGCGCCACCAAGGCGAGCGCGATGCTGCTCGAGTTCGCGGCCGGTCGCCACGCTCCCATCGTCACGACCTGCTCGCTCTGCCGCGACAACGTGCGCTCGGCGGCGCGAGAGCTCAAGCTCGACGTCCCCGTCCACTTCTGGCCCGAGTTCTTCCGGGCCGTCCCCACCGCCCCGGAGGCGCGTTCCGATGACTGACGACACCGCCAAAGACGCCCAGGCCCCCGCGCCCGACGGCCCCAACCTCGACAACCCCTACGCCCACATCGCCGAGACGGAGTTCAAGAGCCGCACTTCCGCCCGCCGCGACCTCGTCGACCGCATCGTCAACGACCCGCGCATGCACGACCACAAAGAGGGCTTCGAGAGCTGCATCCAGTGCGGTATCTGCACCTCCGGCTGCCCGGCGGCCCGCTTCACCGACTACGTCCCGCGCGAAGTCGCGCGCCGCGCCCTCGAAGGCGACCCCACACTGCTCGAGGACGACTCCGTGTGGTTCTGCTTCTACTGCTACACCTGCCAGAGCCGCTGCCCG
>Ga0073936_10007281_pt1 | contig 14330 bp, 7 predicted proteins | sample AliMusrvi5mmetaG_FD_87041 | JGI IMG/M metagenome (GOLD analysis project Ga0073936, IMG submission 87041) | Freshwater lake bacterial and archeal communities from Alinen Mustajarvi, Finland, to study Microbial Dark Matter (Phase II) - Alinen... | ecosystem: Environmental > Aquatic > Freshwater >... | reverse complement strand
TTGGCGAGGCGCTCGAGTTCGAGCGCGATGGCCCGCAACCACTGGGCTCGCAACGGAGCCTCTGATTGCGCCAGCGCTTCTAACAAACTCGCGTGGGCGGTGGCGTGGGCGATGCTGGTATCGCCGGCGATGGTTTCCATCTGCACCCGGGTCGCGCGATGCGGTCCGCCGGCGAGCGCTTCCTCGATGCCGCGATGTTGATAGCCAAGCGCGATTTCCAAATGCAACACCTCTTCGCCCGCGCATTGGAACCGAAAGTGGCCCGGCTCGATGACACCCGCATGCACGGGACCCACCGCGACTTCGTGAATCTCCCCGCCATCCACACGGAAGAATCCGCCGTTGGCGGGTGCGTTGCCCGCGGTGCGGCGCACCGGTTTGAGCCACGGATGTCCCACGGGGATCAGGCCGTGCTGTTCCCAGATCTCCCGCTCGAACAAATGCGCCTGCGGATGAGCCACGGTGAGCGCGGGAAACGACCCGGTGACCGGCCCGCTGCGGCCGACGGCCAGAATACTATCCGCATCGTAGGCGAGTACCGCCACCAGTTGCACCGCATCTCCGTCCGGCACGCCGAACCACGAACACAGCCGCGCGCCACGAAGCAGTTCCGCCCCGGTGGCGCGGATGAACTCCGCCACCGGCCACGCCGGCACCTCCGCCCACGGCAAGCTGGTGGCGTTGGCTAACAGGGCAAATGGAGTCGCGGCGCTCATGGGGATGGGTAGAGTTGCGCGGCGGCCGCCGCCCAGACGTCCAGCAACACCGCCGGTTGGAACAGGCCAAGCCACAGCGACAGCCCTAACAACACCAGCGGCGGCAGGACCACGGCGGTCGTTTCCGCGTAGCGTCGGCCACCCGCCATGGCACCGTGGCGCGGGCGGCCGTCGACAATGCCAAACACCACCCGCGTCAATCCGCAAAATGCTAACAGGAGACACCCGAGGAACACCGCCGTGGCCACCCCATGGCCGGCAGCCAGCGCCGCGCGCACCACTTTCAACTCGCTGAAAAACGGCCCGAACGGCGGCAGCGCCGTCACCGCAAACATGCCCGTCACAAAGATCGCCGCCGACCGTGGCGTAAGCAAACCCATGCCGCGCACGTGGTCCATGGATGCCGAGCCGGCGGCCCGGCGGATGTTGCCCGCGCTCAGGAACAGCGCGCCTTTGGTCAGCCCGTTGCTCCACACATGAAACAAGGATGCCGCCACGCCCGCAGGACCCAACGCCGCGCCGATGGTCAGAATCCCCATGTGCTCCACGCTTGAATACGCCAGCATCCGCTTGAAATCACGCGTTCCTAACAAAAACAGCGCCGCCACCAGCATCGAAAACAAGCCGATGGCCAACAACGTGTGATCGGCGATGGCTCCCGCGCCCGCCGCGCCAACCACGCAACGAATCCGCAGGATGGCGGTGAACGCCACCGAGGTCACCCCGCCGGCCAGAATCGCCCCGACAATTCCCGCCGCCTCGCCGTAGGCTTCCGGTTTCCAGGTGTGCATGGGTGCCAGGCCCATTTTGGTGCCATAACCCACTAACAACAACACCCACGCGATGAGCACCCATGGCCGCGACAACCCCGCTCCCTGCGCCATCAGCGCCACGAAGGTCAGGTTGCCCTCGCCACCGCCGTGCAGCGAGGCATAACCGAGGCACAGCGATCCTAACAGGGAAAGCGCGATGCCGGTGCCGCCGACCAACAGGTATTTCCAAGTTGCCTCGAACGCGCGCGGCGTGCCGTTGAAATGCAGCAGTGGCACTGCGGCAAGCGTGACGGCCTCGGTGAAGATCCACAGCATCCCCAAATGCCTCGCCTGATGCCCGGCACTCAACAAACCCAGCACCGCCAACAACGCCGCGACAAAGATGCGGTTGGGCCGTTCCCGCCGCACTTTCAGATAGAACACCCCATACCAGGCACAGATCAGGAACAACAACGACACCACCGGCAAGACCGCCCGCGCCAACGGATCGAATGCCAGCCAAGCACCCGGTTCCACCGCCGGCGGCACGAAAAACAGCCAGCCGCACAGCAAGGTATGGAGCAGGCCGGCGGCCGGCAGCAGCAGCGGGCGGGTGCGGCTGCACGGCCACGCGGCGGCCAGCGCCGCGGCTAACAGTGGCACGATGATGAGGAGGAGGTGCGGTTTCATTCCCGGAGCGCGGTGAGTTTGCGGGTGTCGAGCGAATCGAAGGCCCGCTGGATGCGGTCCACGATGATACCGATGATGAACACGCCCACGGTGAGGTCGAGCAGAACCCCCGCCTCCACCAACAACGGCATGGCCTTGATCAGCAACAACCCGAACAGATAAATGCCGTTTTCAAGTATCAGATAGCCGCAAACCTGGGAGATCGCCTTGGTGCGCCCGATCAGCAGGATAAACCCGGTGAGCACCGTGGCCAGCGCCCCCGGCACCAGCAGGGTGTCCGCATGCTCCGGCAACAACGGCAACAGATGCGCCAGCGCCAGCGCCGCAATGGCTCCGCCCGCGCCTAACAACAACGACGGCACAAAACCTATCAAGGGGTCCAGTTCACGGTCGATCTGCGCCGTGCGCATCGCCCGCCGCAACAGGCTCGGAATCACCAACCCCTTGCCGGCAATGGTTGCCAGCGCGATGAGCACCACCCGCCAATCGTGTTCATGTTCCATCATCACCGGCATCACCCCGAGAATCACGCCCTGTGCCGCCATCGTGCGGATCAGCGCAGGCAACCGGCTGGTGCCCAGGGATAACAGATTGAGACCCATCGCCAGGCCTATCAGAAGATTGAGATTCGGGTTCATGCCGCACCGCCTTTCCAAGCCACCAGCAACGCGAACAGGCATAACAGAAACGCCCCCGTGAGCAGCAACGGCACACGGCGGAAGGCGAAGCGGGCCAGCAGCGATTCCACCAACCCGACCCCCGCCGCCACCAGCAACACGCCGGTCACCAGCAACGCGCAGGCACCGCGTGACCCGAAATACCCCAACGGCACCACCGCCTGCGTCAGCACCACCGCGAACAACAGCAGTTTCAGCGCAGCACCGTGCAGGATCACGGCCAGCGGCGGCCCGCTGTGATCGAGCACCATGGCCTCGTGGATCATCGTCAACTCGAGGTGGGTGTTAGGGTCGTCGAACGGCACCCGGCAGTTCTCGGCCAGCAGCACAATGAACCATCCCGCCGCCAACAACACCGCACTGGCCCCCGCCGTGGGCACCAGCATCGTCGCCAAAGTCACACTGCCGGTTTGCACGCACAGCGAAAGAATCCCGGCGATCATCGCCGCTTCCGCCAGCACCGCATAACTCACCTCGCGCACCGCGCCCATGCCCTCGAAGGCCGAGCCGGTTTCCATCGCCGCCCAGGCCGTGCAGAACCGGCCGAGTGCTAGCAGATAGATAAACAGCAGCACATCGCCGCGGAAACTCAGGCCGGCCCCGGCCGGTCCGAGCGGCACCAGCAGTGTGGCGCCCGCCAGCGCGACCCAGGCCACGGCGGGCAGGATCACGAATGCGGGCGAGGCCAGGTTGCTCATGACCACGTCTTTGCGCCACAGGCGGGCGAGGTCGTAATAGAGTTGCAGGACCGGTGGTCCACGGCGGCCCGCGACGAGGGATTTCACCCGGTTGATGACGCCCGGCAACAAGGGCGCGACCAGCAACCAGCAGGCAAGACGCAGCAGGAATTCGAGGATCGGGATCATGGCATGCTTTCTATCAGATATCCCGCTTCCGCACCTCCGGCACCGCCGCATCAGCCTCTGCCACCACCTCGAAAATCTCCTCGTCACTTGCCCCTTGTTCCAACACCCCGCGCAACGACACACGGGACAGCAGGCGGCTCAGCCGTGCCACCATGTCGAGGTGGGTGCGCGGCGAGGGCGCAATGAAAAAGAACAACCGGGTCACCGGCACCTCATCCACCTGCGGCTCCACCAGCGACAACCCGCCCCGCAACAGGATCAACGCCAAGGTCCCGGCATCGCGGCCCAGCGTGATGCGCGTCGCGGGATGCGGCAGGGCAAAGCCAAAACCCACCGGCGCGTAGGTCACGCCACCGGCTGCCCGCAAGCGCTGGCCTAACAACCCGCGCACCGCCGGGGTCACGCCGGGCAAGGCACTGGCAACCTTCAGGAACACCTCCGTCACCTCGGCGGCCGCCACCTCGCGCCAGATCCCGCCCGTGCGCAGCAATGGCTCAAGGTGCAGTGCGGCAGTCAGCGCCGGGGCTTCCGCCGCCAGGAATCCAGCCTTGCTCGCGAGTCCTCGGGTCGCCGCCCATTGGGCGACCTGGGCGCGGTCGAACAACAGCACCCGGCGATCCGGCGTGTGCGGCAAGCCCTCGTCGCGGATCCAGCCTTCCACGACCTTTTCCGACACCCCGAACGACTCCGCGATTTGAATCAGATTGAGATACATGGTGAAATCGGCCCGTTTTTCAGCGCCGCCCGCGCATGGCACCACCCCCACCGGCTCATCGCGGCCCTCCCGAAGAAAACCTCAACCCAACCACGGTGGCGGAGACGCCCAGCGGTACCGGCACCCCCGCCGATATGCAAGGACAATCTCAAGGACCGCGAGTCTCCCAGCCTTGACACCGCTGCCCGCGCAGCTAGCCTATCTCCGGCATGACTCGCTTTCTCGATCCCCGCAGCGATATTGTGTTCAAACGAAACCGGCCTGCCGGTTGATCGGCTGGAGAAATGGTAGTCCATGAGACTGCGACACACTGTGAGTGGTTTGTATCGTCCGCTCCTTGCGCTTGCCGTCCCACGATGATATGATGGCGATGATTCCCATCTTTGGAAAATGGCATGTCGCACATTCGTGTGACTTGTGCCCGTTTCCAAAGCAGGTCATCTTTTCTTGAAGGAAGTGGGTATTGGGCAGTATCCAACCAACCAACCCGCTCTATTACAGGCAGGCAGCATGAACAAATCCAGTTTGCAGCAACATTCCCCAGCAGCGCGTTTGCGCAGTAGTGAGGGAGGATTCGCGCTGGTCATCACCCTTTCGCTGATGCTGTTGCTGACGGTGATCGCGGTCGGCTTGCTCAGCCTGAGTGCCATTGAATTGCGAACCACCAGCGAGGGCACCGCCCGGGCCATGGCCATGGCCAATGCCCGCCTCGCCTTGGTCCTGGCAATCGGCGACCTCCAACAAAAACTCGGTCCGGACCGGTGTATCACCGCCTCCGCTTCGCTGGCCACCAAAACCGCGCCACTGGGCGTTACCGGGGCCTGGGAATCGTGGAATACCAAGGAATTGGGCACCACCTACGACAAGTCGGGCAAGTTCCGCGGTTGGCTGACCTCCGCCAGCCTCGCCAACACGGCCGAACAACCCGACCAGCCGCCCCATGTGGTCCCGGACAGCCCGGGGAGCGTGTTGCTGCTCGGCAATGGCAGCTTGGGGAAACGGCCCGCCCTCATAGGCGACGAGATGCGCATCGCCATGCCCAAGATCCCCGCGACCAATGGCCGCGACCACGGCAACCTCGCCTGGGTCGCCATCGACGAAAGCGCCAAAGCCAGGCTCGACCTCCACCGCGACCACGCATTGCCCGCCGCCATCGCGCAAATCGCCACTGCGGGTGCCCCCGCCGCCGACGGGGTGTTCGCCCTGGCCGATCTGACGAAGTTCCGGCCGGACGCCGCGACCAGCGCCAAAATGATCACCTTTGACACCGCATGTCTCACCCCCGGTGCCGCATCATTGCCGACTTACTCCCCGGATTTGAGCAACTGGTCCTTATCGCTGCTCACCGACCCGGTGGCCGGTGACTTTAAAAAGGATCTGAGCACCCTCTTCGCCCGCGGCCTAACCCCCGCCGAAGCCAGTAAACCGCTGTATGCCGGGGCGGGACTGGCCACCGGCCCAACTGATCCGCCGCTGTCCCTGCTGGCCGGCTACCACGATCTCTACAAACGTCTCGGCGTAGCCGTCGGCGGCACCCAACCCGGCCCCGACGGGGTGGTCGCCTCCGCACCGACGGGTTATGCCGCTTCAACGACCCCCGCAGTACCCACCGGACCATTGCTGCTCCCCTCGCTCCTGCGCGTCGATATGATCTTTTCGCTCATCTCCCATTACACCCACGCAGGAAATGCGGCGGCCCTCGCCGCCCTCGGTTTCCCCTACCGGCTCTATCTGATGTATCTGCCGATCATCACCATCCACAATCCCTACAACGTACCACTGGTCTTCGATTCGTTGAAGATCTCTTTCGCGGATGTGCCCATCGCGTTCCAATTCAGAATTGGCGGACAACCGCTGACTTACGACCCGCTGCCGCTCAACTGGCTCTATTCCGGCCAATACGGCAAGACCAACTCCAAGGCGTTCTACATCAGACTCAAATCCGCCATTGGCGGCACCACACCCATCCGGCTCGAAGCGGGTCAGACCAAGTTGTTCGGGACGCCGATGGTCACGCCGGACTGGACCTGGGGCCAGGACTTCTTCGACGCGAAGAACGGCGGGACCACTCTTTGCGATTGGTGGAACGGCCAGACCGGCGAGCCTAACAATCCTTTTGAAATGGCCCCAACGCTCATCACCCAGTCAACCACCACCGCCTTCGGGTTCACCATCGACAACATCATTCCGAGCCAGGATCAAACTCCCTTGGCGATGGACGAATACACGCCGCTGAATGCCGGGAGCAACGTGGCGCTGCGCCCGAACACGGATATCGGCGTCCTCTACCAACCCTACATGCTGGTAGGTTCGAGCTTCAAGGTGAGCATGGAACTCACGTCGGGCGGCAAGGTCTTCCCGGCCGGTGTCATCGAGGTGAATTTCGGCACCCAGCAACGCCTCAAGGAAGTCCTCGAACAAGGCAGTTCCCTGCGTTTTCCCGACCCGCGGACATTCCCCCAGATCTTCCCCAATCCGCTGGTCGATGGCACCATCTCGACACTCGACATTTTCGAGGCGAATGACACGAAGGTGGTCGATTATGCGAGCGCCAAGCCGTTCGTCATCTTCAGTCTGTCGGGCCGCACGACGATGGAGTCGTTCTACCGCTCACGGCCCTATGCCGATGGCTCGCCGGCAGTGAACGCGGCGAAGTTCGATCTCTCGCCCGGCAAGGATCAGCCCGCGGACCTGCCCTTTGAAATGGTGATGATGCCCATCCGCAACAACACCGCCGCGATCGAGGAAGTCCGCAACAAGGAAGAGGGTTTCTTCTTCGGGGGTAACGGTTCCATGTTCGGCACCCCGTGCGCGACTTTCTATGAATTTCCCAAGATTCCGTTACAGTCGCTCGCCAGCTTCCGCCACGCCAATCTTGCCTCCTCCGGTGCCCCGCCGTACACGACCTACACGGTTGGCGAATCCCGCGCCCATCCACTGATCCCTACCACCGTCACGCAATCCACCTACGCGCCCAGCGGTGCCCAAATGCTGGACCATACCTGGCTGTCGAACACCGCACTCTGGGACTCCCATTTCCTCTCGACTCTAACCGCCTACACGGGCGCTGCGTTCGGAACCACCGGCAAGGACGCCGCCACCGTGCGCAGCGATTTTTTCAAGGACGGCAAACCGGTGATCAACCCCCGCCTGGTCTCGCTGGTCACCGGCAAGGACGCGCAACGCGCCATCGATCGCGCCGCCGAGTCCGATGGCTGGCTCGACATCGCATCCCGCCTCGCCATCCAGGGCGGATTCAATGTGAACTCCACCTCGGTGGAGGCCTGGGTTGCCGTGCTCTCATCCTTGCGGGACGAGTCCCTATCGACCGTCAATGGTGCCTCCGCCACCGGCAATTCCGCCGCCCTCCCCCGCGTCCGCCAGCCATCGGAAGCCGGGATTGACGACACGAAAACGCGCCCCATCGAGCCTCGCTGGCAGGGATTCCGCCAACTCGATGAGACGGCCATCCGCAGGCTGGCCACCCGAGTCGTCGCGGAAATCCGTTCACGCGGGCCCTTCCTCTCGCTGTCCGAATTCGTCAACCGCCGCATCGGCCCGGCCTCCGATGAGCGCACCCATTGCGGCGCAGTGGAAGCCGCCATCCAAAAGGCCAAACTCAACGGCTTGCTGGCGGACGACGGCATCGACCTTAACGCCGGCAATCTCGGCACCCATGCCTATCCCAACCCCGAGGTCGCCTACGGCCCCAACACCGCCGCCGCCCCGGGCGCTCTCAGCCAAGGCGATGTGCTCACCCTACTCGGGTCGCGCCTGACCACCCGCGGCGACACCTTCGTCATCCGCACCTACGGGGATGCCACCGACTACCACGGCAAAATCCTCGACCGGGCGTGGTGCGAGGCCGTCGTCCAGCGCGTCCCGACCCGCGTGGATCCCGCCGACCCGCCGGAAAAACCCACCGCCCAACTCAACTCCGTCAACCAGCGCTTCGGCCGAGCCTTCAGGCTGATGTCGTTCCGCTGGCTCGCCCCCGGCGAGGTGTGAGGCGGAGGGAGAAGTAATCAGTGATCAGTAATCAGTAATCAGTGAGAGAGCTTCACACAGACGATTGACCAATCATCAACAACTGATTACTGATTACTGATTCCCCAACCGGTCTAACATGCAATCCGCCGCCACGCCCTCTCCGCGCTTCTCACTTTCTCTGCTGTCGGCCCTGCGGGGGTTTATCTTGCTGTTGCTGCTGCCGCAGGCCCTCGCGGCTGATCAGGACGAGCGCAAGGTGGCGTTCCGCTTGCTGTGTCTTGAGCATCGCGACGGCATCACCAGCGCCAGAATCGATGTCGGCAAGGACACCGGCAAGTTTCACGAAATCATCCTGCTCACCGGCAACTTCACCAATGAGTACAAGGGGTCCTTCGCCGACAATACCGTGCGCTTTTACGTCGCCGATGCGACCAAACCCGACGGCCGACGCATCGTGGCCGCCGGGCCGTTGGTTCAGGGCGAGCGTCAGCTTTTCCTGCTGCTGCCGGAGCCGGATGGAACGCGTCCCTACCGGGTCTTTGCGCTCAATGATGACGAAAGCGTGTTCCCGATGGGAGGCGTCCGCGTCCTCAACCTGTGCCCCAACATGATCCGCCTCAATCTCGCCGGGACGGACATGAAGCCGATCCAACCGGGCAAGGTCGTGGTCTATCCGCAGGTGCGGCAAATCGACGAGTGGCACATGTATCAAGCACGCATCGACTTCGCCACGGCCAAGGGCGACTGGGCACCCGTCTCCTCGCCGTCGTGGAAATCCACCACACAGAAACGCGATCTGGTCATCACCATGATCGATCCCGTCTCCCATTACCCGCGCATCGCCAGTTACAAGGACATCCCCCCGTGGCGGAAAGTCCAACTCGATAAGCTAAAGATCCCCCCCCCCATGGCAAATGATCGTCAGGTCACACTTCACAGGATCTCCATCGCCAAACGCGGCTTTGCTTTGGTCATCACGCTCGCGCTGATGATCCTCCTGACCGTCATCGCGGTCGGCTTGCTCACGCTTTCCAGCGTTTCGCTGCGTGCATCGAGTCAAGCCAATGCCATGGCCATCGCCCAGTCGAACGCCCGCATGGCGCTCATGCTCGCCATCGGGGAACTGCAGAAGCAACTCGGCCCGGATCGCCGCATCTCGGCGCAGGCCGCGATTCTCGATACGGATCCTGCCACCGAAGCGGTGGAAGGTGTCAGCAATCCGCATTATCTGGGCGTTTGGGATTCCTGGAATACCTGGCTAACCGATTCACAAAACTCGTTGACCATTCAAAACACCTACCAAAGTGGCCGTGACCCCTCGCTGTTCCGGGCTTGGTTGGTCAGCCACCCGCAAACCACATCGAAAACCGAGGAATATCAAATCGCCCTCACTGCCGCACCCGCCGCCACGGACCTGGTCGTTCTGTGCGGTGAACATGCAACGGGCACTGCTCCCTCGACCCAGGTCAAGGCCGGCCGAATCCCCTTGCAAAGCGGCACTCGCGTGACGGGCAGCTATGCGTGGTGGATCTCCGATGAGTCCCAAAAAGTCCGCCTCGATCTCAATCCTCGCGTCGCAGCCAGCACGCCCGCAAACGCCCAAATCGCCGCCTCGCACACCGGCCGGCCCGGCATCGAAAAAATGACCGGCATGGAAACCTTCGATACCGCACCAGCCAGCCTCGCCAAAATGATCACCAACGGGCAGGCTGGCATCAGCGCCAAAGATGCCGCCAAACATTTCCACGATCTCACCGCCTACAGCATGGGCCTCCTAACCGATGTCCGCGCCGGCGGCTTCAAGAGCGACCTCAACCTGGCATTCGAGTCGGATACCTTGCCCGCGGAAATGGCAAACATCACCCTCTTCGGCCTCCCTTATGATGCTCCCATCCGGCCGATGCAGGGCGAGATCGCAAAGATCGCTCCGCAAAACCCGAATGTGGCCCCGATGTCCTGGCGCCAAATGCGCGAGTATTACCGGCTCTATCGGACCGATTTCAGCAACAGCGCACTCATGAAACCCGTCACCTGGGCGCCCGGCGGCAAACCCGAAACCCGGCGCTTCCTCATGTGCGATAAGGTATTGGCCATGGACACCAATGGCTATGCCCGCGATTTGATATTGCTCCGCCAATCCTGGGTCATCTCCCTCAAGACAGAAGCCGATATCAAAAATCCGGATAAGACAAATTATTGGATCCTGGCGGTTCCTGTTCTCTATCTGTGGAATCCTTACAATATCACCTTGAACGTGGGACCTGGCGAATTCGCCTCCTTTGCAGGATTGAACTATGCCATGAACCTGCAATTCATGCTTGACACAGTAGGCAGCTGGACGAACCTCGGCCAACCCCAAAAAATTGATCCTGTCACCGGCGCGGTCACCAATCTGACAGAAGGCGGTCGGCGGATGATCATCTCGGATCCATCGTCCTCATTGATTGAGTTCAAGCCGGGTGAAGTCCGCGTGTTTAGTACGGATACCATCATTACGGGCTCTCATTTCACAGCCATTCCCGGTTATACCACCAATTTTGATATACCAGGTCTCCAATTTCTTCCAATCACCCTTCCAAAAGCAAGCTCGCCGCCGTCAGTGGCACTCAAGCTAGCGGATATGGGAAATTGTAACAGCCAATATTTCGGGGCTTCCAACAGGTCCGCTTTGTTATACAAATTCCAGGAGCTGAACGCGGTAGGCGCCGTCTATCAGGATGGGACGTTCATCAAGGCCGAGTTGTCAAAGAACGATGAAGCAATCATCGGCGCCACCTCGGTCGACTGGGTGAGCGAAGGCGAGCTTCCCAACGCATTGATCATCAGGAATGACGCCACCATCGCCAAATGGGACGCCCTGGGAGGATCCACGACACCCACGCCGGTGGCCATGATCAGCGTGGTCGCCAAATGCGCTGAGCTACTCGATTGGAAAGCTCTTGGGACTCAGTTTGCCAGGGACTTCCGCAACCGCACCTGGCTGCATGCACCCCCCACACGCTTGTCCAATTTCCTGATGAATCCCAACGACCTGAACCGCGCCGACAGCGCCTACCAATTGCATTTCTGCCCGGTCAACGGCTACATGGAACTTTCCCAATATCTTCAGGCCGATGGCCGTAACGGGTTTTTTGGTGGGGGCTATACGGCCGACCATGGGCAAACCCAGCTTCCCGCGCTCAATCTTCCGTGCGCTCCGATCATGAATCTCGGATCCTTCGCAGGCATCCGCATGGACCATGCCCGGGATCACGATCCCGCCTACCTCGGGACTCCCAAGGGTTCATTCTATAAATTAAAGCCTTTGGGGCATGTGGGCGCCGCCTTTGGTGCCGGCATTGGCAATGCATACGCCCACCCCATGATTGCACCGGGCGGCATCTATACTCGAAATGATTTCGGTGTCGATATCGGATATGTCAAAGCCGCCACGGGTGTGGCGCAATATGGCACCGGTATTCCCGTGTGTGACGACTATTGGGATCATCTGTTTTTGGCCAACGAGGGATTGTGGGACGCCTGGTTCTGCTCGGGTATCGCGCCGGAAGTCAGCAACGGCAGCGTGACCGCTAACAAAACGACCGTGGCCGGCAACTTCTTTGCCAACGATGCCACAAAGCCCACGCTGATGTCCCCCAACTTCCTGCCCAACGTCCGTGGCAAAACGACCAGCGACCTGACTACCCTCGCCGGGAAAACCGCAGTGAGCGACAATGGCTGGGAGTCCATCGGTTCCTATATGTTCAACAAAGGCCAATTCAACGTCAACAGCACGTCCAGGGAAGCATGGAAAGCCCTGCTCCTGAGCCTGTGTGATCGCCCGCTAGCGGTCAACGATGCCACGACCGCAACCCTCGCGGTCACCCGGGATGCCACAGCCAGGGTTTCCCGCTTCCCGCTCGCCAACCACAGCGCGGAAGGCGTCGGCCCCACGGATAAATACTCCTGGACGGGCATTCGCGTGCTAACCGCCACGCAGCTCGACAAACTTGCCGAACAAATCGTGAGACAGGTGAAACTTCGCGGGCCCTTCCTCAACATGACGGAGTTCATCAACCGCCGGCTATCCACGGACGCCATGGGCGTGACCGGCACCTTGCAAGCCGCCATCGATTGGGACGAGTTCAACGCCGGCTATAACGGCACCACCACGGGCGGCGGCGAGAGCATTAACAAGGACTACAAGTCCGCCGATGCGATGATCACGAACAGCAAACTTCCCGCCAGCTATCCCAATCGCAAAGCCGCCTGCGGTTCGCGTTTTGCCGGGATTCCGGGTTATGTCATGCAATCCGACCTGCTTCAGGGCATTGCCTCATCGATCAGCGTGCGCGGCGACACCTTCCTGATCCGCTCCTATGGCGAAAGCCTAGCGACCGATGGCAAGGTGGCTGCCAGCGCATGGTGCGAAGCAGTGGTCCAACGCCAGCCCGAATATCTCGACACGAGCGATGCCGCGGAAAAGAAACTGCGAAATACCGATGGAACCCCCATGACCGCAGCTCAAGTGACCGCAGCCTTAAAACCGATCAACCTCACCTTCGGACGCCAGTTCAAAATGATTTCCTTCCGCTGGCTTAATCACAATGAAATCTAATCCGCAAAAATTCCGAGTCGTTTTATTATCCGCACTATCGATATTTCCTCTGGCGTGCCGGGCACAGAATGCATCCGCTTGCGAGGTTGCGGTTGCCGCACTGTCATTGCCGGCGGATTCCACCGGATTGGTTCATGTTCGCACCGGGAAATCCGCCACCTCCCCACTGCAACTCAGCACGCGCTATTTTTCCGAACGCGTGAAATTGCCTTCCAATGTGATTCAATTCTTTAAGGATCCCATGGAAGCCAACAAGGATGTCAGGCCACCACCCGTGCCATTGCTTACCCTGCAGATCCCCGCGGACACCAAGCTCGCCTACGCCGTGCTCTGGGCGGAGAACCATGCGCAAAAACAAGCAATCTGGCAAGGCCGCGTTTTCAGCGCCAACGACTGGGATAACAGTAGCTTGAAGGTACTCAATGCATCCTCCGAGCAAATCGGCATCAGCGCCGGCAAGAAACAAATCCTCCTCTTGGCCGGCAAATCCACCGATTTGCCAGCGCGCGAGTGGAGCGATCCTTTCCCAGTGAAAATGTTCCAATTAAAGCCTGAGACCAAATGTGTGTTTTCATCGACCTGGCGCGTGACCGCAGGCCGTCGCGAACTTTGTTTTATTTTCAATACCAACCATGCGATCTCCTTGCGCTCGATCCTGGAAATGTCCTCGCCTAATACCACATTCAGGAAATAACCCCGCGTAAGTCCATCTTCGATTCCGAGTTAGATAATCCTCTCGCGCAGGGCTTTGGCAACAGCGCCGGTGTTGGTCTGGACATGGAGTTTGCCATAGACCCGCCGCAAATGGGTGGATACGGTGTTGACGCTGATTTCGAGGTGATCCGCGATCTCCTTTTTCAGCAAGCCGTCGGCCATCAAGCGCAGGATCTCACGCTCCCGCAGGGTGAGTTGATAATCGTGGATGCACTCCTTGCTTTTCTCCATCGCGGCAAAGGCGTCCAGCACCTTGCGCGCGACCTCCGGGGTCATCGAAACCCCGCCCGCCATCACCTGCTCGATGGCCTGGCCAATCTGCTCGATCCGCGCCGATTTCAGGACGTATCCGGACGCCCCCGCGCACACCGCCCGGAAAATCTTGTCGGCATCATCGAAGACCGTCAGGATGACAACCCGGGCGTCCGGAGCAAGCTTCCGTAACGTGGCCAGCGCCTCGATTCCGTCCATTCCCGGCAACTGCACGTCTAACAAAATCACATCCGGCGGGATCTCCCTTTGAAGCGTCGCGAAGGCTGCCTCGACCGAGGTGAAATTGCCGTCGCAAACCATGCCCTCCAGGCTGTTGACGGCCCGCTGGACGCCCATGCTG
>Ga0073936_10007275_pt1 | contig 14339 bp, 14 predicted proteins | sample AliMusrvi5mmetaG_FD_87041 | JGI IMG/M metagenome (GOLD analysis project Ga0073936, IMG submission 87041) | Freshwater lake bacterial and archeal communities from Alinen Mustajarvi, Finland, to study Microbial Dark Matter (Phase II) - Alinen... | ecosystem: Environmental > Aquatic > Freshwater >... | reverse complement strand
GAAGACAAGATAAACGGTATTACGGTATACACCAAGTCCCTTAGCTGTTCATCTGCATGCAATTCGCTGGTTTTGGCTGCCATGAAGAAATCGTTCTTATGCAGCCCTTTTACAGAGTGTGTCCACCAGACTACCGTTACTTTCCCCCATTCAGTAACCAGTTTTGGGTGATGCTGTTCGACTTCAGCCAGTTCACCTACCTTATTTGTAAAAGCGATCGCACTCTTGAAATCCTTGAAAGAAAAAGTGCGCTGTAATCGGCTTATACCATCATCTGTTGCAACTTCCCATTCCGGTATCTTTTCTAATAATTCTTTGATATCGCCTGGAGCCATAGAAGCCACCCCTTCTGAACAGGGGATGCAGGTTTTATTTCTCAATTTGTTCATTTTATTTTATGTGGGTTGCATAGTGATTCGTACGTTTTTTCAATCATTCAATCAATAACAAAATAAGCCAGCAATAAGTGCCGAAGGATGTAATCGTGGGTTGACTGACCCCTTTGACCCCTTCCCGGAAAACTCAATGTTAGAGTGTTCCAGTTATTGGGGAAGGGGCCACAATCATTAACGATAATCTTCCTTATTTGTTTGGCGTGGGACAGCTGCTTCCTTGGCTCATATCTGACTATGTTACACTCCTTATCTACAGCACACATCGCTTTGTTTCGTGTAGAATCTGGTATATTCATATCAATTTGTATGTTATTTTCCGATCAGAACAAGCAAATGCCTCTATGTCAAATATGCAGCAAAACAATAATTCCGACACTCCATCAGAGTTACGCCCTTGTATGGGAGAGCAGCCCGGTATTATTCATCGAACGGGCAGCATGGATGGTTTTCGGGTACTTCAGGCTATCAACAATTGCAATCATGCGCTGATTCATGCCAATGATGAACTGGAATTACTCAATGCTATTTGCCGGATCGTTGTGGACGAGGGCGGTTCTCGGATGGCATGGGTCGGTTATGCAGAACAAGATAAAGAAAAAACGGTTCGCCCCGTTGCCCAAGCTGGCTTCGAAGAGGGATATCTGGATACCCTGCATATCACATGGGCAGATGTTGAGCGTGGTCGTGGCCCGACTGGAACTGCAATCCGCACCGGACAACCAGCTATCATTTGCAATATGCTCTCTGATCCTCAATTCGAACCATGGCGGAAAGAAGCTCTATTGCGCGGCTATGCTTCTTCGCTGAGTTTACCCTTGAAAGCGGGAACCACAGTGTTTGGAGCCATAACAATTTATTTGCCCTATCTGAACGCTTTTGATACAGAAGAGATCCAGCTCCTCACTGCACTTGCTGACAACCTTGCGTTTGGTATTACCATGCTCCGATCTCGTAAGGCTCACGAACAGGTCGATAAAGAGCTGCATGCCAGCAACGAACGAATGCATCTTATTATGTCTGCAACAGATGCTGGTCTTTGGGAATATGATATAAGCACCGATACCATCACCTGGTCAGATAACATGTGGCAACTCTATGGTCTTGATTTCAAGAGTATTACGCCAACCCATGAAACCTGGCTCAATACCATTATCCCGGAGGACAGGGAAATGGTCGAATTGGCTGTTCAGGAGGCCTTGAGCACCGGTGGAGAATATAGTTGCCGATGGAGAATTCTCGATACTGACGGAAAACAACGCTGGCTCATGTCCAAAGGCAGTCCATTTAAAGACTCCTCCGGCACGATAGTCAGGTATGCCGGTGTCGTTATTGATATCACAGAACAACAAAAAAAAGATGATGCACTGAGGGAGAGTGAAGAGCGGTTCAGGATGTTGTTTGTGGAGAACATAGCCATCATGATTATTCTTGATCCTGCAACCGGTACTATTGTTGATGCCAATCAGTCTGCAGCCGATTTTTACGGGTGGCCGATTGAGGTATTGAAGCAGATGAAGATTAACCAGATCAATATCCTTTCTCCTGAAGAAATCAGGCATGAATTGAATAAATGGAAACGGGAATCGCTAAGCCAGAAACACCTTTTCTTTTTTCACCGCCGTGCCGATGGTTCTGTTCTCAATGTTGAAATATTTGCCCAGAAAATCGAAGTACGAAACAAAGAGCTTATTTACGATATTATTTACGACATCACCGAACGCAAGCATGCCGAACAGGCAATGCAGTCAAGTGAAAGAAAATTCCATTCCATTACCGAGCAAATGGCTGAGATGGTTTTTGTGACCGACTCCAACGGATCATTAACCTATGTATCACCAGCCGCTGAACACCTTTTTGGCTATCTCCCCCAAGAGATGACGGGTCACTCTGTTACCGAATATCTGGTGGAAGAGGATATTTCCACAGCCCAATCTCTTTTTCAGGAAACCTTCTTACAGCAGTTTCATACACGGATAGTCGAACTCAAGTTTTACAGAAAAAGCACCACTCTCTTTGATGGCGAACTTCACTTTCAATATTATCAGGATAATAAGTCTTCCGGCATGATCGGCATCATCCATGATATTACTGAGCGTAACCATAAGGAAAGTCTTCGGAAGCAATACGAGGAGAAGCTACAGGAAAGTGAGCAATTTCTTGCAACTATCTACGAAGAGGTCAATCACTCCATTTTTGTTGTTGATGTTTGCCCCGAGGGAGGCTTCCGATTTAAGGGCATTAATCCCAACCACGAAAAACTTACTTGTTTCAAAAATGAGGAGATAATCGGAAAAACGCCCGACGAGTTTTTTGATCACGATGTTGCCTTGGCGATTATTCATAATTATGAACGCTGTATTCAGGAGGGCAAGACAATACAGTACGAAGAGTCTTTCCCATTCCTGGGCCAACAGACCTATTGGGAAACGACCCTTAACCCTGTTCGAAATGAGAGTGGCCATATTTACAGAATTATCGGAACCAGCAAAAATATCACCGAACAGAAAAAAATGCTGGATCAACTGATTGCGTCAAAAGAAAAAGCAGAGGAGAGCGATCGAGTGAAATCAGCGTTTCTGGCAAATATCAGTCATGAAATACGCACGCCGATGAATGGTATTCTGGGTTTTTCAGAACTGCTGAAAAATTCTGATCTCTCAGGTGAGGAGATGAACCAGTATATCGACCTCATTCAAAAAAGCGGAAAACGTATGCTCGATCTCATTAATGATCTTATCGATATTTCACGTATTGATGCCGAAGAGACCAAAGTACAGATAACCGAAACGCCGCTCAATGAACTCATGCACCAGATTCATGCCTTTTTCAAGCCTGAAGCTGCCGCAAAAGGGTTGCGTTTGACTTGTACCACAGCGCTTTCCGACAACGAAAGCATCATGAACACCGATAGCGGAAAGCTGCACCAAATCCTGACAAATCTTGTCAAGAATGCCCTGAAATTTACTCATCATGGAGGAATTGATTTCGGATATACCCGCAAAATGGGCATCCTTGAGTTTTATTGCATCGATTCAGGCATGGGGATTCCCTTTGCGATGCAAACAAAAATTTTTGATCGCTTCCAGCAGGTAGACAATACTTTGACAAGAGGCTACGAAGGTGCCGGACTCGGCTTAAGTATCACCAAAGCATTCATTGAAATGCTTGGTGGCACCATCCGGGTTGAATCAGTGGAAGGAGAGGGGAGTACCTTTTTATTCACCCTACCCTATAACCCAGTTCTTAGTCCTTCACACTGTGTTCTTATCGCCGAAGATGACGAACTGAGCACACTTTTCCTGAAAAACAGCCTGAAAGGGGGAAACTTCACCATCCTTTGTGCCGCAAACGGCCATGAAGCGGTAGAGATTGTTCATCATCACTCGGAGATCAATCTCGTCCTTATGGACATAAAAATGCCGCTATTGAACGGTGTAGAAGCAACGAGGCAGATCAAACAGCTCCGCCCCAACCTGCCGGTTATTGCTCAAACAGCATTTACCTCCGCAGAGGAGAGGGTCAAAGCTAGGAATGCAGGGTGCGACAGATTTATCGCCAAACCCATCAAGAAAAGCGAGCTACTCGAAATGATAAAGGAGTTGCTTCCCCTCGCATAAAAATTTTGCATTTCAAGAAGGATTCACTATCTTTGGAACCTGTTCTTTACAACATCGAGGAGGATTAGTCTAATTGGTAAGGCAGCAGTCTTGAAAACTGCCGGGTTAACACCCATGGGGGTTCGAGTCCCTCATCCTCCGCACCATGAGCATAAAATTTGGAGAGGTGGCCGAGCGGCTGAAGGCAACGGTTTGCTAAACCGTCATAGTTCTTATAGGGCTATCGAGGGTTCGAATCCCTCCCTCTCCGCACCACACAGAAGCCCGCATCAGCGGGCTTCTGTGTTTATAAAATTCCCCCGAAAATTCTTTACCCTCTCAGTACTATCTTTCAACTGTTTCATCCAGCAAGAACTATAGATTCATTAATTCGCCATAGAGTGCGAAAAATAGTTATATTAATCAATTATATCGCCACTTATTACGACATAGAGTCTGTAGATAAAAAAATTCTTGATGAAGATTGACGGACTATTGACGGATGAAGCGATTCTGGCAGAGCTGGCTGGACGCTTGGTGCAGCGTCGGCTGGAACTTCAGCTTACTCAAGAGATGCTTGCTGAGCAGGCGGGCGTATCGAAGCGGACCGTGGAGCGTGTCGAGGCCGGGACGACGACGCAAATGTCGACAATGATCAGGATTCTGCGGGTATTGGAGTTATTGGATCGGTTGGAAACATTGGTGCCCGAGGCTGGACCTCGTCCGATGGATATGCTCAAGCTGAAAGGCAAGATGCGGAAGCGCGCCGGAGGCACGAGGAAACCAGCAGATGACGTTCCATGGAAGTGGGGTGATGAAGCATGAGCACGACGGCAATGGTAAACCTTTGGGGACGCACGATCGGTGCGGTGTCGCTGGATGACGATGCTGCGAGCGCGACCTTTGAATATGATGCGGCGTTCACCAGGAGCGGTATTGAGGTGGCCCCGCTGATGATGCCGCTATCCCGCAGTCTCTACTCCTTTCCGTCGCTGCAGTCAGAAACCTTCCATGGTCTTCCGGGGCTTTTGGCGGATTCACTGCCTGATCGGTTTGGTAATGCCTTGATTGATGCCTGGCTTGCCCGTTCTGGACGCATGCCGGAGTCGTTCAATGCCGTGGAACGCCTCTGTTATACGGGTTCACGCGGCATGGGTGCGCTGGAGTATGCGCCGGCAACCCGATTGGATGCACCAGGATCTTTCCATATTGAAGTTGACAAGCTGGTAGCATTGGCTTCGGAGGTTTTAACCCATCGAAAGAACCTGCAAGGCTGGCTTCACGAAGAGGGTAAGAAAACAGCACTACAGAATATTTTGCGGGTCGGCACTTCTGCTGGGGGCGCGCGGGCCAAAGCGGTGATCGCCTGGAATCCGCAAACAAACGAAGTCCGGTCAGGGCAGGTGAAAACAGGCAGGGGATTTGAATACTGGCTGATGAAGTTCGACGGTGTCAGCGGCAACAAGGACAAGGAACTTGAAGACCCAAAGGGATACGGCGCGATCGAGTATGCCTATTACAGAATGGCGGTCGATGCGGGAATCACCATGAGTTCGTGCCGCCTGTTCGAAGAGAACGGACGCCGCCATTTCATGACGAAGCGGTTCGACCGCTTGGAAGGTGGAGGCAAGCTGCACATGCAGTCGCTTTGCGGCCTAGCGCATTATGATTTCAATCAGGCAGGAGCATACGGCTACGAGCAGGCGTTGCAGGTAATCCGCAGACTGGGATTGCCGATGTCTGCCATCGAGGAGCAGTTCCGACGGATGGTTTTCAATATCGTGGCCCGTAACCAGGACGACCATGTAAAGAACATTGCCTTCCTGATGGACAAGTCGGGAAACTGGTCACTCTCTCCCGCGTTCGATATGACCTACAGCTATCAACCGGGCGGAAAATGGACTTCGAGTCATCAAATGACGATGAAGGGCAAGCGGAGTGGATTTACGCTGGAGGATTTTAAAATGTGCGCAAAGAGCGCTTCCATGAAGCGTGGGCGTGCGGAAACGATCATTGAAGAAGTGAGGAACATTGTGGCCAAATGGCGGGACTATGCGGACGAGTCGCGCGTCAAACCGGAACAACGCGACAAAATAGAGTCAACCCTGAGACTGGAGCCCCTTACATGAATCACGGAAAACACAAAACCGTTCAAGTCGGAATTATCACAGTTTCCTTGGCGAAAAAGCACTTCACCGTCCAGAAATCCTTTTCGTTTGAAGCTTACATAGCTCAGTCATTCGAGCAGGTCCATGACAATAAAACCCACCATGTTGCAATCCGATTTTCTCCGTTCCAGTCGCAATGGGTCAGAGAACATCAGTGGCACTCATCGCAACAGACTGAAGAGTTGAAGGATGGTTCACTTATTCTGAAAATGCAGATAGGAGCACTTGACGCTGTCAAACGATGGGTCATGCGTTACGGCAGTGAAGCCGAAGTTCTTGAGCCTCAGGAACTCAGAGAGATGATCAAGTATGAATTGCTCGCAACAGGGAAGATGTACAAGGATGTCAGGATCCAAAACCCCGCCATGCCATCAATTTGATTATACGGTACCCCTGTAATATTGCACTTTTTTCCATATCGGACGTTTTTTTTTCGACGACAGCAGTCTCAATACAACCATAATAGATAGCCGGTTCCGCAGGCAGTATTGGCTTTCGAAAACATTGTGCCTTGATAGTGATAAGGGCGATTTTTTAATAATGTTGTCTGTTTTAATTTGAAACTTTTTTCATGCAAGTAAGGAGTAACTTTTTATAACCTATGTGAATATCTTCTTTCTTTTAACAGGGTATTATTTTCGTTTATTGCATTAAAAATATCGATTAAATTAGGAGTATCTATTGGATTATTTTCAGATTGAAATTTATTACCTGCCGTTGTTTCGTTTTGATTAGATTTGCCAACTTCATCTGCCATTATTTTTTTTCCTTATTACATCTCTTCATCGGTGGCGTCAATATCAGCAGTTTCCGGCAAGAGCAACTTCACTTGATCTGCATTCAAGGACTCAACGTTTCTTAATTCCTTCCTTATTGCCCGGGTGCGTACCCCAACCACATCATCGAGTTGGGTAAGGCCAGACTGGATGTTTTTTTGTGCTTTTTGGATAAGCCCTCCAAACTTCTCAAATTCTGTTTTAACCTTCCCTAATACTCTCCAAACTTCACTGCTTCTTTTCTGGATGGCTAACGTTCTGAAGCCGATATGAAGGCTGTTTAAAATTGCCGCAAAGGTTGTTGGACCGGTTACTATAACTTTATAGTTTCGTTGCAGATCATCAAGGAGACTGGCTTTGCGAACTACTTCAGCATAGATGTCTTCGAATGGTAAGAACATAATGGCAAAATCGGTTGTATGTGGGGGATCTATATATTTGTCACTGATATCTTTTGCCATTTTTCGGATGGTGTTATCAAGATTCTTTTGAGCTGTTTCGATTTCAGCAAGGTCACTATGATCATAGGCTGTCTGTAATTGTTCATAGACGTCTTTAGGAAACTTTGCGTCCACCGGCAACCACACCTGAGAGTTATCCTCATCTTTACCGGGAAGTTTGATGGCAAATTCGACAAGATCATTGCTCCCTTGTTTGGTTTTGACATTTTTTTCATACTGGTCGGGAGCAAGGATTTGTTCAAGGAGATTTTCAAGCTGAAATTCTCCGATGCCACCTCTCATTTTAACATTACTGAGTACTTTTTTTAATCCCCCAACATCTTGGGCAAGCGTTTGCATCTCTCCCAATCCTTTTTGAACTTCATTCAACTGTTTGCCAACACTCTCAAAGCTCTCGCTGTCTCTTGCACTGAGAGTTTTTTCTAGCTTTTCTTCCACCGTTATCCGGATACCTTCAAGTTTCTTTTCAGTATTCAGGACAAGCTCATCCTGTTTTTTGCCAAGTTCATTGAACTTCTCCCGTTGCAGATCGTTGAACGATTTGACATTCTTTTCAAAGGAAAGTTCAAAGTCTGCAAAGGTTTTGGTCAGCGTGTCTCGCGCAGCGTAGTTGTCAGTTTTCGACTGGTCATTCAGTTCCTTGAGTTTCAGCTCAACTTTTCCAGTGATTTTTTCCAATTGGGCGATCGTGTTATCAGTAAGACGATTGATGGCTTTATTCAACTCATCGCGATTATCTCTGGCTGTATCGTTAATCTCCTTGCGATTTGCTCTGAAATCCTCTTTGAAATTGCTCTCTAATGTTGTCAGACTTTTTTGCAGTCCAGCAAGGGTGTTTTCAAGTTCCGACAAACCCTCAAAGGGCTATCCTTTATTAATGATTGACTGGATTGCTATAAAAAGAAGCAGCAAGACAGTGATTACCAGAAGAATTATTTCCATGATTATTTCATTGTAATCGAGAGTTAATGGAAATGCAGTGACGCTATAATTGATAATATATAGTTAATACATTCATTGCATGGTTCCTGCGCGTTTGCCTCGATCAGGTAACCTTCATGGGCTCTCTTTTTGAGCTTGACGCGCTTGTCAATCGGCTGAAACTATTGTGTGAACGGGAAGCCTGGAAGCCGGAAGCATTCACTATTCTTGAGGCTGCATTGCTCAAAGGTGAAATTCCACGCGGAGATATCAGCCGAATAAGTGGTATGAAAGAAAGAACAGCCAGAACCTTACTCGCAACATTAACCGAAAACGGAATACTCGGCTCCAAAAGCCCCAAAGGAGCTGTTTCACTCCGATTTCCTGTCAGTGCTTCGGAACTATTGTTTCCTAACCTTTTCCCTGCGTTATAATCCAGCAGTATTGAGGCAAACCCGCCTTACCCTGAAAACGGGAGAGAATTACAATCAAGTTTCAGATAAACACACCGCCGGACGCTTCGATTCGCTGGGCATTGACCCATCGGCAGTCGTCAGAAACAAGGGCTGCAATCAGATCGCCAATATCGTCCGGAAGGCCGACACGCCCCAGCGCCGTCCCAGAAGCAATCATTGCATTAACCTCTTTGTTGTCACGAACGATGCCGCCGCCGAAGTCGGTCTCAATTGCTCCCGGTGCCAGCACATTAACCGAGATTCCGCGGTGGCCGAGCTCTTTGGCAAGGTACCTCGTCAGTACTTCAATAGCGCCTTTCATCGATGCATACACAGAATATCCTGGCAAGGTAAAACGGGCAAGGCCGGAAGAAACATTAAGGATGCGTCCGCCATCGGCCATCAGAGGCACAAGTGTCTGAGTCAGGAAAAACACGCTTTTCAAGTGAACATTCATAAGAGCATCAAACTGATCTTCAGTCACATCAGCACAAGCAGCCTGCATGCCCATTCCAGCATTGTTGATAAGGATATCAAAGCGCTCTGAGCCCCATTGCGCAAGAGTCTCCTGCACCTGGGTGATGAAGGTGGGAATTGCTGAAACAGAGCCGGCATCAAGATGCAGGGCGGTTGCTCGCACCCCCAGTTTAGTGATACTGGAAACAACCTCATCGGCAGCTGCCTTGTTCTGATTATAAGTGATAATCAGGTCGGTGTTACGGGCGGCCAGTTTCAGGGCGGCATTTGCTCCGAGGCCGCGGCTTCCGCCGGTTATGATGGCTATTTTTCGAGTCATATCTCTCTCCTTTCAAGAGTTTGAGTTCTGTTCAATAAACCTTATTTCCCCGAAGCGCGGCGATGCGTTCGTCCAGACTTGGGTGCGATGCAAATAATTTTCTGAGGCCATTAGCCTTTGCGCCGGAGATTCCGAAAGCTGCAATTGATTTAGGTAAGGCGGATGGAATTTGCTGCATTTGCAACTTTTCAAGCGCCGCAATCATCTTCTCCCTGCCCGCTAAGGTCGCAGATCCGGCATCAGCACGAAATTCACGTTTGCGCGAGAACCACATGACGATCATGGAAGCCAGGATGCCCAGCATGATTTCCGCAATGATTCTGATCACGAAAAACGCAGGGCCGGTACCGCGTTTGGTGTTGAAAAACATTTTATCGACAGTGTATCCGATGACTCTGGAGAGAAACATGACAAACGTGTTCAACACGCCTTGAATGAGTGTCAGCGTGACCATATCACCATTGACGATGTGCGAAATCTCATGGGCGAGTACACCTTCCGCCTCTTCTTTGGTCATCGCGCTGAGTAATCCTGATGAGACAGCCACCAGCGAGCGGTTTTTGGTCATACCAGTGGCAAATGCATTTACCTCTGCCGAATTGAAGACTGCAACCTCCGGCATTTTGATGCCAACCCTTTGCGATTGGTTCCTTACGGTATTGATCAGCCATAGTTCTGATGCGGTGCTCGGATTTTTAATGACAACAGCACCTGACATACGCTTGGCCGTCCATTTTGAAAGTGCCAGCGAAATGAACGCACCTCCAAAGCCGATGACAAAAGAAAATACCAGTAAATTGCCGAGATCAAGGCCGTTAGCAGTCAGATATGGTTTTACACCGAGCAAACTCATAATGACAGAAAGCACCAGCACAACCGCAAGGTTGGTGACAAGGAAATAAAAAATGCGCTTCATAGTGATCTTCTGTTGATGTTCAGATTGCTGTTATGCCTCAAGGCATGCCTCAGTCGATGAGCTCTTACCAGTTTATATGCACTCACTAAGATAGGAGGAGAGAGTCGAAAAGCCAGTAAAAAAAATGTTAATAATTAGGGCAATCAACGGCCAATTCAGGCGAGAGTCTTGCAGCAAGGTTCGTCACTCTCTTGTTGGATTTCAGGTTTTTGACAGCCATAGCCAATGCTTTCGGTTCGCCGATAATCGTGACCAGTTTCTTGCCCCGTGTCACTGCAGTATAAATCAGGTTTCGTTCCAGCAAGGTATAGTGCTGCATGGCAAGCGGGATAATGACAGCTGGATATTCTGAGCCCTGACTTTTGTGAATGCTTGTGGCATAAGCGAGCGACACTTCGTCAAGTTCTCCGAATTCGTATGCTGCCGATCGGCCATCGTAATCAACATGAAGCATACTCTCTGCAACATCAATCTTGACTATCTGACCGATATCGCCATTAAAAACCTCTTTGTCATAATTGTTGAACGTCTGGATCACCTTGTCGCCGGGGGCGAAAACAGTGCCGAAACGGGTAATCTTCGGTTCAGCTTTTGCGTTGAGGGCTTTCTGGAGTTCAATGTTCAACGCACGAGCACCAAGCCCGCCCCGGTTCATCGGTGTAAGCACCTGAACCTCTTTTACTGGATCCAGGCCAAAACGTTTCGGAATGCGTTCGGTTATAACCTGCATGAGTTTCGTGTAGATATCCTCAGGTGAACTTGCCGGAATAAAGTAGAAGTCAGAGAGTTCGGATCCTTCGTTCCTGAGGGGCATCTCTCCTTTGTTGATACGATGCGCATTGACGACGATTCTTGAAGATGCGGCTTGTCGGAATATCTCGGTCAGACTTATCGTTGGCACTTTTTTGGAATGAATGATGTCTCCAAGAACGGCTCCTGGCCCGACGGATGGAAGCTGGTCAACATCCCCGACTATCATCAATGCGGCCTTATCTGGAACAGCCGACAGGAGACGATTCATCAGAACGATATCCACCATTGACGCTTCATCAATAACGATCAGATCTGTCTCCAGCGGGTTTTCACGGTTTCTTTTAAACCCGAAGGTTTGAGGATCAAACTCCAGTAACCGGTGAATGGTTTTTGCCTCAAGACCTGTTGACTCTGAAAGCCTTTTGGCAGCCCGTCCTGTTGGAGCACAAAGAGTGACGGTAATCTGCTTTGCCCGGATCGTGAGCAGAATGCTGTTGACCAGCGTCGTCTTTCCTACTCCGGGGCCTCCGGTTATAATAACTGCTTTGCTTGAAAGGGCGAGACGGACGGCCATTCGTTGCGAGTCTGAGAGCGTCAGGCCGGTTTTACCCTCAACCCATGGGATGACCTTGTCAAGATCGATGTCGCCCCAGGGAAGAACTCCTTGAAGAAGTCGCAGGATATTTGACGCAGTACCTGTTTCAGCTCGATAAAGCGTTGTCAGAAAAAGAGATGGAATGGCATTGATCTCTTCACTGACCAAGTTGTCTTCTGCAATTTCCAGAGCGATCGCCTTTTCGATGATCTCAGCAGGAATCTCTAACAGTTTAATCGCCTCATGAATGAGGGCATCCCTCGCTGCAGCACAATGACCATCACCGGATATCTCCTGCAGAACGTGTCTTACGCCAGCCTGAGCCCTGATCAGAGAATCAAGAGGAATGCCAAGTTTAACAGCAAGGGTGTCCGCCGTTTTAAACCCGATACCGTGAATGTCCAAGGCAAGGCGATAGGGATTTTCAGTAACCTTGATAATGGATTCATTGCCGTAGGTTTTGAATATTCTGACGGCTCGACCAGTACCGAGACCATGGGACTGCAGAAAAACCATGATTTCACGAATCACTTTCTGGTCTGCCCATGCACTGGTAACCTTGTCCATCCTTTTCTGACCTATACCGGGCAGTTCCAGCATGCGTTGGGGCTCTTCCTCAATGGTTGTAAAAACATTTTCCTGAAACGCATTGACCAGAACTTTCGCGAAATGGGGGCCAATTCCCTTGACCATCCCTGAACCAAGATATTTCTCAATCCCTTCCAGAGTGCTTGGAGGAACAACAATAAGTTGCTGAGCTTTGAATTGAAGGCCGTGGGTTCGATCATTCAACCATGTTCCGAGACACTCGATATATTCACCGGGAGAAACGGAAGCCGCTGAACCGACAACAGTAATAAAGTCCCGATGCCCTTTGACCTTTGTGCGCAGAACGCAGAAACCTGATTCTTCACTGTGAAACGTGACCCGTTCAACCGATCCGGAGAGTCGTTCAACGGGGTTATCACTTTGTTTAAACTCGCTCATGGATACATGCAGACCTTGTTATTGATCTTCATCGAAAAATTCAGCAATCTCTCTTCATTCGTCATAGACGCTTCCGCAAGTTCCGGTAACAGCAGCTTGACCTCTTTTGTATCCAGAGACTCGACACTTCTGAGCTTCCGCATAAATTTCTTCGAGCGGTAGAAACATAATGGCAAAATCAGTAGTGGTTCTCCTTACTCTCTCTCTATAATGCCCGATGAATCAGCGCAGGAGAGTGCTGCACCGTTCGGGTGAAGTGAACATCGGGGTAGCCAAACACCATGGCATAACCAAACAGATGGTCATCTGGAATTCCAAGGAAATGTCGGGTTTCCGGCAGAAGGTCGTTGATAGCCCATTTTGCAAGACCGTTCCAGACGGTGCCAACCCCATTGGCTTGTGCAAAAAGCTCGAAATACGAAAGGGCTATCAGACAGTCCGGCTCCGGTGTTGGAACGGTCATGGGTGCTGAAGCGATCACCAGATGAGGAGCACCTCGAAAAATGATATCGATGTTGTGGTCATCCCAAATCCTGACAAAGTTGGCGTACGACTCCATTTTTTTGGTAGAGCATCTTCTTTGATCAGTTTTTTCAGTCCTGCCATCACCTTATCACGCAATTGAGCAACCTTCTCTTTGCTGTCCAATACCGTGAAACGAACCTGACGTGAGTTCACACCGGTAGGAGCGTGCCAGGCAACATCCAGAAGTTTTTGAAAGAGTGCCGGATCAAGATTTTCATCCTTGTAACGTCGCACTGATCGCCGTCCTTTGATCAGTGTCTCAAGTTCGTCAGGATTAGGATATCCGCCAGCAAGAATACTACTGCCAGCCGGATCTATGCCAAGTATTGAGACTGATCCAGTTGGACAGATCGCCAGACAGTGCTGGCATTTATAGCAGCTTCCTTTCTTTTCAGAGACAATGGCCGGATAGCCATCATCCGAAAGTGATATAATCCTTGCCGGGCAATCAGCAACGCACTGACCACAACGAGTACAGTTCATTTTGTTTATTTCGAAATCCAGCATTTTGGTCATGTCAAAGTTTTTTAGAATATATGACGAGGTATATACCGACTAATCATAAATTATGTCCCGCTAAATTTTTGTAATGGAGGTGGAAACATGGTTAAAGCCATCAATTCCATGCCGACAGACATCCGCTGGATTCAGCGTTTTAACAACTTCAAAAAAGCTTTTTTACAATTGGAAGAAGCTGAAAACCTTGCGCAGGATCGCCCTTTCTCAAGGCTTGAAGAACAGGGATTAATCCATGTATTTGCATACACCCATGAATTGGCATGGAAGACGTTGAAAGATTTTCTTGAAAACCGTGGAGTTCAAAATTTATAAGGCTCCAAAGATACTACACGAGCGGCTTTTAAAGTAGGTTTAATTGGAAACGGTGATATTTGGATGAACATGATTGTCAGCCGTAATATAACATCTCACACCTACGACGACACCACTGCCGGCAACATAGTTTCTGCTATTCACTCTGATTACTTTTCAGAGTT
>Ga0073936_10007270_pt1 | contig 14345 bp, 13 predicted proteins | sample AliMusrvi5mmetaG_FD_87041 | JGI IMG/M metagenome (GOLD analysis project Ga0073936, IMG submission 87041) | Freshwater lake bacterial and archeal communities from Alinen Mustajarvi, Finland, to study Microbial Dark Matter (Phase II) - Alinen... | ecosystem: Environmental > Aquatic > Freshwater >... | reverse complement strand
GGTTGAATCTTTAAACACACCCGGACCTCTTCACAGGGGGCCGGGTGTTTTTTGTTCCCGGATGACTGCGGAAGAACTATCAGAAATGGAGCTCCCTCTCAGCCTTTTGCAAGGGCGACGACTTTTTCCTGCTTTGATTTCACGACACCACCGGGTTGCTCCAGGGTGATGACGAATGCCTGCGGTTTACTGAGCGCGAGCTTTGCGGTGATTGGAACGACCACCGGCGAACCATCGGCGGGAATGTCGAATACCCCGCCATCGACGGGAGCATCGGCGTCCCGGGATGGATCGACGATCCACAACTGGTATTGGGCCTTGAGTCCGCGCCGGAGACGGGTCTTGACGGTGCCGAGTGGAAGCCCGGTTTTTTCAGCGATTTCAGGATGGGTGAAGCCGTGATCGAAGAAGAGTTGGAAAAGCTCCCGGGTATCGGCGGGGAGGCTGGCGACGGAAGCCTTGATGGTCTCCGGATCACAGGTGTCCAAATCACTCAAAGTGACCGGCTTGGGCAGAATTCCCTGATTCCGGGAGGTGATCGACCGGAAACAGGGAACCATGACTGAACTCCTCATTGGGAGCTATTCACAAAATGAACCTCCTCACTTTAATTCCGCAGTCGGCTTATCCGCAGGCGGCATAAGAACCGTATCAATGACGTGAATGACGCCGTTGGAACAGTTGACATCGGCTGCGGTGACCTTTGATTTGTTCAGATAGAGGGCACCCTCCTTCACTTCCAGCGTGATGGTCTTCTTGTTCAGTGCGGTGGCCTCCTTGAGTTTCATCGCCGCCTTGGCGGGCACGTTGCCTGCGACGACGTGATAGGTCAGGATGTCGACCAGCTTGGCCTTGTTTTCCGGCTTCAACAGCGTCTCCACGGTGCCAGCAGGGAGTTTGGCAAATGCTTCGTCAGTCGGGGCGAAGACCGTGAAGGGACCGGTGCCTTTCAGGGTGTCAACGAGACCTGCTGCACCCAGGGCGGCTGCCAGCGTCTTGAAGGTTCCTGCGGCGACCGCGGTTTCGACGATGTCCTTCTTTTCCGCTGCGGACAACGATCCGGCGGAGAGCGCGGTGACGCTGAAGATACAGGCGAGTGATTTGAACAATGTTTTCATATATTTCTGTTAGTTTTGTGGTTGTTTGTTGGTTTGAAGTTTCGGATTTTCCACGCGGAGATCCGGTTTCATACAGGCATTCGTTCCGGAATCCGTGTTGGATTCAAAAATCGTGCGGAATTTTTTTTGACCCGATTGAGAGAGATGGAACCTGCGGCTCCGCCAACGGACGCATGGGCGTTGGCTGCTTTGGAAATCGTGGAAGCAGCCTAAGCGGCTCAGGGCGCGGCCGGCGCGTCCTGTTGTTCGACACGGGCCTTGATGATGAATCCCGGGCCGTTGGCGGAGAAGTCCACGGTTGCGGCAACCGAATATTGCGCTTCAGAGCCGATGGACAGGTCGAATTTCTCCCCGGGCGCGCACGTCACGCTGGGGCACGTCAGGAGATCGGTGCCGTGGGTTTGGCTGAGTTTCTGCAAAGTGCTCGTGACATCCTGGTTCTCCCATGTCTCGGCGTGTTGCAGGGTGTTGCGAGCGCCGGTGGCAAGGCTTTCAAGGCCCTGTTGTTGCGTGACCTCCGGGGGAGTGGCGATGGATTTGATACCAATCTGGACCACCTCCGTGCCATTCGCCAATTTGACCCGTTTGGGGGTGATGAAGGTAAACAGGTGTTTGCCATCCGCGGTGAGGTGACCGCCCGTGACGACCGATTGGGATTCGCTGACTTCCGCCTTGAACATCGAACTGACAATATCCTGGTTATCCTGGTCGAGGGGTTTGGTGATTTCCGCAAGTTCCGATTCCACCTCATGCAGATGATTTTCCCGCGCCTGGTCACTGCGACCGGTGGCCGGCCTGCGTCCATGGGCGCCGCTGTTGTCAGGTGACAACTCCGCGGCGGATTGGAACGCGGCAGCGGGTTGGGTGGCAGGGACGGGCCCCGAGGGGCCGCTGCGCAGACGGCGGATTTCCATTTGCTGATAGAAGGCTATCGCGAGGACCCCGAGGAAGGTGAGCGCGAGGAGGGTCCGGCGGATGTGATTAGGTGACATTGCTTGGAAATTGCTTTTGGGGTGTAGGCCGTTGGAAGAGCGGCTGGCCGGACCGGGGGGCGGGGAAATGGGGCTTGTAAACTAAGCTAGAGCTAACTGGAGGATTATTCCCCCAGAGCCTTGATTCCGTATTTTTCGAAGACGGTCTTAGCGGCAGCCTGCTTTTCCTTACCTTCGCGACCAAGCGACTGATAACCAGGAAGACCAGTTATCTTGCCCATGACCTCTTGAAGTTTGGCCGGATCTGCCGCCGAGTCCGTGCCCCACTGCTTGAGCGCATCGGCTTCCGTGGGGATGCCCTCGAAGATAGGAAGCATGACCTTTCCGAGCCGACCACAAAAATCCTTCAAACCCGTCACCGTATCCTTAAGGTCCGTCGGCAGCTCCTCGGTTGGCAGCTTATCCATTTCGCCAAGCATTGAGCGCATGCCGATCAGCTGGGTCGCGGGATTCTCCTCCGTTCGCTTAACTTTCATCATGTTGTTGATTTCTTCCATCTTGGCCTTAAGGGCAGAAATCGCCTCCTTTTCAGAATCACCCTCGGATGTGGGGCGGGGCTTGCGATTTCCAGAATTTCCCAGGGTTCCGAGCTCCACCCCGGATGTGGTGCGGAGTTTGGAGGCTTTCGGCGTTCCAGTCCCCCCAGACGCGGCATTGGCAGGGGGCTTTCCACTGTCCTTGCCAGGCGACTGGATCTTATACGCCACAATGGCAAGCGTAAGCAGCAACAGGAGCACCCCAAGGAGAAATGTCCGGGATGACTTTGGTTTTGGTTTCCCAGGTCTTGAAGGTGAGGTCATTTTCGTTTGGTTGTGTTGTTGTTAGCTTTCCGGATACCCACCAACTCCTCGAGCGCCTTGGCCGTATTGGCGTCGAGCGTGTTCAGGCGGTCGAGCGACAGATTCCCCTTGAACTCCGCGAGCGCCCTGGCCGTATCGGCGTCGAGCGTGGTTAGGCTGAAGAGGTTCAGAAGAGCCCCCTTGAACTCCGCGAGCGCCCTGGCCGTATCGGCGTCGAGCGTGGTCAGGCTGTAGAAGTTCAGATTAGACCCATTGAACTCCGCGAGCGCCTTGGCCGTATCTGCGTCGAGCGTGTTCAGGCCGGAGAGTTCCAGACAATACCCCTTGAACTCCGCGAGAGCATTGGCCGAATCGGCGTCGAGCGTGGTCAGGCCAATAGTCAGACCAGACACCTTGATCTCCGCAAGCGCCTTGGCCGTATCTGCGTCGAGCGTAGTCAGGCCGCGGAGGGACAACAGGTTAGAACTCAGATCACTTCCCTTGAACTCCGCGAGCGCCTTGGCCGTAGCGGCGTCGAGCGTGATCAGGCCGTTGAGCCACAGATTATTCACTTTGGATTCCGCGAGCGCCTTGGCCGCATCTGCGTCGAGCGTGGTAAGGCCGTCAAGGGTCAGACGAAACAACTTAGACTCCGCAAGCGCCCTGGCCGTATCGGCATCGAGCGTGGTCAGACCGTTGAGGTACAGCTCAGACCCATTGAACTCCGCGAGCGCCCTGGCCGTATCGGCGTCGAGCGTGGTCAGGCCGTTGAGGCGCAGAAAATACCCCTTGAACTCCGCGAGCAGGCGTTTCGCCAGTTCTGGCGTGAGTTCCCTGATTTGGCTGGGGTCGTCCGGCAACTCCGCCTGCGTGGGGCGGGGTTTTCGGTTTCCAGATCTTTCCCGGGATCCGAGCTCCGACCGCGTGGGGCGGGGCTTGCGGCTACTAGAATTTTCCTGGGATCCGAGCTCCGCCTCGGATGTGGTGCGGAATTTGGAGGCTTGCGGCGTTCCAGCCCCCCCAGACGCGGCGTTGGCAGGGGGCTTTCCACTGTCCTTGCCAGGCGACTGGGCCTCATACGCCACAAAGGCAATCGCTAACAGCAACAGGAGAGCCCCAAGGAGAAGTGTCCGGGATGACTTCGGTTTGGGTTTCCCAGGTATTGAAGGTGAGGTCAATTTCGTTTGGCTGCGTTGTTGTTAGCTTTCGGGATACCCACCAACTCCGCGAGGGCCTTGGCCGTATTGGCGTCGAGCGTGTTCAGGCCTTTGAGGGACAGATTAGACACCTTGAACTCCGCGAGCGTTCTGGCCGTATTGGCGTCGAGCGTGGTCAGACCGTTGAGGAACAGATTAGCCCCCTTGAACTCCGCGAGCGTCTTGGCCGTATCGGCGCCGAGCGTGGTTAGGCCGTTGAGGTTCAGATCAGACCCCTTGAACTCCGCGAGAGTCTTGGCCGTATCTGCGTCGAGCGTGGTAAGGCCCCAGAGGCTCAGCCCTCTAACCTTGAAGTCCGCGAGCGTCCTGGCCGTATCTGCGTCGAGCGTGGTCAGGCCAATGAGGTTCAGACCAAACCCCTTGAACTCCGCGAGCGCATTGGCCGTATCTGCGTCGAGCGTGGTCAGGCGGTTGAGAGCCAGATTAGACCCCTTGAGCTCCGCGAGCGCCCTGGCCGTATCTGCGTCGAGCGTGGTTAGGCCATGTAAAGTCAGATGAGCCCCCTTGAACTCCGCGAGCGCCCTGGCCCTATCTGCGTCGAGCGTGGTCAGGCTTTCGAAGACCAGATAATCCCCCTTGAACTCCGCAAGCGCCATAGCCGTAGCGGTGTCGAGCGTGGTCAGGCCGATAGTCAGACCAGACCCCTTGAACTCCGCGAGCGCATTGGCCGTATCTGCGTCGAGCGTGGTCAGGCCTTTGAGCCACAGACCAGCCCCCTTGAATTCCGCGAGCGCATTGGCCGTATCGGCGTCGAGCGTGGTCAGGCCGTCGAGGAACAGATTAATCCCCTTGAACTCCGCGAGCGTCCTGGCCGTATCGGCGTCGAGCGTGGTCAGGCCGGTGAGGGACAGAAGAGGTCCCTTGAACTCCGCGAGCGCCTTGGCCGTATCGGCGTCCAGCGTGGTCAGGCCGTTGAGGCGCAGAAAATACCCCTTGAACTCCGCGAGCATCCTAGCCGTATCGGCGTCGAGGGTGGTCAGGCCGGAGAGGTTCAGCTCAGACCCCGTGAACTTCGCGAGCAGGCGTTTCGCCTGTTTTGGCGTGAGTTCCTTGATTTGGCTGGGGTCGTCCGGCAACTCCACTCGCGTGGGGCGGGGCTTGCGGTTTCCAGACTTTCCCCGGGATCCGAGCTCCGCCCCGGATGTGGTGCTGAGTTTGGAGGCTTGCGGCGTTCCAGTCCCCCCAGACGCGGCATTGGCAGCGGGCTTTCCACTGTCCTTGCCAGGCAACTGGGCCTCATAGGCCACAAGGGCAAACGCAAGCAGCAACAGGAGCGCCCCAAGGAGAAATGTCCGGGATGACTTCGGTTTTGGTTTTGGTTTCTCAGGTATCGAAGGTGAGGTCATTTTCGTTTGGTTGCGTTGTTGTTAGCTTTCCGGATAGGGCCGCCCGTCCCGAAGGCCGGAAGAAATGCTGGAATTTGTTTTTTCACCTGGCCCGGAGAATCCTGAAGGGCTGGATCGGAGGGCTGGGAAATGGGTAGTTGACGTGCTGATATTATTTCATCGCAGAATTCTCCGCATTGCGCCATGGGCCGAATGGCCACCATCGTTGCCTCGCGGGTATCTTGGAACGATGTTTGGGAGGGGCTTTAGCGTTGTAACAGCAGCTGGGTCTTCACCTCCTGCGGGAGGGCGGAACTATTGATCCATTGGGTCGCGGCAGCGGGGGCTTGCCAGAACCACTCCCGGGCTACATTTTTCAGAGCTTGGGTGCGCAGGTTGGAGTCACCGATTCCTAAGGCCATGTCCATGCCTGCTTGCGGGTCGTTGTAATTGTAACACCTACCTATTAAGATCCCATTCGAAGCGATGTCTTTAGTCGGGCCCTCGGGGAGCGACTTCATCCACTGGGTCGCGGCATCGGGGTCATATCTTGTCCATAACTCTACCACCTTTTCCTGAGCTTCGGCGCGCAGGTTGGAGTCACCGATTCCTGAGGCCATATCCATGGCTGCTTTCGGGTCATTTCTTCCAGATATACCAGCTAAACCTTGGCTGATACCACTCGCAGCTAAGTCTTTAGTTTCGCCCTCGGGGAGCGACTGCATCCACTGGGTCGCGGCGGCGCGGTCTTCGGCGCGGTCATTGAACCAACTCCTGGCTACACTTTTCACGGATTCAAAGCGTATGCTCGTGTCACCGATTCCTGCGGCTATATTCATGGCTACTTGCGGGTCCACGAATTCCATGAACTTGCTGATACCCTGCGCAGCTAAGTCTTTAGTCCGACCCTCGGGGAGCGACTGTATCATGGCGAGAACTCCCTGGACACCTAGGCGACTCTCGTCGATGATAGATTCATCACCGTCGAAAGTTGCAACACCAGCTGCATTGGAGAAAGCCGACCTGATCAAATTATCTTGGAAATAGCCGGGCGGAAGTGACTGGACATAAGCAAACGCCCCTTGAAGATCGGTCTTTGCCATGTAGGGAATGACTCCACCAAGAATCCATTCCTTGATCTCCGGTTTGGTCTGCTGGTTAGCCCAGGCGAGCGCCGCCTTCGGGTCGGACTCGGCCCATGCAGCACCGATATTTGTCACAAACAAATCAAGATCTTTCTCGGGAACCTGATCAAGCAGGGCGATCGCAAAGTCTGGATCGCTCTTAACAAACAACTTCGCTTCAAAAGGACGGAATGAAGAGACCGCATTCCTATGACCCAACACCAAGTCTAACGCACTCTCAGGGTCCTTTTTCATACCGCTCTCTATCGCGGCTTGGAGGGCAGCTATCTTCTCTTGAATTTGTCGGGTACTACCACCCCCTTTCTCAAGGGCCTGTAGTTCGGAGAGAGCCTTACGGATCTCTGAGGGATCAAACTTCTCCCGAGCGCCAGGCTGTGAGTCCCTCTTCTTCACATCCACCGTTGGTGGCTTACTCTGGGTAGCCCGGGCTGGCCTGATGCGCTTGGCTCCAAGCACGGTTGCTCCCTCGGCAGCTTTTGAGGAGTCGGTTTTTGTATTGGAAGTCGATTGGTTCACGAGGCCAATCGTGACGAGGACTCCGAAAAGCAGGATGGCCGTCAGGATGAGGATGGAGCGAGTGTTCATGATGTTCATGATGTTGGAGTCTTTTTATGGAGAATTTCTATTGGATAGGGCGAGGTTAGCGCTGTAACAGCTGGGTCTTCACCTCCTGCGGGAGGGAGGAACTCTTGATCCACTGGGTCGCGGCGGCGGGGTCGTGGAACATCCACAGTCTTGCTACTTCTGTCTCGGCTCGAGTGCGTAGGCCCGTGTCGCCGATTCCTGAGGCGATATCCATGGCTACTGCTGCTTGGGTGTTCTTGTCCCCAATACTCATATAGCTGATACCAAGCGCAGCCGAGTCTTTAGTCTGGCCCACGGGGAGCGACTGCATCCACTGAATTGCGGCAGCGGGGTCTTTCTTATACAAGAATCTTGCCGCAAATGCCTCGGCTTCGGTGCGCAGCTTGGAGTCGCCGATTCCTGAGGCCATATCGAAGGCTGCTTGCGGGTCATTTTTAACCATACTTTGGCTGACAGCGCTCGAAGCTATGTCTTTAGTCTTGCCCTCGGGGAGCGACTGCATCCACTGGGCCGCGGCGGCGGTGTTTTTCTCGGACCACTGCCGAACTACATTTTCCTGAGCTTTGGTGCGCAGGTTGGAGTCGCCGATTCCTGTGGCAATATCCATGGCTGCTTGCGGGTCTCTTGCAGCCATACTTTGGCTGATAGTGCTTGAAGCTAAGTCTTTATTTTCGCCCTCGGGGAGCGACTGCATCCACTGGCTCGCGGCAGCGGGGTCTTTCTCGAACCACACCCCTACTACAATTCCCTGAGTTAGGGAACGCAGGCCGGAGTCGCCGATTCCTTTGGCCATATCGAAGGCTGCTTGCGGGTCATTATTTTTAGCCATTGTTCGGCTGATACTAGCCGAAACCATGTCTTTAGTATCGCCCACGGGGAGCGACTGCATCCACTGGAGCGCGGCGGCGGGGTTTTCCCTGGACCAAAAATCTAAATACTTTGTTACTTCTTCCTGAGCTCTGTTGCGCAGGTTGAGATCGCGGATTCCCGAGGCCATATCGAAGGCTGCTTGTTGGTCCTTGAAAGACATAAACTCGCTGATACCCTTCGCGGCCAAGTCTTTAGTCCGGCCCTCGGGGAGTGACTGCATCATGGCGAGAGCTCCCTGATCACCCTGCGCTGCATTTTGGAAAACCTTACTGATCGTGCTGTCTTGGGAATCGCCGGGCGGCAGTGACTGGGCATAAGCTAACGCCCCTTGAAGATCGGTCTTTGCCCAGGAGGGAATGACTCCTTCAAGAATCGCGTTCTTGATCTTGGAATCGGTCTGCTGGTTAGCCCAGGCGAGAGCCGCCTTCAGGTCGGACGCGGCCCATGATTTACCGATACTTTCCAGCACTATACGAAGACCAAACTCATTGGGAACCTGATCAAGCAGAGTGACCGCCAATTCCGGGGCTCTCTGAATAAACGCCCTAGTTACATCAGTATCGTTCGGACCAATCGCCTCCGTGTCACTCATTTGTATAAAACCAAACAACAAGCTCACCACGCTCTTAGGGTCTTGTTTGATCCCTCTCTCTATCGCGGCTTTGAGAGCAGCTTTCTTCTCTTGGATTTGTTGGTTACTCCCAACCCCTTCCTTAAGGGCCAGTAGTTCCGAGAGAGCCTGACGGATCTCTCGGATCTCTGAGGACTCAACCTTCTCCTCAGCGGCAGGCTGTAATTCCTTCTTCTCCACATCCACCGTTGGTGGCTTACTCTGGGTAGCCGGGGCTAGCTTGATGCTCTTGGTATCGGAAGTCGATTGGCTCACGAGGACCATCGTTACTGAGACTCCGAAAAGCAGGATGGCCGTGAGGATGAGGAAGGAGCGAGTGTTCATGATGTTGGAGTCTGCTTGTAGAGGAACCGTGTTTAAGGAGGCAGAAGCGAGATGGATCAACTGCTTCCGGGATAGGGCCGACCGGCCGAAGGCCGGACGACGCCCCCCACTGATCCGGACGAGCGCAATTAACACATCCGGTTCCTCGGGGTTGTGGTTTCATTGCCATGACGCACTTGCCAATCTGGGTTGGGAGCCTCAGCGGCTGAGCCAGCCGCCATCCACGTTGAGGATCGTGCCATTCAAGTAGTTGGCATCGGCGGAGGAGAGGAACAGGCAGCTGCCGGCGATGTCCTCGGGTTCGCCCCAACGGCCTTCGGGGATGCGGTCGAGGATCGTCTGGTTGCGTTTTTCATCCTCGCGGATCGGTCGGGTGTTCTCCGTGGCGATGTAGCCGGGGGCCACGGCATTCACATTGATGCGCTCCTTGGCCCACTCGCAGGCGAGCGCGCGGGTGATGCCGGCGATGCCGCTCTTGGCCGCGGTGTAGGATGGCACAAGGATGCCGCCTTGGAACGAGAGCATGGAGGCGATGTTGACGATCTTGAGTCGGGCGTCTTCCGGCGACTTTTCGCGACCGCCTGTCAGCCACCATTTGGCAAAGGCCTGGCAGAGGAAGAATGGTGCGGTGAGATTGATCTGGATGACGGCGTTCCAATCATCTTCCGGGAAATCCACGGCGGGATTGCGTTTGATGATGCCGGCGTTGTTGACCAGCATGTCCACACGACCGGTGGCGGCGATGATTTGTGCGACAATGTCCTTGGCGCCGGCTTGCGTCATCGTGCGGAAGTCCGCGGTGATGCCGGTGAATTTTCCGCCGAGGGCGGCGACTTTTTCCGCGGTCTCGCCATGGTCGCCGATGTCGATGTTGACGGCGTGGGCACCTTCGCGGGCGAAGGCTAACAGGATCGATTGACCGATGCCACGGCTGGCTCCGGTGACGACGGCGACTTTGTTGGTGAATCGGCTCATGGTGTTAGATCGGTGGATTATCGGAGGTCTGTGGGTTTGAACATGGTGTACGGGATCAAGCAGGGGTTAATTGGAATTGGAGACCGCACCGACCTGCTTGAGAAGAAAATTAGTGGTGAGATTGGTCATTGGCTGACGTATCTGGGGGAAGCTACTGTAAGAGCCATGGGGTCGGACCGGAGGGCGGGGAAAAAAGGGGTTGCTTGGCGTGTGAACACACATTTCGTCGCAGAATTCTCCGCATTGCGCCATGGGCCGAACGGACACCATCGTTGCCTCGCTGACTGACGCTCCCCAACGCTGATCCTTGGGTAAAACTGAAACAGCCCAGGGCGTTGCGGTACAGCTTGCTACGCTTGAACTCCGCGAGGCTGCTAGGAGTTTGCTTTCTGCGGGAGGCTCCTGAAGAGCCATTGGGTCGGACCGGAGGGCGGGGAAAAAGGGGGGTGGCCGATGCTGCCTTCAGGTACGACCATCAATGGTTGCAGGGTGATTTCATACTGCCAGATCCATTTCCACAGGTAGAGGCCGGGGGCGAGGGTCTGGGCTTGTAATGCCGCTTCTCCCCGGAGTGCGATGAAGCTGCCGCTGGGAAGTTGGGTGTGCGCGCCTAAAAATGCGAATTTCTTGGTGACCAGTCCGATTTTGTTTTCGGGAATGATCACGACGCCCAGCAGTTGTAGGATGGGCCGGAAGAAAACGATGCCCAGCAATATTGTGAAGAGAATCAATATCGGTGTGATCCAGGGTACCATTTCAACTGGAATGAGCGAGGCGATGGGGTGCGTGATGTTCATGCTGGGGTTGAAATGAACGATCTGCTAACGACTGCTAACGACTTGCAAGCCCTTTAACGTCCCGATATGGAACGTTTGATGGGTCACTTCGCCCTTTCGATGGTCAGTAGCGCGCTGTCGATGAGATCGAGCGCTGAGCCGAAGGATTTGTCGATGTAGTAAAGGTTCCAGGTTTCTTTTCCCGCTTTGTCATCATCCCCTCGTTTTGGGTAACCGCGCATTTCCAATAATTGGAAGGTGCGGGGGAGGGCGTTGTCGATTTCAACGGCATACACCAACGACGGTTGCTTGTCACCGGCTTGGTCGATTTCGAGCAGAAGCTGATAGGGAGTCGAGTCCTTGGAAGCGGCGGGAAGAATGTAGTCGGCGGGATCGAATGATCCGTTAGGTGTGGGTGATGAAACGGCATCGATTTCGCCGAGTTTTTCGGCATCGAGTTTGGCCTTTTCCCAACCGGTGTGCTTGAACGACCAATAGGGCAGTTGTTTGGCATCGGCCGGGGCCAGCAGGGTTTTGATGTGGTATCCGCCATGGTTTTCCAACCAGATCGCCACCAGCGGCGGTGGGGTGGTGCGGTAGGATGCACCGGTTTTGACAGTGAGGCGCATCTTGTAATCCGGCGACGGTGCGTAATTAAAAACCATTTCATCGTCGCGCATTTCGAAGCGTTCCATGGCCGGTCCGAGGTTACCGCTCCAGCCGAGCACGGTTTTCACTGGAGCAGGTTGCCACCAGAAAAGCAGGGTGAGCACCGTGGTGACGGCGAGCGTGGCCCACAGCGATTTACTGCGCAGATAACTGTAGAGCGGACGGCTGTTGTTGAACACATGCAGGCCGATCAGGACGATGAACAGGAAGCCTATCAGCGCATGAAGGCCGATGATGCCGATGGAAGATCGCTGGATGAAAGCAAGTATGCCGGTCACTGCGAGGACCAGAAAAGTCAGCACGGTGAGCAACGTGACGACGCGTCGGTGGAGTGTTCCGAGCTGTGGTTTATTTCTGCTAGACATCGCCTGGGATGATGGCTCCGTGGGTGCGGAGCAGGTCGTGGATATTCTTGAGCGGCACCTCCAGCGGGGTGGTTCCCGATTTAGCTGCGAGTGAGGCGGCGGCACCGGCGGCCTGGCCCATGCCCATGCACGATGCCTGCACGCGCAGGCCGGAGTTCGCCAGGCGGTCACTGCTCACACAACGTCCGGCAACCATGATGTTGCGGCTGCCCTTGGGGATCAGTGCGCGCAGCGGAATGGTCGGCACAATGCCGGGTTTGAGCGGTTGGGATTTGACTCCGCTCTTGGTGTGGAGATCGACCGGATAGAAGGCATGACAGATGGCATCGTCGAATTTTTTACCGGAGCGGTAATCCTCCAATGTGATAAGGGTTTCACCTTGGATGCGGTAGCTTTCGCGGAAGCTGGCTTCCGGCTGCATGTGCATGAGGCGCTTCTTTTTCTCACGCAACTGTGTTAGAATGGATTTCCGCCCGGTGAGGTTGGCATGGGTGACCGTGCGCGAGTTGGTGGAATCCGCGTCGTGGACGTAGATCCGGTGGATTTGATTCCGTCCAGGGTCGTGGGATTCGCCCATCATGTAGAGAAACGATCCCGGTTGGCGTTCATCTTCGCGCAGGCGTGGCAATCCTAACAAACCAACAACTTCAGCACCGCCGGTGCAGTCGATGATTTGTTTGCAATTCACGCGGCGCCTGGTGCCGAAACCGGTGCAATCGACTTGCCAGCCGCCGTCGGCTTTCGTCACGGCTTGCGGGAATTCGTAGTAGGCGATTTCCACGCCAGTCTTCTCGCATTTTTCCTCGGCGAGAACCGCATAGAGAAATTGATTGATGTAAACCTGGTTTTGCCAGTGCTGCTGCGGGACTTTGGCGAAATCCGGGAATTTCCCGTTATCGAGTTCCACGCTCTCCTTGACCAGTTCCCACCCGATGCCGGCGATGACTTGTTTGCCCCAGGCATCGAAGAGCCCGGGAAACGCCACGCCGCCGGTGGTCATCATGCCACCAAGCTGCGCGCCACGCTCGATGAGCAGGGTTTTCGCTCCGGCGCGACCTGCCTGGATTGCGGCGATCGTTCCTGCCGTGCCGCCACCGACCACAAGCACATCGACGTCCTGGGTGATTTCCGGTTCGGCGGAGTTGGGTGCGGGAGCGGCGTGCACATCCGTGGTGGAGGCGACGCCAAGGCCAAGGCCGGCAGTTCCTAGCAGGGAATGTTGGAGGAAATTTCTGCGGCTGCTTTTCATGATATTTCTATTTGTTCGAATGCTGTAAACGTGGAATGGCTTCGTGTTCTTGCAGAGTGCGGATTTTCACATCGCGGACTCCGGGCAGTTTCCGCAGAGCGTCGCATGAGTCCGGGCCGAGCACGCAAGCGGCGGTTGCGAGTGCGTCGCTGAGTTTCGCCTCGGAGGCGATCACGCTGGCGGCGATCCGGTGTGTCAGCCCCAGTCCTGTGCTGGGATCGAGGATGTGGGAGTATTTCACTCCGTCGATTTCCACCGACTGATGAAGATCCCCGGAGGTGGAAACGGCGGCGTTGCTGAGCGTGACGACTTCGTCCGGCCGTGCGAGGTCGAAGGTCTGCAATGCCACGCGCCAACCGTCGCGCCCGGGTGGGGGATCGCCGAGTCGGATGTCGCCACCTGCGGCGATCATGGCCCGGGAAATGCCCGCTGCGGCGAGCGAATCGATCATGAGATCGGCCGCGTAGCCTTTGGCCACTCCGCCGAGATCAAAGGCCATTTTTTCGTGATGCAGGGTGACGGTGTGGGGTGCGGAATCGAGTGTGTATTGCCGCCATCCGACGGCATTGCGGGCTGCCCGGAGAATTTCCGGATCGGGCAGGCGTTTGTGATCGCGGGAGGTGCGCCAGAGTTTTGTGAGCGGTCCGAGGGTCGGGTCGAAGGCTCCACCGGTGGCCTCGGCGATGCGTTGCGAATAATCTAACAATCCGTAGAGCAATGCCGTTAGCGGGATCGCTTCGCCGACCGGTTTCGACGATAAGAGCGCGAGTTCACTTTGCGGGAGGTAGTCGGATGCCGTTCTGTTGACTTCTTCGGCCTTTGAAAACGCGGCGTCCGCAGCCTTTGTGGCGGCGGTGCGGTCAGTGGCAAAACAAACCACGGTGAACTTCGTGCCCATCAACGGGCGCTCGAAGCGGAACTTTTCCTCCGCTGCGGATAAGACAGATGCCAGCGAGGCGAGCACGGTCATTAGGATGCGGAAGATCATGAAGAGGGCGAGGGGGGAGTCGATTCTGGAAGAGTCGTTTTTCAATCGTTGAATCCCGCGCCCTAGCAGCGGACTGGCATTTTTTGGCAAAATCCCTCTCGTGCTGCAAGACAGAACATCTTAGCACCTGCAATCGAAGTGAGTTCATGAGTCTGCTTTGAAAAATTCATAACACTCCCGCGTCGGTTTGTCCTTGGCGTTGGCGGGGTATACCATAGAGCCTGTCCCAGAACCGGGACTTTTTGCGGCTGATCCGGTCTGTTCATATCTAACAGACGTCATGATGACTTGATTTGACGGATCTTGGATTTGGCCCGGCAACCGGCCGAAATGGGTG
>Ga0073936_10007260_pt1 | contig 14358 bp, 11 predicted proteins | sample AliMusrvi5mmetaG_FD_87041 | JGI IMG/M metagenome (GOLD analysis project Ga0073936, IMG submission 87041) | Freshwater lake bacterial and archeal communities from Alinen Mustajarvi, Finland, to study Microbial Dark Matter (Phase II) - Alinen... | ecosystem: Environmental > Aquatic > Freshwater >... | reverse complement strand
CATCCGGGTCGCGTCCTCACTTCGGGATCGCAGGAATTTTGCAAGAACGGGAACCTCCATGTGGGAAAGAAGATCCTCCCACTCTCGCAAAGCGGGGGCATCCGGGTTCAACGAACGCCAGCGAGAAATGGTCGCGCGCGGACGTTCCACCAGCGCAGGGTTGCGCAGGAGTTTGCCCGAAACAAGCCGGTGCAGAAGCAAACTCCGCCGGTCGATGTCTTGGTGCGATTTCACACTTCGGAGCCTACCCTTTCTCCAATAGAGCCGCAAGTTGCAAAAGACTTTACCCAACAGTCCCGCCTTGGCGGGAATCCGAAAAGATGATCGCGCGCGTCGGCCCGGCTAAATGCCTGCTTTACAACAAAGCAGCAAGCCGGTCAGATTTCCACTTCCATGCCATTCGAGCCACTTTACAGCCGCCTGCCAGAACTTGCCGAAGCTGAAACGAGGTCGGCTTTGGTCCAGGCCAAAGAGGACTCCGATCTCCCGGCGGCTTGCTACAGTTTCGTGGAGATGTTCTGCAATGAACCGGGATGCGATTGCAGGCGCGTTTTTTTTACCGTGTTTTCGTCCGCTACCAAACAGCCGGAAGCGGTCATCGCCTACGGCTGGGAAAGCGCCTCTTTCTATCGGAAGTGGTTCAAATACGCAGTCTCCAAAGACGATATCGCCGAACTCATTGGGCCGGTGCTCAACATGGGGTCTCCCCAAGGTCGGCACGCACCCGCCATTCTGAACCTTTTCACCGAAGCGCTGCTCCGCGACACGGATTACATCGAGCGCATCAAACGCCACTACAAACTCTTTCGTGCCACGGTCGGGCGCAGGTGAGACTATTTTGATATCGAAACGGGAGGAATCGACGGACGGCTCGGCGATCCGTCCCTACCGGTGGTGTGGTAGGGGCACATCGCCGAGGTGCCCGATTTTTTCTACCGATCCCGGTGTGTGTTTGGTATGACAGGCTTGCCCGCTGAGTCGGTGCTCTTTTCGTGGGCTTTCGAACCGGTTCCGGCTATCGGGCTTCTTGCGGCGGCGGTTGTCTATTTTCTCGGCTGGCGGAATCTGCACGCGCAGGTTCCGTGGCGGTTTCCGGTCGAGCGGCTGGTGTCGTTTCTCGGCGGGCTTGCGGTCATCTTTGTCGCGCTCGCTTCCCCGCTCGATGCCTTCGCCGGCTGGCTGCTGGTCGTCCACATGGTGCAGCACCTGCTGCTGACGATGGTGGCTCCTCCGCTCCTGCTGCTGGGCTGGCCGATGCTGCCGCTTTTGTCCGGTCTGCCACGCGGCTTCGCTCGCGAAGGGCTCGCGCCATTTCTGACCTCGCCAGCGCTCCAGCGGTTCGGGCGGTTTCTGGTCCATCCGTTTTTCGCGGGGCCGCTGTTCATCGCATCGAATCTCGTGTGGCACACGCCGGCGCTCTACGAACTTGCGCTGAGGTTCCCCGGATGGCACCAGGTCGAGCACGTTTGTTTCCTCGGCACGGCGATCCTTTTTTGGTGGCCGGTGGTCCAGCCGTGGCCATCGCGGCCGGCGCTGCCGCGCTGGGCGATGATTCCGTATCTTTTGGCCGCCGACCTCCAGAATACCGCGCTCGCGGCGTTCCTGTCATTCCAAGGCGGGGTTCTCTATCAGACGTATGCCCTGGCTCCGCGGATTTCCGGGCTCTCCGCTGCCGACGACCAGGCTGGAGCGGGGGCCGTGATGTGGGTGCCCGGTTCGATAGCTTATCTGATCCCGGCCGGGATTATCGCGATGCGCTATCTTTCGCCGCGCCGCCGCCGTCATCCGCGCGAACTGCAGGCGCCGCGTGCTCCAGCTCCGCCCCGGCGGAGATTCGATCTTCTGCGGGCCCCGGTGGTCGGACCTGTGATGCGTTGGAAATACTTCCGCCCGGTCCTGCAGTCGGTGATGTTCGCGCTCGCGGCGGCGGTCGTTCTGGATGGTTTGTTCGGCCCGCAGGCGAGCCCTGTGAATCTGGCCGGGGTGCTGCCGTGGCTGCATTGGAGCGGATTCAGCGCGATCGCCCTGCTCGCCGTGGGGAACCTGTTCTGCATGGCTTGCCCGTTCACGTTCGCCCGCGACCTGGGCAGGAAAATCTTTCCGTCCACGCGCGAATGGCCGCGGACGCTGCGCTCGAAATGGTTTGCGGTCGCACTGCTCGCCGGGTTCTTCTGGGCCTACGAATTCCTGAACCTCTGGGACAGCCCGTGGTGGACGGCATGGATCATTGTGTTTTATTTTGCTGGGGCGGTTCTGGTGGACGGGATTTTCAAAAACGCGAGCTATTGCAAATACGTCTGCCCGATCGGGCAGTTCAATTTCGTCGCGTCGCTCGTGTCACCGATGGAGGTGCGGGTCCGGGAAGCGGACGTCTGCGCTTCCTGCAAAACGCACGATTGCATCCAGGGCAACAGCTCGCAGCGTGGCTGCGAGCTCCTGCTTTTCCAGCCGCGGAAATCCGGCAACATGGACTGCACGTTCTGCCTCGATTGCGTGAAGGCGTGCCCGCACGACAATGTCGGGATCCTGGCCGTCGCGCCGGGGCGAGACCTGGTCGCCGACCCGCGCCGGTCGTCGCTCGGGCAGTTCGCGCGCCGTCCGGACATTGCCGCGCTCGTGCTCGTCTTCGTTTTTTCCGCTTTCGCGAATGTTGCCGCGATGGTCGCGCCCGTGCGGGATCTGGAGGACGCCGTCCGCCGGAGCCTCGGGCCCCAGACCGCGGGGCTCCTGTGGTTCGTGGTCTTCGTGTTCTCTGTTGTCGTGCTGCCGCTCGCGCTCGTGCGGGCCTGCGGATGGATTTCATCCGTCGGGTCCGGGCAGAAGCTGCCGAGCCTCGCCAGCGGGTTTTCCGTCGCCCTCGCCCCGTTGGGATTCGCGATGTGGGCCGCGCACATTTCATTCCATCTTTTTTCCGGAGTCCTCACCCCTTGGCCGATCCTGCTGCGGATCGCGCGCGACCTCGGCCTGGGAACGGCGGTGCCGGATTGGAATGTTCCGGCTCCTGTCTTCGATGGCCTGCCGGGCCTGCAGATCCTGTTCCTGAATGTCGGCCTGCTCTTTTCCCTCTGGATCTATTGGCGGAAATCTCTTGCCCTGACCCGGCGGGCGATGCCGGTCTTCCTGCCATGGGCGCTGCTGGCCACCGCGCTTTACGCCGCAGGCATCTGGCTGATCTTCCAACCGATCGACATCCCCGGAGGAATCAACCCGCCATGAGAAGGCTCCTGGCGATTGCCCTTCTTCTGGCTGCTCCAGCCCTGCTCCGAGCGGACGGCGGGATCACGCTCGGGCAGATCGATCGTGATGGATTGCGCGTTACCGTGTTCGCCGCGCCTGTTCCCATTCGTGTCGGCCCGCTGGATGTCACCCTCCTCGTGCAGGAGATCCCGTCCAACCAGCCCGTGACCGATGCCGTCATTTCCTGTTCCGTGCAGAAGGTCGGTCCGCCTTCGCCCGTCCCCGTCCGCCTGCCCGCATGGTGTTCGACCATCGCCCCCGGAGCCCGCATTCCCGCCACGGCGGTGCATTCGAGAAACAAGCTGCTGTCCGGGGCCTACCTTCCGCTCACCGAACCCGGAAGCTGGGAACTGAGGATCTATATCACTCGCGGCCCGACCAGTTTCTCCGCCTCGCTTCCGCTCGACGTGGCCGCTCCCCAACAGCCACTCTCGACGTGGTGGCCGCTCATCGCCTTGGTGCCCGCCGCCATTCTCCTCTATGTCTGGCGGGCGTTCCTCGTCCGCGAAAAGCGAAGGCCTATATAATCCGCTCTGGAGGGGATTGGATCAAGGTTGTTGCACGGAGTCGGTCCGGGTCGCCGCCTCGATGAGGGCGATCTCTTCGGGTGTCAGGCCGTAAAGCCTGTAAACGAGGGTGTTGATATCGCTGTCCAAAGAGACGCACTTGCCTTTGTAGTAATCGCATTCCTTTTCGGTCTTCGCCGCGGCCAGCATTTTTTGCGCTTCCAGCATGGCATCGACCAAGCGGACGATCTTGTCATGGGCGGCATTGCACTCGAAGTTTGTGAAATCAAGCGGGGGCAGCGGAAGCGAGGCGAGTTCCCCGCGTTGGACGTGCAGCGTTTGGAATGTGCTGCGGTAATAAAAAGAGAGCGCCCGAGAGTTCACGATTCCCGTGACGAAACGAAGGTCGTAGGGCGAAGGGTTGTCGGCATGGGGGATGATAATCAGCACATCTTTGACGTAGTAATGGCTGTCATCATAGGTTCCGGCAAAAAGTTTTGAGGTGTCTTTGACGAGGACTTTTGGCTGCTCGAACCGGGCCGATTCTCCCGGCCTGGCAGTTTGTCGGTGCTCCCTCATTTTTTCCGGGACATACCAGACGAATTCTCCTTTGTGGGCATATCCGTAGCGGAAGACATCGTCACCGCGAAGCAAGGGTTTGTCCTGGGAGTGAAGCCCCTCCTGCCGGTGGAGGAACTTCGCATCGTCGCCGGTTTTCAAACCGAAGCAGACATCAAACTGCCTGTCGATTGTCGGACCTTGGCGCATCTTCTCTTTGATGCTCTCCGCTTCCGGGAACAGGCTCAGATCGAAAACATTCTCGAAAGTTGTTTCAAAAACTTGCTGCGGGATTTTTCGGATCAACTGAAACTGCTCCCCGGGTTTGCCGGACCGGACACTGATCACGGCTTTATTCTTGGCGGGGGCCCGTTCTTTTTCAAAAACGAAAAGGCTTGTTTCCACCTGGGCGTCGGCGAAAACGCGATGATCGAATTCCGCGATTTCTTCGATGCGATAGTTTGCCAGGATCAGGCGTCGCAATTTTTGAAAGCTGTTCAACCTCAGCCAGCCTTTTGAAATGATGTAACCGAAGCGGCCATTGTTTTTCAGCAGCCTGGTCGCCTGCTCCAAAAAACAGCAATAGAGGTCAGCTTTGTGCGTGAAGGTGTCGTAGTGAGCCCAGAGATACTCTTTGACTTGGGGTTCGATGTTGTGCGGTCGCACATACGGCGGGTTCCCGACAATCGCGTCGAATCCATTGCCGCGAGGGCGCGGGCGCCGGGTGACTTTTGCCGAGTATTTGGCGTTGGCCGGCCCGGCGCTGTGAATGAGTCCTCCTTCGATGAAATCGTCGAGTTCAGGGGTTTCGGCCACTTTGCCCGCAGGGACAAAGCGCGGGAAGAGGGAGGGAAAGGCGGCCTCGAAATTCATCGGGTTCAGCTTCTGTTCCTCTTTGGTGCCGAATTCAAACTGCCCGTGGAGAACATCGGTGCCGATGAGGGAGTTGCCGCATTTGATGTTGGCTGAGAGCGAAGGGAGGATGGCCCCTTGCTCGAAATCCATGCGGTATTGGTGGGCGCTGGAGGCGGTTTCATCCTGGAGAAGCCGAAGGTAGAGGGAGAGTTGGGCGACTTCCACGGCCTGTGCGTCGATGTCCACGCCGAAGATGTTATTGAGCAGGATATCGCGGCGCTTTTTCAGGCTGAGGTGAAGCGAACCCTCGCGCGTGAGGCAATCCGCCTGCGTGGCCTGTTTGGGAAATTTATTGTAATAGGCGGTGTGGTAGGCGAGCAGGCATTCGTAGATGCCGAGCAGGAACGAGCCGCTGCCACAGGCGATGTCGGCGAATCGCATCTGCGCGATGGCCTCGGGCTTGCGGCCTTCGATGAGATGGCCGACCGTCTGCTCGACGAGGTAGCGGACGATGTAATCCGGCGTGTAATAAACGCCGCCGGCCTTCCGGACATCGGGCTTCTGCTCGATCTCAGCGCGTTTGGGCGTGGCCCGGATGACATTGCCGAGAAACCGCTCGTAGATGCTGCCGAGAATGTGGATGGGGACCGTGGAGAAGTCGTAGGCGCTGTTCTTGTGGCTGAGGGCTTCGCAGATGTCGGCAAAGACGTCGTCGTCCGGCGAAAAATCCGGCGAGTCGAGGAGCGGGTGTTTTTTGAAGACGATGCCGTTGTAGATCCCATCGAGGCGGCGGCACTGGGCGCGAAAGTCACCCCACGCGGAGCCTCTCGCGCCAAGCTGGGAAATGATGTCGTTTGGTTCGATGAGCCGGTCCTCAAGAAACCGGATAAAGACCAGCCGGTCGATGGTTCGCTGAGTGATCTCAGTGAGGGTTCCGCTGTCGAGGGCGTCATCCGATTTCTTGAAGGATTTCGCGAGGGCAAGGCGATGCTCGTCGAGTTCTTCGAGGAAGGCTTCGTCGAAGGATTTGTCGCCGCCCGGAAAGAGGGCGAGTTGTTTTGCGCCGCCTCGGGGCTTGGGTAAACCCTCCGCGAACTTCTCCAAACTGCCGCCCGCGACGGCCTCGCGGGAAAAAAGCCAGTAGATGCGGGCGAATTTTTCTTTGTCGAGGTAATCGCGGTAATGGAACTTCCCACCGGCGACGACGCGACCGAGAGCGGTTTCCGGCGCGGCCTTGTAGCGGGAATCCAGAATCCGGAATTCCTCGAAATCCGTCAGCACCGCCAGCGGGGTCTGGGCGCTGAAGCCGTAGCGGATTGTCTGAAAATGGGCGTCGGCATTTTCGAGCGAGCGGGATGGTTTCTTGGCCTCGACAAAGAAGCGGGGTTGTTTGAAATCCGGTGCCAAGTGAAAGGCGTAGTCGGCGCGCTTGCGGGCGGCCCCCTGCTGCTGGCCCAGCTCGACTTTCACCTCCTGCTCGTAGGGGTTTTTCTCCCTCTCGTGGTTCACGTCCCAGCCAAGTGCGATAAAAAATTTGTCGAGGAAGTCCTTGCGAACCTCGGCTTCCTGATACGCGGGCGAGAAGTATTTCACTTCGTGGGCCGCAAAGTCTTCAGCCAGTGCGGAGATCGCCGCGAAAGCCGTTTCGAGGGTGGCGTGTGGCAGCGTGATCTCAGGCTTCATGAAGGGAAATGGCGTCCGGCTTATCGAGGGAAGATTCGACGAATTTTACAGGAAGCAGAGGCATTAGCGAGCAAAAGGGCACGCTACGCGCGCTGGATCGCCTCATAGAATAAGCTGCGCCTACTTGTGTGGTTTGGATGAGGCGCGCCGGAGTTTTGTCTTTCGTTCTGATTTGAAGATCGCCGGCTCCTCGGCGAGCACCAGCACCATTTGCTGGGAATCGTCGGGTTCCAGGGCCGGCGTGATTCCGTTCATCAAGAGGGTTTCCCCGGCGAAGTCGGGATACAGCGCGGCCAGCCGGGGAATGCAATGCCCTGCCTGCCGATAATACGACTCATCCAATTCGATCCCGATTGACTCGTAGCCGATGGCTTCCGCTGCGGCGAGGGTGGAGCCTGACCCCATGAACGGATCAAGAACTGTGCCCTCCCCAAGCGGCAGCAATGACCGGACAATGATGCGCATAAAATGTTGCGGTTTGAGGCACGGGTGATCCGAGATGTCCTCCTCCCGATCCGGTGTTCGCCCGCTCATGATCGCATCCGGCAACGGTTTGTCGGGACCGAGGCGACGCAAACCGCCGGTTTTCCACCGGCGAAGATTTTCGGCGACTGTCTTTTCCGCGATTGGTTTGCGAAAAAGCATCCACGGTTCATAAGCGCCTTTCGGCGTGACGCAGACTTTTGAAAACTCGCGCTCCGCGTTCTTGGGGCGGTCCCCGCCGCGGAAGCTGAAATAAAGCCGCATGATAGCCGTTCGGACCTCGAAGCCGGCATCCGCCAACGCGCCCTGCACGAGGTGCTGCATGATGGGATGCCCGGCGACGCAAACATGCGCCCCCGGCACGAGCGAGGGGAGAAGCAGCTTGCCCCACTCGTTAAAAAACACCGCGAGGTTCTTCTTCTGGGCATCGTTCAGGATCGTGAAACGCGGCAGCGGGTCGCGCTTGCTTCCGCCGATGGTCGGCGGCAGCCTCCACACACCGCCGCGACCGGCGCGGAGCTTCGAGACTTCCTTGCCGGTAAACTCCAACAACCCATACGGAGGGTCGGTGCAGACGGCATGCAGCGATTGCGCGGGGCAATCGCGCAGCCAGTCGAAGCAGTCGGCATGATGGATTCGATACATTGGGAAGAAACCGAAGGTTCAACTATAGACGAAAGACGATCAAGCGCGAAATCGGTATCAACTATAGGCGAAATGGATGCCAAGACGACCATAGGGCGATTTATCCGGAAACTTCGAGAGCAGAAGCGGTTCACCCAAGACCAACTGGCTACGCGAACCGGGATCACTTACCAGTATCTTTCGGGCTTGGAAAACGGGCGGCAGAACTTTTCCATCGATGTGCTGGAAGCACTCGCCGGCGCGCTGAATGTGCCGTTCTCTCAATTGGTCACAGCGGCCTTCGCGCCCGACCCGTCAGCCTCCACCTTCGCGGTAAACCCGAAATACTTTCGTCCGCAGGTTCCGCTCCCGCCGGGCATGAAGCTCGCGCATGTGGAAGCGTCGATCAATGCAACGCAGAGCATCGTTTCCGGCATCAACGCCAACCTCTTGTCCGCCGGGGCAAAGGTGCTTCCCGCATATATCCAAGGCAACAACTTCAGCGGCCTTGTTTCAAACATGCTCTGCGACGCTTTCAATGATCATTCGCCCTACAAGCATAATTCCCACCAAGCATATCCCGACCTCATCAACACCTCGGCAAATGAAGCAGGCAGCCCGGCTGGTTTAGAAGTGAAATCCACGATCCAAATCGGCAAAGGCGGCGAAAGCCACAACGGTCACTCCGGATGGCATCTCATCGCCTGTTTTCAAATCGAGGAAAAGACCGGAAACATCCGTTTCATTCATCTCATGTTCGCGGTTCTGAACGGGCACAACCATGCAAGGCCGGACTGGACATACGTTGGCAGCAAAGTGAACGCGGAGACCGGCAGCCGTCGGACGGAAACCTACAACACCACCCTTACGGGCACAACGAAACTGCGTGACGGCTCGGTATTCCTCGATCCCGAGGCGATAGATTTCAAGCGCTGGCGGCAGGAACGCCGGGGCTCGGTTCCTGCGTATTCCATATTCTCGAAGTAGGATGCCCGTGTTGCGCCGCGCCATTTTTGCGTTTCGTTCTTGTCGTGGGAGGGGGTTCGCGGGAACAATCCGGCGTTTATGATTCCAGTCGCCATCGTTGGAGCCAACGGCTACTCGGGAGAGGAACTCTGCGCGATTCTTGCGCGGCATCCCTCGGTGCGGGTTGTTGCCCTGACCTCGCGCCAGCACGCGGGGAAAAAGGCCGGGGAGGTTCTGCCGCGTCTGGCGGGGCACGGGGAATTTTCCGATTTGGTTTTCAGCGAGCCGGGGGTGCCGGCGCTGCTGGCGAGCGGCGCGGAGTTTTTCTTTCTGGCGCTGCCGCACGGGGTGGCGGCGGAATTTGCGGCGCCGCTTTTCGAGGCCGGGCGGCGGGTGGTGGACCTGAGCGCGGATTTCCGCTTGCGGGATGCGGCGGTGTATCGGGAATTTTACGGTGGAAGCCACGGGGCGGAGCATCTTCTCCCCAAGGCGGTTTACGGGCTTCCGGAGATCTATCGGGACGAGATCCGGCAGGCCGGGCTTGTCGCCTCGGCGGGGTGCTACCCGACTAGCATCCTCCTTCCGCTTGTTCCGTTGTTGAAAAATGGTCTGATCTGCGCGGATGACATTTTGGTTTCCAGCGCCAGCGGGGTGAGCGGAGCGGGACGGAAGGCGGAGACGGCGCTTCTCTACGGGGAGTGCAACGAAAGCCTCCGGGCTTACGGGCTTCCGAAGCACCGGCACCTTTCCGAGATCGAGCAGGAGCTTTCTCTCGCCGCGAAACAGCCGGTCGTCATTTCCTTCGTGCCGCACCTCGCGCCGATGACCCGTGGGATCCACACGACGATTTTTGCCCGTCTTGCCGAAGGGGTGGCCTGGGAGGCGATCCTGCCCGCGCTGGAATCGGCCTACGCGCGGGAACCCTTCGTGCGGGTCTCCCGGAGCCTGCCCGACACAAAAAATGTGAACGGCACAAATTTCTGCGACATCTCGGCGCGTTACGACGGGCGGGCCGGGCGGCTGGTTCTGCTTTCCGCCGAGGACAATTTGGTCTAAGGTGCGGCTGGACAAGCGGTGCAGAACTTTAATTTGATGGCGGGGATCGGGGAGACGGAGGGACTTCTATGAACAAAATGCGAAAAATCCAGGGGGGCGTCTGTGCGGCGGAGGGATTTGTCGCCGGGGCCACCGGCTGCGGAATCAAATCCGGCAAGATCACCCGCGACGACCTGGCGGTGGTGTTTTCACAATCCGCCGCGACGGCGGCGGCGACGTTCACGACCAACAAGGTGAAGGCCGCGCCGGTGCGGATTTCCGCCGAGCACCTGCGCGCGGGCCGGGTGCGCGCGGTGGTTCTCAACAGCGGCAACGCCAACGCCTGCACCGGCCCGACCGGGCTGGCCGATGCCCGCGCGATGGCGGCGGCGACCGCGAAGTCGCTCGCTTTGAAAAGCCCGCAGGTGCTTGTTTGCTCGACCGGACGGATCGGTGTCCCGATGCCGATGCCGGCTGTTTTGAAGGGGATTTCATCCGTCAAGTTGACCCGGGCGGGATCCGGCAAAGCCGCGAAGGCGATCATGACGAGCGATACTTTCGCCAAAGAAGTCGCGCTCGAAGTGACCACCCACGACGGGAAATTCCGCGTCGGCGGACTGGCCAAGGGGGCGGGGATGATCGATCCGAATATGGCCACGATGCTCTGCCTCGTGACGACCGATGCGATTGTTCCGGCCGACGCCCTGCGCAAAACGCTGCGGGATTCGGTCGAGGATTCCTTCAACCGGATCACCATCGACGGGGACATGAGCACGAACGACACGGTGATTCTGCTCGCCAACGGGGCGAGCGGGATCTCGCCTTCTCCGGCCATCTTCCGCAGCGCACTCGATTTCATCACCCGCGCGCTGGCCCGGATGATCGTCGAGGATGGCGAGGGGGTTTCCCGCTTCGTCGAGGTCGAGGTCCGCCGCGCGGCGAGCCGGTCCGATGCGCGCCGGGCGGCCGAGGCGATCGCCAATTCCACGCTCGTCAAATGCGCGTGGGCCGGAGGCGACCCGAACTGGGGCCGCATCCTCGATGCCGTCGGCTACAGCGGGGCGAAAATCAAAGAGGCCGTGACGGATATTTTTTACGATGCGCTCCCGGTCGCGGTGAACGGGACGGTTTCCAAGACCCCGGGAAAAAAGCTGCGCCAGATCGCGGCGAAGAAAGCCTTCCGCGTCACGGTGGACCTCAAACTCGGCACCGCCTCCCACGTGGTTTGGACAACGGATCTGACCGAGGAATATGTCCGCCTCAACCTCGGCGAATAGATGAGCAAACACCTGACACCCGAGGCTCGCTCGGAGAGCCTGATCGAGGCGCTGCCCCACATCCAGGAGTTCCGCGGCCACACGTTCGTCATCAAATATGGCGGGTCCGCGATGGAGGACGAACAGATCGTCGAAAAGTTCCTGCGGGATGTCGTTTTCCTCGAGGCGGTCGGGATCAATCCGGTCCTCGTGCATGGCGGCGGCAAGGCGATCACGGCGAGGATGAGGGAGGCGGGCCTCAAGGCGCAGTTTGTCAACGGGCTGCGAGTTACCGACGGTGCCGCGATCCGGATTGTCGAGGAGACTCTCGACGGCGAGATCAATCCGGCGATTGTCCGGGCGCTCCAGGAGTTTGGCGGCCGCGCCACCGGATTTTCCGGGAAGACGGTTTTTCAGGCAAAGCGGCTGCCGCCGCAGACCGGCGAGGGAGGAGAGGTTGTGGAGATCGGCTTCGTGGGAGAAGCCGCCGGGATGAACACCAAGGAGATCAATGCCGTGATCCGCAGGGAGATCGTGCCGGTGATCAGCCCCATCGGAGCCGCCGATGACGGCACCGTGCTCAACATCAATGCCGACGTTGCCGCCTCCGCCCTGGCGGCCGAACTCAAAGCCACCAAGCTCATCTTCGTGAGCGATGTGCCGGGAATCATGCGCGACCAGAACGACAAAAGCTCGCTGATCCCGTCGGTCACCGCCGAGCAGGTCGAATCCCTCATCAAGCAAAAAGTCATCGCGGGCGGGATGATCCCGAAGGTCCAATCCGCTGCTGCCGCGTTGAATAAAGGCGTCAAGAAAACCCACCTGATCGGCGGGCAGGTCCAGCACTGCCTCCTCTTGGAGATTTTCACAAACGCGGGAATCGGCACCGAGATCGTCCCCTGAGAACCGCGTTTCCCCGTGGGCTTGCGTCAGCCTGCCGGGCCGCTCTGCCCCTGCTTCTCGGGAAAACCTTAGATTTTCGGAGGCCTTCATGTTAGGTTTGCATGATGCCGATACAGAACTGGTTTGGATCCAAAACAAAGCGAAGCGAGAGGATCACCGTTTTTGTGGTTCTCCCGCTGGTTTCGCTCGCGACGCTCGCGTGCATTTGGATCCTCGTCCGTGAAGCGGCCAAGCCGCCGCCGCGCGAGGTGGTTCCGGCGATCCAGTCGCCCTCGCCGCGCAGGACGGCGGAATCCGCGCTCGAACCTGCGGTCTTGCTGCGAAAACTGGGCGAGGCGGAGGCGTTGGAAAGGAAGGGATCTTTCAATGCGGCGGAGGCTGCGTTCGAGGCGATCACCGCGACAAACCCGGAGAGCGACCGGGGATGGGGCGGTCTCGGAAGGATGCTGGTCGTCGGGAAGCAGTATCGCGAGGCGGTCGCCGCTTTGGATCAGGCCTGCCGTTTGAACCTGATGGAAGCCCGGCACTTTGCCGCGAGGGGGGCCGCCCGGCGGGCGATGAACGACCTGAAACACGCCATCCGCGATTACCGGGACGCTCTGAGCCTCGATCCGAAAAACGCCCTCACGTCGAACGATCTGCTTTTTGTCGCGCTCGAGGCGAACGACACGAATTTGTTTGAGCGCACGCTGGAAAAAGTCCGGGAGCCAAACCCGGGAGCCGAGTCCGGGTGGGTCATGGCGCTGGCGGTCTCCCAAATGCGGACCGGAAACAGCGCCGAAGCGGTGGGAATTCTAAAAAGAGCCTCGACGCTCCTTTCGCCCGGGCAATACCAGGAACTGATTTCCGACCGGATCTTTGCGGACAAGCGCAGCCAGGATCTCATCGCAAAGGCGGGGCAGGACGCTGCCCCGTGAGCCGCGCCGGCGATAACGGTTATCCGGGCGGCTGTTCTGCTTCATCGTGAAAATCCAAATCCTCACCATCTTTCCCGAGGTCTGCCGTGCCGTGATGGGTGAGAGCATCCTCAAGCGGGCGCAGGAAAAGCGGCTCGTGGAGCTCGAGGCGCGGGACCTTCGCGACTGGACGGCCGACAGGCACCGGAGCACGGACGACGCGCCATATGGGGGAGGCCCCGGGATGGTCATGAAGATCGAGCCCATCGACCGGGCGCTCGCGGATCTCCGCGGGCCGGATACCCGGGTGATTTTCCTCTCCCCGCAGGGACGGCGGTTTTCGCACGAAATCGCGGCGGAACTCGCGGGAGAGCGGCACCTCGTTCTTCTTTGCGGGCATTACGAGGGGGTGGACCAGCGCGTGTCCGACCATTTGGTGGACGACGAAATTTCCATCGGGGACTATGTTCTGACCAGCGGCGTCCTTCCGGCGCTGGTCGTCACGGACGCGGTCGTCAGGCTCATTCCCGGCGTTCTCGGCGATGATCAGTCCGCCGTGCAGGAATCCTTTGTCGCGGGGCAACTCGATCACCCCCACTACACGCGGCCAGAGGTATTCCGGGGTTGGGAAGTTCCCGGGGTTCTCCTTTCTGGAAACCATGCGGCCATCGGGAAATGGCGGAGAGATCAGGCCGAGAAGGTTACCCGCAAAAAGCGCCCGGACCTTTCGTCCGGGGAGGCGCGTCCGTGAATCAACCCCGAAAGCCGCGCTGACGGAACACGCCGCGCGTTCCTGAGGAAACAGCGTTTTCGGTATAAATTTCAGGCCGCCACACTCGGAAAATACTCCTCCGCAGAGCGGCAAGTGGGGGGCTCATGTTTCTTGATCGCCCACGCTCTCTCCTAAAAAATACCAGGCCCCTCCCGACTCTCCTCGACCTCCACTTCTCTGTTCGCTTTTGCTCCGTTGAATGTTCACCGAAAAAATGACCGGAATTTGAAGGATGCATGTCACTTTTTCCTGAACACGAAAAAACCTCCTGATCGAGTCAGGTTTTTTTGAAGAATCAGAGTTCTTCGAAAAATTCAGTCGGTGAGCACCAAAGCGGGATCTTCGATCCGGTTTTTTTGGTCTGTCTCAGGCTCGTTCAGTCTCAATAAGGAGCCGCCCTGGCCTCGGGAGTTCGCTATCAAATCGGGCTGCAGTTCGCTGGAAATCCGGCCAGCACGGGCGGCCGGTTTGATGGTCTGGCCCGGTTGCTCACCGGGGGAAATCCGAGGTGGAAGGCCCACTGATTCAAGCGAGCGCTTACGAGCTGAAGGAGCTGGGGGTGGAAGGCTGCTTGGGGCTGCCTG
>Ga0073936_10007255_pt1 | contig 14362 bp, 11 predicted proteins | sample AliMusrvi5mmetaG_FD_87041 | JGI IMG/M metagenome (GOLD analysis project Ga0073936, IMG submission 87041) | Freshwater lake bacterial and archeal communities from Alinen Mustajarvi, Finland, to study Microbial Dark Matter (Phase II) - Alinen... | ecosystem: Environmental > Aquatic > Freshwater >... | reverse complement strand
TGGGTAGGGGCCGACCAGGCCAAAGGCAACAAAACTGGTCATCCAAAAGCCCCCAAAAAGCAAAGATTCCGGTTTCCGAGGCGGCTCCTTTTTGAGAATTGGGAGTTTTCTCTCAGACACTAATTATCTGCCGCAGCCTGGCCAACCCCGGGCAGCACCCGCGGCCGAACCTGCGCCGGCCGCTGAGCCGCAGCCGGCGGTACCCGGCGGCGTGCGCTACTCGCCCAAAACCAACGATGCCGAGTTGCTGAATGCCGGCTACCAGAAAGGTCTCTCGACCAGAACACGCAAAGCCGAGGCGTGGGAAGAGCGCGCAGCGTCCTCTCTCTCGGGTCGTTCTTGCAACACCGCTGTCTGGACCGGCACCGAAATGATCGTATTCGGTGGCGAAGCAGTGGGCACAACCTTCGACAACGGCGCGCGCTACAGCTTGGCACAAGATACCTGGGCCCCGCTGCCGCAAGCGAGTGCGCCTTCTTCGCGGACGGGTCATGCGGCGATTTGGACGGGCAAGGAGATGATCATCTGGGGCGGGTTCCGTGGAACGAACGGCGATAATGCGAATCACAACGACGGAGCGCGTTACGATCCTTCGACCGACACCTGGAAACCGGTTTCCACCAGGAACGCCCCGTCCGCCCGCTTCGATTCCCCCGCCGTCTGGACGGGCAACGAGATGCTCGTCTGGGGCGGCTACACCGATGCCCAGAGCCGCTACCAGGGCTGCCATGCAGATGCCCACCTCAACACCGGCGGCCGCTATGATCCCTCCAGTGATTCGTGGAAACCAATCACCACCCAGGGCGCGCCTGCCAAGCGCTGCGCTCATACGATGGTTTGGACGGGCAAGGAGATGCTTGTTTGGGGCGGAGGCAATGCCACTAAAGTCCTTAAGGACGGCGGTCGCTACAATCCCGCCCGTGATACCTGGAGACCGATCACCACTGACGGCGCCCCCAGCCCCCGCGCGAGTCAGGCTGCTGTCTGGACCGGCAACGAAATGATCGTATGGGGCGGCAGCGCCCGAGAGCCCAGCGCTGCCTCGGACTACTTCGAGAACGGTGCGCGCTATAACCCCGAGACCGATACCTGGCGGCCCATCTCAGCCATCGGCGCCCCAAAGGGCAGGATTCTCACCCTGGCGGTTTGGACGGGCACCGAGATGGTCATCTGGGGAGGGGTTAACGACGCTCAGACCAGTGGAGTCAGCGATCCCACTCGCTACGTCGGCACCGGCGCCCGCTACAACCCAGCTACCGATACATGGATGGAAATCACCACGACCGCCGCGCCTTCTCCCCGGTTGACCAGCGGCGTTTGGGCCGGCGACGGCCTCTTGACCTTCGGCGGCTTCAACGGCACCCACCTCAATGACACGTGGTTCTACTCCCCGCAGCGGACGCTCTATCCCTACGCAAAGCAGTAATTGTGCTTTCTTTGGTAGGGCGGGCACAAAGTGCGCACCGCAATCCCCCGCCAGCAGCGCCCACAGAACACCCCTCCTGCCTCTATCCGCGCGGGCAAGATCAGCACAAAAGCGCGGGCTGACGCCTTCGGACTTCGGGTTTCGGCCTTCTTTCGGACTTCGGACTTCGGACTTGGCCCCTTAGGCGCCCCCGTATAGCTTCCGCACGATGCTCAACTACATCTGGCTCGGGCTGATGGTGCTGGCCGTCATTATTGGCGGCTGCACTGACAACCTCAAAGCGGTGGCCGACAAGAGCTTCGAAATGGCTGAGTTTGCCGTGATGAAGACGGCGCTGCCGCTGGTCGGGATCATGGCCTTGTGGCTGGGCATCATGCGCCTGGCCGAGCGGGCCGGCCTGGTGGCCCTGCTAGCGCGCGCCCTGCGGCCGCTGATGGTTTGGCTCTACCCCGATGTGCCCCCCAACCATCCGGCGATGGGCTCGATCCTGCTGAACATGGCCGCCAACATTCTCGGCTTGGGCAACGCCTCCACCCCGCTGGGCTTGCGAGCGATGAAAGACCTGGAGACGCTCAATCCCCGGCCCGGCACGGCGACGAATGCCATGTGCATGCTCCTGGCCATCAATACCAGTTCAGTGCAACTCATTCCGGTAACCGCCATCGCCATCCTGGCCGCGAACCACGCCAGCAACCCGACCGCCATCGTCGGCACTTCCCTGATGGCCACGATCTGCGCCGCGACCGCTGCCGTGATTGCCGCGAAACTCCTCTCTCGCCTGCCGATCTACCGGCTGCCCCCCTTGCCCGCGTCATCGCCGAGCACGGGACCCAAGGCGGCGGAGACCGCGGCGGCAAGTTCTGCCGGCGACAAATCTCCCGTGAAAGAAGCCGGTACGCTCGTCCCGCTGAAATGGTGGGGAGTGCTCATCATGTCGGCCTTCGGGCTCTTCTTCCTCTACCTGTTCCTGCGGCTGGCGTTCCCAACGCTGCTCGGCCTGCCGCTATCCCTCGAAGCGACCAAACAAAGCGCTTTCGTGCATATTGTTGATGCCATCTCAAAGCTCTCGATCCCGCTGATGCTCTCGATCTTCCCGCTCTATGCCATCCTGCGCGGGGTAAAGGTCTATGAGGAATTCGTGGACGGCGCGAAGGAGGGCTACGATGTAGCCATCCGCATCATCCCTTACCTGGTCGCGATTCTCGTAGCTATCGGGATGTTCCGCGCGGCCGGCGGCATTGACCTGTTGAGCAAGGCACTCACGCCGATGATGCTGGCCATAGGCTTTCCGACCGACCTGCTGCCGCTCGTGTTGATGCGCCCGCTGAGCGGCAGCGGCACGCTCGGTATCTTTACCGAGTTGGTCAAACAGCTCGGCCCAGACCACCTGACCGTGCGCATGGCGGGGACCATCTTCGGCAGCACCGAAACAACCTTCTACGTACTCGCCGTCTATTTCGGTTCGGTAGCTGTGAAGAAGACCCGCTACGCGCTGCCTGCAGGGCTTATCGCCGACACAGTCGGCGTCATCGCCTCCGTGATTGTCTGCAAGATGGTGTTCGGGTGAACTCTGTCGGCAACCGCTATCCGCCGCTGTCAGGCCTCGGACGCGCAGAGAGGAAGCCGTGGATCTGCGCCGCCGCCCGGCGCGCGTCTCGGACTGCGTGCAGCACCAGGCTGGGGCCGCGCACGAGGTCGCCGCCGGCAAAAACTCCCGGGATACTGGTCATCTGGTTGCTGTCCACGATGATCCCGCCCCACTCGTTGACGGCAAGGTCGCTGAAATCACCCGAGTGCGGGCAAGGGAGCGGGTCAAAGCCCAAGGCCAGCACGACCAGATCCGCCGATAGCTCGAATTCCGAACCGGCCTGCACCAGGAATGGGCGCGGCCCCGGGGAATCCATCAGGCCGAGTTCAGTGCGGACGAGTCGCAAGCCGGTAACCTGGCCTTGCTCGTTGCCCAGCACGGCGACTGGCGCGGCCTGGAACTCAAATCGGGCGCCTTCCTCGCGGGCATTCTGATACTCGTGGCGGCCACACGGCATGTCGGCTTCGTCGCGCCGATAGACGCAGACGGCCTCGCGGGCCCCGCAGCGGATGGCGGTGCGAAGACAATCCATGGCCGAATCACCAGCACCTACGACTAATACGCGTTTACCGGCGACTTCAATGGGGGGTAGCTCCAGCGGCACCGAGGTGGTCTTCTGGAGAATAAAAGGCAGGGCCTGAATGACGCCCTGGAGGTTCGTGCCGGGCAGGTTGAGTGGCCGGGCCTTGCGGGAATCGAACCCGAGAAACACCGCCTCAAAACCGCTGCGCAGCTCTCCGAAGGACAGGTTTTCCTCGAGCTTGGCACCCAACCGGAAGGCAACGCCGCGCTTCTGAAGAATATCGATCCGCCGTTCGACAATCGACCGCTCAACCCTGAAAGTGGGCGTCCCGTTCACGAAAAGGCCGCCCGGCACAAGCGCCGAGTCGAATACAGTCACGGCGTAGCCACGCCGGGTCAGCTCATCGGCGCACGCCAAACCGCCAGGGCCCGAACCGACCACGGCGACGCGCAGGCCGTTGGGTGGCGGGGTGCTGGCATCAGCCTGCCCGTGGGCAAAGGCATATTCGGCGAGGAACTGCTCGATGGCCCCGATAGATACCGGCTCTGACACGCTACCAAGCAGGCAGGATCCCTCGCACATGCGGTCGGTGGGGCAGACCCGTGCGCAAATCTCCGCCATGTTCGTGGCGGTTCCGAGCACGGCCGCAGCCTCCAGAAAACGGCCTTCCGCGGTCAACTGCATCCACTGCGGAATAGGGTTGCACAGAGGGCAACCGCTAACACAGCTCGGATTCGGGCACTGGATGCAACGACTGGCCTGCTCGCGGGCGGTGGCTTCGTCGTATAGGCCGTAAATCTCAAGGAAGTCGGCCACCCGCTCAGGGGCCGAGCGCTTGGGCAGGCCCTTGTGAGCCAGTTCGCGCCAAGCGTACTTGGAATTTGTATGTTGCACTACCGTGTCGCTCATTGCGTGACAATGCGTTACAACGTGTCTATCGCATGGATTGGCCGGGCGGGCAAGCCGTTATTCTCTCCAGGATTAGCACAACTTGGCCGGGGAGGTGGGGCGCGTCACTCCGTGCGCGCCGCCGCCCACCAGGGAACCACCCCGCTTGAACTCATTCTCGGTATCCGTGGTACGCACGGAGTGATCCTCCCTACCTTTCCGAGCGTGCCGGGCGGTATTGGTTGAACAAGTCACGAGCAAGGTCGAATACCTGGCTGCCGGGCTGCTTGTCCAGGCAGTAGGTCACCACCCCATCACACTTGCCCTCCCGCCAGGCTGCCAAACTGAACTTGAGCCACTCTGCCATGCGCTCAGGGCTGGCGGGGTCACCATGGCGCAACCTAAACTCCGCGGCGTCTCCAGCCGTCATAACGATGAACGGCACATGGAAACGATGTGCGGCTGGCTTGATGCCATCCCCAAACCCGCTTTCAAAGGCTCCGCGCTGCGACACCTGCCATTGCTTCGGCTGACCGAGACCGGCGGAGAGCTTTCCCTTCCGCCTGCAAATCCTTCACTTGCCACCGGACGCCGAAATTGCTGACGCCTATCTTGTCCAACAGGCAGAACGCGATGGTCAAATTGGTCGCGCCTCGAGCTGCGTCGGCCACGTCAACCTTGATCTCGCGCCAGGCGTTGCTGCCACCGGCAACGTCCTCCTCCCAGACGACGGTATTGTTCACCAGCAGTTGCTTGAAATGGAAGCCCGAGGTTTGCGCCGTGAAGTCGTCCCGCTCACGGAAACGGAGCCGTTGGGGTCCGCCCGGCAAGACCGTGGCCGGTTGGCTGGCCCGGACGAAGTCACCCGCTTGCGACAAGGTGCTCCACGGGTAGCTTAGTTCACCCGGAGTGACCGTGGCGTCGTCATTCAAGATGGCCCAGGCCTGGTCAATGTCGTCCCGCGCTTCTGGGTAAGCCACCACGACCCCATCGATAACTTCATGGTAATCCTCGACAAAGCGGCGCCGGATTTCACCGTAGTACATTAGCGGCAGGAATGAGAGCCGTGCATTGATGCCTTTGGCTCGACTCTGGAGATTACGGATGACAGAGGGCGTAAAGAATTCACGGTTGGCGTAGAAGTCATCAATCACCCAACCGGTCAGGTTGGTATGCTGGAGCGAGAGGCGGGCGATTTCCTCTGCCCAACGCCCATAATCCAGCCGAAAAGGCTCGGAATAGAGGCTGCCCTCTTGCGGCGGGCTCTCGGTAGGCGGGACCAGGTAGACCCAGACCTGGAGTTTCGCCTGGGCCGCTTTGGGTAGGAACAACTTCAGGTCGTCCCAATCCGTTGCCGCGTGCCACACCAGCCAGTAATAGGTCGTGACGTGAAGCTCCTGCAGCCGGGTCAGCAGGGTGTCGCAGTCGACATGACCGTTCGCTAGACGCGGCTCAGAGTCGTAATCAGCGAAGTGGAGGGTTGGGCGAGCCGGCCGGGCGGGTGCTCTATCTTGGGCGCAGACCACCCCCGCGATAGCGCAGAGCAGTACCAGCATCAGCAGCCTGGTCATGAGCCTGCCTCATCGGTCCTCTACTTGCGCTGGTGGAGGCCGATTTGGTTGCCGTCGGGGTCTTTGATCGCGAACATCCGGCATGGCGGGAACTCCATCACGTCGAATGCGAGGGGCACATTGGCGGCCTTGACGGTCTTCAGCGACGCATCGAGGTCGGCGACCTCAAGCGTTAGGCTGGCTTGGGGCTTGCCGTCCGGCATGGCATTGGAGATCGCAAGCGCCTGGCCGGCGATGTCATATTCTATCCACCACTGGCCAGGGGCGAACTCCAATTGGAAGCTGGTCTTCAACCCGAGCACATCTCCGTAGAACTTCCGGGCGCGGTCGATGTCGGTGACTGGGTAGAAGACAAAGGCGATTTCTTTGATTGGAATGCTCATAAGGATTTGGTGTTTGCGCGGCCGCAGTTTTTCGGCGCTGCGCCGCTGAGGGAGAATTGCTTTTGGGCTCCGCTCATCATGACCAGATGTTGCCAAAGGGCCGCTTCACTGTCAAGGGGCAATTCTCGCCAGTTTCTGGGCGGGTGGAGGGTGCTAAACAGTACCCCGCGCACGAAGACCAGCGATGCCATAGGAGCGCAGCCTTCAGGCTGCAGAAACCCACGAAAATCCAGTAGCACCGGAACGCTCCTTAGCTCATCCAACCAGGTTCAACTATGGAGCCGGCGCGGAAAGCTCCCAATCATTGCCAATCTTCTTCATTAGCAACCTCTCGGTATGGGTATCCGTCCGATCCTCGAATGTGGCGGTTACCACGACCGTATCATAGGCTTGAACCTCGCGGTTGAGCACGCGAACGGATTTGATATTCATAACCTCGTCCATGGCCCTGATCGTGGCCTCGCTCTCGGGCTTGCCGCCAAGGTCCTCTTCCATCTGTTTCCGTACTTCGCCCGTGGCGCTGGCGAGCAAGGCTTTCAAGTCGCCATTGTTGGCGGCCCAGAGGGAAGTTTGGAGCACCGCGTCGGGGCTTGCATACCCCGCAAAAGCCCACGAGTCCCGCGGCCAATAATCCGCGGTGGCTGCGCTGGGATTCTTGAGGCTGCTTTCCAGTGCCGCTCGAGCCTGGCGGTTCTCCTTGCGAGTGGTTTCGAGTTCTTGGCTTTGCTGGCGCAGAAGGCCCGCTTCGCCACGCAGACGGAGCAATTCCCGTGACTGGTCGTCCGATAGAGACGGCGCACTGTTAGCTTGGGCGACGAGATTTGACAATTGCGCGTTCTCGGCGACGAGGCCAGCCATTTGCTTCAACTGCTGTTCCAGGGCCTTATGCTCTTCCCCCAGTTTAAGCCGGGCCTGATGTTCAACCGCCAGCCATATCGCCAGACCGATGACGGCTGCCACGCAGGCACCGCTGGTTATGACGCTGTTCGTCTTCATGGCCTTGCTTCGCTCCGCTCTATGCTGCCGTGGTTCGTCAGGCGTCCTTTCTATTGTCCCGGTAGTATAACCAGGTCGCCCTCTCTAAATTCATTGGTTCGGGTAACCCCAGCCAGCCGGTAAACGACCGTCAGATGCTTCACCTGCCCAAATTCGGGATCGCCTTTGATGTTGTTGCTCGCAACCGCCTTGAGTTCATCACCGCGAATTCTCTCCCTGAGCTCTGCTGCCACATCCATGTTTGTCCTGTCGGTCCCATACTCAGCTTTAACAATTTCAAGCTGTGATCCGTTTGAGGCCAGTCCGCTATTGCTTATTGTTGCCTGGCCAGCTTTTTGCGTCTTGAGATTATCCTCCCGCGCAGCGCGGACCTGGCGGGTATCCTCGCGCAGGGTTTCGATCTCCTTGGCTTGCTGACGAAGCGACTCCACCTCGCCGCGGAGGCGGATTAATTCCTTCGCCCGCTCGTCCGGCACCGATAACGCCTTCAATTGCTCGTTACGCCCGGTTTGCGGACCGTTCGCTTGGGCAACGAGATTCGACAACCGCTGGTTCTCAGCGAGGAGTTCATCCATGGGGCTCAACTGTTGGAGCAAGGTCTTGTTCTCCTGGTCCAGTTGGAACCGGGCTTGCCGCTCGACCGCTACCCAAATTGCCAATCCTGCGGCTGACAGGATGCAGGTGATGTTGAGCGTTGCGCTGGTTGTTCTCATCGCGTGGCGGCTGCCCTCTATGCCGCTTCCCGTTTAGTTAGACATTACCGCCGGCAAAACGTCACAGTGAATTGCCGCCCGATGCGGCAATCCCGAGGCCGTCCGATTCTCCAGCAGTGACGCCCCGGCCTCCTCCCCCCTAGTGCTTGAAGTTCAGACCTCGCTGTAATTCCAGTTCGCTATCGAACTGTCACTATCCATTGTAGGAGACGAGGTGACGAGTCTCTGATTAGAATGCACGGCACGCGAAGAAAGGAGATCAGAGACTCGTCACCTCGTCTCCTACAATGGTTGATGCGGCGCCACGCGCGCTTTCACCTCGGCCGGCATGTCAAAGACCGCACCAGGCGTGAGGTCCCATTGCGCGTTCGTAATGGTCAGTACCTGGGGACCGCCGGTTAGCTTATAACTCTGACGCGTGGGCAGCATCCAGTCGCCGAAGCGGCGATAGTCGTCGAAAGTCGCCAGCAGCCTAAGCGAGCCGCCAGTCCGTTCATCGTTGGTGTGCCGCGCCCGCAACAAGCCCGTTTGCAGGTCGTAGAATTCCACGAACACCTCCCCGCTTTGACGAACCATCAGCAGTTCATAGCACTCGTGCCCCTCCAAGGTGATAGTTCCCAGGGTGTCCAGGCTACGAAGAGACTCGGGCGCATGGAGAGCGGCCAGGAACTGCCTCTCGGCCAGTTTTTGCGCGAGGTCGTTGCCGGCAGCCAGCTTGATTTCCTTGCCATCGATCCGCCAGCAGTGCTCACCGTCACAGCCTTCGCGATAAAGGCCTTTCGGGGTGGGCAGGGTGAACGAGAAGCGGTTGGGTGGCGCCGTGAAGACCTCGACCGTGTTGGTGAATCCATGGGCCCCGGGCACCCCGTAAAGGCCGGAAAGCATGAGCGCGGTGTGCTTCCGCAGTGCCTCACTCCGGCCGCAGGCCGTCACGAATCTCTCGATTACCTCACGCGCGGGGATGGCCGCCGGCTTCAAGAGCGGCAACGGCGTCGGCACTGCCTTGAGCTTTGAAACGGGTATACGCGCGCCGTTGACATCGAGGCGCACCTCGCTGGCTTGAATCGAGTAATGTTGATCCCCTACCTCGAACTCCATGCGGTATGGCAGTTTAAGGCTCGGCCCCACGCGCCGGAAATCCAGGTAGGTCGTCCGGATATTGACCAACGCGTCATCGGTTTCGAACGGGTAGATCGTGCCGGCGAGCATGCCGCTTTGCACGTCGTAGAACTCGAACGCGTACTCACCAGAAGGGAAGACCAGCACTACCCGGTTGCAGTCGCGGTCGGCAAACCGCTCGACGCCCAGGGTGCGGGCGAATGAAAGGTCGCGGCGGAAGCAGAGCGATGAGAATTTGTCGAGCAACCCGCGCATGAATACCTCGTCCGCCCCATGCAACGGCTCAACGTTGTTGTCAAAGTCCACCAGCCAGCCCGTCGTCCCGTCGTAGCCGCACTCCGCCTGCCGTTTCGCAAGGAAGGGCACTTTGAGAAATCCAAAGAACGCATGGTGATAGCTGAACAAGCAGTAGAACCGATCGGGCGCCTGGAAGAGAAACTCAATGGGTGCCTTCGCTTTCAGGGAAGGCAGGCTGACCTCGCCTTTGAACGTCAGACTCTGAACCTGTCGCAAGGCCGCGGTGCCGCCGATCGCCTCAATATGCCGCTGCAGGAGTGCCTCGGGGCTGGGCAGGTCGGGCGTCGCCGCCTGGAGTGTCGCCGAGACCAACACGATGGCGGTCATCAGTCTCAGGGCCTGTTTCGCAACCCGATTCCGGGAGGGCGAGTGTCCCCGCGAGCCCAAACTTCCTCGGCCAGCGCTGGAAAACAGGGCTCGCGAGGACGCTCGCCCTCCCATACGGGCAATTTTCAAACAGGCTTTCAAAGGCCGACCAAACCTCCCGCTCACTGGCCCGGTGTGAATCGTTATCATGTTCGTTCTTCAGGGGTCGATTCTTGGGGACGCACACCAATCCCGCAACGGCATAATCTGCGTGTTGCGAAAAGGGCTCGCTTGTTTTATCTGAAGTGGCGAGGCTCCGGCGAGGCCCAGAGGATGTTCTGGTGCAGGTGGGGAGCAATCGGGGGCCAGAGGCTCGGCTGTTTGGAGCCTCCCCTCGAACTTGCCCCGTGTCGGGGGTTCTGCTATCCAACGCAGCAATGATTAAAACAGGTTCTGGTCCCGTCTAAGGCGCATGGCAGTCGCGCCTTCCTCGGCACCGCGCGCAAGCGTCGATGGCAAATTCTTCCGCCTCGGCGAGAGGAAATTCTACGCCAAGGGTGTGGTGTACGGCCCGTTCGCGCCGAATGCAGCCGGCCAGCCATTCGCCTCGCCGGAGCAGACGATCAGGGACTTTGCGCAAATCCGCGAACTGGGGGCCAACCTCATCCGGGTTTACCACGTCCCGGCCAAGTGGTTTCTCGACCTGGCCAGCAAGCACCAGCTCGCGGTGCTCGTGGACATCCCTTGGAACAAGCATCTCTGTTTCCTGGACTCTCCCGACCGGCGAGCCGAAGCGCGGGAAGCGGTGCGTCGGGCAGTATTCGCTTGCGCCCGCCATCCGGCGGTCTTCGCGTTCAGCGTCGTCAACGAGATTCCGCCCGACATTCTGCGATGGAGCGGCGCCCGGGCGGTCGCCCGTCTCATTGATGACCTTGTCCAGGAGGCTAAACGGGCGGACCCGGAGTGCCTGTGCACCTTCACGAGTTATCCGCCCACCGAATATCTGAGCCCGCAGAGCGTGGACTTCCTCTGTTTTAATGTCTATCTGCACCAGCGCCAGCCGTTCGAGAGTTACCTGGCGCGCTTGCAGATGCTTGCCGATGGCAAGCCTTTGCTGCTGGGCGAGTTCGGCATGGACTCGCTGCGCGAAGGGGAGGCGTGCCAGGCGGAGACTCTGGAATGGCAGGTCGAGACCGCCTTCCGCGGTGGGTTGGCCGGCACGGTGGTGTTTACCTATACCGACGACTGGTGGCGTGGCGGGCGGCAGGTTGACGATTGGAAGATGGGGCTGACCACGCAAGACCGGCAGCCGAAGGCGGCGTTTCGGACCGTGCAAAGGGTGTTCCGCGCGGCACCCTGCTTCCCCCTGCCGCGCTTTCCCAAGGTCTCTGTAGTGGTAGCCAGCTACAACGGCGAACGCACGGTTAAGGCTTGCCTGAACTCGCTGGAACGGCTCAATTACCCGGACTATGAGGTGATCCTTGTGGATGACGGCTCGACCGATGCGACGCGGCAAATCGCCCTCGCATATCCCAACGTCCGCTATTTTCGTCATGAGAAGAACCTGGGCCTTTCGGTGGCGCGCAATACGGGCATTGCGGCAGCGAAGGGCGAGATCGTCGCCTTCATTGACTCTGATTGCCGGGCGGACGAGGACTGGCTGTATTATCTGGTGGGCGGTTTGCTGGGGAGCGCATTTGCCGGCGTGGGAGGGCCCAATCTCCTGCCCTCGGAGGACTCGCTGGTGGCCGTGGCGGTCATGGCTTCGCCGGGCGGCCCGGCGCATGTCATGCTGACCGATCGCCAGGCGGAGCATATTCCGGGTTGTAACATGGCGTTTTACAGGTGGGCGCTGGGTCAAATCGGCGGGTTTGATCCGATTTTCCACCACGCGGGCGACGACGTGGACCTTTGTTGGCGCCTCGACCAGGCAGGCCTGAAGATCGGTTTCAGCCCGGCGGCCTGCGTTTGGCATCATCGGCGCTCGACCATCGCCGCGTATTTGAGACAGCAGCATGGTTATGGTGAGGCGGAAGCCCTCCTAGTCCGCAAGCACCCGGAGTATTTTAATTCGTTTGGCGGCAGCCTCTGGAGGGGCCGGATTTACACCACCGCCAAATTCCACGACCTGGTCCGGCCGCCGATCATATATCGGGGGCTATTCGGCAGCGCCAGCTACCAATTCCTCTACGCCTCCCAGCCAGCGTTCAACCTGATCGTCTGCACCACGCTGGAGTATCACCTGCTGGTGACGCTGCCCCTTTTAGTGATATCAGTGACCTTCCATCCGCTGCTGCCGATGGCGATCGCCAGTCTGCTGATTTCGCTGGGCGTTTGCGCGGCGGCGGGAGCGCAAGCGGCACTGCCCAGAACGAAACGGCGGTGGTGGTCACGTCCACTGGTGGGGCTGCTTTTCTTCTTGCAGCCGATTGTGCGCGGTTGGGCGCGCTACCAGGGCCGCCTCGCGCCGCCGCCCACTCTGTTGGCGGCGCAGCACACGCTTGATTCCATCGCGCTACGCAACAGCAAACAGCCGCTGCACGAGGTGCAATACTGGGCCGAGCAGCGCTTCGACCGGCTGGCTTTGGTGGCCGATATTCTGCGACGGCTGGACCAGCAAGGCTGGCCGAACAAGTCCGATGCCGGTTGGAGCGACTACGACGTCGAACTTTATGATACCCGGTGGAGCCGGCTGCAGCTCACCACGGTGGTGGAAGAGCAGCCCGAGAGTAAACAACTGATCCGCTGCCGCCTGCGCGGGCGCTGGGCGCTGCGCAGCAAGCTCGCCTTCTGGACGCTGTGTGGGCTTGAGTTGCTCGTCTGCGGCCTGGTCTGGCCCCGGCTGCCCTGGGTCTGGTCGCTCTTGCTGACCCTGCCGCTGTTTGCCTGGTTCCTCCGCGGCCAGCAACGGAACCTGCAAAGCATGCTCGTCGTGTTCCTGGACGCCCTGGCTGGTGAATGGCATATGACCAGAATTCAGCCCACCCAGGCCCGTCAGTCCCTGGCGGAACCGAAGGGCGCGCCCTGATTGCCTTCGTCAATTCGGCACGCTAGGTTGGGACCGGTATCACTATGACTCAGTATCTTGATCTGTTGCGCCATGTACTGGAGCACGGGAAGTTTAAAGCCGACCGCACCGGGACGGGGACTTACTCGGTCTTCGGAGCCCAGGCGCGCTTTCCGCTGGCGCAGGGATTCCCGCTGCTGACCACGAAGAAGCTCCATCTAAAGTCGATCATTCACGAACTGCTTTGGTTCCTCCGGGGGGATACGAATACCAAATACCTGCACGAGAACGGGGTGACGATTTGGGATGAGTGGGCGGACAAGGACGGGAACCTGGGCCGGATATACGGCGCGCAATGGTGCGGCTGGCGCGTCCCGGACGGCCGCTCGATCAACCAGATTGACCGGGTAATTGATCAAATCCAGCAGCAGCCTGAGAGCCGCCGGTTGATTGTCAGCGCCTGGAATGTCGGCGAGTTGGATCAGATGGCGCTGGCGCCCTGCCATGCGTTGTTTCAATTCTACGTGCAGGACGATGAACTCCACTGCCAGCTTTACCAGCGCAGCGCTGACGCGTTCCTGGGCGTGCCGTTTAATATCGCCTCCTACGCGCTGCTAACGATGATGGTGGCGCAGGTTTGCAGGCTGCGGCCCGGCACTTTCGTCCACACCTTCGGCGACCTCCACCTTTATGCTAATCATGTCGAACAGGCGCGGCTGCAGCTCACCCGCCAGCCCCGCGCTCTGCCGGAGATGAAACTGAACCCGGCGGTTAAGAATATCCACGACTTTCAATATGCCGATTTCGAGCTGACCGGCTACAACCCGCATCCCGGCATCAAGGCGCCGATTGCGGTGTGAATCCATGCGGCCGGAGAACACAGACGAATCAGCACGGGGAGGGTTCTTTTTTCATTGGGACGTGGGGTTGCCACCATAATCGGCGCCGTTCCTGGTTTGTTGGTATTATTTGCCGAGGCACTAGCTCGGCCGCATCCTTCCCACCATACCGCTCGCCTCAGTCGATTCGGTATTAGACAACTCCCTGCCCGTGCCTCAGCTAAACGCTTAGACCCATTTCGGGAAGGCACCAATGGATTCAAACGGCATCATCGGGCCATATTAGGGCGATGATGCTAAGCAGCAAGAATGAGGCATTGATTGCTTTCAGGCGCATAACGGTCGCTTGGGTTCTGAACGGCCTTCTGCCTGGCACCCTCGTGGCAGGTTTCAGCCCCACCTCCTCCGGCAATCCATACCATCAAATCGTAGAAAGGAACCTTTTCGGATTAAGACCGCCGCAGCCGCCGCGCGTGGAACCACCGCCAGCTCCCTTGCCCAAGGTGATGCTTACCGGCATTACAACCATCCTTGGGAACAAACGTGCGTTGTTGAAGATCCAATTCCCCGCCCAGCCATCGAAAAAGGCGAAGGAGGAATCATGCATCCTGGCTCAGGGCCAAAGGGACGGTGTCATCGAGGTACCGGAGATCAACGAAAAGACCGCCCAGGTCAAGCTGGACAACTCCGGCACGCTCTCGGTGAT
>Ga0073936_10007253_pt1 | contig 14363 bp, 13 predicted proteins | sample AliMusrvi5mmetaG_FD_87041 | JGI IMG/M metagenome (GOLD analysis project Ga0073936, IMG submission 87041) | Freshwater lake bacterial and archeal communities from Alinen Mustajarvi, Finland, to study Microbial Dark Matter (Phase II) - Alinen... | ecosystem: Environmental > Aquatic > Freshwater >... | reverse complement strand
GCGAACCCCACACGGGGCGTTAGCTCAGCTGGTAGAGCACTTGCATGGCATGCAAGGGGTCAGCGGTTCGAATCCGCTACGCTCCACTTTCCTTAAATCGCCTACGGGCGTAAGGATTCCAAGGGTTTCAGATCTCCAGAAAGGAGAGCACTGTGTCCTAAACCGTGTCCTAGTGTTTTCTCACGGTTTCGACTGCGGGCTGGCATTGCGAGTGAAAGTGCCTGGGCGGATGCCGCTTACTGCGGGCGGGCACGATGCGCTTACACACGGGAAACCGGTCCGGGAAAACCGATCCGGATGATGGAGCCCGCGAGCGCCGGGGGGGCCACCCGCTGCGGATTGTCGACTGCCGGCAGGCGGAAGGCATGCGGGGTTTCCGGTCCGGCGTTCACTTGTATCGGAATCCTTGGGAAGAAATCCGCGGCTCCAACAAGTTCCGGCTTCGCTCCGGCGGCGTCATGAGGCTGGAATGGACGTATCGGATCCGCAGACGGATTTCACCGCCTGTGAGTTCTTGTTCACCCGCTCCTCTTCCCCAATGCCTGCCTTTCCGAAAGCCGCCACCCAGTCCATGCCGGACGCACGGACTGCAATCCCACCCGAGTCACCCCATGACCGAATCACCCAAGTGACCAACGAAGCTTGGCTACTCGGCCGCGCCAACCGATTCGCCGCGCACCGAACAAGCCCCCTCCCCGCTCCTCACCGAAAAAGACACCTGCGCCTACCTCAGGGTCAGCGAGCGCAACCTCTACTGCTGGCGCATGGCTGGACTGGTCCCATACTTCAAGATCGGCCGGGCGGTCAGATTCCGAAAATCCGAGGTGGACGCGGCGCTGGCGCGGATGCGGCTGGGGGGAGGTTGGCACTATACGCAATCCGCGCACAGCAGTTCTGCCCGCAAGAATACGGTTTTGACGGCGCTCTCCTGAAGGTCTGGGGGGGGTAAACCCTTCATTTCCCGCTCTTTGTTCGATTATCCATCTTGCAAAGCATCTGGCAATTGCCCGGCTCGGTCTTTCCCCCTTGATGCCACGGAATAATGTGGTCGGCTTCCATGCCGTCGATTTCAAAATGCTTCTTACACGCGGGGCATATACCCTTCTGCTTTGCGAAGACTTTCTGCCTGGTCTTTTCGTCAAACGCGCGGAGGTTCAAACTCCTCTCATTGCCGGTCAAAAGGTATTCATAAATGCCTCTTTTGCTGTCCACTTCGTCATCGTCGATTAGCACAATGATGCGCTTCTCCAGTACCGCCGCATTTAGCTTGTCGTCCTTGTGCTTGTTGTAGAACGCGCCCCACGGCAAACCCTTCATCAGCTTTGCTCTCGCGCTGCTCTGGTTTGGAAACACACGCTTAACCCAATCGAAGACACCCTGCCAATATTGCCATAGCTCTTGCGCGTCTGTGTCGTGCTGATGCGCACTCATATAGCTCTCAATATTTCCGCCGGAGCACCAGTCGAGGGCTACTTCAAACACTTCTTGCCGAATCGATGAACCGCTCACCAGCTTGTCCCGTCCGTCCTGAACTGCTGGAGCGCCAGTTTTAGAAAACCACCTCTTCGCGTCGGCGAGCCAAGGCCCCGTGTAAATTGCGTTGCGCAATTCCTGATCGCTCAACTTCTCGCCAGCGATATTGATGATCTTGAACCAATCGAGTTTCTCGTCTTCAGACCCATCGCACACATACACCGAAAGTTCGTAATCCAGAATCTGTCTTTGTTTCTCCGTCGTTAGGTTGTTAAAGAACCTTGGCGACCCTTCGATCACCACCGAGAAGTCGCCGCTGACATACTGGCAAATGCTAACGGTGCGCTGCTGGCCGTCCATTAATTCGAAGCCATTGCCCGCCACAGCCCAATACATCGTGTTCAGCGGGAAATTCTGCCGCACAGTGTTAATGACTTCGTTGCGCTGTTTTTCCTTGTATATGAATTCCCGTTGAAAGGCCGGACGGATGTTCAACTTGCCGCCATATCCAACAACACCGCTTTCGCCCCCGTCGTGATAGCCAGCAACAACGTCGCTAACTTTGATGTTTTGCATAAAGATTTTCATGCTTTACCCTTTCGCTTGATAATTATTCTCGAATAGGGACAACGCGAATTCCCGTCTTTGGTAATAGCAATGTCCGTTCGGCCCCGATGATTCTTTGTTACGCCAATTTCCTTGCCCAAGTTACCAAAAGGTATGCCGATGACTTCAAACTGATCGGGATTATATTTATCCAGAAACGTGTCTGGCACACCGATTAAGCCATCATAGTCGCAAGGAATTTCCGAAGCCTTGCCGACTTCAATCGCGTCGAGGTTGTCGTATGTCGGAAATTCAGCGGGCGTGTATCTTTTGAAGAGCGGGATTTTCTCGTGCCGGGTCGATCTTTGGATGTCAATGTTTGTGAACCAACGCACACCTTTGACGCGGATATATTTGTTGCCGCCATCATCCACTCGCACACTGGCGGCCTGCAGCGGATAATAATCCGGAACGCGAAATTCGCGGTCGCCGCTATGAATACTTTCACCAAGCCAGACCTTGTTGTCTTTTATCAGTTTAAAAATCTCTTTGTAATGAACGGCGGTGAGGCTGCCGATAATAAGAAATTGTTTTTCGTGCTTCACCAACTGCAACACATATTCGCGGAATAATGAAAAAGGTGGGTTGGTGAAAATGATGTCCGCCCGCCTCAACAGTTCGATGCATTCACGGCTGCGGAAATCGCCGCCATTGTATTCGCCATCGCCCTTGAGCGTCCATGCTGTGTTGGCATCATGCTTTAGCAGAAACTCAACGTCAGTGATGTCGGTTGTGCCACGTCGCTTCTGATCCGGGACTTTGTTGATTTCTATCGCATAGGGTTCTTTTCCTTCCGGCTTCAACCCCTCGATCTCGAATAACGGCAGTTGACCGCCGACAATGGGCGATTTCTTGTAGCTAGTGGCGGTAAGCCTCTTGAGGCCAAGCGCGTTAAAATTGAGCGCAAAATATTTGAAAAAATTGCTCTCGTAGGGATCATCACAGTTGCAGAGAATTGACTTTCCGCGTAGCTGCGTCTTGTAGTGCTTCATCTCATTTTCAATATCGACAAGCTGAGTATAGAATTCGTCCTGCTTGGCTTTCTTGGCGGCGCCCATCCGCTGATTGCCAGTGGAATCACGTGTTGCTTTTAGTCTTAAACTCATTAGGAATCACTTTCTAAAATTAACAAATAGTCTGTCGCCTTTACCGGATTGGTTGGAGGACAGGCCCCATCGGCGAGCGCCATCATACGCGATTGTCCTGGATCGTTCTTGGTGCCCAAGCTGCAACAGTGACTACCAAATCCACAAATCATCGCGCGGAGCTTTACCGTATTGCCGTCCCGCCCGCAAGCAGCATTCGTTAAGAATTCCAGATTATTTCACCGGGCTTGCCGCTGGGCGAATCCAGCCCCCAGATCGGGATGAAGGCTGATCTTGAAGCACGGTACGAACTTCCCTGACTCATTGCGAAACGGCTTTCCAGGGAGCGGGACAAGGGTGCGGAGCAGTTTTTCGAGCCGCTGGACGTTCTTGCGCACGCTTTCGTGATTGCTGGCGCCGCTTGGCGGGTTTCGGAAAGACATGTCGTCCGCAATCGCCGCTTTGAGTGCATCGGGCCACGACTGCGGTGAATGCCTTGCTCGCCATTTCGCTCCAGAATGCCCCAGGATCGACCGGGCGGCCTTTCCGCTACATGGTGCCAGCCGGAGGCATGAAGGCTCCCATGCGGCATCTGGAGCGTTCTGGAGGGGCGTTCGCTTGAACAAGCGCTGAGTCAGGATTGCGGATCGCGTCGAGGTGTCCAGTGGTAGGGCACGGGAACGGGGGGCCACCGGCTGAGGGTCGGGCGGGGAAATCCGCGGTGGATCCGCAGGGCGAGCGGGGTTTCGGGCGCCCGTGCCATGGCTGAAATGCGAGGGGGAAGACGATCCGAATTCCTTAGGCAGGCTAAGGATTGGGCGTCGGCAGCCGGCGTTGCGGTCCCGGGGGGCGGGGGAAGTTGTCCACAAGGTTCCTTCGCGAGAATGGGCCCGGAGGCAGCTCGTCGGAGCGAAGGGTTCTTGTGGGCAACTTTCCCGTGGCTGGGAGGCGGTGCGGGGCGTGCCGATCAGCTTGAGTCCACTGCCACCGCTGGCAGGTCGTCGGGTGCCCGGTGAGACATGGACGGCCCGAAGTCCCGACGCGCACTGCGGCGCCAAGGGTGCCACCTGGAGATTGATCAGCATTTCCGAAATTGCTTCTCTAGCGGGCAGGCGGCATGGCAAAGGGATTGGGGCGAATTGTCTTGCTAGGGGTTGGACGGGGGCAAATCGTGTCATTCAATTCATCCTGAAGACATGAAAACGCTCCCCCGCTTCCTCCCGTTGGTCGCCGCGCTGGTCACCTTCACCACCCCGGCTTTCGCAGATTTCAACATGAGCTGGATGAGCATCGGCAACGCCGGCAATTTGGCGGATCCTGCTGACGGCGACCGATACACAGAAGGGATTCAGCATTACGGTGCGGTGGATCACGCCTACAACATCGGCACCTACGAGGTGACCAACGCGCAATACGTGGATTTTCTCAACGCCAAGGGCGCTATCAACAGCGGCGGGATTTACCATTCGGGCATGGCGGGGTATGGCATCACCCAAAGCGGCAGCACCGGCAGCTACAGCTACAGCGTGACGAGCGGCTGGGAGAACCGGCCGGTGGTTTACGCAACCTGGTTTGACGCGGCCCGCTTCTGCAACTGGATGGGCAATGGCCAGGGCGACGGCAGCATGGAGACGGGAGCCTATACTCTCAATGGTGCCACCAGCGGCATTATCACAGTAAACCTGGAAGCGATGGTTTACATACCCAGCGAGAACGAGTGGTACAAGGCAGCGTACTACAACGGCACCACCTCGACCTATTCGCTCTATCCCAACGGGCGGAACGGGTTCGCCGCGACGGACGCGAATTTTATGAATACTGGACTAGCCGATGTCGGCTATGGCGCGGCTAGTTCTTACGGCACCTATGGCCAGGGCGGCAACGCCTGGGAGATGAATGACGCCGTCATCTCCGATCCGACGTCGCGGGGGCTCCGCGGGGGCGGCTGGCACGACCTGGACAACATCCCCGTCACCATGGCCTCCTCGTTCCGCAGCTGCGTCGTCCCGTCGAACGGGGGCAACAGCGTCGGCTTCCGCGTTGCCAGTGTGCGAAGTCCGTTCGTCTCCACCGGCGTGGCAAGCGGGATAACAGCGGCAACCTCGATCCTTCAAGGTACGGTGGACCCGAATGGATTCACAACAACCGCAAAATTTGAATACGGCCTGACCGCCGCATACGGTAGCACGGCGGATGTGACGCTTGCGCCAAACGATGGGTTTGGCGCGCAGGCGGTGAGCGCGGGCATCAGCGGATTGCAGTCAAGGCAAATTTATCATTACCGCCTGACCGCCACCTACGTGGGCGGCATCAGCGCGGGTGCGGACATGACGTTCGCAACATTCAATGTACTCGCCGTCACAGCGGTCCACGGCACGGTATCCGGTGCGGGACAGCATGATGCGAACTCCACGGCCGTTCTCACCGCCACCCCAGATCCCGGCTACGTGCTCAGCAAATGGACCGGCGATGCCACCGGCAAGGCCAACCCGCTTTCCGTCGTGATGGACTCGGACAAGACGATCACGGCGGTTTTCGGGCCGGACGGGCGCGACCCCGATGGCGACGGGCTGTCGAATTTTGAGGAAATTGTGGTGTACGGCACCAACCCGAACGTCGCCGACACGGACCACGACGGCTACCTTGACGGCTACGAAGTGCAAACCGGCCATTCACCGCTCGACATCGCCGACCATCCCCCGCTCGTGGCCGAGGCGCGCACCGCCATCGAGTTCACCTTTCCCTCGGCGGTTGGCACGAGCTACCGGATTGAAGCCTCGCTTGACTTGGCAACCTGGGACACCGTGGAAAGCGGCATCGCCGGCAACGGTGCGATAGTCCAACGGTTCTACACGACCCGCTACATGCCCAAGCGCTATTTCAGGGTGGCGGAGGAATAGTCGTGAGGCGCAGACCAGTTGGGCCTTTTGAAATCAACCACCATTTCGCAGCCTTCCGGTTCGACCACCGGCTTTTGCAACAGCCTTTGGCACGGCCTACTCCCGGCCGGCCTCGGAGTCCTTGAAGGGGTCATGAAACGGCATCCGCTGCCAATTTGTTAAGATGCATGAATTGTTTTTCTAACGCCTCAACCCGCCTCCGCGTAGGACTCCGCAGAATTTGCTGGCCTCCTGCTTTCCGTGAAGCGACCATCCCCACTGATCAAACATAAGCCATGAAACCGTGTCCCCCGCTAGCGCAGATCCGCTCCGTGATTCCAGAGACTCACGCAGTTGGGGAGAGCAGTCCGCCTCATCGCAAAACCCGCTGGCCCGGACCGTTGGTGATCCTTTGCTGTTTGGTGAATCTCACAATGGCCGACGAGCCGGCAATTTCCGAGGTTCGGAAAAATGCCGAACAGGGAAACGCCGCGGCCCAGCTTCTTCTGGCGCTTTACTTCGACACGGGAAATGGAGTCCCAAAGAATGAGGCGGAGGCGGTCAAGTGGTATCGCAAAGCTGCTGATCAGGGGAATGCCCGGGCTCAGATCCTGCTAGCAGGTCGGTACGCCGAGGGGGCGCCAGGAGTTCCAAAGGATGAGGCGGAAGCGGCCAAGTGGTTCCGGAAAGCTGCTGATCAAGGGGATGCGCAGTCTCAATTCAACCTAGGGATTTTCTACAACGAGGGGACGGCAGTACCAAAAGACGACGCGGAGGCCCTCAAGTGGTTTCGCAAGGCGGCTGCCCAGGGTGATGCCGACGCTCAATACAATGTAGGACTTTACTACTTCAGGGGGACTGCGGTACCAAAAGACGACGCGGAGGCATTCAAGTGGTTTCGAAAAGCTGCAGATCAAGGGATGGTCCAGGCTCAGGCCATGGTAGGCCTAGCCTACGTTGCAGGATCAGGAGTCTCAGAGAACAAAATATTGGCCTACATGTGGTTTAACCTTGCGGCGGCAGCAGGCGATGAAGATGGCAGGACAGGCCGTGACGGCTGCTCCAAATTCATGACACAGGAGCAAATCGCTGAAGCGCAAAAGCTGAGTCGGGAATGGAAGCCCATGAAAACCCCTGACCACTGAGTATCAATCGACCCTAAGAGTTGCCGCCAAAACGAATTACTAACAAACAGACCGATGAAAAGCATATTGGCCCTATCACTTTCTCTCCTGTTTTTTTTCCAATCATCAGTCGCAGGCGTATCCGATGCAATTAAGCAGCTCGAAAAGCCAAGTCTCGAGGCAGCCAAGGAGGCGGTGAAGTCCTTGGATGCAATATCATCGGACAAGAACAATTCTGAGAACAAGACCGCCGGGGCTCTCGGGCGCGCGATCAAGAAAGCCTTTGCCGCCGAATTCAATGTCCAGCAGGCTCTCGTTGGCTTCAACAAGGAAATCCAAAACGCCGATGAAACGCAACGCCAGGGTCTGAGATACCTTGAACCCAACTCTTTCGGAACTGTCAACAATATCGCTGCCGAAGCCAGGTTCACTGCCGCGCGGGAAGCTCGATCCAAAGCCATGAAGAAATTCGAGAATGCCAATGAAGCACTTGGCAGGGCCCTGGATGAATTATCCCAAGTATCTGGGAGTTCAAAGCTGACTGCACAGGACCAAGAGATTCTCAAACGTGCTGCCGATGCCATTAAAGCCAGAACCTTCGAACCTTCGGCTGCAGGAGTAGGGGAGATGCGGCAACTTCTTGTAGGCTTGGCCGCCAAGTCCGTCAAGGAATACGCTGCAAAGCAAGACGAGCAACAGGCCAAGATCGCCGATGCTGGGCGCCAGCGCCTCTTGGAAGCTTTGCAGCGCAAATACGATCAGGCGATTAGAAAAGGGAGTTCAAGAGAAATAATGCTATTGGCCGAAGCCATAAGGATGTTCACCGGCGCTCCTGCCGACCCTGCTGCCGACCCTGCTCCCAACCGTGATACCGCACCGGGGGGTGCTTACATCACCAATATCACTAAACAGAATAACGACAGTCTACTGCTGGGAAATGATGCGGTTGTGACGGTAACTGATAAGATCCCTGGCTTGGTGAAATTGAACAACAAATGCGTTCTTTTCAAAGATGGCCCCGACTCCAAGATTTGGATCGAAGACAAGGAAACCTACACGTGCGATGTGGTCCGCGTACCTCAGGTCGGGAAGCCCAGGGATTATTCCTTCGTCAAGGTTATGAAAATCGCGAAAGGCGGGGCGACCATGACCCTTCTCGATGGTAGTATTCTCATAGCGGATGCCATCGGTGAACAAGTGAAGATTTCGGCTCTTCTGCCACCATTGGATGGTCTATTGCTGGACTCTGGGGAGCTCCTGATCCTTGGCGTGGGGATATCCGTCAAGGTTGCAAATTAGCCCTTGGTCGGTTTCAAAGAAGCAATGCCGGGTTCTGGCTAGCAAATAGCGGCCGCCCTCGTCCGACCCGGCGGAACGCAGCTCCCCCGGCACCCCGTATGACCTGCGGAGCGCCGGGGGTTGCGCCTGTCAGCGCGGGATGGATCCCGCGGCATCCTGCCCGGCGCCGGCGTAGGTGTGGCACAGGTGCAGATGCCGTTCCCGCGTCTGGCGCAGGTCGGATTCCCAACCCGGACGCATGCCATCCAGCAGACGCCGGATCACGTCCGGGCCGAAGAACCCGGCCAGGTCTTCGGCAATCCGGCGTTTCAGCTTCAGGGCCGCGCTGTCCCCGATGCCACAGCGTTTGCCGGCTTCGCGCATGGTGCCGCCTTCAATCAGTACCTCGACGACCACGCGGTGACGCGGTGGCTGCGAGGCGAGGAACGACTCCCAGTCCAGGTTGCGCGCGGCTTCCTCGGCGGGGTCCGACTCGCGGTCGTCGCTTCCGAAGGGCGCGATGACATCGTGCAGGGTGCCGTACTCGCCGGCCTCGAATTCAATCTCGTTGTCCAGCGACTCATGGCGCGCCCTGCCGTCGATCTGGCAGCCGGCGCTCATGACATCGCAACGACCGGTGTAGTAGCTGCGGCGGCCGCCACGGGCAGCGCGGGCCGCGTAATACGCGATGTTGCCACCCGTGAACTTCTGTCCGGATTTCTCAGCGTTGTCCATCATCCGGGCGGCCACGAGGGTGGTGTCCTGGACAATCTCCTCGTCATCCTCGCAGCCGATCTTAGGGATCGAGCGTGCGACACTGCGCAGGCGGGGGACGACCTGCTCGACTAACATATCACTCATTCTTGGGCTCATCTTCGTGGTTTCCTTTCGGTTGTTTGTTAGAAAGGCGACCGCACGACGGCCCCCACTCAGGAGCCTGTCGGCGATCGCCGGGGACTTCCCGCCCCCGCCGACGCGGCGGGTGTGGGGAGAGGGGTGAAAACGACAACGCCCGCCGGGTCGCTTGTGGACCGGGCGGGCGTTGGGGGGTGTTAGTTTGTTTGAATCAGGCGGATCTTTGGCGGGATTCCGCGGACCGGGATGCCGGCTCTCGTTGACGTGGCGAGCCTTCGCGTGGTGCAACCATCATGGGCTCACTGATTGCAATCGCCTTAGGAAGGCTAAGGCGGTGCTGGTCGTCTATCGACTCGCTTAGAACCGCGGATGCGGCAGCCAACCGAAGTGGCGGCCGGCGTCCTCGGAAGTTTCGAGGTGCATTTCACACTCGGGCACCTGTGTGCCGGTCACGGTTTCGTGGGCGACTGCCAAGCCTCTTGTTGCCAGAAACACCTTGTATCCCCAGCACCGTCTGCAGAGGTATCCCCAAGCCGTATCGGCAGTGGCAGGTGCTCCACAATATTCACATTGTTCGTTCATCGTAATTTGGGCCTTTCTTTCCCGTGCCTGGTTGTCGCACAGGCTGGCGGGCATGATGCCAGAGTTCATCGGCAACGCGCAGGAGGCGCGCTGTCGCGTGGTGCCGCCGGCGACGGTGCCGGGCGGCCGAAAACGTGGATTTTTGGGCGAACGCGGATCGAGCGGGACGGTTTGTCCGCTCCGGTGGACGGGTGTCCCCCTCATGGCCCCAAATATCCAGGGGTCGATAGGGTCAATGTCATTGCCGCGAAAAAAATGAATTTTTTGGGGCGGGGACCACAATCAGCACGAGCGTGGCACCCATCGGCAGAGCCGTTAGAACCATCGCAATTTGGAAAATCCACCGCGCGTTGCGCCCCTAGGGCGCCGGGGAGAACCGAAGTGAAACACACTACTTCGCCACCGCGCGCGCGCGTATTGCCTATCCTTAGCCCCCCGCAACCCTCACGCCCGTTACCCCCTCTCGGCCGCGAGATTGGCACCGTCGCGGCCGAAACATGCTTTCAATGCATGCTGATGATTACAAACGCATCCTCGCCGGGTTCTTGAAGGTATCGCGATGCGGCTTCCGATAGCAACAGCATGCGGACGCCGGGGCATTCCAGCGGGTCGAGATCTTCGTCAGTCCCAAAGTCCCGGCTGGTCCCACTCCCACAATCTAAAGATATGTGGGATTGTGGGACCAGATCTGCCGTTTGGTCCCGAAATGATTGTGGGACCATTTTGGGATTGTGGGAATCCGTTGGTTTATCAAAGTCCCACACGGTCCCAACTCCCCTTTTCTAACTGTTTCACCGCGTTTTTGGATTTCAGCTTCTCCAAATGCCGGTAAAAGGTCGATTTCGACACGCCCATTTCGCTAGCCGCCAGCGTTTTCCACGCCACCGTTGACGGTTGCGGCAGCAACTCAAGAAGGCGTTCCGGTTTCACTTCCACCTGTCGCCCGGCCTTGCCCTTGGTGCTGGCCATGATCGCATCCTCATGGCACACAACGCAAGTCGTGATGGGTTTTCCCCTGTGATCGATTCCAAGCGTCACCTGGGTCAGGCTGAAAGGCATTGGCTCGCGCAGCGGCAGGTCGCGCTGCTTCGTGACACGGGCGGTGCTGATTGATTCGCCCTCTGGACGACTGATTTCAATTTCCGTATCCACTGCGGCACGCAATGACGAATGCCCGCGTGCTCCTAACGCTTCATTCTTCCCGGAATGGTGGACGATGGCGACATGTGCCCCGGTGGCGGCCCGAACGGCGTCAACCGACGCGACGGCAACCCCCATGTCCGACGCCTTGTTTTCATCACCCCCGCTCATCGCCCTGGCCAGCGTGTCGAGTATCACCAGGCGGCACGGCAGGTTGCTTTGCGCGGCGGCGGCGCTTACGGTGGCGGCGAACCTGGCGGCATGCTCTTGCTCTAGCAGGCTTACGGGCGCGAAGCACAGGAAGAGCGGAGCGTCGGCCGGCAGGCGGTCTGCCCGCTTCAACGCCTCAATCCGGTTTGTGATGCCGTGCGAGCCTTCCAGCGCGACATAGACCACCGCGCCTTTCTCACACTCCATCTCACCCCGAAACGGCGTGCCTGTCACCACACAAACAGCAAGGTCCAACACCCAAAACGATTTCCCGGTGTTGGTGGTGCCATAGGTGACGGAAAACCCGCCTTCGGTTAGCAAGCCTTCAACGAAGTCCCTGGCCTCAATGGTGGCGCCAAGATTGCCGGCCAGCGTGAGTTCGAACGGTTCATTCTGTGGTGGGCTGGCTTGTCGCACGCATTTCGCGTCGGCTCGGGCGTCGCACTGGTCAACAGGCGGAGAATCATCGGCATCCTGCGGCACCGGGTCATGCTCGAACGGCACGGCGGCATTTACCCATTTCCTCACACCCTCTTCACCGTCCCGAATGAGAACCCCGCGAATATCTTTCGGCTCGGCGGCATTCATGGCTCTCCTCCTTTCACGATTGCAACGCTAGCGGCATAGCCTTTGAGCCATGCGGCAACCTTGACGGCGGCGGCTTGTCCGGGCGGGTCGAGGTCAAAGCAAATCGCTACTCGCTTGCCCGTGAACAATCCCGCCCATGCGTGCGAGAAGCCCGTGCCTGGGCTGGCGACACAAGCGGCGGTGCCATCCGCTTCTAACCCGGCTTGAATCAGCGCCAGGCAATCGCTTTCCGATTCCGTTAGGAACACGGTTCTTACCTCGGGCTTGCTCGCCCATTCCATGCGCCAAGGATGCGTTGCCGTGCCGATAATCCACTGAAAGCGCGGGTCAGCCTGGGTGTCAGGGTTGCGCCATTTCAGCCCGTCCCGGTAGCGATAGCAAAGCCAAGTCGGCTTTCCATAAATCCCGGCAGCCAAACCGAGCCCGCTTTCGCCCCAAGATGCGTGCCGTAGCGTTTCGCGGTCGAGTCCAAGGCTGGCGGCGATGCGGTCAACTATCGGATCGCCGCTGTGGAAAGCATCGGTCCAAGCCAGGCGTGCCGCATGGATTTTCTGCCGGTCACTATCTGACAAGACATAAGGCGGCTCGGGTCGCTTGGCGGGCCTTTGCGGTAGTGTGGCGTGCCGTATGGCGGGTCGCGCGGCATCCTGCGGCAGACACACCCCAAGCGCGGCGGCGACCTCTTGCACGGCCTCGGGGAAGTTCGAGGCGCGGCCCATCCATTGCGACACGGCGAACACGTCACCTTTGAAATCGCATGGAAAACACCCGCATGTTTTTCCGTTAGGAAGCACTGCGAAACTCGGCTTTGAATCGTCATGGCATGGACACTTGCCGACAAGACGCGCGCCTCGCTTGTGGAGTTGGACGCCACGGGCGGCCAGGTATTCCGGCAGCCTGGGGCGCATGGCTTCGAGCGTGGCGGAGTCAAAATACCGCTTGCCATTCGCGGTTGAGATGTTATCTCTCCAACAGCTAGTGTTTCCTCCCCCCCGCGTCCGTTCCTGACAGGCGGCCGGGGGCTTTTCGTTAGGGCATGCGTTCACTTGGTGGGCCTTTCCCCCTGCAGTTCCAACGCCTCCTGACTGGCAAGAAACGCCTCGATGCTGGCGACGTTGAAGAGACGCGCCCCGTATTGCTTGCCCTCGCCCTTGAGCGAGACTGTTCGGATTTTCCCGGCCTTACGCAGCCCGAAGAGAATCATGTGGGATAGTCCATAACGCGCCGTGATTTGTTTCTCACGCGCCCATTCAACAAACGGTGTTTGCGGTTTCATGCGCTTTCAGCATGCTCTAACGCATTTGCCGTTTTTCCCTGGCCGCAGGTTACTTGAGGCGGGTTTTCAATAACTTGGGCAGGTGAGGAAGAGTCAAGAACATGCCCTCTGCCACCACTGCGGAAAGCTAGGGCCGCATTTGCAAAACTTGTGGCGGCTTCAGGCTCCTTGAGTGCCTGCAAGTACCTTTCTTTTCCCCCTGCCGCCTTTTTTCCCTCTTTCCGAAAGTTTCTCGGTTCGGTCGCGTTCTTGAAATTTCGAGAAGCGCCGCCAAAGACCTGGCAATTCCCTGAAATTGATTCCCTGGGTGCGATCTCGCTCCATTTGAGCTTCCAAATCGTCCAGAATTTCGCGTTCACTCATGGACGAACCATTCGTACGGTTGTCATGCTCGATATCCAATCTTCGGAAAGCCCTCCACTTCGCCATCATGTCTAGCGCCTTTGTTTCAGGGGACGGTTTCGACGCTCTCAGCAATTTGTCAAGCTTCACAAATCCCACGGCCCCATTCGTAATCACATCGGCCAGGGATGTGCCGCAAGCACGAAGGAATTCGGCTTCTTTGATATATTCATTCTCACCATCTGGGTCCCTATGGCGCAGTTTTCGCAACTCGTTAGAAAGGACCCCGTCGCAAGCCATCCAAAGTTCCAGGGCCCGGATTGCGGTATCGCGCGGCTTTTCCGACTGGCTTGCCATAGCGGCGGCAAGGGTGGCGAGACTCGCGACTGTTGGGAGTCTCCCTACCTGCCACTCTTCAATTTCCCGTGCAATATTCACGAGTGACTTCTCCCTTGCTTGCTGCTCTGCTTCCGTAAGCTCCGTGCAGACTTTCGGCGCGGACTCAGGTTTCGGCTTCGGTGCCGTCTTGCCTGCCTTGCCGGCTTTACGGGTTGTCGGGGATTTGGATGCGGGTTTCATTTCTTTGATTTTCCGAGGGTGGGGAGTTTTTCAATGGCGGAACGGGCGGCGGCTTCGTCGGCGTGTGAGTATATCTGGTGACTCTCGCGGGTGCTGTGCCCGGTCAGGGCCATGCGGTCCTCTTCACTCACGCCGGCATTGCGGAGCCAGCTTGTGAACGTGTGCCTCAGCGAATGAAAACCGCGTTCATAGGTCACCCGTCCCACCCCGGCCTTGCCATCTTCCACGGTGCGGGATGCCTTGCCCCGGTCAACCCCGGCGGCCTGCATGATTTTGTTGAACGTCTGCGAAAGTCCGGTGCGGTCACCAATGCGGGTTTGTGAAAGTGTCTGGAAAACCGGGGCGT
>Ga0073936_10007242_pt1 | contig 14377 bp, 9 predicted proteins | sample AliMusrvi5mmetaG_FD_87041 | JGI IMG/M metagenome (GOLD analysis project Ga0073936, IMG submission 87041) | Freshwater lake bacterial and archeal communities from Alinen Mustajarvi, Finland, to study Microbial Dark Matter (Phase II) - Alinen... | ecosystem: Environmental > Aquatic > Freshwater >... | reverse complement strand
CCTCAGTTAGACTAATCGCCATGGAACTATATTTACTGCCAATCTCCGCTTCAATCTTTGACATGCGGATTAATTAGCCAAACTTTACTAATTTGTCCAGTTTATTTTTGCGGTGTGCCTTAGGTTCTGCCGCCCGGCTCCAAGACGGGACGTCTGAGTCTCATGGCTTCGCAGCAGGCACGTACTTCAGGCCGCCGGCATTGATGCAGAAACGGCGGTCGGTGGGGGTCTTGAAGCCCTCCCCTTCGAAGACGTGACCGAGATGGCCGCCGCAAACGGCGCAGGTTACCTCGGTGCGCACAGCACCCGAGCTGAAATCCTTGCTGAGCCGCACGTTCCGCGCCTTGGCCGGATCATAAAACGACGGCCAGCCGCAGCCCGAATCGAACTTTTGCTCCGAGGAGAACAACAACGCGCCACACCCGGCACAAACATAGGTGCCAGCCCCCTGCTTCTTGAACTCCTCGTACGCCTTGCCGTGGGCCGGTTCGGTGCCGGCCTGGCGCAGGATGCGATACTGCTCGGGAGTGAGTTCCTTTTTCCACTCGGCATTGGTCTTGACCACCTTGAGTGCGGGGTCTGCGGGCTCGTCTTTCATGGGATGTTTTTTGGAATCGCGCGCGGAACACGCCAGCAGTGACAGCGGCAAAGCCAGTAGAACGAGTGTCCGGATTGCGATCATGGGTGTAAGTTCACTGGGGTTTGAGTGATGCCATGTCGATGCAGAAGCGGTATTTCACATCGGCCTTGAGCAGGCGCTCGTAGGCTTCGTTGACATTCTGGATCGGGATGACTTCGACGTCGGCGGTGATGTTATGCCTGCCGCAAAAGTCGAGCATCTCCTGGGTCTCGGCGATACCGCCGATGATCGAACCGGAGAGGCTGCGGCGGCCGATCAACAACGAGAATGCAGCGATTGAGAGAGGCTTCTCCGGCGCGCCGACGAGGGTGATGTTGCCGTCGCGGCCCAGCAGGTTGAGGTAGGCGTTGATGTCGTGTTCGGCGGAGACGCAGTCCAGAATGAAGTCGAACGTGCCGGCCTGCGCCGCCATTTCACCGGCGTTGCGGGAGACGACGACCTCGTCCGCTCCAAGCCGCAGCGCATCTTCCTTCTTGCCGGGCGAGGTGGTGAAGACCACGACACGGGCACCGTGGGCATGGGCGAACTTGACCCCCATATGACCCAGCCCGCCGAGGCCGACCACCCCGACCTTCTTGCCTTTGATGTCGCCCCAGCGTTTGATTGGCGAATACGTCGTGATTCCGGCGCAGAGCAAGGGCGCGACCCCGGCAAGGTTGAGGTTGGAGGGGACGCGCAGCACGAAGCGCTCATCGACAACAATGCTCTTGGAGTAGCCGCCATAGGTGACGCCCCCGAGATGTCTGTCAGGGGAGTTGAAGGTGAGGATCATGTTCGGGCACAATTGCTCCAGGCCATCCCGGCAATTTGGGCAGGTGTGGTCCGAATCGACCATGCAGCCGACGCCAGCTAGATCGCCTGGCTTGAATTTGGTCACGGCGGAACCGACCGCGGTGACCCGGCCGACAATCTCGTGGCCGGGGACAATCGGGTAGACCGTGGGCATGATGTTGCTCCACTCGTCACGCACCTGGTGCACGTCTGAGTGACAGATACCGCAGAAGAGGATTTCGATCTGCACGTCGGCATCGGTGGCATCGCGCCTCTGGATATGGGTGGAAGCCAGCGGCGATGTCGCACTGGCCGCGGAATATGCTTGGGTGTTGTACATAATGTTAGATCCCCGTTATTTTCCGGCGGCGCGCTTCTCCTCGATGGCGGCCTGGGCCGCGGCGAGGCGGGCGACGGGGACGCGATACGGCGAGCAGCTCACATAGGCAAGGCCGAGCTTGTGGCAGAATTTGATCGAGTCCGGATCGCCGCCGTGTTCGCCGCAAATGCCGAGCTTGATGTCCGGGCGGGTCTTGCGGCCCTTGGTCACGGCTATCTCCATGAGTTGGCCCACGCCGGTGGTGTCGAGCGAGGCGAACGGGTTCTTCTTGAAGACCTCGTTCTCGACATAGGGCATGAGGAACGAACCCATGTCGTCACGACTGATGCCGAGCGCGGTCTGGGTGAGGTCGTTGGTGCCAAAGCTGAAGAACTCGGCGGTCTGGGCGATTTCATCGGCGGTGAGGGCGCCGCGCGGGACTTCGATCATGGTGCCGACCTGATAGTCGAACTTGATTTTCTTCTCGGCCATGACTTGCTTCGCCACGCGGTGGACGATCGCGACCTGGAGGTCGAGTTCCTTCTTGAAACCGACGAGCGGGATCATCACCTCGGGTTTCACCTTGATTTTGAGCTTGGCCACATCGGCGGCGGCTTCGAAGATGGCGCGGGCCTGCATCTCGGTGATCTCGGGATAGGCGATGCCGAGGCGGCAGCCGCGGTGGCCTAACATCGGGTTGAACTCGTGGAGTTGCTCGACGCGCTGTTGGATGAACTCGACCTTGACGCCGAGCTTCTTGGAGAGGTCGAGTTGTTGCTCCTTGGCGTGGGGCAGGAACTCGTGGAGCGGCGGATCGAGCAAGCGGATGGTCGCCGGGAAACCCTTGAGCGCCTTGAAAATGCCGGTGAAGTCGGCGCGTTGATAGGGCAATAGTTTGGCCAGCGCCTTGCGACGGTCCGCTTCGTTGGTGGCAAGAATCATCTCGCGCATCGAGTCGATCCGGTTGCCCTCGAAGAACATGTGTTCGGTGCGGGTCAGGCCGATGCCGGTGGCGCCGAAGGCCAAGGCGTTGGCGGTTTGCTCCGGGTCGTCGGCATTGGTACGCACCTGCATGCGGGTGGCCTTGGCGCACCATTGCATGAGCTGGAGGAAGTTCTTGTATTTCTCGGTTTTTTGGGCGGCCTTGTCGCCGTGCAGGAGGCCGGTGACAATTTCGGAGGGAGCGGTCTTGAGCTTGCCGCCATAGACGATGCCGCTGGTGCCATCGATGCTGAGGAAGTCGCCCTCCTTGAAGGTTTGGCCGGAGACGGTGACGGTGCGCTTGTCGTAGTCGATGGCAACGGCGCTGGCGCCGCAGATGCAGACTTTGCCCATTTGGCGGGCGACGAGCGCGGCATGGGAGGAGACGCCGCCCTTGGCTGTTAGAATGCCTTCGGCGGCGATCATGCCGCGGAGGTCCTCGGGCGAGGTTTCGTTGCGGACGAGCAGGACTTTTTCGCCGGCCTCCTCGGCGAGGACGGCGCGGTCGGCATTCAGATAGATCTTGCCGGAGGCGGCGCCGGGGCCGGCGGGCAGTCCCTTGGCGAGGGGCTTGGCCTTTTTGGCTTCGGCGACGTCGAAGATGGGGGCGAGGAGTTGGTCGAGTTGATCGGCGGGGTTGCGCAACACGGCGGTCTCCCAGTCGATGAGTTTTTCCTTCACCATGTCCATGGAGAACTTGAGGGCGGCGGCGGCGGTGCGTTTGCCGTTGCGGGTTTGCAGCATGAATAGCTTGCCATCCTGAATGGTGAACTCGACATCCTGCACATCCTTGAAATGCTTTTCGAGGGTGGCGCGCACCTTGAGCAGTTCCGCGTAGGATTTGGGCATCTTCTTTTTCAGATCCAGCACCGGCTCGGGGGTGCGCACGCCGGCGACGACGTCCTCGCCCTGGGCATTGATCAGGAACTCCCCGTAAAATTCGTTAGTGCCATTGGCGGGGTTGCGGGTGAAGGCGACGCCGGAGCCGGAGGTTTGGCCGGTGTTGCCATAGACCATGGCTTGCACGTTGACGGCGGTGCCCCACTCGGCGGGAATGTTATATTTGCGGCGATAGACGATGGCGCGATCGTTCATCCACGAGCCGAAGACGGCCCCGGCGGCGCCCATGAGTTGGTCCCATGGATCGGTGGGGAAGGACTTGCCGGTGCGCTCTTTGACGAGTGCCTTGAAGCGCTTGACGAGTTCGCGGTTGTTGGCGGCGGTCAGTTCGCTATCGATGATGTTTTCGCCGTGATGCTCGTGCTTGAAGACCTCGATGACGGTTTCAAACGGCTCGTGGTCCTCGCCCTCGCGCTTTTGCACGCCCATGACCACGTCGCCATACATCTGGATGAAACGGCGGTAGCAATCCCAGGCGAAGCGCTCGTTCTTGGTGGCGGCGGCGAGGGCTTGGACGGTGTCGTCGTTGAGGCCGAGGTTGAGGATGGTGTCCATCATGCCGGGCATCGAATCGCGGGCGCCGGAACGCACGGCCACCAGCAGCGGGAAGCCCTTGGCGTCGCCGAACTTGTAGCCCATGAGCTTTTCCATGTTGAGGATGCCGGCCTTGACCTGGGCCTCCATTACCGCCGGATAGGTACGTTTGTTAGCATAATAATAGGTGCAAACCTCGGTGGTGATGGTGAAGCCGGGAGGCACTGGCAAATCGATGCGGGTCATTTCGGCGAGATTGGCGCCCTTGCCGCCGAGCAGCGGTTTCATGCTGCCATTGCCATCCGCTTTGCCGGCACCCCAAGTGTAAACGTATTTGTAAGGTTTGGCAGTGGCTGTGGGCTTGGCTGCGGGGGACTTCTTGGCTGCGGACTTGGCAGCTTGGGGAGCGTTCTTCTTGGCAGTGGTTTTGACTGCCGCTTTCTTGGTGGCCATTGTGGTAGGGGATCAGGTGGTGAGTAATGGGGAGCCGGACGGTGGAAGCAACGCTCTCCATCCGAACCGGCGAGGGCCGGAGGCTATGCAGGAAGGGTGGCCGTTGTCAACGCGCCAGACGCAAAAAATCCATGGCTTTTCACTAAATCCACGCATATCCGCTCGTTGGCGCGGCATGGAATCTGAAAGTCCCGATTGAAAGTTTCGGATTGCGGAATGAACCAATTCAGGGGAATCGCGGAATTTTTTTGCTCGCCGCTTGACACGGATGCCCGTGGGAACGATGGTTATTCCATGCCCATCCAAACCAAAGTCCGCAAAATTGGCAATTCGCTTGGCATCGTGCTGTCCAAGGAGGCGTTGCAAACGCTCAAGGTCGGCGAGGGCGATGTGCTCTATCTAACGGAAGCGCCGGAGTGCTCGCTGCGCATCACGCCCGAGCGGCCGGGGTTTGAGGACGTGATGAAAGTCGCGGAAGAAGGCATGAGCCGGTATCGCAATGCGCTGAGGGAACTGGCCAAATGAACGAACCGTTCTGGTTGTCGCGGGAAATTGTGCAAGCGATCCAAGGCGAATTGCTGGCCCGGTTCGGCGGTTTGGGCGGACTGCGTGACGATGGATTGCTTGAATCGGCGCTCAACCGCCCGTTGCAGAGTTTCCATTACGGCACCCCGAGCCTCTTTGATCTCGCCGCAAGCTACGCCCACGGCATCGTGAAGAACCACCCTTTCCTTGATGGCAACAAGCGTGCCGGATTCATGGCGGCATACACGTTTCTCGGGATCAACGGGTTCCGGCTGGAAGCCCCCGAGGCGGAAGCCGTGCTGCAAACGCTGGCCCTGGCGGCGGGCGAGTTGGACGCGGACGGATACGCCGCCTGGCTGGAACGCTCATGCGTCCGGGGCCAGCTTCATCAGGACCCCGCAGGCGGCCAACAGGGAAAGCCCGGTAAGAAGGGTCGAAGTAAGCATTAGCTTGAACGAGGGCCGGGGCGAGCTGCGGAACCACGACACCCAAGCAAGAATGCCCACCGGAACCGCGGCGATGGGACCGGCAAGGCCACCGTTGACTGGCTTCGCTTTCATGGCAGGTCTAGAGGGATGCGTTCAATAACCCAACGAGAAGGGACGAAACATACGGCATCAGGCAAAGGAGCGTCGAATAAACCGCCAAATCCAACAGGGTGCCACCTTTCCTCCAACCCCACAGGTAACGTAGGACTACCAGCAGGGTTCCAACATAAATTATGGGGTCCTCTATCGGCCCGAGCGGCCGACACGTGTGCCACGGTATGACCACCCCTGATGCGCAAATCACGACCGGGAGAAGCCAGATTGGCCATGCGAAACGCTCGCCCGTCAGTTTCATGTTAGGAAGATGTCTCTTTTTCCAAGCCGTTGTGAGAAGGGAAGAATGGATCTTGGCGTTTCGGTGGCTTGGCAACCACCGAAGATTGTTCGGCAGGATGCTGGCGCTCGCCATGACCTGGCTCAGCGCAGCCCGCGCAGCAGCAATTCCGCGTTGGTCTTGGTGCCTTTCAAATTGGTTAGAAGGGTCGAGATGGAATCGCCGATGGGCAGTTGGGCGAGTTGCTTGCGGATGTCCACGATCTTGAGGAATTCGTCGGGATGATAGAGCCGGTCATCGTTGCGGGTGCCGGACTGCGGGATGTGAATGGCTGGAAAGACGCGGCGTTCGGCGAGTTCGCGATCAAGGCGGACCTCCATGTTGCCGGTGCCTTTGAACTCCTCAAAGACCACGTCGTCCATCCGGCTTTCGGTCTCAATGAGTGCGGTGGCCAGCACGGTGAGCGAACCGCCTTCCTCGACATTGCGGGCGGTGGCGAAGAACTTGCGGGATTTTTGCAGGGCCGCCGGGCTGACCCCCCCGGAGCCGATCGGACCGCCCTGCATGGCCGAGTTATGCCCGCGGGCGAGCCGGGTGAGGCTATCAAGCAAGAGAATCACATCCTTGCCGAGTTCGACCAGTCGTTTGGCCCGTTCGATGACGATGTCTGCCACCTGCGCGTGGCGCTTCGGTGCCTCATCGAAGGTGGAGGAAAACACTTCCGCGCCGACGGTCTCCTCAAAGTCGGTGACCTCCTCGGGGCGCTCGTCTAACAACAAAATGATCAGTTCCATGTCCGGATGGTTGAGGCGGATGGAACGGGCGATTTGCTTGAGCAGGATGGTTTTGCCGCCGCGCGGCGGGGCGACGATGATGCCGCGCTGACCCTTGCCGAGCGGAGCGATGAGATCGATCACGCGCACGCCCAGGAAGTCCGGGCCATCGCCTTCGAGATGGATCCGCTCATTGGGAAACAGCGGTGTTAGACTATCGAATTCCTTGGGCGCTTGATATTCGGCAAGCGGAATGCCCTCGACCTCGACGATTTCCACGGTGACGAGGTACTTGTCGCGCTCGCGCGGTGCGCGGGCACGGACCTTGATGCGCTGGCCGACGCGCAAGCCGTGATCGCGGACCAGGCTGGCCGCCACATGGATATCGTCCTGGCTGGGGCGGAAACTGCGTCGCGGATCGCGGAGCATGGCAAATGAATCCTTGGAGATTTCCAGGATGCCTTCGCAGACCAGGCCTGTGCCTTCACGGGCATAGTAGCACAGCAATTCGTAAACCAACTGGCTCTTGGCCAGGCCGCCGGCAATTCGCGCGGGAATGGTTTCCGCGAGCGACTGCAGTTCGACGAGGGATTTGAGCCGGAACTGGTTGATATCAATCGAAACCGGAACGGACGGGAACTCCGCGACGGTGGCGGCGCTTGGGGTGCTGGTGTCCGAAACCTCGGAGGCGGTGGGGAGGGTCATGAGATGGGATTGGCAAAAGCGCCGGATTTGGGCCTTTAGAACGACCGGCGGACCTTCGTTCCAAAACACCACGTCCGCACGTCGGATTTTCTCATCGGTGGGGAGTTGCACCGCGAGAATGGCCTCGATCATGGAGTGATCGGAGCCGCTGCGAGCCTTGAGCCGCTGGATTTGGGTGGCACGGGAGGAGGCGACCACAATCACCTGCTCCTGGCCGAAATCGAGTCCCTTTTCAAAAAAGAGAGGGATGTCAGCGACGAAAAGCGTCGCGCCACCTTGTTCGGCCAGTTGGCGGGCGGCAAGACATTCTTGCAGCACCCGCGGATGAATGATGGATTCGAGCTGGCCGCGGGCGGCATCATCGGAAAACACCCGGCCGCGCAGGAAGTGGCGGTCAATCCGGCCCTGCGCGTCCAGCGCCATGGGACCGAATGCCGCGGCGACCACGGCAATGATTTCCGGGTCGATTTCCAGCATCCGCCGAACCGCCAGATCGCAATCAAAAATGACCGCCGAGGTCAGGCACTCGCGCAGCAAGCGGCAAACCGTGGATTTTCCTGAAGCAATTCCTCCTGTAAGTGCCATCACGCGCATGGCGGCATCATCAGCACTCCCGCCGCAGGAAGCAAGTGCAGAACACGGGCCTGCCCGATTCTTCCGGCAGCAGAGGCGAGGACGGGGGCCGCTCACCAGTGCAAATGCAACTCCGGACCGAGCAAGAGAACGTGCGTGCCCTTGAAGGTCTCAATGCGATCCACCAACCGCGAAACCCCGGCTCGCGCCGTCTCCGGCATGGCGTCGAGGAGACCGGCACCTGCCAAAATCTGGCGCAGGCGAACACGCGTTGTGGCCGTGCTGCCGGCACGGATGACATCGATTTCATCCTTGTCCGGTTTCGCGAAGAGGCCCTCCAGCGGGCTCTTGGGTTCCGGTAGCAGCTTGACTTCCAGTTTGGGCAGCTTGGTGGCCCGTTTGGCTTGAATGATCGCCTCGCGGAGGCCGCCGATTTCATCCACCAGACCGATTTTGAGGGCCTCCTCGCCGCTGTAAACCCTGCCGCCGGCGAGCGGTTCCAACTCACCTTTCAAGGCCTTGCCGCGGCCATCGGTGACGCGTTGCTTGAAGGTTTCATAAACCGCGGTCATGGACTTGCGAATCGTGTCGGCCTCTTCCTTGGAATACTCGTGGGTCATGCTCGCAAGCCCGGCGTTCTTCCCGCGCTGGGTGGCGTGGGTGGTGATGCCGAGTTTTTCCATGGCCCCGCCGACGACGAATTTCATGCCCACCACCCCGATGGAGCCGGTGAGGGTGCCCGCCTCGGCGTAGATCCGATCGGCGGGACTGGCAATGTAATACCCACCGCTGGCCGCCACCCCGCCCATCGACACGATCAACGGGCGCTTGGCTTGCTTCCACTCGTCGGCCGCCTGCCACAACACTTCGCTGGCCAACGCCGAGCCGCCGGGCGAATTGATCCGCAGCACCAAGGCCTTGGCACGCTCGTCCTTGAGCAGCTTGAGGATTTGGGCACGCACGGGTGCCACGCTCTCATCGGAAATATCGCCGTCCATGGCGACCACCGCCACAAAGTCCTTCTTCGACTTGGCGCTCCCGGATTTGCTGAACATCAATTGGAAAACATCCATCAAGCCGCCAAGGGCCGGCCCGTCAAGATCGGGAAGTTGATACCTGCGGTCGAATTTGGCATCCTTGCCATACGTCTCGCGAAGTTTTCTAACGAATTCCGAGCGGTGGAGAACCTCATCGGCGAGCCCGGCCCCAACCGCGCCCGTGGCGGTCAGCGCCCCATCATCTATCAAATCCAGCACTTTTGCGGGCGGCAGCTTGCGCCCGCCGGCGACCGCGGCGACGACTTGCCCGAAGATCGAGTTGATCAGGGTTTCTTGCTGCTGCTTGGCGTAATCGCTCGGACCCGTGCGGTAAAACGATTCACCATAACTCTTGAAGTCACCAATGTGAATCACGTCGGCCTGCACTCCCAGCTTGTCGAGCAATCCCTTGAAATACATCGATTCCGCGTAAATCCCGTTGAATTCGCTATCGGCTTCCCGCATCAGCGCGAAGTGATTGGCCGCGCTGCCGAGCAGGGCGATGCCGTTGGACAGATGCTCGCTATACATCCAGACGTCCTTGCCCGCCTCACGCAAGGCCAACAGGTGACTGCGAAGCTCCTGAATCTGCGCGAGATCAAACTCCGCGTCATCCGCGTCGATCACCACGGCTTTCACCGCCGTGTCGGTCAGCGCCCGGCCGAGGCTGCGCGTCAAATCAAACAGGGTCAGCGGCCGCGACGCCTCCAGATCAAGCAGCGAGGCCTTGCTCTGGCCGCCCTCACTCAGCTTCCCTTCCAAATCATAAACCGCGATGATCGGTTTGACCGCGGGGTTTTTTTCGGCATCGGCGGGCTCCTCGACCGCAAGCAAACCCCATGCCGGAATCAACGCCGCTGCCAATCCACAAATCAATTTTCGCATGGAACATTCCTAGCACGCCCGGGCCCGCCTGGCAACCCGGGATTTCCGGAGGACAGCCGTCCCGGCTGTCAGGGAAGACGGGCTTCCAGCCTGTCGTTGCATCGGCGGACAGGCGGGACGCGCTATCTTCCCTAACAGGCGGGACGCCCGTTTTCCTATCAGGAGTCGCCAAGCGGAGAGTATTGGCCGGGACGGCTGTACTCCGAGCTCACACCTCGTCCTCGCGGCCATCCTCATGGACCTGGATGGATTTGCGGAAGAAGAAAGTGCCGATCGGAGTGATGAGCGCGAAGCCTCCGACGATGGCCCAAATGAGGGTGGGATGGCGCGGCCCCGCCGCCGGGCAAAACGTGGCGAGCAACCACCCCGAGAGCACCCCGGCACCGAGTTTGGCGAAAAAATACGGCAGCAAGGACAGCGCCATGTAGGAGGCCTCTTGCCCCTTGGGGGCGATGGCCGCCGCATACTCATACAAGCGGGGCGACCACAGGGCCTCACCGATGGAAAGAGCCACCGAGAACAGGAATATGGCGATGTAGAGCGGGTTGACCGGCCCGGCTACCTCCAGCCAGCGGTGCACGATCAAATCTCCCAACCAGCCATCCGCAAGCGGACGAAACAGCTCCGGCGGCAGCGCCAGGAAACACACCGAAAGCGCCGAAACCAGACTCCCCACCGAGACCATGCGATAGGCTGAGATCCGCTGCGATAGCACCCCGCAAATCGGCACCAACACCAAAATCAACAAGGAATTCAGCATGCTGCTCACCTGCGCAAAGGGCGCGCCCTTGCCCAGTTCCCGCACCGCAAAGTCCGGCATGGTGTAGTTGAGGTGCAGGAAAATCATCCGGACACCCACCACCAGCACCATGAAAATCAGAAACCGGTGAAACTCCGGCTGTCGCCACAAACCCTCGAAAATCTTGACGGTTGCGGCGCCGGTCTCGGAACTGTGGGCGGCGATGTCACGCAGAATCACCAGCAAACAAGCCGCAACCAACACTCCCAATACGCCGACCAAGAACAGCCATTTCCAGTTAGATAGACTGTCGCCCTGCTCAAAGCACTGCGCCGTCACCCACAGCGCGAGTGCATATAGCAGCGTCCAACCCGCGAGTTTGCGCAAATAGATCCGCCGGCACGATTTGCCCAAAGCCCGCCGCATGCCCGCGGCAATCATCCCGCAGTTGCGGGAAATGCTGGGAACCAGGGCCAGTCCGGCAGATTCCGCTCGCACAGGTGGCGTGATCCTCACTCCGGCTTCAGTCATTTCCACCCCATCACGCAAGAACAGCCAGGTCATCACCAAACCCGGCACCGTGAATAACACACTCCACGCAATCATCACTCTGTAAGTGCTCAAACTCTGACCCGCTACCGGCAATATCCAATTGCCATACTCCCCCATGACATGCCGCAAATAGTCAAAAATCCGATCCCCGATGGCAAAGCCCAGGTTCATCAAGGCATAATAGAGCGAAAATGCGACCGAGCGCTGGGCGGCGGTCGAATAGCGCTTCATCGCGGCGGTCATCACCGGCGTCATCAGCGCCAAGCCCACCGCCAGCGGACACATTCCGAAGCTCAGTGCCACCCATGGCGTGACCGAGGCCAGCATCCCGATGCGTGCGACAATGCAAATGGCGAACCCCAACAAAAACGTCCGCCGGATGCCCACCACATCCGTCAAGGAACCCACCAGCACCGTGACGAACGTCATCAAGGCGGACCAAATTCCAATGGTGAGTCCCTTGTTGGTATCACTCAACCCAAGGTCATGAGTGAGCCACAAGGGCAGCATTTGCCCGGAACTCAGCTTGTAGGCGATGTTCTCGAGAATATAGGCAAAGTAGATAATCCACAACTCGCGAGGCGCACTGCGCAACACGGTGAACTTCTTGAAAAACGCGGCGGCGCGGGTCGGGGCAGGGGAGTCGGGCATGATGAGGCTCGCCACAGGATTCAGACGATTGGCCGCGCAAGCAAGGCCGAAACTGCGGAATTCAGCGGCTGAAATGCTGGATCAACCAACCGATCAACATCACCTGTGGCGTCGTGATCAGCGGCAGCACCAGGGTGGCTTTCCATGAGCGGGTCGTCGAGCGCAGGCTCATGAGTTCGGTGTAATCGGTGGCCGCGCCGGCCATCAGGAACACAAAGGCATTGCCGGGAGCGTGCGCCCGCGTCAACAAATCCGCCGCGATCGGCGAGGAACCGCAGGAACAAACCTCCAGCAACGTGGTCGCCAGCAGGGTGAGAAACAAGCCGGTCACGCTCGGACCAAACGCCTGCTCAAACACCAACTGCGGCACGAAGGCGCGGATCATGCCTGTTAGAACAAAGCCGACCAAGATCCAGCGCAACACGATCCGCGAGCCGTCCACGCCTTCCCTGGCAAGCTGGAGGTAATTCTCAGCACCCGGCTTTAACGAGCGCAGCACCCCGCGCAACGCGGGACCCATGCGGTAGTCCACCGGCAGATCCAGCGCGTTGGGATTGGCTGGGATTCTCCCGGCTTCGACCAGCCGGTCGGCGCTCCAACCGGTGATGAGCGCCACCACCATCGACAAGCCGATGAACAACAACATCCAGCCCCAGCCGATCAAGGCGGCGAGAATCAGCGTGAGGGAAAGCGAATTCCACGGGCTGGCGATGAGAAACGCCAGCGTCTGGCCCAGCGAGGCTCCGCGTTTGTATAATCCCATGCCCACCATCAGGATCCCGTGATTGCACATGTCCAGCACCACTCCTGCCGCCACCGCCCGCCACAACCCGGAATGACTGCCGCCGCGCCCCAGCACCGCCGTGACCAACTCGCCCGGCACCCGCCCGAGCACCGCCACCGCGACAATCCCGAACAACACACCCCACCACGACCGCACCATCAATTCATAACAAGTGTGGCCGAACACGTGCCACCACTCCGGCCCGATCGCCAAGTAATGCCCGCCCAATCCTAACAAAAAAAACGCGGCCGATGTTAGGAACAACCAGTCCGGCCGCCGCCGCGCCCCGCCGCCACAGCACGACGCGTCCGCCGTCGACGTTGCCGGCGTGCAGCAGGACCCACCCGTTGCCGGCACGCGGCAGGACCGCAGCTCCGGCGCTGCCTCGCTCACCGGCGCTGGCGGCGTGAGCCGCAGCAGCGAGCGCCGCAATTCACGGCGCTGGCGCGCATCATCTGGCGGCGTGGGCGGGGAGCAGCAGGAGGACATCGTGTTGGCGTGGCGACCGTCTTGAGATTGGGGAGTGCCGGAGTCCCGCCGGCTGTGTTCGGCATCCTGCCGAACACTCCTCGGAGAATGCGCGGCGCGAGTCCAGCCAATCAAGATCGGATCGATTCATGTTCGGATTCAGTTGACGGGCTGAATATGGCCCGCTTCGTGGCATTTGCAAGGTGGCGACAGTTCCGAGCGGCCAAAATGACCGAATTCCAACAACAAAGTCATGTTTCAGCGGTCCCGAATTCCACCGCGGCTTTCGGCAAGTCCGGTGTCAGATGGAGTCAGAAACCCGGAATGCTGGCTTGAACGCGAGTCGACTCATCGATCACCCAGCGCGCTCAGCAGTTTCTGATGGATCCCGCCGAAACCGCCATTGGTGAGGACGGCGATGACGTCGCCGGGTTGGGCGGCTGTGGTGACCTTGCCCACGATTTCATCGATGCCCGTGAGATACCAGCCTTGGCCGCCATGAAGAATGATATCCGCGGCGAGTCTTGCCGGATCGAGCCGGTCGTTGGCCGGTATCTTGTGGGAGTCCGGGATGGCGGAAACAATGGCACAATCGGCCGTGGCGAGGGCCTCGGCCAGTTCGTTTTGAAACACCGCCCGCCGGGTCGTGTTGGATCGCGGTTCGAACAACACCCAGATCCGCGAATCGGGGTAACGCTGGCGCAGGCTCTGCACCGCAAACCGGATCGCCGTGGGGTGATGGGCGAAATCATCGATGACCCGGACGCCATTGACCTCGCCACGCAGTTCCTGGCGGCGGGCCACGCCGGCAAACGTCTCCAGCCCGGCGCGGATCTCGGCGACATCCAGCCCGGCGAAGGCGGCGGCCGCGGCCGCCATGGCGGCATTGCGCACGTTGAACTCGCCGGTCATGCGGATGGAATAGGCCGTTCCGTCCAGCGTGAATGAACTACGATCCGTCTCGTAGGTGCAGCCTGCGATCCGCAGCCCGCACGTTTCGCCAAATCCCACCGTGGTGACGGGACAGGGCGCGCCGGCGGCCACCCCGACGCTGCTCGGGTCGTCGCCATTGACGTAGGCCCTTCCGCCGCGCGGCACGATGTTGAGCAGGCGGCGGAAACTGAGTTTGATCTCGTCGAGCGAGTTATAGATATCCGCGTGGTCGAACTCGATGTTGTTGATCACGACGCATTCGGGCAGGTAGTGGATGAATTTCGAGCGCTTGTCGAAAAAGGCGGTGTCGTATTCGTCGCCCTCCAGCACGT
>Ga0073936_10007241_pt1 | contig 14380 bp, 9 predicted proteins | sample AliMusrvi5mmetaG_FD_87041 | JGI IMG/M metagenome (GOLD analysis project Ga0073936, IMG submission 87041) | Freshwater lake bacterial and archeal communities from Alinen Mustajarvi, Finland, to study Microbial Dark Matter (Phase II) - Alinen... | ecosystem: Environmental > Aquatic > Freshwater >... | reverse complement strand
TCGGTCCGTATATCGCGCATGCGGCAACACCGTTGGGCACCGGTGCGCTGCGCCCCGCAATCTCTGCCGGCGAACAGGTTCCAAGCAACGAAGAGATGGTGTACAAAATGATTGCCCTCGCCCGGATCATATGCCAGGATGCGAATATTCCGAGCACTACGGCGCTTGCCACGATCAATAAGGTGGACGGGCGCAAACGGGGCCTAAGGGCGGGCGCTAATGTCGTGATGCCCAATCTGACTCCGGTGAAATACCGCCGCTTGTATGAAATCTATCCCGAGAAGGCTTGCATCGATGAAAGCGCGAACGACTGCAATCAGTGCCTCCGCGGACAAATTCTTTCTCTCGGGCGCTTTGCGGGAGAGGGGCAGGGCGGCCGGGGAGCGAAAGAAACGCTGGCCAGCGTGCTTCCTGATCCGTCTTCGCGCTTTGTGCAATTGCAAGCTTCATGAGGTGGGCTATGACCCCGGACGAAGGCTCGGTTGAAATCGTAGTTTGCCTCGGTAGTTCCTGTTTCGCCAGAGGAAACTCGGAAAATCTCGCCATTCTCAATCAACATATGCAGAGTCATGAGTTGAATGCCACCGTGCGCCTGGTCGGCAAACTCTGCCAAGACCAGTGCAAGCTGGGTCCGAATCTGGCCATCGGCGGTGAGCTTTACCACAACGTAACCGCAGCGCGATTGCGCGAGTTGCTGCAACAACTTCAGGTTCGATCCGGGGAAAAACATGGCACGCCTTAATTCCATCTACACTCAGCAGCGCGAGTGCCAGGATTGTCACAAGTGCATCCGCGAATGCCCGGTGAAAGCCATTCGCGTGGAAGACGGTTACGCGCGCGTAGTGCCGGAGCTTTGCATCATGTGCGGCAACTGCGTACTGGCGTGCCCTAACAGCGCCAAGCGGGTGCGCGATGATTTGCCGGGAGTCAAGTCCCTGCTGACAAGCGGACGCAAAGTGTTCGTTTCACTGGCTCCCTCGTTTGTGGCGCAATACTCCGGCATCCGGCCGGCACAGGTGATCCATGCTCTCAAAAAGCTGGGATTCCATGTCGTGTCGGAGACCGCGTTAGGCGCACAACAGGTTTCGGCAAGCGTTCATTCTCTGATGATCGGCGAGCCAAAGCAGATATGGATTTCATCGGCTTGCCCGGTGGTTGTGGATTTCATTGTCAAGTATCATCCGGAATGCCAGCCGCATGTTTTCGGGGTTCTGTCGCCGCTGTTGACGCACTGCAAGATGCTACGCGCGCATTACGGCGAGGATATTGCGACTGTTTTTATCGGGCCGTGCATTGCAAAGAAGATGGAGGCCGAACAACATCCCGAGCTTCTTGACGCCGTGCTCACCTTTGAGGATCTGGACCAGTGGCTTCTCGATGAGGACATTCGCCTCGAGGAGATCGCTGAATCGGAGGAGGATCGGTTTCAACCCGAAGACGCGGAAGAGGGCGCACTCTATCCCATCGACGGCGGAATGGTTCCCGGCATCGCAGGCAACACCGAGGTGAACACTTCCCAATTCATGTCGTTCTCCGGGCTTGCAAACGTGGAGCAGGCGCTGAAGGGGATTTCCGAGTGGAAGCCTGAGCACAACATCTTCTTTGAGCTCACTGCCTGCGCCGGGTCATGCGTGAACGGACCCAAGGCGGCACGCAATACGTCTGTCGCCAAGCGCCGGTTCGACATTGTCCACTACGCAAAGCCTGCAAGCGAGTTTCCGCGCAAGGTCGCGCTTGGCATCGAAGGCAACTACGCTGCGTCACCCGTGGCACGCAACGACTATAGCGAATTGCAAATGCAGGACGCGCTGCGCGCTGTTGGAAAGCATTCAGTCGAAGATGAACTTAACTGCGGCGGCTGCGGATACGACTCCTGCCGCGATTTTGCCCGCGCCCTCATCGCCCGCAACGCCGAGCGCATGATGTGCGCTACCTACACGCGGAAACTGGCGCAGAAAAAGGCCAACGCGCTGCTCCAAAAGATGCCGTCGGCCGTCGTCATTGTGGATGAAGATCTGAAGATCATCGAATGCAACGCGAACTTTGTGCACCTGTTTGCGACCGGCGACGAACAGGCAAAGGACCTGGAAGGCAGCGCTCTGGACGCGGTGATTCCGTTCTCTTATCTTTTCAACCGCGTGCTTGAATCGGGCGAGGATATAGTTGGCCACGACATTCGCTACCAGCGGAGCATTCTCAACACTACGGTCTTCGCGATCGAGCCACACTCCGTGATGTGCGGACTTTTTCAGGACATCACCAAGCCCATCTTCCAGAAAGAGCAGATCATTGGGCGCGCTCGCGAGGTAATCCAAAAGAACCTGAACACCGTGCAACAGATCGCCTACCTTCTGGGCGAGAACGCCGCCGATTCGGAGATCATTCTCAACTCGATTGTACGGTCGTTCAGCCCCGAAGAGGTGGACGATGGCGATGGCAAGGGGCAGCAGTGATAGCCGCGGAGAGCTTTATTGAAGTGGATTTCTGCCAGCGGGCGAAGCACGGCCAGTTGATTTCAGGGGATGTGTTTCTCTCGGAGAAGGTCAAGCAGGAAGGCCGGATTGTGACGGTTCTTTCCGACGGACTTGGCAGCGGAATAAAAGCCAGCGTACTGGCCACCATGACTGCGACTATGGCGCTGAAATTTGCCGCCAGCGCCATGGACATTCGCAGTTCCGCCGAAATCATCATGGACACTCTCCCGATCTGCAGCGTGCGCAAGATCAGCTACTCGACTTTCACGGTAGTCGATATGGCCAGCACAGGCGAAACCCGCATCATCGAGCACGGCAACCCTTCGTTCCTCCTTATTCGGCCTAAAGGCGAGGTAGATGTTTCAAAAACGCAGTTGCTTCCCAAGCGCTGGGAAGACCGTGTCATCAGCTATTCCACATTTAACGTGCAGCGTGAAGATCGCATCGTCTTCTTTTCAGATGGCATTACTCAGGCAGGAATGGGCGAGTTTCGCACGCCGCTTGGGTGGGGATTGCAGAAGGTCGAAGAGTTTGTTCGCGAGAAGATTGACCGCTACCCTTACATTTCGGCACGCGAGCTTAGCCGCATTTTAGTTGCGCGCGCCGAAGAGGTGGATGGGCTGAGCGCAAAAGACGACATCACCTGCGGAGTCGTTTACTTTCGGAGTCCCCGCAAGTTGCTGGTGATAACCGGGGCGCCTTTCAATCGCGCTCACGATCAGGATCTGGCCAAAATGGCGGAGCAGACATCGGGCCGCAAAGTTATTTGCGGAGGAACGACAGCCAACATTCTGGCACGCACGCTGAACCGCACGATCGAAGTCGACATGAGGCAGCGGTTCCATTCAAAGGTTCCGCCTACAGCGCGGCTCGAGGGATTCGACCTGGTGACCGAGGGCACGCTCACTTTGGGCGAGGTGCTTCGCCTGCTTGAAGAGGGCTTCGCACCGGAGGACATGAAGTCGAACGGAGCCGTGCGCCTTGCGACAATGTTGCTGGACAGCGACATTGTCAAGTTCGCAGTTGGGACCAGGATCAACGAAGCGCATCAGGACCCGAATATTCCCGTTGAGCTTGACCTCAGGCGCAATATCGTAAAGCGAATTGCAAAGCTCCTTGAAGACAAGCACATGAAGCGCGTTGTAATTCAATATCTCTAAATGAGTTGAAGGAACACCAGTTCCGAACTTAGCGTGGTCGCCAGATGGACATCCAAGCCAGTCGATAATAACTCGCTTCCCTGCACTTCGCGGTCGGGGGCGCTTCCATCTTCAAAGTGAAGTCGATAACGCCGGGATGGATCGAGACCGGCGAGAACAAAACGATGCTCCGACTCTGACGGAGTGGCGCCGCGGAACGCAAAGACGACGCCATTGCCGCGTACTGGATTCCAATACTCCACTCCATCCCAGTGAACGCCGTCCGGGCGGTCAGATACGTGATAGAGTTCGGCATCGCGTATCAATGGGCGCAGCTTCTCTTTGTAAAGGGCGATGGCTCTTTTCGTTGTTTCGTGCTGTTCCGGGGTCCATGCGGTCGTATCAAGCATGATGCTCACCCAGCCCATCATCCCGCTGCGGAGCATGTAGAGAAAGTTCTCCGACCGTGGTACGGGCCACTTCTCAACGTAGCTCTCAAGCATAGCTGCCGGCAGCATGTGGCTTGTGTCATAGAATGCGCGACGGTTGGAGAGCGGATCGTAGGTGTCGGTTATGGAGAAGTAGTCGCCGTGCGCCGCAGAGCCGAAGTCCACCATGCGGCCTCCGTCGTTGCAAATCTCGAAAAGGAGGCCGGGATGCTCGCGCCGCAGCTTCTCGTAGATCTCGTAGTAGGCCCGCACGGCATGGTAGCTCACGTCGGTCGAGTTAGAGGCCAGCACAAAATCGGATGCCCAGTCGTGAACGATTCGCATGGTGCTGCGGTTGGGCGGGGCATGGGGATGATCATCGCGGACGCACCCTTGCGCCACAAGATAGCCATCGTGCTCGAGCATGTCGAGACGGTAATCTTCGACAATGCGCTTTACCTCTTTGGCAGCATAGTCGCGCGCGGCAGGAACACCAAGGTCGATGGTCTGGCCCTTGAACTCCTCGGGCTTCCAGTTCGGCGGCAGATCGGAGATGAGCCAGCCGCGGGCCGCGGGATTGTGCACGTTGAGCGCGCCAGGCTCGGTATCGAGCGCGGCCTGACTCCAATCGACCCAGATGCCGAAACGCAAACCCTGCATGTGCGCGGCATCGGCGATGGACGCGAGGCCGTGCGGGAATTTTTTCGCATCGGGATACCAGTCGCCAACGCCGCGGAACCAGCCAGCATCAAGATGGAACATTTCGAGGCCCAGTTCTTTTGACTGCGCGATCATGCGCAATGCAAGGGCCTCATCCACCTGCATGCCGCTGCCCCAACTGTTGTTTACCGTGAGCGGATATTGCGGGTCGTTCCAAGTGCGTGGATTGCCAAGGACCGCGCGCACCCAGGGCCGCAACTGATTGCCAGCGCCGTCTGGTCCAGCGGTGAAAGCGCCAAGAAAAACAGGCGGCGTCTCAAATCTGCCGCCGGGCTCAATTCTTGTTGCGAATGGACCCGGCTCCGGATTGAGGCCAAGAACGGACTCGACTCTATCGCCGGAGCGCACAAGCGTAATGCGCGTTCGGCCACTAAACTCGATGCCCGCAAACCAACCGCTTTGCGGATGATCTTCGCCATAGACAAACAGGGCTGGAATAATCTCACGCTGCTCACCGGGCGATGGAAACGCGTAGGTAGACGACTTGCCGATCCAGCGATAGCCTTCTGATACAGGCTCGACATGGGTGCCCTGGGGTGACGGCGTATCCGCGCCCTTCTCAACGTAAAGATTGCGCAAAGCCATGTCTTGCGGCGTTTGAAGGTTGAGACGGAGAGAATCCACCATCGGCAGCCATATCTCTTGCCCGCTGAGGTTTTCGATGGTGATGCGATGCTCCACCGGACCGAAGGCGGCGCGCGCTTCCCACTGCCAGCGCAGCAGCATATGCGGCTCGGCAGACTCATAGACAAACACAACATGCCGGGCATCGGCGCTGCCGAGCGCGGGCTTCAGGTGCCAGGCGGCCGCAACCTTTGCGCCATTCACTTCAACCGACTGCGGCAGGGTCTCCGGTTGCTGATTGAGCCAATCCGCGCCAGCTAATCCGGCAATGCGGGTGAGACGAGGCGCTTCGCTGCCTGCGCTCAGTCCAATCCGCACATCGGACGTGTTGAGAGAAACGCTTGCATCGCGCGGTTGCTGCGCCATCGCTCCGCTTGCGAGTAGTAGCGCGGTGATCGAGAATGCGATCCACCGGCATTCGCTTTGAGGGTTGTTGGGCGTTTCCTGACGGTCGCCGCAGATTGGGCGATGATGCAATGCACGAATCTCGATCATGGCTTGAACTCGATGATAGCCTCGGCGCGGCGATACGGGGCCGACGCATTCTGAGTTGATGCAAATGTGAGGTCGACAACGCCGTCCGGGCCCTGCTTTATGGCGGTGCCAGTTGCGTGGGAAACTTGCCATTTGCTCTTGATGCGCAGGTGCGATTCGGCGCCCGTAGGCACATCCGCATCAATAGTGAGGGTATTTGCTTTCAGGCGAACGTTGACAATGTGCATGCCTGTGCTTGAGTCGCCTAGTTGATGTTCAGCGAAATCGGGAATTATTGATACGCCCCCTTGCAGAACCAACTGCAACTCGCTCTCTCCATTCGGAGCGTTAACAATCACTTTGGCGTTGGTCTGCTGAGGATAGTTCTCCACCGTTGCCGCAACAGTGTGATGATTGAGGTCTGCGCTTTTGAGCGTGGATCCCAAGGGAAGGTCAGGGAGAAACTCAAGCTTGAATGGCGGACCTGGATTCCCGATCTTGAGCGACAACTGTTCGTCGCTTCGATGTAACTCAAGTGAGACGGACGCGCCGCTGCGTTGAATCTGGGAGACAGAGAGATCGTTCCACTCCGCAGGCAGGCGAGGAGCGAAGACGATTTTGTTTGCCGCGGCCTCAATGGTCAATCCGAGTAGCCCATGGATTGTGGCATCGAGCAGGCCTGCCGAGGACCAGGTTTGTTCGGGCACCGACTCGATTTGCGGACGATAGGAGTTGCCGGCGAGAACCTCGGGCAGGTGTCCCAATGAGTCAAGCCGGGAAAGCGGAAGCAGCGTGCGCCATACCTGCAATGCGGTGACAGGCCGATGCTCTGACCAGAACGCAGCGAGCATGGCCGCCGAACCTAAAGGCCACACGCTGCCTTTGCCATAGGACTCGGGGTCGAAACCCGCCGATCCGGCAGCTACGCTTCGCGTGCCCCAATCGGTTTGAAACGACGCGGATGCCAGTTCATCGAGCATGTGCCCGGTCTGCTGTTCGGTGAACAGGTGGAGCGAGAGCGCCTCGGCGGGGCTGCTGCGCCTCTCAACCATCGGCTGCCCTGACTCTGAATGCCCGCTGATCCAGAACTGCTCACTGTCATTCCAGTATTGCGCGCGGATGGATGCGCGGGCGCGCTGGGAGGCGCGGGATGCATCATCGGCCAGCGCTTTGTGGCCGCTCCGGACGGCGAGTTGCGCGAACGAGTCCGCCGCCTGAACCCAGCTGGCTGAGAGGCCCAGATCGTCCGACATGCGGTCCTGCTCGTCGCCGCCTTCCTTTCCGGGAGGAATTCTCGGAAGCCCGGTGGACGGATCGATGACGGAGAGGCAATAACGATATGCGGATTCGATTGCCGGCCAGTTTTCTTTGACGAAGGCAGCATCCCCTGTTGCGGAAACATGGCGAGCCAACTTGCCAAAAAACTGAAACGTGATATCGACGTGGACAAACATGTAGGGATACTTGCCCGCCCAGTCGAGGAACCCGGCTCTTTGCGACATCTCATGCCATATCATCCCCGTTTTTTTGTCCTGGTAGCGAAGGACTAATTTCAGTTCGTCGCGCGCATGGGCGGTATCGCCCGCGGCAGTGGCCGCATCGGCCGCAACCAGGCCGTCGCCGGCGAAGAACCAATCGTATTGCGGGCGGCGGGCCCCGCGGCTTGGGCCGTAACCGGCGACATAACCGCAGCCGAGATCGGGATTGCAGACCCAGGCCTGATCGAGCGCGATCTCGGACCACTCGATGGCTTGATTCACGCGCTGATCGGACGTCTCAACATGCAGAAGGCTCTTGGCGTATTCACGATAATGCGCCTCGGACTCTCTGTAAAGCGCGTCTTGGTCGCGAATAAGTTTATGGAACAGCAGCCCGGTGTCAGCGGCATGCGGAGGGTTGAGGGCCATCCAGGCCGTGGCTAGACCGGAGGCTCCCGCGCGCAACGTAAAGCCGAAGCCTGTCTCGGCTGCGCCGTGCGCCGTGCGATTGTCGACATCGTCGTGGGCCACGAGGTCCGGCGATCCCACTACCGCGGTGTATCCATTCGCCGGCTCACGCAGAAGATAGGCTGAGAGCGAAGGGTCCCATGCGACCTCTTGCCCGCCAACCGAAGCGGGCCACATCAGGTTCATTACCGGCGTGGCGTGGACTTCAATATCGACAGGCTTTCCGCCTTCAACGGAATAGGTAAGGATGGCTCCGGGTTCGTTCAAGGGAACGAAGAGTTTCTCGCGGACAACAAAATCAGGCCCAACGTAGACGCGCGTAATCGAGCCTGGTTCGTATGTGACGCGCCTGAGAATATCCGCGCCGCTGATGGGAGTCGTGGCGCCTGCGGGAAGGAATGAAACTCGGTAGCCGCTGAGGATCTGGAATGGATAGGCCCAGACCTCCAGGCTGTCGGAGGCATAGCCTGCCACGAGCGCTCGCCTTCCATGCACGGCAACAAAGCGCTGCGGGGCCACTGCTTCGCTTTCAAGCGAGATGGACCCTACGGCCAGCGCATGCGCTGGGCTTTGCTGTGCGAGCGCGGGCATTGACAGCAATGCAACGGCGCAGATCGCAGGCAAGAGGCCGGCGAGATTGCGTCGTTGCAGTACCCATTGTGTCACGGGCATGACTTCTCCCTCAAAAAGCTGCCTGCCTCAAATGGCATTTCAAGCCCTTCGGCGGGCTCGCGCCTGCCTGATTTCATCTTTGCAACGACGCGAAACTGCTACATCCATTACCACGAAAATACAACTGTCGTGGTGACGTATCCGGCCCCAGCGGGAAACGTGACAGCAGCCTCGCGCAGACCGTTGGTTATCGCACCCATATTCGCACCTTCCGCGTGCACGTGCATATTCTGGGCATTTTCGCGAAGCTTGAAGTGGCATGTTTCGCCCGCAGTTCCGGCGAGAATCAGCGTAGCGCGATGGGCTTCGAATTTTTCGTCGAGCACTTTCGACTGGCTTGTCTCGGCGCCGAACTCGGGGAGCTTGCTGGCTATGGCCACTTCCAGTTCCGGCAAGGGAATGTGGAGCGCGGCTCCCGCGAGGTGAGCACCGGCCGCATGAGAAGCAAGGTGCAACCCGGCCGGCGCGTGAATTGCTTCTACGACGAGATCATTTGCAGTACGCGTGAACTTGAGATCCACGCGCGCTGTTCCAAAGGGAACGCTGCGGACGGTTGCGTCTTGCCAGTCGGCGGGGAGATGGGGGGGTACGTTGAGCGTGTTTGCCGGCAGATCCCACTCAAGCCCGAACATGCCGCGAACGACCGGGGAAATGACCATGGCCGAAGACCAGAGCTGATGCGCAGAGCTGCGCCCAAGCGGCTGGAAAAAGCGCCCGGAGAGAATTTCAGTTACGTTGCCCAAATCCTGCGACCAGGTGAGGTTGGCATTTTGCATCGGGTGGGCGTAGCCGGAGAGCGCATGGCCGGTGCGATACTCGGCAACCGAAACCCACCCGGTGAAGAGCGGCCAAACCGATCCCTGGTGGTAGCTGATGGGGTCGTAGAAACTGGTGTGTTCGTTGGTCAGGCGCGTGCCCCAATCAGTGGAGAATTCACTCGATGCCCAGGACGAGAACATCTTCTGGCCGTGGTCGAGCTTGTAATCGCCGTCCCACCATGCCACGGCCGGGAAGATGGTATCGGTCGCGTCTGCACCTTCGCTGCCGTTCCAACTAAAAGCATAGGAGTCGCTTCCCTGCTTGTAGTACTCCGATTCAACCTGGCGGCTAATCTTCGCGGCGCGGGCCTCGGCAGAGGCAGCCAGATCGCTGCGTCCCTCGGCGCGGGCCAGGTTCGCAAAGGCAAGGCTGGCCTGCTTATCGAGCACAGCCAGGCAGATTTCCTGCCTGGGCATCCTGGGAACCCAGGACTCCACCCAGGCTGTGCCCTCCGAGTTGCCGTAAATTCCGTCGCCATCTTCATCGTGGGCGCACTCGAACTGCCAGGCGCGCACCAGGTTGTCCCAGTGGGCGTCAATAAATTGCTTGTCCCCACTGATGCGAAGGTAATCGTTCATGGCCATGGGCAGCAGCACCGTTGCGTCGGCGGCGGCGTAGGCATAGGGCAAGCCCTTCCAGTCAACCAGGTCGGCGGTTTGCGACCACTCGTGGAGAATCTTGCCCTGCGGGCTCTGGCGACGGAGCAGAAATTCGATCTGCGTGCGCGTGGCCTCAAAGCCTCCAATGCTGTTTTCCGCATAGAGGGTCCACAGGGCGTCCCGCCCAAAGAACCAGCCAAAGCCCGGCCGCACAGTATCGCCAGAGCCATAGAAACCTGCCGTGAACGCCTCTTCGTTGTGTGACGGCGTTTCTACGCGGAGTTGGTCGATGAAGGCAACAGCCCACGAGAAGGCCTGATTCAGACTCGAGTCTGGAATATCGATGCTCATACTGTTGGCCAGAAGGCGCTGTTAATAAATTTGATTGCCCTGATAAATCGCCTGGCTGGCCTGATCGAGCGAACTGAGTTAAGCAGCGAACGACTCTTTTGTCGAGGTGGCCCTGGTGTCGCCGACAGCGACGAGGAGCGGGTACAAGAGTTGCGCATCGCGGGCGGGGTCAAAACGCAGGATGAATTGCAGCGGATAAGACGCGGCCCGTTCCTGGTACGGTTCCATGATGCCCGGTCCCGCTGTGGGGATTGCGATCGCCGCGGCATGGTCGGGAGAGTTGAGGTGCAGGATGTAGAAGCCGCTTGAAGCACCGGTAGCAATCCACTCAGGATCGGCACGGTCGTCAGACGCAACTGGCCACATGAGTTTCATGTTCGGCTTCAGATTGAAGGTCAGCGTGAGCGGACGCACGGCTTCAATTTGGAAGAGAATGAGCGCGCCTGCGCTCTGCGCCTCCGCCTTCGGGGCGATAATGATTTCGCGAACGGTGAAGTTGGCATGCGAGAAAGTGATGATGGTCGAGTCAGGCCGCACTTCGATTCCCGCCGCATGCAGGTTGACCTCGATGGGAACCGGATAGTTGTCCATCAGAGCCGAAATGTGCAGGTCGCTGAAGATCTTCCAGGGGAAACTCCATAGCTCGAATGAGCCATCCTGCTGCCCCAGCACGGCGCCGCGCAGGCCAACCACCGAGAATGGGCGGGACGGAACTGCCTCGCGCTGAATTGAAAGCGAGCCTTGCGGTGAACTTGTAGAGAATAATGGCTGCGGCGGCAAGGGCTGCAACGGAGCTTGCGAGAAAAGCGGCGGGATGATGCAAAGAAAGGCAAGAAGAGAAAGGACCCACAGAGCAGCGCGTCTCATCGGCGATGCCGCAAGGCCAAATAGCCCAAGAACCGCACTCTGACTGCGGTGCGTGTGTTGCAGTGGATTCCACATTACCATCGGTTCCATGTCTTGTCCCGGGAAGGTGCTGGAGATGACTCTCCGCTCACAAACTACTGCCGCGCGCCTGGTTCGGAGCGACCCCTCGGCGAGCGTGAGGTGAGAGAAATGGCGAGCCGATTGGCTCGCCATCTCCCGGAGTTGGTTGAGGTTTAGAAGCTGAAGCGCGCGGCAAACTGCAGGCGGCGCAGCGTGGTTCCGTCAAACTGGGAACCCAGTGTGCCCTGAATCTTGCCGGCGTTGCCACCGCAATCGATGCAGCTGTTCGGTTGGCCGAGGTTGACGTGGTTGAATGCGTTGAAGGCCTGAACCAGCAACTGCATCTTGATGCCTTCGCGAATGTCGATGTTCTTGGTAAGCGATGCATCGACATTCTGAAGTCCGGGACCCCAGAGCGAGTTGCGTCCCAGGGTGCCCCATGTTCCGGCGGCAGGCCTGGCCCACGGTCCCCAACTGTTGTTTAGCGTCCCCGGCGGGGTAAGCGCATAGGGAGCGGCTGGCAGGTAATCCACGGTTTTGGAGGCCGGGTCGAAGGGCCCTTGTGGATGCCGAACTTGGTTCCCTTCACGTGGTCTACAAACTGGGCATTGCAGCCGTCGTTGTTGGCCACGTCGTTGTCCTGCGCCACGTTGGCATAGCGGGCGGTAAAGGGCAGGCCGCCGTCGGGAGTCCACGTCGCATTCAATTGGAATCCGCCGATGATCTGATCGGTCAGCCGCGAGCCGTTGGCATGGAAGGGCTGGTTCTTGCCGAAGGGAAGGTCATAATTCCCTGCGAAGACGAAAGCCTGGCGCCGATTGTAGTAGCCGTTGCCGCGGCCGATTCTCGGATCGATTCCGAACTCATAGGACTCATGCCCCAGGGCGTGAGACCAGGTGTAGTTGCTTTGGAAGGACAATCCATGACTGACGCGCTTGGTAAAGACCACTTGCAGCGCGTTATAGCTGCCGGTAGCCATGTTGAGCGCGTAGTCGATGCGTTGAGTCCACCCGAACGCATGGCCGTCTTTGACGCCCAGTGCGCTTTGCGCAGTGCCGTCATAGAAAGGCGAGCGCTCGGCCGGGGTGTAGATGTTCCCGGTTACAGGGTTGATGGTGTTGAAGCCGGCGAGAGTCTCCTCGTTGGCGTTGTAGGTGGGGGAGGACTCGAACTTGTTGTGGTAGGCTTCGCTGCCAACATAAGCCACCTGCAAGGAGGCCGTCGGTGACAGTTCGCGCTGAATGGTGACGTTCCAGCCGTTCACGCTGGGAAGCCGGACCCTATTCGGCCTGGTGTTCTGATAGACGCCGTTTGGCAGCACATACGCGCCGTCGGTGGGCGTGGTTGGGAAGGTGCAGCTCGGAGGCCCAGCCGCGACGACCGTGGTGCCGTCCGACAGGGTCTGGGTCTGCGTGAGGTTGAAGACCGAACCGTAGCTAAGAGATGCCGAGGGATTGAGCAGGCTCGGCACCTGGTTCTGCTGGATCTGGCTTGGATAGGATCCAGTCATGTCGTTGCCGAAGCTGTCGCCGGCCCAGCCCTGGCCGAAGACCAGGCCGTAGCTTGCGCGGAGCACGGTCTTGGGCAGGATCTCGTAGCTGGCGCCTACGCGCGGCGCAAACATCTTGTAATTGGGTTGCACGTTGGCGGCGCTGTTGAATCTGCCAACGCCGGTGATGCCGACAATGCCGGTATCCATGTTCAGCAGGCCGCCCGCGCCGGCCGCGGTAACCGTCTCAGGAGAATAGATCTCCCAGCGGACGCCGTAGTTGACGGTGATCTTGGGGCGCATGTGCCACTGATCCTGCACATAGCTGAAGAAACGGGTCTGGCGCGATTGCGCGTTGACGTTTGCGGTTTCGGTACGCCAGAACTGCGACGTATCGCCGAACAGGAAGGTAGCCAACCCGAGGCCGGGCGATGTGTAGTTGGATGAATCGGTTCCCGACGTGCGGGCGGCCTTGAAGAAGTAGGTGGCGGAGCGAAGGGCATTGCTGGCCGTGGAGACGGTCCAGTTTTTGCCGTAGCGGTAATCGACACCGAACTTGATGTTGTGGTTGCCCATCAGGTGAGACCAGTTGTCCACGATCTGATATTGGCTGGTCTGCTGCAGGGATGGGTTCGCAGATTGCCCGTACTGCAGGTTTCCGCCGCCGTAGGCGCCCGTGCTGGCAGGAGCATCAATGTTGAACTGCGGCATGCCGCCGTAAAGTTCAAGGTTGCTGGTGTCGTTGGCGTTGGGAATACCGAGGTTATTGCCCAACGGCTGATTATGGTCAGGCGCGACGGTGTTGTTGTAGATGCTGTAATAGCCGAACCGGAAGTCGGTGAGCCAACTGGCGCGGAGAACATAGTCGCCGCCCGAGGCAACGCTCGAGTAGTGGAAGTTATCTCCGCCAGCAAGACCTGCGCCAAATCCAGGGCCTCCCGCCGATCCCAGATAGCCAGAGCCTGAAAGGCTGCCGCCAAAGAAGGTGTAGCGGCCAAAGAGGTGGAGCTTCTCGCCCAGCTTGTCGTCCACGCGGACGTCAAACTAGTCAGTGTTGAAGATGCCGACGCCTGAGGCTGCATAGTTGTTGAGGATGCCTGCTCCGGCCACATTGGGAGCAGGAAGGAGCTTGAAGAAGTTCTGCGCGGCAGGCGAAAGGTTTAACCTGCTATTTCGCGCTAGATTGATACGTGATGGTCGAAATAATAGACTTCTCGCTAATATCCTCAGGTGTGCTGTGAGTTTACCCCCCAACGCAACATCGAAGCCCAGTTCAGCTGTGCACAGCGATCCGCGCTGGGCGCTTGTGGAGAGGATTGCCGAAAGCCAGCACCTCAAGTCCTCAGCCCGGCTCTGCCAGTTTCTATTTTACGTAGCCGAGTGCGCCATCCGCCAGGCGCCAGAAGAGGCCACCGAGCAGCAAATCGGGATGCGGGTGTTTGGGAGGCCAGCCGGCTATAACTCCAGCGAAGACAGCATCGTGCGCACGCACGCCCGGCTGTTGAGGCAGAAGCTTGAGGCGTATTTTACCCAGGAAGGCCTGGGCGAAGAGACGGTAATTGAAATGCCAAAGGGGTATTATCTTCCCGTTTTCCAAAAACGAAATAGCCCACAGGGGGCTGCGGCAGCGGCAGCGGAGCCGGCCAATCATGAGCAAAAGCATGCTATCAGCGCATATTTGAGGCTACCCGGGCTCAGCAAACCTGGCGGCTGGCTGG
>Ga0073936_10007238_pt1 | contig 14384 bp, 8 predicted proteins | sample AliMusrvi5mmetaG_FD_87041 | JGI IMG/M metagenome (GOLD analysis project Ga0073936, IMG submission 87041) | Freshwater lake bacterial and archeal communities from Alinen Mustajarvi, Finland, to study Microbial Dark Matter (Phase II) - Alinen... | ecosystem: Environmental > Aquatic > Freshwater >... | reverse complement strand
TGCTTCATCTGTGCACCTTTTACTTGGTCGTTTAAGTGGCGCTGATAGTAACGCAGCTCACCACTTAAATTCACTTACAAAAGTTGCACTTCAGACTTGAATCCGCCACTACTTTGAGGGCTATCTGAATGAACTTACTATGCCGACAAGCGGAGAGTTTGAGTACCTCTCCAAAGATAACTACAGTCAGATACTGGCATTTAGTGCCGCACCATTTAATGGCAGCAGCGGCGCCATGGCCGGGTTTATCATAAGCTTCTGGGATTTGTCCAATATCAGGCGCATGGAGTCGGACCTGAAAAAATCAGATAGACTGGCTGCGTTGGGTGAACTCTCCGCCCGCATGGCACACGAAATTCGTAACCCCCTCGCTGCCATGTGCGGATCCGTCCAGCTTCTTGCGGCGCATATGGCTGTTGATGAAGACGACGGGAGATTACTTGCAATCGTCATGCGTGAAGCGGATCGGCTTAACCTATTGATAACCGAATTTCTGGAATATGCCCGCCCGCTATCGCCGGTGAAACAGCGTATAGAGCTTGGTTCTTTTTTTGAGGATATCATCCTGTTCTTGTCCACTGACCCCCGCTTTTCAAATATCTCAACCACAAGTACCGTATCGAAATTTATGTCTCTTTATGCTGACCCAAATCAGTTACGACAGGTGATGATCAATATTTTGCAAAACTCGGCAGATGCGATGGAAAGAGGCGGAAAAATCGAGATTGAATCCTGTTATCTGTTGAGTGGTTCTGATGCATTCAAAAAAGCACCTGTAACCCGGATCTCTATCACTGATTCAGGCACTGGCATCAGTGATGAAACGGCCCGGCGCCTGTTCGAGCCTTTCTGGACTACCAAGGGGGAAGGATCCGGTCTCGGGCTGGCAATTACCTACCGCATAATCGAGGCTCACGCCGGAACCATATCCGTAGAAACTCCGGAAGGTGGCGGATGCAGATTCATCATCAACCTTCCGGGGCAGAATCAATGATTATTCCCTTTGCATACAGCTTTCGTAATCTCTACACCAGAAGACTTACCACCTTTCTTACCTCCTCCGGCATGGCTCTGGTCGTATTTGTTTTTGCCTCGATCCTTATGTTGTCAGCAGGATTGGAAAAAACACTTATAGAAACAGGTTCCGACGATAATGTAATCATAACCCGCAGATCGGCAAACTCTGAAGTGCAGAGTGGTATAGAAAGGTCGCAGGCCGCCATAATGGAAAGTCTGCCGGAAATTTCTACGGATAGCCTTGGAGAACCTCTGCTGGCCAAGGAGCTGGTTGTGCTGATAAGTCTCACAAAAAGGGGAAGCGACAAGCCGGCAAATGTAGTCATTCGGGGAATTCATTCCGTCTCGCTGCAGCTTAGACATCAAATCACCCTTACCGATGGCAGAATGCCGCGTCCCGGTTCTTCGGAAATCATGGCCGGCAGCAGTATCTCTAAACGATTCAATGGTGGTGGTATCGGTGAAACGCTCCGTTTTGGAATGCGTGACTGGACCGTGGTGGGAGTTTTTGACGCTGGGGCTACCGGATTCAATTCTGAAATTTGGGGAGATGCAACACAGCTGATGCAGGCCTTTCGTCGTCCTGTTTACTCATCGATTACATTTCGCTTGCGAAATGCAGACAATTTTCAGACTGTTAAGGCAAGGCTTGACGCTGATCCACGTCTGACGGTGGATGTGCGTCGCGAAACCCAGTACTACAGAGATCAATCGGAGGCGATGGCAAAATTCCTGAGCATCCTTGGGATGTCATTGACGATCATTTTTTCGGTCGGTGCTATAATAGGCGCCATGATTACAATGTATGCCGCCGTAGCAAACAGGGTCGTGGAAATTGGTACTCTGAGGGCGCTTGGTTTCCAAAGTTTCAGTATCCTGGCCGCTTTTATGACGGAATCCCTTCTGCTGGGTCTTGTTGGCGGTATTACCGGGCTTTTTTTCGCGTCGTTCATGCAACTTATCACCATATCCACCATGAACTGGCAAACCTTTTCCGAGCTGGCTTTTGCGTTCACTCTTACAACTGATATCGTGTTCAAGACCCTGCTCTTTTCCCTGATTATGGGGTTTATAGGCGGAGTCATACCTGCCGTAAGGGCCAGCAGGCTTAAAATAGTAGACGCGCTGCGCGAACGTTGATAAGTATATAGAACGGATCGATATCCGTTATCAGTTGCCGGAAAGAGATATGCCATGACTACTTACAACTGGCTTAAGGGTTTGAGCGAACGCTGGCGTAATTCACTCTGGCTGCTGGTGGGAATGCTGATTGCGGCTGTGCTACTTTTTGCAGCGACTTGGGAGGCGGATCGCCAGGAACGGTTGCGGATGGATGATTTTAGAGGTGACGTCGCTGATATGGCAAGGATTTCCGAATCCATCATAACCGACCGCTTGCGTGATTACGACAACATCCTGCTGGTTCTGCGTGATTCGTATGTCGCAGAACCTAAGCGTTTCGTTGATAATGTCCGTCTTTTGCGCAGCGGCCCCCTTGCTGACCGCGATGTACTTGTTGTGTTAAACAACCGTGAAGGCTTCCTCACGTATACCGATGCCCCAAACGTGAAGCCCGGTCTCTATCTGGGCAATTCGTCCTATTTCCGCCATTTTGCCGATGGCGGCAAAGATGGCCTTCTTATTGCTGCACCAGTATTTGGCCGCGTCACCAAGCGTTACACGATTCCACTGGTGCGCCCCATTTACGACAAGCAGGGCGGTTTTTTGGGAGTAGTGGCCTTATCTGTCAAGCAGGATTCTATAACCAAGTTTGGCCCCCGTCTGCAACTTTCCGGAGAAACCACGATCACAGTCATATATCAAGACGGTGCGATAGTCAGCCGCTCTCGAGATTTTGCAGAGGTGCAGGGGACAAAACTCCCACCGGAACAGCTTGTACCCTTGTTAAAAGAAGATACTGGGGTATTTCCGAGCCGAACCCCGATTGATGGTGTTGAAAGGATCGTCGCCTATCGGCATATTCCAAGAACGCCGCTTATTGTCTATGTGGAAGCCTCGCCCGAAAATATGCTGCATGGTACGTCAAGACAGCGTTACGTACTCATCTCGGCCGCTGGACTTGCGTCACTCATAATCCTGGCCCTGATTGCGGTTTATCTGAACAGCAGGAAGATCTCGTCACATTTGATAGACTCTTTGTGTAGAAGCAAGGAACAGGAGTATGAAATTCTCACCCAGACATCGCTCGACGGTTTCTGTATAGCTGATGGATCAGGCCGGATTATGGACGTAAATGATACCATCTGCAAGATACTGGGGTACACTCGGGAGGAGTTTCTCTGTTTGAAAATAACGGATATTGAAATAAACGAATCATCTGAATGGATCGCTGCACACACCCGTAAACTCGTGGAAGCAGGTATTGACCGATTTGAAACGCGACACCGACGCAAAGATGGTGCAATCATCGACGTTGAGGTCAGTGCCCAATTTGTTGATGGAGCTGAAGAGCGATTTTTCGTCTTTGTTCGAAACATAACCGATCGCAGGATCGCCGAGAATGCATTAATAGAGAGCCAGGAACGTCTCCAGCTTGCAGCACGAGCAACCAAAATCGGCATCTGGGACTGGGACGTAGTGAATAATAAACTGACCTGGGATGACAGCATGTACAACCTTTACGGTATTCACAAGGAAGAGTTCGGTGGCGCCTATGACGCCTGGACCCGTACACTCCACCCGGAAGACGCTCAACATGCCGAAGCCGAGATCCAGGCCGCCTTGCGTGGCGAACGGGAGTACGCCCCAGAGTTCCGCATTATCCGTTCTGATGGAACTGTCCGGTTCATCAAGGCCGCTTCTCAGACATTTTTCAATGAGAATGGCAAACCGATCCGCATGATCGGTACCAATATTGACATCACCGAACGCAAACAGGCCGAAAAGGATTTAAAAGAAAGCGAATATTTTTTCAGAGAGTCTCAGCGTTCCGCATCCATAGGATCTTATAAAACTGATTTTGTTGCCGGCAAATGGGAATCGTCTGAAGTACTGGATAATATTTTCGGCATTGACTGTGATTACAATCGTAACGTTCAAGGTTGGTTGGATATCGTGCATCCCGACGATATAGACATGATGAACCGGTACTTGAGAGAAGAGGTCATATCTAATAGAAATACCTTTGATAAAGAGTATCGGATAATTCGTAAAAATGATGGCGAATCAAGATGGGTACATGGTTTGGGTGAGGTCAAATTCGACAGCGTTGGTAATATCTTATCAATGATTGGGACTATCCAGGACATTACGGAACGGAAGCAACTCGAGCAGCAGTTCCAGCATGCACAGAAACTTGAGAGCCTTGGTGTGCTTACCGGCGGCATCGCACACGACTTCAACAACCTTCTTGCTGTCATCATCGGGCATTGCTCCCTGGCGGCGCTACGGCCGGAAGCGGCTGTTGAACATATACCGGAAATAGAAAAGGCCGCAGAACGTGCTGCTGAATTGTGCCGCCAGATGCTGGCTTACGCTGGAAAATCCCAATTGTTTATGACTCAGGTAAATATGGGATCACTGGTAGACGAGATGGTAAAGATGTTGAAATCGACCATCAATAAGAATGTGGATATCAAACTTGCCCTTTCAACCGATATTCCGTCCATCAGGGGTGACGCCAGCCAGATCAACCAGATCGCCATGAATCTGATTATCAATGCAGCTGAAGCCATCGGCGACGCACAAGGTGAAGTTTGTGTATCGCTTGCAAAAGTTGAAATCAGGGCGGAACAGTCAGAAAAGGATCATATAGGCAATATCATACCGCCCGGCCTGTATCTCTGCCTTGAGGTCACCGACAACGGCTGCGGAATGGATGATGAAACAAAACAGCGGATATTTGAGCCGTTCTACACGACCAAATTCACCGGGCGCGGCCTCGGGATGTCGGCCGTACTGGGCATTATAACCGCGCACAAGGGAGCATTACAACTATCCAGCCATCCTGGACATGGCGCGACCTTCAACGTCTACCTCCCTATTCAGGGTTGTGAATCCGCCGGGGATGAATCGCTTCAGCGTCTCTCCTCAACGCTGTGGCAGGGAAGCGGGACCATACTGCTGGCAGAGGATGAAGAACAGATTCAGCAGATTGCAAAAATCCTGCTGGAGGAGCTGGGATTCAAGGTTATTGAAGCTTCAAACGGAAAGGAAGCACTTGAGCAGTACCTTAATAACTCCTTAGAAATCAAACTGGTTGTGACTGACATGGACATGCCTGTCATGGACGGTTACCAGTTGTTCCGCGAGCTGAAAAAGATCAACCCGGAGCTGCCTGTAATTATCTCCAGCGGTTTTGGAGATGCTGATATCATCTCACGGATAGTAGAGGGAAACGTGGCGGGAATCCTGAGTAAACCGTACAGGTTTGATCAGTTGCGGGAGGTGCTGAAGACGGTAGTCGAGCAAACAACTCCGAAGCAAGCGTGAGGAAGTTAGTAAATTGGGGCATATGACATCTTTTTTATCCCCTTGATCTTCTACCACCCTCTCCCAGTGCTATGGGGGGGCACAGGGAGGGTATTTCCCTTCTCCATCGGGGAAAAGGTGACCCGAAGGGCGGATGAAGGGAGGCTCTTGCCTATCATGCAATCTCCCTAAGTTCTTCAATCAACCCTCCCAGAAAATCGTATCCTTTCTGCCAGAAATCCCCCGCGTTTATGTCGATGCCTGCCAGACGGGCTGTGTCCGCAGGAGAGAGTGAACCGCCCGACTCCAGTAAATCACGGTAACCCGGCTTGAATGAATCCCCGTCCAGGCGGTGCTTCTGGAAGAGTGCCAGAACCAGAAGTTCAGCAAAGGTATAGGAATAACAGTAGAAGCGGCTGTGAATGAAGTGGCTGATGTAGCTCCATCCCCAGCGATAGGCAGGAATCATCTCCACTGAGTCACCAAAGAGTTTGCCGTTCTCCTCCAGCCAGATATCGGCAATCCGGTCGTTTGAGAGCAAACCGCCCTCTTTGCGCTCGTTATGCAGACGCAACTCGAAGCGGGTCAATACTGTCTGGCGAAAGGTGGTTGCGATTATGTCCTCAATTTTGGCGCACAGTAGCGACTTACGAACAATCGGATCGGATTCGTTATCCAGCATTCGCCGGGTGAGAAGCATTTCGCCGAAGACTGATGCGGTCTCAGCCAACGGCAGAGGGGCGTGATAGTTGAGCATGGTCTGCTTCTGCGAGAAGACAAAATGCAGGCCGTGTCCCGCTTCATGGGCAATAGTGGCAAGGTCTCGCAGAGTGCCGGTGAAGTTGAGGAGAAGGAACGGTGGCGCTTCGGGTGATATGCCCATGGCAAAGGCGCCTCCCGATTTGCCAGTGCGGGGGAGTACATCCACTCTGCGATCATTAAAAAATGCACCTACAATACTGCCAAACTCAGGATCGTAGGCGCTGTAGGAATCAACCACCAATTCCCTGGCCTCATTAAAATCATACCTCCTTTCCACTTCAGCTACCGGGGCATAGACATCGCAATTTCGCAGTTTCTCCATGCCGAGCATTCCGGCCTTCAGATTGAAATAGTCCCGAGCCAGTCCGTAGTTGGCCTCGGTAGTTTTCATTAGTTGCTCGACCGCTTCGTCAGATATTTCGTTGCTGATGTTGGTTGGCGAAATGGGAGATTTGTAGTTGCGAAGCTCCATCTCCTGGCTATGATCAAGGGCCATATTGTTGAAGACCGCATTATAGACAATGCCGTGCTCGCCGTGCTTCTCCAGGAAGATAGTCATTGCCCGGAAACGGACGTCGGGGGATGAATGATGAAGAAGCGAAAGGAGTTCTTCGCCTGTGAACTCCTTTTCCACGCCATCCATCTCCATTCTGTAGATGAATGATGCTGAAAGTTCGTCAAAGAGCTTGGTAAAGGCGCGTATGCCGGTAAGTTCCTTGCGGGTAAGCAGGCGTTCCTCGTTTTCTTTCAGAGTGTACGGACTAAATTTACGAATTCCCTTCAGGAAATGCAGGTAGCGGGCTGCTTCCGGGATCTGGCAAAAAGAGTCAAAACGATCGTCCTCCAGATCCATCAACTCCAGGTCGAAGAACAGCAGCTGCTGTGAAAGGGTGCTGCCCAACTCGGAGCAGCGCTGGTTAAGGGCCAGATAGGTTTTGTTACCGGAATCGGAAGCGAAAAGCAGATGAGCGTAGCAGAACGGCTTTGACATAAGATTCTGCAATGCTTCGTATTCACGTATTCCGGTAATAATAGCGGGGTCATCCAGGCTTGCCACTTTTTCAAAGTACCGCGCACGAAAGGCGGAGGCAAGATCCTCAAATGAGGTGAGTTCGGCTTCCAATTCAGGTGAATCAGGGGCAGGGTAGAGCAGGGCGGTATTCCAGGTCAGATCGGTTTGGGGCATGAATTAACTCCCGTGAGGTTTGTGATTTAATGGCTGCCAGATTACTACGGGCAGCCTGCTTCGTCAAGCAGAGCCATTTTATGTTGAAAGGCAAATGAATATTTTGTATGATTGCGATTATATCAATCGTTAAAATAAATAACTAAGGTTTAACATGACATTAAAACAGCTGGAGGTGTTTGTAGCAATAGCCGAAACTCATAGCTTTTCAAAGGGCGCCGGGAAAACCTGCATTACACAGTCGACCGCAAGCCAACATATGAAAGGGCTGGAGGATGAATTGGGCATCAGGCTCTTTGACCGGGGCAGGGAAGGTGCGCTTCTGACCGAGGCCGGCAAACTGTTTTTTGGACGTGCCAGCAAGATTCTGGGAGATTGCGACGAATCACGTTCGGCCATACGACGGTTTATCGGGATGGAGGATATTGTGCTCAGGGTTGGAGCCAGCAATATTCCGGCTACCTGGTTGATCCCAGCGGTTCTGAATCAGTTTCTCAAACAGTGCCGAAAGGTTCGTCTGGAGCTTATTCAAGGAGACAGCCGCTCGGTAATAAACCAACTTGTAAATGAAGAGATAGAGCTTGGATTTACCGGGGGACGTTTTGATGATGATCGGATCCGATTTGAAACTATTGGGCAGGATAATATCGTTTGTGCAGTTTCATCAAAATTTGTCACAGGTCGCAAACAGAGTCTGAGCCAGGCCGAGTTTTGCAAAATACCACTGGTTGTAAGAGAGGATGGATCAGGGACTCAAAAGGCGCTCTACGAGGCGTTGTCCGGAACTTGGATCAGCAAGGATGCTCTCAATATCGTTGCCGTACTCGGCAGCAGCGAAGCGATCCGGCGGGCCCTGCTGAATGGCGCCGGGTATGCCTTTGTCTCCAGTATGTCCGTTTCTGAAGAGCTTGCCAATGGTCAATTGATGACGGTAAGAATTCCCGGGTTGAACATATCAAGAAAATTTTACGCCGCACGGCGTGATGGCCGGGAACTGTCTCCTGCGGCCTCCGCTTTTCTGGGCCTTATGACTTTCGGTTCAACCTGAAAAAATAATATCCACTCACTACTTGATGCAGACCCTGCGGACTTCCTTTAGATCAGTTAACCCTTCCATGCACTTCAAAATACCATCTTGTTTCAAAGTGGTCATTCCGTCATCAATAGCCTGTTTACGGATCAGTTCAATCTCGGCTTTTCTTTTGACCAGCGCCTTGATAGCATCTGTTCCTTCAAGCAGTTCATGAAGGCCAAGTCGTCCCTTGTACCCTGTATCCCCACATTTTGGACAGCCTGCAGCTTTGAACAACTTTATATTTGAAGGATTAATTCCTGTTTTGGCGAAGCGCTCTTCGCCATATTCGAAGACAATTTCCTCGAGTTCCAGTGGCGTCGGAATATATTCCTTCTTGCAGGCGCATAAGCGACGTGCCAGACGCTGGGCAAGTATGCAGAGGATGGCGTCTGAGAAGCTGAAAGGGTCAAGTTCCATGTCCAGCAGGCGGGTGATGGTTTCCGGAGCCGAGTTGGTATGCAGGGTGGAGAAAACCAGGTGCCCGGTCAGAGAACACTCAACGCCGATTTCAGCGGTTTCCTGGTCACGCATCTCACCTACCATTATGACGTCCGGATCTGCTCTCAGGAAGGAACGCAGGGCAGCCGCAAAGGTGAAGCCGATTTTGGGATGCACCTGAACCTGGCGCAGGCCGCGCTGGGTAATCTCGACAGGGTCTTCTGCAGTCCAGATTTTTGTGTCAATCGTATTGATGACGGATATTGCAGAATGGAGCGTTGTGGTTTTGCCGGAACCGGTCGGGCCAACAACCAGCACAAGGCCGTATGGTTGTCTGACGCAGGCTTCAAGAACGCGGGAGTTCCTCTCGGTAAGGCCGAGCTTGTCGTAGGGTATTGGCTCGCCCGACGCCAGAACGCGCATCACCACATCTTCCAGTTGGCCGGCGGTCGGGACAGTTGCGACACGGAGCTCGACATTGAGTGGACCGAATTTTTTGAAGTCGATCTTGCCGTCCTGGGGTTTACGGCGCTCTGAGATGTCCAGATTGCACATTATCTTGATACGGGACGGGATGGCGTATTTGTATTTGTAGGGAATCTTCTGGTAAACCTTGCAACGGCCGTCGATCCGCATCCTGACCTGAATATCTTCCCTGCCCGGAAAGGGCTCGATGTGGATATCAGATACCTTGTTATTTACGGCATCTATGATGATCTTGTTAACCAGCTGTACAATGACGCTGTCCTGTTCAGAAACCTTCTGTGATTCAGATTCAATTTCAGGATCGTCGCTGAAGTCAAGTTTGTTCAGTATATCATCGATGCTGCTATTGGACCCGCCGGAAGAACTATATTGGTAGAACAGGTTGATGTAGCTAAGAATATCGTCGCGAAACGCCCCGATAAAGCTGATACGTTTGTATTCAGGATATACAAACTTGAGCATGTCCTGGCGCCCCAGGTCGGACGGGTCGTCAATTATTATGTGAAGAATGCCGTTCTCTATTTTGAAGGGTACCCACCACTCCTTGTACAGTCGCTCCGGGCGCACGCGTTTGAGCAGGTCGTCGTCAAGCGCTTGAGCCGTTGCCTCGTAACCGATAAACTCGGTGCCAAAATAAAAGGAGAGGTTTTTGGCCATATCCTCTCTGTTGACGCTAAATTCACGCATCAGGACGGAATCCATCCCTATTTTAGGCACATCCGGGTGAGCAGAAGCCTTTTCCAAAATTGTATTGTCAACCAGGTTTTTGTCCAGTAGATAATTGTAGCGGGTTTTGTTGCGAATTATCTTGGTCGAAGCAGAGAGGCGATAAATGTTATGGATTGCGATTGAAAGCGAGGTTGAAAGTTCCATGGCATAGCTTATGTCTGTGTGGTCGTAGGGGACGTCACCTTTTTTATTGATGACCTGAATGACCCCGATCAGGGTTTTCTGGAATTTCATTGGCACGCACAACACTTGTCTGGTGACAAAACCGGTTTTCTTGTCCCAGCTTTCGTCAAACTTGAGATTACTGCCGATCATTTTCAGTTCGTGTTGGTCGTAAGCGTTTTTTATGTTGATTATCGAACCACTTATTGCACAGTATCCGGAAAGACTGGTATCGCTTATTGGGACAACGATCTGCTGAACTTCGGTGCCGCTTTTGACTTTTGAAATCAACAAATTCCGTTTTGTATCCGCCAGATAGATGGTTATGCGCTCGGAAGAGAATAGATCGGCGATGCTGTCCTTGATATGAATAAGAAGAGTATTGAGATTATCGGCAGAGTGGATTTCGTTAATCTTATCCATCAACCGCTTCCGGTATTCCAGTTGCTGGCGTAGTGTGTCCGATTCCTGTGTCATGGCGTCATCCCGTCATCCCGTCATTGGAATATGAATCTTGTTTAGATTAGCAGATTTACTGTATATCTCAAATGATATTCCATTTGATTTTTGTTCATATACTGATAAAATCGAAATTACTTACATCCAATGTGACCTAGGGGGATTATTATGAAACCACTTATGATTGCAACGCTTATTTCACTCTTGTTGCCCTGCATGGTGTTTGCTGCCCAAGTGGGTAAAATCACCGGGTTGAAAGGGGTAGCCCAATTCAGGGCTGTAAATAATATCCCATACGATTCTTTGAAAAAAGGCGATGTAATCAGTGAGGGCAACTGGATCAAGACTGGCGCCGACGGCTGGGTTGAACTGACTCTGGATGATAAAAGCAGATTCACCCTGGCCAATAACTCCGAATTCGAGATAAGCAATTTCCAGCTTTCCAAGAACAAGCGCGAAGGTGTCTTCATCCTCTCTCAGGGTAAACTAAGGGCTTCGGTCACGAAATTTTCCGGCAAGCTGAGCGGTATGACCGTCAAGAGCGGAACCGCTGTCGCAGGAATCAAGGGAACCGAATTTCTGATGCTCTCCCAGGGACCTGCCAATGTGTTCTTCGGCAATGAGGGGACCGTTGCTGTTTCGGGAGACGACAAAGGACAGCAGCAGCCGTTGACTGAAAGCACCATGACTCAGAACACCCGCGGTTATACCCCGGTGGAACCGCTCAAGGTCGAGTCTGGTTCGCCGATAGCCGAGGCCAGGGGGATCTTCGACAAGGTTACTGCCGCCATACCGCCAGCCGAATGGACCGATTCGGGGAAAATATCCGATATTATCGCCCGCTGGAATATCAATCACGGCCATTATCTGGCTGATTCGGGCAAGTACAACGATGCATTGCATGTCTTTCAGATCGCCCTCGACCTGACCAAAATTGCCGAAATACGGGCTGATTCGCTCATGGAACGCGGAGCGGTCTATGCCCGCTTTATGAGAAATCCCGAGTTGGCGCTGGCTGAGTACCTGCTGGTCATGGAGGAATACCCCAAGCTGCCCCAAAACGAAACGGCACTCTTCAATACCGGCCAGACTCTGACAGAGCTTGGTTTCGTCGACCAGGCGCGTACCCGTTTCAACCAGTACCTTAAAGAGTATCCGAACGGCAAGCATCGAGTTACGGTTGAAACGCTGATCAAATCCTTGGATACAAAGTAGTTGATCGTGGCTGAATGTGGAGTGAATTGACCGCCGCAGTGATCGAGATATGATCACTGCGGCGTTTTGTTATGGAGAACCGCGATGAATTTATCTAAACGTCTGGTGTTTGTGCTAGTCGGCCTAACTGCGGCGCTCTGTGCGTTCATCGCTTACAGGAGCGAACCAACATTTTTTGAGCGTGTCGACCTGAAACTAAAGGATTCGCGTTTTGTTTTCCGAGGCCCGCTCAAATCCGATCAGCGGGTGGTGATCGCTGCCATCGATCCCAAGAGTGTAAAGGAGGTGGGACGCTGGCCCTGGCCACGCACCGAAGTTGCCGAGTTGATTCGTAATCTGAAAGGATACGGCGCAAAGATCGTCGGCCTTGATATGATTTTTTCAGAACCGGACAATTCGTGCAACGGTGTCGAAAACGACCGCCTGCTTGGCAAGGCTATAGCTGATGCCGGTAATGTAGTCGCCGGATACTTCTTCCGCACCGAAGAGCAGGCTGTCGATGAGGAGGCCTTCGGCCAGATCGCTTCCACTAGTCTGAAGCCTAATATAGACAGCGGCGTTAGCAGTACGCCGCTTTTCTCGTTCAACGGCATCGATCTGAACGTTGCCACCGTCGGCGGCCATGGGGCTCTGGATCATGGCTATTTTTCGGTTATGCCCGAACAGGATGGCATCTATCGGCGTGTTATGATGCTGGCACTTTTCAACGGTGACATATTCACTTCTCTTCCGCTCAAATGCCTATCCTATTATCTCGGTCAGCCGATCGATCTGCGCATCACTAAAAGGGGAGTAGAAGAGTTCAAGCTGGGCTCCGCGCTTCTGCCGACCGACTATACCGGCAGGCTTCCGATCAACTACTACGGAGGTACCGGTTCCTTCAAAACGGTTTCTGCGGTGGATGTCATTAAAAAACGGTTGCCGGCCGATTCACTGAATGACACCCTGGTTTTTGTCGGAGCAACGGAGACCGGCATATTGGACCTGCGCCCGTCACCGTTAGATCCATATCTGCCGGGTGTTGAGATCCACGCCACTGTCGCTTCCAATGCCCTGCAGAACCGTTTTCTCAAACACAATGCAGACACACGTTCCATTGAAAAGTTTACCATCATCATCTTTCCCGTTCTGCTTGGAATACTGCTCAGTTTCGTGCCCGGATCTTTGAGCGGATTGCTGATGTTTGTCGCCAGTTGCGGCGCCTTTGTTGCGGGGAATTATATAGGTTTCTCCGCCTATCTCCACGACCTGACGCTGGTCTATCCTCTGCTGGGTATCTCGTTCTCCTATTTGGGCGGCGAGGCCTATCGGAGTCTGGTTGTGGAACGCAAGGGCCGACATCTCAAAAAAGCCTTTTCCAGTTATGTCTCGCCTGACCTGGTCAAGCAGATTGAAAAAGATCCGGACAAACTGGTGCTTGGTGGTGAACAGCGTGAACTTTCGATTCTCTTCTCCGACATACGGGGATTCACAACAGTTTCAGAAAGCCTGACTCCGCCCGAACTGGTTAAGCTGCTCAACGAATATTTGAGCCCGATGACACGCATCGTGCTTGAAGAGCGCGGCACTCTGGACAAGTTTATCGGTGACGCCGTCATGGCGCTTTTCAATGCGCCTCTGGATGTGCCGGAACATGCAACCCATGCCTGCGCCGCTGCCGTAAGAATGATGGAGGAACTGAAATTGCTGAATGCCGGTTTTGCCGGGCGCGGTATGAATACCCTCGACATTGGCGTAGGCATCAATACCGGTCCGGCGGTTGTCGGAAACATGGGGGCTGACATACGCTTTGACTACACCGCCATAGGTGATTCGGTCAATCTGGCTTCACGCCTGGAAGGGCTGAATAAATACTACGGCTCGCATATTCTGGTCAGTGAAGAGACCCGAAGGCAGGTCAACGACAGTCGATTCACGTTCCGTGAGGTCGATAGGGTCAGGGTGAAAGGTAAACATCTGCCGATTGTAATGTACGAACTGATGATATCCGATCTTGATATTCTTCCCCATTTTGAAGATGCTCTCGAAAAGTACCGCTCTCAGGATTTCGCCGGTGCAAAGTTGATTTTTGATGAGTTGGTTTTAAGTAATAAAGACGGCCCCTCTCATCTGTATGCCGGTCGCTGCGACGAGTATCTTGCCGCACCGCCACCGGCAGATTGGGATGGAGTCTATGTTGCCAAGAGCAAATAATTATTGGATCATGGAATTGCAAAAATCCGGGGGATTTTAAATTTGACATCATTCGTTTTATTTGTTAAAAGATTTCTCCTTGACGTGGGGCTGTAGCTCAGCTGGGAGAGCGCCTGGTTTGCAACCAGGAGGCCACCGGTTCGATCCCGGTCAGCTCCACCAAGTTTGTCATGCTGAGTGAAGAGCGCTCGGAATGAGCCGTTAGGCGAGAGTTCCTCACGATGAGGGAGA
>Ga0073936_10007235_pt1 | contig 14385 bp, 7 predicted proteins | sample AliMusrvi5mmetaG_FD_87041 | JGI IMG/M metagenome (GOLD analysis project Ga0073936, IMG submission 87041) | Freshwater lake bacterial and archeal communities from Alinen Mustajarvi, Finland, to study Microbial Dark Matter (Phase II) - Alinen... | ecosystem: Environmental > Aquatic > Freshwater >... | reverse complement strand
TTTTAACCCCCAATACGGAAAGCATCTTTTCAGCGTATCGTTTTCCCAATTCCCTGTATCCGGCAGCGCTGAAATGCAAATTATCAGGACCATCGGCACAACCGGCAGAAGAAATGACATACGAATTGGGCAATGTTTTTGGCAGTGTAGCAATGATGGCGTTCATTCCCGCACAAATTCCATTCTGGTCGGCATTCACGGTTTCGCCTGCAAGCAAAGGCACATTTTCAGGCTTAAGGTTCAAATCTTTCATCAGGTTATCATAAACACCTTTTACTTTTCTGCTCCAAAGCGTATCGTTGGAATTCGATTCTCCCTGGTGAAGAAGAATTCCCTTGATAATACCGGTCTTTTGAGCCAGTTTGGCCATCTCTACCAGTCGTCCATATGGATTTCCGTCGTATTCCTTAATCATTCCTTTCATCCAACCCGGTACGGTTTCAACATATGCCGGGTAATTGTCCTTGTCGAAAAGCTCAATTTTACAACCACCAATGGCCACAACAATCACCCCAACTTTTATTTGCTCCGGAAGATTGTCCACCATTGTTCTTCCGAAATAATCGGTAGGTCCCAGTTTGGTTTTGCAACGACACAGGGGTGGGACAGCCGGATACCAGTTGCCTATTTTGCGGTTCAGATTATCACAGTTTACTGCTTCCATTACCTGAAAGCGCGGATTAACAGTTGAATCCTGAAGCTCTGCTCTGGCAGCACCTTCCATATTCGACTGCCCGATACAGAGGTAAATCTGAAAATTCGGATCCTGCGAAAACGCTTTGCTATTTGAAAAAAGAAATCCTGTCAGGAGAATTAAAACCAACTTTAAAGGCATCGTATCTCTAAAATTAGTAACATTACTTAAATAATAGAGGTGCCAATTCAAGCAGACTGCGACGCCAGGTCTGGAACTCGTGACGGGTGTTCTCAGAAATATAAGAAACCGCATTGAAACCAGCCGCTTTTAACGCCACTACCGAATTCTTAACGCCATCGGGTTTTTCGAAACTGCCGCAACTCAAAAAGATCAGTTTTACATTCGATTTATCTTTGATTTCCTCCGGCTTGTACAAACCACCACTAAGCAAGGCATAGTAAGAGAATACTTCAGGTTTGTTCAGTGAAATGGTATGGGTTTCCATGCCACCCATTGAGAGTCCGGCCATGGCGCGGTGTTGTTGATCGGCTATGGTTTTGAAGTTGGCATCGACATAAGGAATCAATTCATCTACAAGTACCGTTTGAAATGGAGTGATGTCAAAATTCCGAAGGCCACCGAACTTGATATCGTTGGTCATTCCGTAGGTCATTACAATAATGAATGGCTTGATTTTTTCTCCAGCAATCAGGTTATCCATGATCAGGTTGGCGTGCCCCTGATTTGTCCATGCCGTTTCGTCTTCACCCCAGCCATGTTGCAGGTAAAGAACAGGATAACGTTTGTTTTTGTCTTTACCATAGGTGGGAGGTGTGTAAACAAACGCCCTGCGCGAGGTGTTTGTACTTTTCGATGGAAAAAGTATCTGCTGCACATTTCCATGAGGAACATCTTTTAGAGCATAAAAATCCTGATCATGAGCAGGTATTTCAATGCCGCTTTCCCAACGGGTTGAGCCATAAAAATTCAATGTGCCAGGATCATTAAATACCCCGCCATCAATAGTAAGATGGTAATAGTGGAATCCTTCTTCCATTGGACCTGCAGTTAAACCGCTCCAGGTACCATCCTCTGCTTTCCTAAGTGGAGTACCCCCTTTGGTACCGCCCAGTCCCAGACTCACAACAACACTTTGGGCCTGGGGAGCCTCTATGCGGAAACGGACATAACCCTGTGAATTTACCTGTGGGTACTCTTTCCCCGGTTGATTCAAGGTTGAAGGCTTGAAATCATCGTTAATGCCTGGTTGGTTTGTCTGTGCAAAACACAGCGCACCAAATAAAGTCAATACAAAAACAATTGTAATTAAATTCAGTTTCATGGGTGTCGATTTTAAAGCCCCTCCAAACCTCTCCGCCAGCTGGCGGAAGGCTTAAAAAAAGCAAGTTTAAATTTTTATTATCTTATTAATTTTCTTTTAGTTAGTAAATAAAAGAGGTGCAAATTCATGGAGGCTGCGTCTCCAGCTTTGCCATTCATGAGCCGTTTGAGGAGAGACATAAAAATGGGTATTGATGCCGGCTTCTTTTAGCTTGGTTTGGTTCTCCTTTGGATTGCCACCGAAGCCAGCTCTGGGGTTTTCAAGTTCACGACTTCCGTAGCTTACAAACACCAGTTTGATTTTTTCTTTAAATCCGGGCACCGCTGCTAAATCTTCGGTACTTATGCTGCCGCCACTGAAAATGCCGACATGTGAAAATAGGTCAGGATGAGCAAGCGTAATCACACGGGTTTGCATACCACCCATGGAAAGTCCGGCCATGGCGCGGTGTTGCTGGTCGGCTAAAGTGCGAAAGTTGGCATCGATCATCGGAATAATGTCTTCGATCAGAGTTTTTGTAAAGCCGTCTGCCCATCCTTTGGGAGGCCACTGAGCTGGACGCTCACCTGCCGGAGGTCTTGTCATACTCCAGGTCCCGTTGTCCATGACAATGATAAATGGTTTGGCTTTGCCCTCGGCTATCAGATTATCCATAATGAGGTTGGCATGCCCCTGACTGGTCCAGCCGACTTCGTTTTCGCCGCCGCCGTGTTGCAGGTAAAGTACAGGATAGCGTTTCCGGGCATCCTTATCATATCCTGGAGGCGTATAAATGAAACAACGGCGCATGCTGTTGTTGCTTTTCGAAAAATAAGGAAGCTCTATTACCTGGCCATGAGCCACATTTTTCAAAGCATAGAAATCCTGGTCTTTAGCAGGAATCTCGATACCGCTTCCCCAACGGCTGGCGCCATAAAAGTACAAGCTACCGGGATCAGGAACTGCGGCCCCGTCAACCCAAAGCTGATAGTAATGAAATCCTTCGTCCTGAGGAGCAGATTCACCTGTCCATATACCCTTATCATCTTTAAGCAGGTCGTATTTTACAGCACCAATATCAAGCTGCACTTTAATTGCCCCAGGCGCAGAAATTTGAATACGTACCCTGCCTTCGGAATTTACCTGAGGGTACTTCTTACCGGGTTGATTGACTGAAGAAGCTTTGAAGTCTTCAACAATTGTTGCCGACGGGTTAGTCTGTGCAATGCACCATGTAATTGAGACTGTTAGAAATAGCACTATTACAAATAAATACTTTTTCATAATTCGTACATTTAAATTAATATGATTGTCTTTAATATGGATATTTAACTACTTTATGCCACTGTTTTTAATATGGAAATAATCGAATGCCACATCAAATGGTGTTGCAGGTTTGGAAGTATCCGAATTAAACCAAAAGGTGCTTTTCATATACTGTGTGATTACTCCATCGCAAACGATTAATCCTGCCTTAATATCTTTTAAAAGCATAGTGGCAGTTCCGAGATTTTCATAATTAGTACTGTCCGATGAATAGTAGGCAGTGTAAATGCCCCCCTTCTTTTCAAGTTTAAGTTTCAAGGAGTTATTCCCTGTAATTTCATTTTTCAGATTGAAGGAGGCCACCGATTTAGCGATTCCATTTTCTTCCATCATCAGGTCGATTGAACCCGGCTGAACCGCATCACCTCCCCGTCCCATCCGGGTTGTTTTAACAGCGGCCCTGAACATCAATTTTATAAAATTCCCGTCGTTCTCATAGGCCACAATACCGGCATTTTCCGGCTGAGCAGGTGTTCTGGAACAGACCAATTTTGTTTCGATTGTCCAGTCGTTGTTTGCACTTTGCAGCAATAGATTCCTGGCATTATTTGTCGCCTCAGATATGTCGCCAATCTCACTGGTGATCGTAAGTGAACCTGCATTCTTTGAAAGACTATGATTTGTCTGATTTTCACGTACCCATTTCCATTGTCTGCCAATTGAGGGATCATTGAATTCATCGGTAACCGAAGCCACATCGAAATTCAAATAATAGGTATTTCTTTCCAGCGTGATGTTATCGATAAACTTAACCACAGCCGTTCCCGGAATGCCTTTTGCCTGTTCAATATCCACTGTTATTTCACTACCTGTTGCAGATGCTTTTACTACGGGGATTTTCGATGTAGTGTTTAAAAGATAACTGTAAGCTTTTAAGTCTTTATTAAAGCCTGAAATGTTTTTGCCGTCGACAGTAATTGATTTTGGAGTGAGATCGGGCATCACTTTTACCGGATAACTGTTCGAAACAGAAGTCCCATAGATGGTTACATTGGCAAAGATTAAGGCAGCTCCAACTCCAACAGCAGTTACCTTTCCGTTTGCATCGACCGAGACAATTGAAGTATTGTTACTTTTATAACTGACTTTCGCTTGTTTGAGATCAAAAAAACTATCGTCGGACATTGCAGCTGTGACGCTGGTTTGAACACTGTTACCAGGACTTAAAACCACGCTGCCGCTCTCGGCTACAACGGTTTTTAATGCGGGTTTGTAATTGCCGCTCAGGTTGGCTTGCACCTGTCCTCTGATGTCTTTTGAAGATGCCCCGATTTCAAAAATATATTTGCCCTGATCGAACATGATTCTTTTACTTTTGGCATCCCAGAACCAAAGGTCTGCACAATCGATGTCGATGGCTACTGTTTTAGTTTGGCCAGCAGCAATGGTCACTCTTTCGAACCCTTTCAGCCGTTTAATCGGTCTTTCAAGCGTTTCAGGACTATCCGGTGTTTTTACATAAACCTGTACCACTTCATCTCCGTCAACGGAACCAGTATTTTTTACATCCGTCTGAATGGTGATTTTATCATTCGGCGTGATGTTGCTTCTACTAATGCTGAAATTACTGTATTCGAAGGTTGTGTAGGAAAGTCCGTAGCCGAATTCATACGAAACATCTTTGTTAAAATACATGTAGGTCCTGCCATTCTTACCAGATTCGCCCCTTAAGGTATAATCGTTGAAATCAGGTAAGTCTTTAAGCGATTTATACCATGTCAAACTTGTTTTTCCACCCGGGTTAACTTCACCAAATAATATTTTGGCTATCGCCGTTCCCTGCGCCTGACCATTGTATCCCGTAAAGACAATTCCTGCCACATTCGGATTGTTTTTTATTTGCTCAATTTCAATCATTCCCATTCCCTGAATAACTACAATGGTATTCGGATTGACGGCAGCAACCGATTTAATCAACTCATTCTGATTTCCCGGCAAGGTGATGGCAAACCGGTCAGATTCTTCTCTTCCGGTACTTTGATCGGTGCCAACAAAAACAACGGCAACATCGGCGGAGGCTGCCATGTCAAGTATTTCTTTATCAGTGGCCTTAGCTTCCGGTTCGCGATAAACAAGTACAAGGGTTTGCGGCCCGGTTATGCCCAGTGTTTTAATTTTAACCCGAACAATCCTGGGCCTTGCAAAACCCGGAAATCCTCCGGCTTGCTGAATTGCTTCAATTCTTTCAGAAGCCAGGACGTTGCCTGTTACAGAACCAACCCTTACTTCCAATATACCACCTTCGCCTGACACACTCATGTTAAACCGTATGGAATCCACATCAGTGATGTCAACATTATTATACAATGTCCAGTCACCATCTTTAATTCCACGAACTGAAGCCTGTCCAAATCGTGCTGAGGTAATTAATCCGCTGGCAGAGGCATCGAATTTTGTTGCATCGTAGGCCTTCAATACTTCACTTTTGCGAACAGTTGAAAATCCGATCAGGTTAAAGAAGTCGGTTTTCCTGTTGGTATTTCCACCTGATTTTGAAACTACTTCGGTATTTAGATTACTCACTTTAATGTAATTTTGAATTCCGGCAAGCGGAGAAATTCTTAATTTGGGTTCAACTTGTCCTGAATAATCGCCCAATTCAACCTTATCGGCCTGAGGTCCTAATAAGGCAATCTTTTTAATGGTTTTTAAATTGACCGGCAATGCTTTCTTTCCTGTTTTGGCAACAGCATCATTTTTTAAAAGAACAGGTGTTTTGGAAGCAATTTCAATGGCAAGATCGTTATGTGAAGGGTCGTTAATGATGCCTGGTTTAATACCGGCATAAGGCACCATTTCCGGCGGATCAAATTCTCCCAATCTCATACGGATAGCAAAAATATTCACGAGTGCTTTGTCGATATCACCCTGGGTAAGTAATCCCTGTTCCAGCGATTTTAAGACATAATTCTGATAGACGCCACCACAATCTGTATCAACACCCGATTTTAGTCCCATTGCAGTTGCTTCTTCATTGTTTTTTGCATAATGGTGCCCTCGAATGATGTCATCAATTGCACCGCAATCACCTGTCACATAACCGTCCATACCATAAGTTTTTCTGGCAATGGTATCCACCAGGAATTTACTGGCCGACATGGGCACTCCGTTTACGGCGCTGTAAGCGGTCATGATGGCCGGAAGTTTATCTTCCTTTATAAGTGTTCTGTAGGGCAAAAGGTAAAATTCATGCATGTCCCTTTCATCCATATTGGCGCTTCCGGAGTGGCGGTTAAACTCAGTATTGTTGGCAAAATAGTGTTTACCGCAGGGTACAGCTTTCAGGTAACGAAGGTCATCTCCCATTAATCCACGGATGAAACCACTACCGATCTGCGAAACAAGAAATGGATCCTCTCCAAATGTTTCCGCAGTTCTTCCCCAGCGTGGGTCGCGTGCAGGTTCGATAACAGGAGACCAATAAGTAAGGGTAAAAATCAGGTCGTGATTAAATCCCCGGGCCTCATCTGCAATGACTGAAGTTTCACGCTTAATCAATCCAGGATCCCAGGTAGACCCGACAGCAACACTGTTTGGAAAGGATGTGGCGGTCATTCCGCTATTGTTGTTTCTTCCCATCACTCCATGCAGGGCTTCTCCCCAAACATCATAATGGTTCACTCCCAATCGGGGAATTGGTGGCATGGTATTCCCTAACTGGCTTTGTTTTTCTTCGGGTGTCATCCTCGAAACCAGATCAGCAGCCCTTTCTTTAAAAGAGTATGCCGTGTTTAGGTAAATTGGTTTTTTTGCCATTTCACTTTGCGGCATGAAAGCCATGATCATAAAACCACATAACGCCAAAAAGCTGATTTTAATTAGTTTGTCCTTCATATTACTTTGAATATAGTTTGTTAAAAATTCATAGATTTCACATAAAAACCTTCGCCAACAATTAGGAGCATTTCATTCGTTCCTGAAATTCCGGCAAGGCTTAGCGCCGGAATTTCAGCAAGTTCATTGCAATGCGAACAGGAAGGGAGTTTCATCAACATTCCACCATTGCAAACCAGGTAAAAATTGTCATTGATATCGTCATAAAAAATTCCCGAGGGCCGATCAGTCAACAATTTCTGAATTCCTTGTTGATCATTATAAACAAGTGGCCTTTCGCTCCATACTTTGCCCAGTGTTGAAAACATGAATACAGGTAAACCGTCGTCATATACTCCGGCAACGGCAAGACTTTTTTCTATAGCCAGTATGCTTGTGAAAGCGCAAGACTTGTAAAAGCCTTTATATATCCGATTAAAATCGAAAATATCCCAGTTCGTTCCATCAGTAGTATGAATAATTTCTCCTTTATTAGTCACCCCAAAACAATCCCCATTTCTGGCAGAAACTGATACAATATTCCCTTTAACACCAAGGGGAATTTTGCTGAACGAACCTGTTCCGTCACCAGAAACTATTTCACCATCGTCGGTGCCGGCAATTATTTTACCTTTAAACAGTGCAAGGGAATTGATATTTTTATCGGTGCCACTGGTAATTTTTCTGAAGGTTTCCTTGTCGGAAGTAACGAATACCGCTCCATGCTCTCCGGCAACAACCACGTTATTGTTTTGCGATAGCAGGCAGTTGAAATTTTCAAGCCCGATTTTTTTGGATTTGACAATTTTTCCTGAAACGGTAATCCAATCTATTCTTCCCCCGGAACCGGCGGCAACAAATCCATCATCATAATTAGTGACGGCTTTGTACCCGATAGATTTAGCTGTTTTCACCATATTATCTGCTGGTTCTGCAGAAAAGTCCTTCATTAAAACGTTATTGCCTCCCAATAATGGCTGAGTACTCATCCAGGTTTGGAAAAGCAACACTATTATAGGTGTAAGCAAGAATGTTTTACCTTTAAAATACAACATAGTTAATTCCAGGATTTAGTCAGTTTCATCCAAATTTAATCTTTTTATAAAGAATTGAAGAACAGATATTCATAGCGGAAGCGAATTCATCTTTATCGAATTCAACCTTGGAGATGTTGGCTTGAGCCACTTCCAACATCTTCTTCACAAATTTGTCATTAAGTTCATTTTCGAGGATATTTTCTGATGATTTAACCATTATTCGTCGCAAAGTTTTTTCCCGAACAACTCCCCGATTTCGAATGATCGTCTTGATTCGTTGAATCAAAAGATTCATATCAAAAGGTTTGGTCAAATAATCATCTGCACCCAATCCCAAACCATGACACTGATGGGTTGTTCCAGACAGGGCTTTTAGTAAAATCAGGGGAATGTGCGAGGTTTCGTAAGTCGATTTCATGGTTTTACACAAATCAAAACCGTCCATATTCAGCATCATGATGTCTGATACAACCAAATCAGGGATTTGTTTCGAAATAAACTCCCAGGCTTTTTTCCCGTCGACGGCTTTAAACACTTTAAAATAAACGCTGAGAGTAGTCATCATAAAATTCAAAAGACCTTCATTATTCTCAACAATCAACACTTTCATCTCTTTTGAAGTTTGAATCTCATTTTCAGAAAGGTAGTTATTGAAAAAATGATTGGCTAAGTCCAATATTTACAGTGGCTTATGGAATATTTTTCGAATAAAGTACAATCTGCAAAATGTGAATTCAAATTGCTTCATTTATTTTGATATTTATTTTTCACCTTTTCTTACCGGTGCCTTTCTGATTTTTAATTCAACAGGTGTAAAACCCGGCGATGAAACTCTGAAAACGGTTTTCTCCTCAACATACTCTTCCCCGATTGTAAGCTTTTCATTTTTTAAGTCTTGTGTCCCGGAATAGTATCCCCCGTTAAATGTGGCTTTCCCGTTTACTGCATTTTTTTCGTTTGACCTGATCACTTTGCCGTTTTCGTCCAGTACGTCCAATCGTACTTTATTATCAGCGGTGCCCGCGAGTTTATACCCCTTCAAAAGCGACACAAAGATGGTGGTTTTCCGGGCTAACCAGGTCGCTTCACCCGATAGCAATATCCGTTCAGGTGGATTGGCAATCACCTCCAAACGATCTGGGGTAAGTGAAATCACTTTTGGTTCAGTTGCGGGATCATTTGTAAAACTGGTCTCTATTTTGCAACTGAATCCTTTCTCTTCTGATTTAAACCCTCCTGAAGCAACGAACGAATCCCTGTCCGGATCTCCCTTTGAACCCCGGCTGTCATAACCCAGTTTCCAGGATGATCCCGGTTTAACGTAAAGCAGATGAGTTTCTTTATCGTACCACCAACCAGATTTATCCGATTTGTTGAGCAGCAATTCTTTTGAAGTAACCGCTTTAAGTATTTTTCCTGAACAGCTAACCGATTTTATCTCTTTTAAATTGTGAATTTGGAGCAGATATGCTCTTTGGGGCATTTCTTTGTAATCGCCTGCTCTCGCGCCAGCATTTACGATAATGCCATTATCTGTTTGCTGAAGTGTAAATTCTGTTTTTGCGAATTTTCCCTTTTCATAGTCATAGGTATTGCCATCATCCTCATAAAGCCAACCCTTTCCTTGTGCAGAAGGGAAAATATCAAGGGTGATAAGAACCTGTTTTTCCTCTCCCTGATAAGCCGTCACTGCCTGCATGGGGATAATACTTCCGGCTTTCACAAAGAAGGTTCCTCCCTGCGTGTCCTTCAGTGTACGTGTTATCCACTCACCCTTGCTTTCTAACCGTTCGCCATTCCAATAGTCAATCCAATCTCCTTTAGGTAAATATATTTTATCATCCAATCCAACCAGCAATGCATCTCCCAGCATATACTGCCGGTCCGTTCTCCAGGTTACAGAGTCGTTCTGGTATTGAAGTACCATCGCCCTCATCATCGGAAGTCCGGTAAAATGCGATTGCGCCTGGGATGAATAGAGGTAAGGATTCAGGCGATACCTTAATTTGGAATAAAACCGGTGGGCATCCATCAGATAGGTGGGATAAAGCCATGGTTCCTTATAATAGGCCCATGCATCAATGATTGAGAATGGGGTTAAATAACCCAGGTGCATCCCTGACACGGAACTTGGGTTCATATCCAGGCTAACCATCGATTGTGCTGCCAATCCGGCATTCAGCAATCCATTTCCGGCAGCAAAATCTGCAGCCCAGCCTGTCGGCCAGCGATGCGATCCAAATGAAGAGACGTAGGAATTAAAAATATAGAAGGAACGTTTGCCGGTTATTCTGCGGAATTCATTTATTGCCGTTTCGCTATAAAGGGAGTTGGAAAGGCTTTTAACGGAACGATTGAAACGCGATTGACTGCTCTCTGTCTCTTTCGAAAAAGCGGGATCGTTTAATTCCGTACTTTCAATCATCCGGGGAAACGGATCATCCTGTTTAAAAAACGATACCCCAATATCCAAAGATGTTTTTACCCGGGTTGCATACCAGTTTTTTCGCAATATTGAATCCTCATAGCCAACTTCCGGCGCTTTCCCCGATTCCCATAAACCGAAATGGTAACCAAGAGTCTTTAATTGTTTAATCATACCTGCAGGATCAGGAAAACGCTCAGGGCTCCATTGCCATTTCATTTCATAAATGCGCTTTTCCCATCCCGGTTCCAGCCAGATCATGTCGCATGGAATGTCGTATTTGCGGAAATTCCGTGCAATTTCCAATACTGCCGGCTGTTCTTCATAACACCGGCAACCGTAAAGTAATCCCAAACCCCATTTGGGAAAAAGCTGTGGGGCGCCGGTTAGCTGGATGTAATTATCCAAAATGGTGGCAAATTGTGGCCCCTGAATAAAATAGAAATCTAGCTGCCCGTCCGTAGCCGAAATATCATATCCGTTTGGTTGGGTTTCAAAATCAAAAATCTGCGGCCAGGTATTATTTGAGAGAAAACCATAACCTTTTGTACTTAAGAAGAATGGAATAGTTGCGTTTTGAGAACGGAACTCCCGCTTCCAGGTGAATTTATTGCCGCGGCAGTCTAAAGTTTTTCTCTGAAAACCCAGACCAAAGATATGTTCATCGGCAGGCATTGTAAACCGGAGGTTACCTCCGCCTGAAGGGTTCCAGGACCGGGTTTCCCGTTCACCTGTGATTTCGTTCCCCTGATCATCAAGAAAGGTTAGGCGAAGATCCTGTTTCGATATTTTTACCCCAACACCATCACTTTGGAAAATGGTATATGCCGGAAGTTCTCCCATTTTTACCGGGATCTCACTCCAATTGGTCCTGACAAATCCGAAACGTTCGGTTAGTGAAGGTTCAATGCCCTTTGCCGGCGCCATTTGAACACGGACAGTGGCTTTGTTGAGGAAACTGATTTTCATTGTCCACCCCTCCGAGGTATGGATCATGAATGTGCTCCCCTCTTTTTGCACCGATGTTTGATGCAATCTAAGCGAATCTTTGAAGTTGGGAGCCTTGGTCGATCCGGTTTGAGCTGTAACGATACCGGTTTGAAGAATCCCGGTTAAGATCAGAAAGCAAATTAGTTTTTTCATAAGTAATTATTTCAATAATAGTATTCCTGCCTTACTGACCTGCCAGCTCTCTCCCTGAGTCCCTTCCCAGCAATGCCAGTTATCATATTCATTGACAAAGGCACACATATTAAAAGATAATGTAAGTCCTGGTTTCGGTTTAAGACCAACTGCTTCAAGTGGGATTGCCCACTCGCCGATCCATCCTTTGCCCGGTTTCTCCCTGATTTTTGAAACATATTTTGTCCCCTTTCCAAGACGGTCTGCAGCGATGGCAGATGCTCCTGCATCAGTGACACTTTGTAGTGTGCCGTTACTATACGCCCGAATCACATAGGTTAGCGGTTTCCCTTTATCGAACCCACCCAGTGAGATTTCCATGCCATCATCTTTACCCCATGTTTCGCCCATAATTATATCCGCACTGTCAAACATATTCATCATTGCTACGATATAAAGGAATTTATTATCCCATGAAAACTTCACCAATACCGGGGCTCCGCTGCATACGCGCCGGGATGGCTCCCTGTCGAGCCGCTGAAATTCTCCGGTCCATTCATCTGCCGCAAAGTTTCCGTCCAGTATCGGCGCCTTGATAGAATGCATAATCACGATTGGATTAATTTTATGAGCCGGCAGGGGAGTCGATGGCATTTCAGCATCAATCGTGAAAGGCTGTGGTTTATTGTTATCTCCACTCCCGTTGCTGAAAATTTTATTGTCCTTCCAAAGGGTGATTGCATTGGGCGAGGTTATTTTGATTTTACCAGGGGTTATCAATGTATTATTAATGAATGAGAATTTCGCGGACGACTGGAAAGACAAAGTCATATCACCGTCAGCGATGAACACATTATCACGAATAATAGAATTGCGTGCAATGTGGTTATGAATGGGTCTGGCCACACCTATCGAAACGTTATTCTCCACGGTACAGTCATGCGATCCTTCATCAAGATAGTAGGAACTGACTCCATATCCCGTCCCTGATTCAGAAATGTCGCGGGCCACGTTACCACGCAAGATGCAATTGCTGACTCCCGAAGTATAGATTGCTGCGCCGTCATGAATTTCGCGCATAACCCGGTAGATCAGATTTTCCTCTACCAAGGCATCGTTTTTGGTGATAATCATTCCGGAATAGGGCACATCGTGGATCTCATTGCGATAGATGTGATTTCGATTCCCGCTGGATGAAAGCCCAATAGCACTCGGATAGTAAATGCCAACATTGTGAATATGATTTCGTGCAAAAAACAGGTCGTCTCCTTCAATTTTAGCGCCTGCGCCTCCAATGTTATGAATCTGACAATCAGTAATGCAGCAAGTGGTCATTTGGGTTGCGGCGATTCCAACACCACCGGCATTCGCGATTTCAACCCGCTCGATGGTACATTGGCTGGTGTTTTCCATCCTTATTGCTCCGTCGAAGGAGGTAGCACCCATCCCCGCCGACTTAAGTGGAATATTGGTTGCCTGAAGTTTCAGTCCGCGGATGGTTATATTTTCAGCCTTCTTTTCCACGGATCCGCTGATGCTAATGATCCGCTCCATTTTGGGGGCAATTATTTTGATGTTCGCCATATCTTCACCTTCCAAAGGCCAGTAAACAAGTTGGCCGGCTGTCCGGTCGAGGTACCAGCGACCAGGTTTTGTCATTCCTTCGCGGGTATTCCAGATAATATACTCCTTCTTCCCAAAACCGCCCACCGGATAATTTGTTTTTTTTGAAAAGATCAATTCATGCTTTTGAATATCATTCCGTTCCACACCTACCAGTGATTCGTCCCACATATGATATACCCTAATCTCGGCATTTTTAATATCGAGTGCTTCAGGAATGTCCTTCGGATTGTAATGCATGGTTATGTATTCCTCCGGTGTTGGGCGTCGTGCCCAGCCCCCTCCGATAGTTGAAAGCCACGGCACATCGAAGATGTTTAAATGTAAAAAAGTCCCTGACTCCGGTGTCCGCGCCCGTTCCGGCATGCGTCCTTCCACCACCAGTGCCCTGAAATCCCATGCACCTTCCTTCACGCCAGGCAAATCGGCACACCAGAACTTCTCTCCATCGCGATGCCAATTGGATACCCGCGTCCCGCCATAAAGTGTAGCTATTCCACTCGTATCTGCCTCGATGGTTAAACCATTGTCCCTGGAATCAAGTTCGAATGGCTTGGTAAGATAGTACTCCCCAGGCAATACAATTATTTGGTGATTACCGGGTTCAGCCTTCCTCGCAGCATCGCGTGCAGCTTCGAGCGTAGCCATCGGCTGTGACTTCGTACCCGGATTGCTATCCGATCCGCCAGGTGCGACGACAAACGTTTTTCCTTTATTGTTCTGCGCAGAACCATAATAACCTGGAACTACCAATAACAGACTGATTAACACTGTTAATAAAGTTAACAGGTTATTGTTTATTGAGGTGTTTAATATATTTTTCAATTAAAAAGATTTTTGATTTGGCTAATACAAAGATGCAGATTTTTAAGGGTAAAATACTTGTGATTAAAAGACGATAAACAATTTACTTTCTGAATATTCCGGAGAATGCTTTACAATTTCCGTTGAACGTTCAAAATTGTCCGGAATGAGGTAACTTAGCTTTTCCATCCACGAACTACTGGGTAGTTTCTTCATAAATAGTATTTCAGGTTTTTTAATGTAATAACAAAATCTTCTCTTAATCCTTATATTTGTA
>Ga0073936_10007234_pt1 | contig 14385 bp, 14 predicted proteins | sample AliMusrvi5mmetaG_FD_87041 | JGI IMG/M metagenome (GOLD analysis project Ga0073936, IMG submission 87041) | Freshwater lake bacterial and archeal communities from Alinen Mustajarvi, Finland, to study Microbial Dark Matter (Phase II) - Alinen... | ecosystem: Environmental > Aquatic > Freshwater >... | reverse complement strand
CGCGATAATTATATCACATGAATTATTGTTTTGCAATAATTATTTTTGATTTTTTTTATAAATTTTTCATAATATTTTCCCTGTACTTGCCTCCCTTGTTAAAGGGTAGGGGGACCGCGCGAGCGGTGGTTGGATTGGCCATTTCTATTCCATTAATGACTATCTACCCTAATTTTTCACGTTTCAGCCGAAAAAATATAATATTTTTGTGACTAATTATTAATATTGTGATATAATATCAGCAAAGCACATACAAAGGATGATTTGTAGTTGAACTGTTAGAAAATTTCTAATAGTTAACGAGCTTGAACCGGATTAAGTTATTAAGATATACTTAATAACTGCTGCAACCCGAATTGAAACGAGGATAATTCTTTGATTTTACAAAAGAGGCAACTATCCGGAATTTCCGGATAATTCAAACCGAAGGTTCGCGTCAATGTCGAATATTCCGAGATACTATAACATCTTGAGAACGGACTGCGAGTTATCGGAAGGATCAGTTATTCGAAATTTTCGAATAACTGCCGCTGACGTCAAGGGTAAAATTGATTTGTAGTTGAACTGTTAGAAAATTTCTAATAGTTAACGAGCTTGAACCGGATTAAGTTATTAAGATATACTTAATAACTGCTGCAACCCGAATTGAATCGAGAAGGCAAAAGAACTCAATCCCACCACCGCAAGCGGTCCCACACTACGATAGATTTTAGATATTAGATGTTAGATATTAGATGAAGAATACTGCTTTGGAAGGTGCTATGATGGCTGAGAAAAACAAATTATTGCAAGTTGAAGAAGGCAAAATTGCCCTTTATTCGGTTGATAACAGCAATGTTTATGTGGATGTCGTTTTCAAAGACGAAACATTCTGGATGACACAAAAAGCCATTACTGAGTTGTTCGAAGCGAATAAATCGGTTATCTCCCGCCATCTGAAGAACATCTTTGATGATGGTGAGTTAGAGAAGGAGGCAACTGTTGCTAAAATAGCAACAGTTCAAATGGAGGGTGAACGCGAGGTCAGTCGAACCCCTGATTTTTACAGCCTTGATGTCATTATCGCCGTGGGCTATCGTGTGAACTCTAAAAAAGCAACAAGATTTCGCCAATGGGCAACAATGACCTTGCACGAGTATATCCAAAAAGGATTTATCCTTAATGAAGATATGCTAAAAAACGGCAAGCCGTTCGGGCGGGATTATTATGATGAATTGCTGGAAAAAATCCGTGAAATTCGTGCGAGCGAGCGCAGGGCTTATCAGAAAATTGCCGACGTTTTTGAACAATGCAGCTATGACTATGACAAAAGCAGTGAGCTTACAAAGGAATTTTACTCTTTTGTGCAAAACAAGCTGCACTTTGCGGTTATAGGCAAAACTGCTGCCGAGATTATTGCAGGGCGTGCCGCTTTAGATCACCCGACGATGGGGCTAACTACATGGAAAGATGCGCCGAAAGGTAAAATATTAAAGCGTGATGTCACTGTCGCGAAAAATTATCTCAACGAAAAAGAACTATCCAAATTAAACCGCCTTGTAACTATGTTCATTGATTATGCAGAACTGATGGCAGAAGATAACGTCCCTATGAGTATGCAGGATTGGCTAAACGAAACCGATAATTTTCTAACAAACAATCGTCGGAAGCTTTTACAAAGCAAAGGGACTGTTTCTCACCAAGATGCTTTTAAAAAAGCTGAAGATATTTATGAAGTATTTCGTATTCGCCAAGATAAAGAATATATTTCTGAATTTGACAGGGATATGGCAAAATATCTGAAAGGCAATGAAAATGACGACTGAGGTAAGTGGAATACAAGGCAGGGTTCTCTGATTTTATATATCCCGGGCACGGCACGCCATGAACCTACGAGTAACGAACTCCTTTCGTCACTTCGTGCCACCTTCCTCAATGAGGAAGGCAAAAGAACGTAATCGGTAATTTGACAAGTCCAAGGGTTAGGGTTAAAATAAAATGAGTTATTAAAAATTGAAACGAGGTGTTCCACAATGACAAACAGCAATACAAACCCCAAGGTTGATGAATTTTTAAACGAAGAAAAAAAGTGGCGGGAAGAATTCGAGAAACTGAGAACGATTATACTTGACTGCCAACTGACGGAAGAATTAAAGTGGGGCGTACCCTGCTACACATTTGAGGATAAAAATGTGGTTTTAATCCACGGATTTAAAGAATACTGCGCGATTCTGTTCATCAAAGGCGCCTTGTTAAAGGACGCACAAGGATTACTGATTCAGCAAACGGAGCATGTGCAGGTGGGGCGGCAGATTCGTTTCACCAAAGTTGAGGAAATAGCCGCATTGGAACCCGTTTTGAAAGCCTATATCCAAGAAGCCATTGAAATTGAAAAAGCCGGTTTGGAAGTGGATTTTAAAAAGACCACGGAATATACGATTCCCGAAGAACTTCAAAAGAAATTCGATGAGACCCCTGCTTTAAAAACCGCTTTCGAAGCATTGACGCCGGGACGGCAGAGAGCTTACCTTTATCATTTTTCCGAACCCAAGCAGCCCAAAACCAGGGAGGCGAGGGTTGAAAAATATGTTCAGCAAATTCTTAATGGCAAGGGATTAAATGATTAGCTGATTTGATAAATAAGGCCATAGGCATTTTAATATCTAATAAATGTGTCATTCTGAACGCAGTGAAGAATCTTTCTTGTTTTAAAGATTAAGATCCTTCGTCGCAAACTCCTCAGGATGACACCGAAACAAAACCCCGCTGTCGTTAAGACGGCGGGGCTTTTAATTCAAATTCGGTTAACTGTTCATGCCCAGCTCAATGGCTTCCATATTCCTTGGAATAAGATGCTGTTTGCGGGGCGGGACAACCTTTTCGATGGTTTTTTGCATGGTTTCCATGGAGCAGAAGTTTGTAAGCCCAAGCATTTTACCCATTAAAATAATATTCGCAAGCCCTTTCAGCCCTTTTTCCTCCGCAAGGGCTGTCGCCGGTACATAGTAGGCGGAAATGTCATCACGCTCAACTTTTTTGGGCACAAGGGTGCTGTCAATAATCGCTATGCCGCCGGGAACAACCGTATCTATAAATTTATCGAAGGAAGGCAGATTCATTACAATCAATACATTCGGGTTGTTGACAAGGGGCGAGCAAATCGGTTCGTCGGACATGCAGACGCTGCAGTTCGCCGTGCCGCCGCGCATTTCCGGCCCGTAGGACGGAAGCCAGGAGACTTCTTTGCCTTCAATAAGCCCCGCGTAGGCGATAACCTTGCCCATAAAAAGTATACCCTGGCCGCCAAAACCTGCAAGGATGGAGTTCATATCTTTCATTTTTGAGCCCCCTCAGTTGCTATTGATTCTACAATAATATCTGCCGATTTATCTTTATATACGCCCAAAGGATAATACGGAATCATATTTTCGCGCAGCCAGCCGAGCGCTTCATTCGGGGCAAGACCCCAGTTGGTGGGGCAGGAGGAAATAACCTCGATGATTGAAAATCCGGTGCCGTCAAGCTGGGTTTGAAACGCCTTCTTCAGCGCCTTTTTCGCGCGGTTAACATTCTTTACACTGTCTACCGAGACACGCTCCGCATAGGCTGTGCCGTCCAGCGTGGAGAGCAGCTCGCAGACGCGTATCGGGTAGCCGGCGGTTTTAACATCCCTGCCGTAGGGGGTAGTCTGCGTGATTTGATTGGGCAGAGAGGTCGGCGCCATTTGGCCGCCTGTCATGCCGTAAATTGCGTTGTTGACAAACACAACGGTAATGTTTTCGCCCCTGGTGGCGGCGTGAACGGTTTCCGCGGTGCCGATGGCGGCAAGGTCGCCGTCGCCCTGGTAAGTGAACACAACACTGTCCGGAATGGAGCGCTTAATGCCGGTGGCTATTGCCGGCGCTCTGCCGTGCGGGGCCTGAATCATATCGCAGGCAAAATAATTATAAGCCATAACAGCGCAGCCCACAGGGGCGACACCGATGGTTCTGCCTTCTATCCCTAACTCGTCAATACACTCCGCGACAAGGCGATGGATGATGCCGTGTGTGCAGCCCGGGCAGTAATGGAGCGGCGCGTCGGTTAACGCCTTCGGTTTTTGAAAGACAACAGCCATTATTTTGCGCCTCCCGTCATTTTAACGATTTCGGCAAGAACCTCTGCCGGTGTTGGGACAATGCCGCCGGTATGCCCGAAGAAGCGGACGGGGCGCTTGCAGTCAATCGCGAGTTTTACATCGTCAATCATCTGCCCCATGCTCATTTCCACGCAAAGGAATTCTTTCGCGGTTTCGGCGGCGGCAACCAACTCTTTTTTTGGGAACGGCCAAACAGTTATGGGGCGAATAAGCCCGACATTGATACCCTGCCCTCTTGCTTCTTTCACGGCGGCTTTTGCAATTCTTGCCGTTGCGCCGTATGCAACAACAAAATATTCCGCGCCCTCAGTTAAATAGTTTTCGCACATCGGCTCGTTTTCTTGAATAATTTTATATCTTTCAAAACGCTCTTTGATAAGCCGTTCCAAATCGGCGGCTACAAGGTAGAGGGAATTGACGATGTTATTTTTGCGCTCGTTATGGTGCCCGCAGACTGCCCATTCCTTTTTCGGCAAATCCTTCACGGCATTGTCGCCGATGACAACCGGCTCCATCATTTGGCCAAGCAGACCGTCAGCCAAAATCATGGCGGGCAACCGGTATTTATCCGCCAAATCATAAGCTTTGCCGACTAAATCCACCATCTCCTGCACCGAGGACGGAACAAAAACAAGGATATGCAAATCGCCGTGGCCGGGCGCTCTTGTCGCCTGCCAATAGTCCGCCTGGGACGGCTGAATGCCGCCAAGCCCCGGGCCTCCGCGCTGCACATTGATAATCAGGCAGGGAAGGTCGGAACCGCACATATAGGAGATACCCTCGGTTTTTATGCTTATGCCAGGCGACGAGGATGAGGTCATTGCCCGGACACCTGCCGCGGCCGCGCCCTGAACCATATTGATGGCGGCTATCTCGCTTTCCGCCTGCAGGTAGCATCCGCCGATTTTAGGCATACGCTTTGACATATAGGCGGCAAGCTCCGTCTGCGGGGTTATGGGGTAACCGAAGAAATTGCGGCATCCGGCTTGAATCGCAGCCTCCGCAAGCGCCTCGTTCCCCTTCATTAATACTCTTTCAGCCATTTTACACTCCTACCTTTCCACAACAATCGCGCAATCCGGGCACATGATGGCGCAGGAAGCGCAGCCGGTGCACTTTTCCGGCTCTGTGACTTCCATGGGGTGGTAGCCCTTCGCGTTGAGTTTGTCTTTCGAGAGCGCAAGGATGTTTTTGGGACAAACCGCGGCGCAAAGCTCGCAGCCCTTGCAGACATTTTTGTCTATTGTAACTTTAGGCATCTGTGTTCCTCCTAAATATGATTTAGTTCCAAGGTAATTTGACGATAATATCAACGGGGTAAAGATTTTCTATCTTTCCGGCAAGCTCCTGCTCAAGTTTTTTCGGTACGGCTATCATAACCAGCGGCAGCCCGGCAAGTTCAGCCGTTTGCTCCGCATAGGGAATAGAAGATAAAATATCCTGCGCAGAGGTTAAATCGCACAGGTGGGAGTTGTTGACGATACCCGTTGCCCTTAAACTGCCCGCGGATTCCACTTCGCGCAGCAGCTCGACGGCCTCCTGCGGGGTTGAAATCAGCTTGCGGTATTTGTTGATTACATAAAGCATTTCATATTCGCCCTGCGCGGCAATCCGGTTGGAAAAGCGCCCGAGCGCGTACGCGCCCGCATCGTCCCCGCCGACATCGATAATGATACTGTCATCGGTTTTATCGAAAACCGAAAGAATTTCCCCCGTTAAAGCCGGCGCGTCGACGGTTGTGCCCGCGGTGGAAGGGCTGATAACCTTAATGCCGTTTTTCTCCATTAAACCGGTATAGTTGGCCGAGCGGAAATACGGGTTTACAATGTCAAGGTCAACAAGAACAACCCCTGCTCCCCCGCGCTTTAAATCCATAGCCAGGTTAAGAGCAAGGTTGGTTTTGCCGCTGCCGTAATGGCCGCAAATGATGTTGATTCGCTTTAACATAAACCACTCACTTTATTTATTAACAAAAAGTATAGCACAATAGTTTGTTTAATTCAATTTAATTCAGCTTTTTGACAGTAGAAATCAAGCGTGCTTTGCAGAATACTTTTGTGCAAAATGATAGTGCAGCTAATTTTACGTCGGAAATGCGGTTTGATTGAATGGCTGAATATTTGCTATTGCAGCAAATAAGTAGTACAATACAACATATGAAAACTAAATCAACACGAATTTTTTATTTGGAGGCTTGAAATGACAAACACACTTATCACTTTTGAAGGCAAATACGGTTCTTCAAAAAGGGCAGCGGAAATTTTAGGGTATATACTCGGCAACACCAAACTATACAGCGTGGAAGACGCGCCGAAAGATTTGGCGGACTATAAAAATATCATTTTTATCTTCGGCTTCTATGGCCCGTACACAGCCGCGGCAACAAAAGCCTACATCAAACTTGTGCAGAATCAACTTGCCGGCCATAAAATCGGCGTTGTCGGTGTGGGAATAGCCGAGGCGGATTTCGCTTCCTACCGGCCGGCCATTGCGGAATGTTTAGGAAGGGCTGAGGATATTGCCCTGTTTGTTGAGGGAGAACTGCGCCTTGACCGGATTTCTCCGCAAGACCTCAAAGCCCTTGAAATGTTCAGCAAAATTACAGGGCTTGTAAATGAGGATAAAGGCAACTTCTCTGTTCAGGCGGTAACATCGGTTGCCGAGCAATTCATCAAAGTTTTTAATGTGCCCTCTGCGCCAATGGAAAGAAGCAAGTTGAAAAAAGAGATTGAGCACTTTGTCACAGGCCATAACACCTTCGCACTGGCGACAGGTACAGGTGATTTTGTAAGGTGTACGCCTATAGAATATCAATATATCGAAGGCTGTTTTTATTTAATCACCGAAGGCGGGATGAAGTTTAAAAGCATTCTGCAAAACAAATCGGTATCCATGGGAATATTTGATAAGTATGACAACATGAGCAATGTAAAAGGCTTACAGATAACCGGTGAGGCTGAAATCGTTCCGCTGATGAGTGAGGAATACTGCAAAGTGCTTAAACAAAAAGACGTTAATCAAAGTGCATTAAAAAAAATGCCGATTAACTTATATCTGCTTAAAATCACACCCCGAAAGTTTGAATTCCTGAATTCGGATTTCAAGAAAACGGGATTTGATTCAAAACAGATTTACGAAGTTAAGTGATTTGCAATTTTCACAACCCTGATACAGGATTAGAACTCAAATATATACCGTTAGGTTATAAAAAGGGCAGGCTAAAAGCCTGCCCAAATTCATATATTTTATAGATTTATTCTTCTGTTGCAGTCTCATCGGCAGGTGCGGCTTCCTCAACAGGCGCTGCTTCTTCGACGTTTGCGGCTTCTTCGACGGGCGCTGCTTCTTCGACGGGAGCTGCTTCTTCAGCAGGTGCGGCTTCCTCAACAGGAGCGGCTTCTTCAACCGGTACAGCTTTTTTAGCGCGTGGTTTTTTAACCGGAGCAGCTTCTTCCGATTCGGAAGCACTTTCATCGGCAGCATCTTCCGTTACGGGTGCAGAGGCCTCTTCCGGAACTGCCTTTTTAGCGCGTGGTTTTTTAACCGGAGCGGCTTCTTCTGTTTCGGAAGCACTTTCATCTGCACCGGTTTCCGCTGCGGGTGCCTCGGGCGCTGCTGCTTCTTCAACCTTTTCGGCGTTTTCCATCGGGTCAATCAAAGCTCTGATGGAAAGGCTGACTCTCTTTTTGTCGAAGTCGATGCCGGTAATCTTTACTTTAACCGTTTCACCTATCTTGAGTTCATCCTGCGGTTTTGTGATATGCCTGTCGGCTATCTGAGAAATATGGATAAGGCCGTCAATGCCCGAAATTACTTTCGCGAAAGCGCCGAAGGTGGTCATGCCGACAATTTCGGAATCGATAATTGTGCCGACGGGATAATCACGGCGAAGCAGTTCCCACGGGCTGTCGTCCGCTTTTTTGTAACCGAGCGAAATCTTTCTCTTTTCCGGGTCAAGCGCTTTGATATATACTTCGATGGTATCGCCCAATGTCAAAACATCCGAAGGATGCTTGATGCGTTTCCATGACAACTCGGAGATATGAACCATTCCGTCCACGCCGCCGATATCGACAAACGCGCCGTAGGTGGTCATAGATTTCACCTTGCCCTGGTAAACCTGGCCTACATCAACCTGCGACCAGAAGCTGTCCGATACATCGCTGTGCCCGTCCTTCAAGACGGCGCGGATGGAGCCGACAGCACGCTTGCGCTGCTTGTTGACTTCGATGATGCGGAATTTTACCTTTTGGTGCAGCAAATCTTCGATAGGCTCATTGCGGGAGGCCGTCGCGAGAGAGGCAGGGATAAATACCCTGACGCCGCTTGTGATAACAAGCACGCCGCCCCGGATGATTTCGGTAACAATGCCTTCAAAAATCGCGTCGGTATTCTCGGCGTCGACAATATCGAACCAGGACTTCATTGCGTCGCAGCGAACCTTGGAGAGCATGACCGTGCCTTCCTGGTCGTTGGTCTTCATGATGATTAAGTCAATTAAATCGCCTATTTTAAGTTCAGCCTTCGGGTTGCAGTTCGGGTCCGAGCTGTATTCATCAAGCGGAATGTACCCTGCGTGCTTTCTGCCGATGTCAACTTGGATTTCTGTCGGGGAGATACCCATAACGACCCCAACAACTTTTTGATCCGTGCTCATGTTCTTAAGATTTTCTTCAAGAGCTTCGGAAAAAGCTATTTCTTCAATTGACTTTGGTTCTGCTTCTATTGCCACCTCCTCAGCCGGTGCAACTTCCTCTGCCACTGCCTCTGTTTCCGCTGCTTCCGCTTTCTGGATTTCCTCAGCAGCATCTTCCTTTTCTTGGACTTCTTCGGCAACGGTTTCTTCGGGCGCAGCTTCTGTCAGAACTTCCTGTTCTTCAAGATGTGCAGCAGTCTCCTCATTTTCAATTGGTTGGTCATCATTAAGTATGTCGGACATGGTTAAAAGTACCTCCTTTATTATACCGGCAGGGGTGGAAGCCCCCGCAGTAACGCCAATGGAATTGCAGCCTGAAAAATTGATTTGGTGAAGTTCCTGCGCGCTTTCGATTAGGTAAGTTTTGCAGTTCGCTTCACAGACTGATTTAAGCTTTGCGGTGTTGGAACTTTGGCGGCCCCCGATGATTAGCATAACATCGGAAATGAGCGAAAGCTCAATAGCCTCTGTTTGCCTGTCGTGAGTCGCATTACATATTGTATCAAATTGAATTGCATTTGTACAGTGTATTTTTATTATTTCTGCGCAATTCTGCCACTCTTTTATACCAAAGGTTGTTTGCGCGACAACCAATATTTCATTATTCAAATATTCGGGATGCAAATTCAGTATTTCTTTCAACTCGGCGGCATCCTTAAAGGTGAATGCGTCCCCTTTGCAATAGCCTCTGATACCGCACACCTCGGGATGGTTCTCGTCACCGGCTATCAATACTGGAATACTTTCCGATGATTTTTCCGATACGATATTGTGGATTTTTTTAACAAACGGGCAGGTGGCGTCGCAAAGTTCAACCCCGGCGGCGGAGAATTCATTCATCACCGATTCCGCGACGCCATGGGTTCGCACGACGACTGTCGCGCCGGCCGGCACCTCGTCCGGGTGCTCAATCACCACGACGCCCCGTTTCTCCAAATCTGCAATAACCTGCGGATTATGGATAATAGGCCCCAGGGTATAAACCGTTTTGCCCTGTTCAAGCAGGGAATATATTAAATTGACAGCGCGGTCAACGCCGAAGCAGAAGCCCGCGGTTTTTGCCACTTTTATCTGCAATGTTTTTTCTCCCATAACTTAACGATTTCATCCATAATCAGCCTGGACGCGTACTTCAGTTCGCTTGACTTGCCGCTGTCGGTAAAGCCCAAAGATTCATATGGGATTGGCTTGCCGAAGCGAATCGTTACCTTTGAAAAAAGCTTTGCCTTGCCGTCGGAATAAATGGAGACCGGCACGACATCGCACTTTGCCTCCCTTGCAATCAGCCCGATGCCCGCCTTAGGCGCCTGAGGGGTGTAATCCTTTGACCGCGTACCCTCGGGAAATATACCCAACGCGCAGCCATCCTCCACCACCTTGATGGAAAATTCAACCGCCGACTTGTCTGAGCTTCCCCTTTTAATCGGGAATGCGTTGACATGGGTGTATAACCAGTTCGGGTACGGTTTCGCGAACTTTTCTTCTTTGGTCATATAGTGAATCTTTCTGACTCTGCTGACACTGATAAAGCCCGGATCAAACGTGTTGTAATGGTTTGAGGCAATGATAATACCGCCTGTTTTCGGCACATTTTCTTTGCCGATATAAACAGTCCTGTAAAGTATTTTTGAAATCAGCAGAAAAATGGGCATTACAAAATCATTGAACTTGTATTCCCGTACCTTGCTGTAATCAAACTCCTTCATTTTAAACGCTCCCTTATTGACAATGCTTATTTGCTGTGGCCAAGTGCCCAGAGTTTTTTAATTTCATCCATAATCAGGTTTGAAGCGGCTTTCAGTTCTTCCGATTTGACACCGCTGCCAAATCCCAACGCTTCATACGGGATAAGCTTACCGAAACGGACAGTAGTTTTTGTAAACGGTTTTGCCCTGTCCTCCGTATAAATTGAAACCGGTACAACGCCCGCCTTTGCCTCCCTGGCAATCAGCGCGACACCCGGCTTAGCCTGCTGCGGCGTATAATCTTTGGAACGGGTACCCTCGGGGAAAATGCCCAAAATACCGCCCTGCCTGATGACTTCGATTGCGTATTCAACCGCTCTTTTATCCGCGGCGCCCCTGGCTACGGGGAACCCGTTCAAATGTATATTTACCCAACCGAAGAGCGGGTTTTTAAAAAGTTCCTGTTTGCCCATATTGTGAACCGGTCTTTTTAAATTTACATAAATATAACCGGGGTCGGAAGCGCTTATATGGTTCGACGCGAGGATGAGACCGCCCTCTTTCGGAACATTTTCCTTTCCGACCGTTTTCACCCTGAACACAAGGACGGATAAGAACTTGAAAATCGGTTTCATAATTATCGAAAACTTGTACTGCCTTACCGTACTGTAATCGAATGGCTTCATTTCAATCGATCCTTTATCAAAGAAGTTACGGCATCAATAGACTGTTCCAAACTTTGGCCCGAAGTGTCCATCAAAACGGCATCCTCGGCCGGTTTCAAAGGCGCAATGGCGCGGTGTGAATCGTTATAATCACGCTGTTTCATTTCCTCGAGCACTTTATCATAATCTTCCGGCTGCCCCTTTGCGGCAAGTTCCTTATACCGGCGCATAGCCCTTTCCTCGGGCGAAGCGGTTAAGAATAATTTTATTTGAGCCCATGGCAGAACAACCGTACCGATATCTCTGCCGTCCATTAAGCAATTATTATTTCTGGCGATATCTCTTTGCAGCTCAAACAGGAAATCCCGAACTGCGGGGATTGCCGAAACATTTGACGCAGCCATGGAAGCTTCCGGCGTTCTGATTGCCTCGGAAACATCCTCACCGTTCAGATAAACTTTCTGCTCGCCGTCAGTAAACTTCAGTTCAACCTTGGCGTTGGCAAGGCTTGCGCCAACGGCTTCAATATCTTTTGTGTCAATGCCGAGCCTCAGGGCATTCAGCCCGACCGCGCGGTAAAGCGCCCCGGTGTCAACATAAATAAAACCCAGTTTTTTTGCCGCTCCGCGCGATACCGTACTTTTGCCCGCTCCCGCGGGACCGTCCACAGCAATGTTAATCGCCATCAGTATATCAATCCTTTCTTTTCTATCGCACTCCTATTGCTTTCCAATCATATTGCCTGCTAAATTGCCCGTGGCAAAGGCTATCTGCAAATTAAACCCGCCGGTATAGGCATCGACATCTATCACTTCACCGGCAAACCAGAGGCCGGAGACAAGCTTTGACTGCATTGTTTGCGGGTTGATTTCACTTGTTTTTACCCCGCCGGAGGTGATAATTGCCTCTTCAATCGGCCGGAAGGATGTGACCGTTACCTTAAACGCCTTTAACAGTTCAACAAGCCGCTGCCGCTGTTCTTTCGTTATCTGGTTTGTTTTAATTCCCGGTTCAATCCCCGAGAGTTTGACAACTACCGGCACAAGCTTTTTTGGCAAAAGCAGATTGAGCGTATTGATAAAATTTTTGTTGGAATTTTCAGCAAAGTCACGCAAAATCCTTGCGTCGAGCTGTTCCGCTGTAAGCGCAGGTTTAAGGTCAATTAAAATTACATATTTGCCGCGTTTCATATCGCGCATATGAGAGCTCGCGCTTAAAATTATCGGGCCTGAAACGCCGAAATGGGTAAAAAGCATTTCACCGAAATCGCTGTAAATCTCCCTTTGCCGTTCGGTATCCATCACTTTAATTGCCACATTCCGCAGCGAAAGCCCCTGCAAATCCGTGCAAAAACCCTCATGCGCTGCCAGCGGGACCAAGGAGGGTTTCAGTTCGGTTATCGTATGCCCCGCCTGCCTGGCAAGTTCATAACCGTCGCCGGTTGAACCTGTCAGCGGGTAAGAAACACCGCCAGTCGCAATCAAAATATGATCGGCCGATATCTTTTCGCCTGTATCCGATGCGACACCCTTCACTAAACCGTTTTCAATAATCAGTTCTTTTGCCCTGCCGTGTGTAATCTTTGCGCCGCTGTTCAAAGCGAAACCGCGCAGCGCATCCACAACATCAACCGCTTTGTCCGAAAGCGGAAAAACCCTGTTCCCCCGCTCAACCTTCAGCGGAACGCCGTGCGCTTCAAAGAAATCCATGGTATCTTTCGGCATAAAGTTTGAAAAAGCGCTGTATAAAAATCTGCCGTTTACCGGAACGCAGGCAATCAGATCTTCGAGAACCGGGCAGTTGTTCGTGATGTTGCACCGCCCTTTGCCGGTTATCATCAGTTTTCTGGCGACACGCTCGTTTCGCTCAAGCAAGGTTACATCCAGCCCGCGCTCCGCCGCCCTGCCTGCGGCCATTAAGCCTGCGGGACCCGCGCCGACAACCAAGAGTTTACTCATCCGGGTTATCCTCGTCTTCGTCCTGCTGCGTTTCATAAACCTGGTATTCATCCCAAATATTCTCAAGCGTATGGAGATTATTGTAAACCTCTTCGCTCCTGCTGCGCGCGGCAGCGGCTATCAGGGCATTAATCAGACTTAAAGGCGCGACAAGTGAATCCACGAAAGAAACCATGCTGCTGCGGGCGACAAGCAAATGGTTGGCAAGGTGCGCTATGGGAGAGGACTCGCTGTCCGTTATTGAAATAATAGTGGCTCCCCTGTCCCTCGCGAAACGCAGAGCGTTGATGGTTTGCTTTGAATAGCGCGGGAAGCTGATGGCGATACATACATCATCCTTAGTTATTCTGTACATCTGCTCAAATATTTCGCTGGCGCTGGCGGAGTCAATTAAAACAACGTTATCGCAAAACAAATTGAAATAAAAAGCGGTAAAGCTTGCAAGTGAGGCTGAGCTGCGCACGCCGAGGATATAGATGCGCCTCGCGCGGTTAATTGCCTCCACACTTAACGCAAAAGCCTGCCTCGAGGTTTGCTCAAGCGTGGCTCTGATCAGCTCAATATCAGCCGCGAGCGCTTTATCCAGCACACTGCCCTCACTGATATTGACATTGGCGACTTCCATGCGCTGAACGCTGGTCAGGCGGTTCTTGATTAATTCCTGAAGGTTTTTTTGAAGTTCCGGGTAGCCTTCATAACCGATTTCAACTGCAAAACGGACAACCGTGGATTCGCTTATGCCTACCCTTTCGCCAAGCTTTGAGGCGGTCATAAAGGCGGCCTTGTCATAATGCTCCATAATAAAGTCGGCAACAAGTTTATGCCCCTTTGAGAGCGACGGATAAACTTTTTCGATTTTAGAGATAAGCATCTTCGGCATAAATTTTTTCCTTTCATAACGGCAGCAGAATAGTAATGGAAATGATTGCCGCAGCATAAATGCGGCGTATGATTCATTTTATATTAAAAATATTTAAAAATCAAGCAAAATTGCTAATTATTGCAGGAATTCCTGCAGGAACTTGCAAATTTGCGCTCAGCGTTTAAGCACGAAAGCTGAAATTTTCTTTAAAGTATTATTGACATGGTTTGATGTTAAAGATATAATTTATTCATTATTAATAGCAAGGTGGTAAACGATGGATCAGGTTATTACCGATTTAAACCGCCGCTATGTCGGAACAAAAGAAAATATACTTTTCGGGGTTGCCAATGGCGGCCAGATAATGAGTTTCACGATACTCACTTCCTATCTGACCTGTTT